>Ga0181538_10000668_pt1 | contig 40762 bp, 49 predicted proteins | sample PEATcosm2014_Bin_40_FD_119773 | JGI IMG/M metagenome (GOLD analysis project Ga0181538, IMG submission 119773) | Peatland microbial communities from MTU Mesocosm Facility, Houghton, MI, USA - PEATcosm2014_Bin23_30_metaG | ecosystem: Environmental > Terrestrial > Soil > Wetlands > Peat | place... | reverse complement strand
TGCAAAGAGCCTAAATGGACGCCAGCCATATTCATGCCGCGCGAGCTCAGCCGGATCACTCTCGAGATCACCGAGATTAGGGTCGAGCGGCTGCAGGAGATCAGCGAAGCGGACGCCAAGGCTGAAGGATGCTCAAATAATACCGATTGGGACTGGAGACCGACGTACTACGATCCGGACAGCGGCGGCAACCCAACCTACAAGCGCGACTACCAAGAACTGTGGAATTCAATCAACCGCAAGACACACCCATGGTCAGATAATTGTTGGGTGTGGGCGATCACGTTTAAGAGAATTCTCGAATAAGATGACGAAGACAACCGCCAAGTCGAAGCCCATCGTCCTGTGCCCGTATTGCGACGCCATGGCGGAGCTCGTCGACGACACCCAGGTATACCAGCGCAGCTACAGCGGCAAGGTGTGGCTGTGTCGGCCGTGCAAAGCGTGGGTCGGATGCCACAAGAACTCGAAAAATCACATTCCCCTCGGGCGCCTGGCCACGGCCGAGCTCAGGAGACTCAAGATCGAGGCTCACGACCTTTTTGATCCTCTCTGGCGCGCCGCAATCAGGCTTAGAGGATGGTCCCAGGCCCACGCTCGCGGCAAAGCATACTCCTGGCTGGCGCAGAAGATGGGAATCCCGCGTGAAGAATGCCACATAGGAATGTTCAACGAGGAGCGGGTCAAACTTGCGATCTCTGTGCTAAAAAAGAGGGAACCTGTATGAAAGAACTAGAAAGCCTCCGAAGCATCGCGCGGCGCCTGGTCGCGGATTATCGGCGCCGGCACGGGATCGTAAACGACGCCGCGGACGCGAGTCGATACGCCGTCGAAGCAATCTTTCATCCAGACCACGCACCGGCAGATCGTTTCTATATGCGCCTTACCGCGAAGGATCGTCTATTTCTCAAGGTAATGCGAATTCAACCATGATCGGAGATCACAATGTCGAATTGTCCAGTATCCCACGGAACAGGCCCGCGGCCTGGCGAGCACTTTGAAGTCTCATGCCTCGGCGGAGACCATACCGATCCAAACAAGCGAACCGTCGTAGGATGGACATCCAAGGAAGACGGCGGACGCTTGGTCGCGATGGTAAACAAGCATCCCGTCTGGAACAGCCCCGAGGTTCGCGATCTGCGCAAGGAAAAAAAGTAGATGCCCAGGACACACGTCGGTACCGGATCGCTCTTCTCGAAGGGAACGCATACGCGATTCCTCGCATGGACCCTTCAGCGTTACGGTAATCTATGCGATCGCATGAAGAAGAAGGAGCTTCCCGATCTCCCATTCACGCTCGAACAATTCAGGGCCGACGTTCTCAGCGTTATGGGAGGCAAAGAAGATGGAGCCTTTATCTGCCGGTACTGTAACCGGCCGCTCGACCTCGACGAGATCGCCGTCGACCACGCTATGCCGCTGAGCCGCGGCGGTGGGATCGGACTCGACAATCTCGACTATCCATGCAAGGAAGACAATCAGCGCAAGGGCAGCATGGACCCGAACGAATATATGGGCTTATTGAAATACCTTGATACGATCCATCCCCTAGCCCGACAGGATATACTTTCGAGGCTTCAAAAAGCAGTCACACTCGCAGCCGGAACCTGGCACAACGCTGCCGTCATCAACGAGCTCAAGAATACCGGCCAATGGCAAAACGCTCTCAAAACACTGCGTCACCGGAAACAAGAAAAAGAACTCGGACCATTCTGAAAATCACACCTGAAAGGAATCACATGCCAAACGATCAGTTTTACGAAGTCAAAGGGAAGAAGCATCATCGCCAAATAACGATCGCCAGCGTAGCGTTGCTGGTGAGCAAGCCGCCGACAAAAGAAAAGCGATGCAGGATCAAAGTGCGCATGATCCTCAATAACAAATCCAACGCTGGTGCACCTGAATGGCTTGACTCGGCGTACATTTACGTCGCCAAGCATCACCAAGTCGTTACCCCACCCGAAGAATTCCGGGGCTACCAACTCGAATTCAGCGTCGACAACCTCTTTGGCCCGAAGGCCGCCAAGGCACCGAAGTGCCAGATGCGATCGTTTGAGGTTTCAGAATTTGGCGATCGCGAGAATCCAGACGTGGCTTGCACGTTCACGATCTATACTCCGTGGTCATCCAAACTCTGGAACTGGCTCGGGCAGTTGGGCGGCGAGGAAGTATGGTGCTCATTCACTCCCGGAACAGAAGAGGATGAGAAGGGCGACGCCGAAGACGATGAAGATGAAGACGAAGAGGAAGAAGGCCCGAAGGGAGCCGCGAAGCCGGCAGGGAAGAATGGACCCAAGCAACTCGAAGTTTTCCATCAGTAGCAGGGCGACAAGAAGTAGATGGCAAAGTCGACCTATCACCAGCCGATCGGAGAGCCGCGCCCCAAGCGCGGCGATCTGATTCATACCAATGTTGGTGACCGGCGCGAGCGCACCTGGCTTGTCCTGCGCACTCAGATTCTCAAGAATCGCATCTGTGAGCCAATGGGCGGGATCATGGCCCAGCGGACTAAGATTTGGCGAGAGCGATGGTGGGCTCTCGAGCCAGAGATGCGCGTTGCTCTTTATCGAAGCGCGGAGCGCGCTGGCGGTCAATTGATGCACGAATCAGTACCATTTCCAGTGAAACGCAAGCCTACATTTGAGCAGCACATGAGGAGAAAAACGTCCAGATGAGTACGGTTCCCGATCTAACCCTGGATGCAGGGCTCCCAGCCAACATCGACGCAGAGAAAACGATCCTCGGGGCAATTCTCCTCGACAATGAAGCTCACGTCAAAGCGGCCGAAATTCTCAAGCCTGACGATTTCTCGCTGGACTCTCATCGCCGTATTTTCCTGCGCATGTCGGAGCTCGCAGACGCTTACCGCGCGATCGATATCATCACACTCAAAGATCATTTGCAAATGCATAAGGAAGTCGAGGCAGTTGGCGGCGTGGCCTACTTGGCCTCTCTCACTGAGGGCTTGCCGCGCCGTCCTGTCATTGAAGATTACATCCGCATCGTAAAAGATAAATCCCTGGCTAGGCGTCTGATGGGAATTTGTTCGGCGACGATCGCGCGACTAGCCGACCAGGCGGAGCCGGCAATGAACCATGCCATTTCGCTTGGCATCGAAGTGGAAACGGCTCTTAGCTCCACGATCGAATCGGACTTTCAATCCCCGGAGCAGTTTTTTGCGGCCGAGTATCCAACCGCAGAATCGATGATTGAGAAGCGCTCCAGGTCGCACGGGATCGACACCGGCTATCGCGCATTCGACGAGATGACCAGCGGCCTCCAGAGAGGCGAACTGATGATCATCGCAGCCAGGCCCAGCATGGGCAAGACAGCGCTCGCCATGAATATCGCAGAACATGTATCCGTGAATTGCGAAGGCCGCGTTATCGTAAATTCGATGGAGATGAGCAGGGAATCTCTTCTCGGCCGCGCCATCTGCTCGCGCGCTCGAGTACCATTCAAAAAATATAAGAACGGGACACTCTCAGAGGATGCGAAGCAAATGCAAGAATTCACCGGAGCCTACCAGGACTTCCGGCGATCGCAACTTCTTATCGACGATCAATGCAGGACGGCGATCAAGATGTCAGCGCACTGGCGCGCGCTAAAACAAAGATTCGATTTCGATCTTGGGATCGTCGATTACCTTACTCTATTTCAGCACGAAGAGAATTCGCGCCGGTACCGCGATACCCGTCAACTTGTGGCGACAGATTGCCTCACTCTAAAGCTGCTGGCTAAGGAGCTCAACATTCCAGTGATAGCCCTTTGCCAACTAGGACGAGAAGTGACAAAGAGGACCGACAAGCGACCCAACCTGGCCGATCTCAGAGAGTCAGGGAATATCGAAGAAATTGCCGACGTGATCTCTTTCGTTCATCGCGAAGCCTACTACAATAACGACGCCGACATGAGCGCCGCGGAGCGCACCCGTACTGAATGGATTATCGGAAAGCAGCGGAATGGCCCCGTGGGAACGGTGGACCTAAACTGGCTTGCCTACTGCCTCCGCTTCGAGGAGCCATTTGACGCAGCCGATCTTCAGCGGCAGGAATACATCAATTGGTGAGCAGAGACGGCAATAGCCGGGCCTTTCGGCCCGGCTACGCTTGCTCTGGCTTAAATTGTCTGCTCCACGACCTCCTTTCGGACCAGGATTTGGCAGCGACGATGGATTACTTGATCTCAGCCTCCGACAGTTGCAATGAATCAGCAAGGGCATTCCACTGCGCTTTTAATACGCCCTCATAGGTCGGATGCAGCTTATCCGGTTTAGCACACGGCACCCGGCCAAGATGCAGGTTGTTCACGTTGGCTCGTGGCCTTGTAAATGTCACCAGACGATTACTCGTGCCCTGGTTTTGAAAGTACGTGATGATCGATTCAATTGCGCTGACCAGGAGATCGATGAGTGGAGAGTAAACCTTGGTCAGCGGAATCACGGCCGCGATCGCCTCGATGGTGTTCAGCGCGTCAATTATTAGCGCTGCAGGCCCGCCAGATTTCCATGTAGCAATCTGCTGCTGTAGCGTCGCCAAGGCTTGGCTGAGCTCGGACGCCCAGGGTACATTACCTGCGATTCTGAGAATACCCTGCACGGCGCCAATGATTACGTTGAGCACGGCCGTGACCGAGAAACCACAGGCGGTCATCACGAACGCCACTGGTGCGATCGCCAGCATCCCGGCGAACCTGCCGGCAGTTCCGATCGCTGCCAGCCCTTTCAAAAACATTCTTCGATTCATAGTTCCCTCTCAGTTGATGGCCGCAAGATCGGCCTGAAGTTGCGCGAGGTTGAAGTGATTAGGTGAAAGCCCGTTGGCAGAAATGAAGTCCTGCGACAAGAGAATGTGGACCTCCTGGACGTTTGCATACCAGTATTTCCGAGTCATCTTGTAAATTTGACCCCAGGAAATGAAATAGATGAACTCGGGATCATACTTGAGCACAAAGACGCAGTGCCCACCGGCAATCGACGTGTCCCCCGTCGTATCCCAGGGAATCTCCGGGTTTCCGGAATTGTTCATCACCTGGTTAGTGACGGTAAGACCGATGTAGGCACCGCCAAACAGACTGATCCCGCGCTTGACAGAAATCAGGTTGTGCGGGTTCGCATCGACATAGGCCAGGAGCTCGTGACCGGCGAACGTCTGCTTCCGCCAGTCGTTTAGAACATCCAACTCCACACCGCCATTGTCCGTGTTTGGATTACCAAGAACATATCCGTCCCAGGACTCGTAATACTTCAACACGGTCGAATCCGGAACCGTGATCTCGCTACTGGCGTTTGCGGTCAAGACCTGGATCGCATGGGCAACTCCGGCGATCGTGCAGTCTCCAAGGCCATCCGGACTTCCCGGAGGATTATTAGAGTCTGGTCCGTTCAACATCATCCCGAATTCTGTTATGCCTTTTGACCAGTCACATGACGCTGGTGGTGCGGGCAGCTTTGGACTGAGGTAGCGCTCCAACTTCAGCGATCGGCTGTCCGTCTTGAATGCCTTCACTCCGAGTTTGAACCTGTGCATGATTTCTCCCTCTATGGCTTTGGCGGTTTGGAATTTTGCATCGGCTTCCAGGTCTTGTAGAAGCCCCACAAGCTGATCGCGAGCGCGATCATTCCGCTCAACCATCTTGGCATACCATCATAGACGGTGAGTACGAATTGATGAAATGGCTGATTGAAAGTAAATGCGGCCAGGAAGAAAGCCCAAATTCCGGCTACAACGTGAGCCCATCCACCCTTGGACATTGCCCAGGCGACGATCCATTGCCATATTGTTTTCATGTTTTCACCTTGAAAAAGATTTGTCCGGCGATGATCGCGGTTTGCGTTAGCTCCGCAAAATTCCAGTCAGGCCGCGACGCATCGGCTGCGTAGTAGAGCGTGGCGCCCCCGGTGATATCGGTCAAATCGCAAGCCAGAGCCTGATTGACCATCTGCTCGGCGACGGCATATTGCGGATCGCCCTCAACCGGCCAGATGTCGGCCTCAGATTCCTTTGCCTTCATCTCGGGCGGCGGGCTGATTGACGTGAACTGTTCTTTCTTTGTGGCCTCAGCGTATAGCGATGTGTTGTTTTTGATCGCGCGGTTTTGAAGCACATTGACGACCGAACGCATCCCTGCCTGGCCACCGCCGCGATTTTCCCGCCAAGCGCATAGCGCCGGAATCGAAATTAAGAGACAGTTGCCCATTTGTAAACCTTGCCCTTCAATGTCTCCCCGAAATAGAATTCGATCCAGATTCCTCGACGCCATCACGGATAGTAGACCATTTGTTTTGATGTAGGAAGTAGGCTGTGCCGCTGGCTACTAGAAGATGACCGCTACGATAGGCCCAGGTATACAAAAACCGCCATCCGGAAAGACTGGTGTCCGGCTCCGGCATTCCTCCAACGATCCCGCTCGCAATAATAAAGAGTACATAGTCAAACCAGATGTCGTGTACGGGAAGTCCGGCGACGGCAGCACCAATAAAAACAGCAGCCCCAACCGTCAAACCCTTTGCGATAGCCGGAATCTTTGCGATTAACACGGCCGTGGATTTGAAAAATCCCGTGCTATACATGGTCCCGATCACATGTCTCGATCCGCTCACTATCTTTCACCCCTAAGTTTTATTTGACCCTGTTCTTGTTGACATTTGTCGCCTAGACCTTTCATCGATCCAGTAATGCTCAGGAGGCTCCTGCAAATCTGATCGTATGAATTCTGGAAATCCAGAAGGTGGGGTCACCCAGCTAATAGTGACCGTGCCATCTCCTCCACCCGAGCCGTCCCCTCCTCGGCCTCCTTGGTTGTTACCTGCGTCGCCGCCCGTACCGAGAGTTATGCTCCACGTGGCTCCTGGTGTGCTGGAGATTGTGCCGGTCCCGGAATCGCCGTTGTTACCTGTGCTGCCCGTTGCTGCACCAAACCATCCACTACCACCAATGCCGCCACTGGAGCCACCATACGTCGTAAAAGTGAGCCCGGTTCCTATGTTAGTCCCGTACTGACTTCCATTAGAGTCTACCGAGCCACAACTGGTCCCGAGTGACGCGCCGCCACCGCCGCCACCGCGAACCTCCAGGCTAAGACCTGTGCTTGTTATCGTAGTAGTAAATCCGTTGCTTCCATCATTGGCGTCTATTGCAGCCTGGCAATCGCCGCCGCCGCCGCCGCCGCCGCCCGCTCCATTTATGGTGACCGTTACGGATGTCACTCCAGATGGCACGACCCAAGTCCAACTGTACGTGGTTCCACCAGACACGAAAACACACGGGCTAACCGTGCACAGAGCAGACGCCTTCGTCGCGAAGCATAGAGCGATTGCTAGCAGGACAATTGCTTTGCGCATCAGTTGGCCTCCGCCGTCCACGGCTTGTGCGGCCAGGTGATGGTGATCATTTGAAGGTTGGACGTTCCGTTACCCGCATCGCCCTGAGCGTTAATTTGAAAATTCATGATGGCGCCAGCTACGCATCCGGACATCGTCGTAGAGTTAAGCTGCAACGTCTGCGTGTACGGCGTGTTGGCGGTGCCACCCGTAGTCGTCGTTGAAAAGGTCTGCGCTGTCTCCCAGCTTGCGTCATCCGTGGTAGACGAGCAAGCGCCTTGAATGGAATAAATGATGGGCTGCCCGGAAGTAGAAGTTGCTTGGGTGAAGTTCACACGCACGTAGGGGTTCTGCGCTGTATCCCAGTCACCAGGTATCTCGTCTTGAAACTGCGCCGCGCCGACAAGGGCACCGTTAAACTGCAAGTATCCGGTGTACACATTGGTTCCAGCGCGGCACACCACGGTTGGATTTGTATACCCGGCCAGCAGGCTTAGACCATTTCCAGCCGTTCCGTTATTGCAGTTTGCTGGCACGATCTTTTCGGGGAGCCATGCGTCTGGCGGCGTGCCACTCAATTGCGAGTAGGCAACCTGGGCGCAGGTTGGAGCACTGCCATTTGTTAAGGCGTCTACATACTTGCCGCTAGAGCACGTGCCGGCATTTGGCCAAGACGAAGACGTCGGAATGGTGGGGGTTCCACTCAACTGTGAGTATGGAATTACCATGCCGGTCGGCAGGGTAGTGCTTTCTGATGGCAAACCGCTGCCGCTGGTGATCAGCACAGCGTTGGCCACTTGAGATAAAAACGTCGTCGTGCCCACACTGCTCTGGTAAGGGATGCCATAGGTCGCCCCACCCGCCAGGTTGGTTGCTGTAGTGGACGTGGTCGCGTTTCCGCTGAGCGCGGCCGTGATCAAGTTGGCCGAGAAGTTTCCACTCGAATCGCGCGCCACGATCGTCGACGCCGTATTCGAATTTGTAGCGTCGCTCGTGATCGTCACATTGGCTGTGCCATTGTAGGACGATCCTCCGGACCCAAGATGCGTGCCGAAAGTCAGCGTATCCAAGTTGGAACCGAGCGCGATGCCAGAGATGGTGTTGTTAGCCAGGGCCGCATTCGGGACGCTGGAGCTCGTGAAGTTCGCGCCGCTGATGCTCGGAGCGTTTGTATTACCAAGCGTGCCGGCGTTGTCATAGAGCACGTAGTTTGGAGTCCCGCTCGATACCGTCGTCGTGCCGATCGTGACCGTCGTCGCTACTCCGCCTGAGATGCTATTGCAGCCAAAGGATTCAGTGCTGCTGTTCCATGTCAGAGCATTTGTCGATCCACTACAGCTTGAGTTGTAGAGACTGAAAGCACCAGCGTTTAGCTCGGGGATGCCGCTCGAGGAGTTCCACGCCTGGCCGGTACCGCCGTATCCGGTGCCGATCGCCGTGCCATTCCACACGCCCGTCGCAATCGTTCCTACCGCTGTAATGCCGGTGTACGATCCGGAAATGCGGCCGCTCGCAACGGTGCCGCTCGAGAGGTTGCTGGCATTGCTTGCATAGGCTTGAGCATTGCTCTGCGCGGTGGCCGCGGCACCGCTGAGATCAAACGATGAAGCCTTGTATCCACTATCGGTGATCGCGGTGCAGGCCGTGTTTCCGCACGCTGAGAAGTCTCCCACGACGGCGCTACTACCGCCAGGACCTGTTACCGGATTCGTGAGAGCGTTCTGCTTCCCATTCCAGTTGCTCTGATCCGTCGTTGTCGGCATGTAGTAGCCAGACGCCGCCGCCGCAGTGATCGAGGTTGTACCTGATCCAGAGAGAATGCCGCCCAGCGTGATCGTTTGATTTGCGGTCAGGTAGGTGCTTGTGTCCAGCGAGAATGTTCCCGCCGCCGTCATTTTTACGAATGGAGTTCCCGAGGACCAGGCTGGATAATTCAGAGCAGCCCAGGTGCCCAGCGTGGGCGTCCCGGTAAGCTGCGAATAGGGCAATGACAGCGAAGGCAGCGAGGTCAAGGTGCTATTGCTCGTAGCGCTGATATTGCCGACCGTGAGGCTCGATGCAGCTACATTGCCGAGCGTTCCTGAATTGTCATTCAGTAAATATGTATTTGTTCCACTGGCGACCGATGTGGTTCCAACTGTGATCGTTCCGGCCGAGGCCGAGATCGTGCAGTTAGGACCTCCGAGGATGCAAGTAACACCATTCACGCTCACGTAGTCATTGACCAGAGCCGCATTCGGAACTGCTTCATACGTCACCGTGTTGGTCGCCGTGACTACCGGCACGGTATTTACTCCGGGGCTGGAGCCATAGCTCACGCCATTTAGCTGCGTCGCATTGACGGTTCCGCTGATCGCGGAGAACGGAATTGTCGTCGAATAGGTGAATGGGCTAGTCCCGTTGCCATAGGCATAGCCTGTGCCGTCGCCGCCCGTGCCGCCCTGCGCAGCGCTCAATGGCGTCGTCAATCCAGATAGCGATGTGATATCGCTGTTCGCTCCACTGTGCGCTGGCGTGTAGCCAAGATAAACATTCGACCCGCCCGATGCCCCGAGCTTGGCGCATCCAGATTGAGAGCTCGTCGCCGGGGTGCAGCTTGCCACGCCGCTCGACAAAGTAATCGTCGATCCGTCTCCCTCGATCACGCCAGGTGAGCTCCCCGTCGCATAGGGAGCTTCGACGATCATGTTCGCGCCGCTGATCTTTGGGGTCAGAGCGAGAAAGTTGGAGTCCGCTGAAGGCATCGTTGCGTTGATATTCACATTTCCAAGTGCCGATCCGCCGTTGACGGTCACGGAAGTTCCGCCGCTCGAGACCGAGCAGGTCGGGCACGAGAAATTTATTGCGTTGCCCGATGGCGCGCCAACGATAGGAGAGGTTGCCGTATAGTTTACGATTCCAGCAGTCGGCGTAATCGGCGATCCGTTGTAGTCGATTCCCTGGATTCCCCCACTGCTGCCGCCCGACACCCATCCGGAAGAAGTGCACGTGTAGGCCGCATTGTTTGTCTTGTCAGTGTACGGCCGGCCGAGAGGATAAAAACTGAGCGTGACGCCACTCGCCGTAGCTGTCGCGTTGTTGCTCAACGTCACCTGAAGGGTGGCAACGCTAACAGATTTCGCGATCGTGTTCGACGGAATCCCTGCGCCAGTCACCGTCATATTTGCCAGCAGATTGGCTACGCTCGACACGGATATCGTAGCGCTTCCAGAGGACGTGGAAGCTGTGGCTGTATAAGGACAGGTCGACGACGATGGCGCGCCGGAGCCGACAGTTTGGTTCCAATTGATTTGCGTGATCGGATTGATTTGCGTCTGCGCGCCGCAAAGCGCCGCACAGATGACGAGCAGCGCGATCGCAATCCTACTTGAAATAGACGACATAGAGTTTGTCCTCGAGCAGCGTTGAAAAATTCAAAGTGATTTGGTTTCCGGAAACGGTGTAATCCAAAACCGGCCTCAAGAATGCGCCGTTGTAATAGAGCCCCATGATCAGCACAGGTATCTGGCTGGTCGTATAAACCGTGCCCGGTATCGCTCCGGATGGAACCTCCTGCACACAGGCAGAAACGAGCAAGGCCCCAAGATTCTCAATCGTGAATTCCGATACATTGAGCGTGGTGACGCTCAACGCTGGAACTGTTATTTCACCGCCGAAAATCTGGTCGAGGAGATTCAGATCGAAGTTTATCGGGACATTCCAGTTCGCCTGGTTATATCCCGGAACCTGCAATCCGATGTTTGGAGTCAACGTAGGAGTCGCCATCTTAGCTCACCGTCATTGGACCTTTCGGATGCAGATTATTGTCGGCTAGAACGATGAAGGATTGCGTGTAAGTCGCATTCGGCGTACCGCCAACCGCTCCAGGTGACTCCACATTCGACGGCCACGGCACACTGAAGCCCCCCGTTCCATTTTGCGTGAATGCGATCGTGATCTCCTGAAAAGCAGTGGCGTTTGCGATCGTCAAGCTGGTCAGGTTTCCGGATAGAGTCATCTGAAAATTGTTGTATTTCGAGCAGTCGAATACCGGCGCCGTACTAAAAGGAACGTAGTATCCGAGTCCTTTGACATCGGCTGTCGTGAGGATATTGGTCAAGACCGAAACAAGCGTTGCATAGCTCGTGTCGAGAACCGTGAATCCCTTGTTGGCCAGAGCCTGAGCCAACGCCGCTATAAATGTGCTCCACTGATAGAAGCCTTTATTCGCGGTCGCAGAAGGAAAAATGTCATCGGTCTGAGCTCCACCTGAGCGAAGGGAGTCGGCAGTATACTGCGCATCCGTCTCCTGGTTGCTCTGACCTGGATTCCATTGTTGAAAATTACTGCTTCCCATCGTCTCTCCTAAGCCGATTCATCAAACGAAATGGCCAGTGTCGAAGCCAGCGACAAACGAATTGTCGAGGTCGAATCCGAAGTACGGCAGATCGCCAAAGAAGTAGTTATAGAGAACCCCCTCCGGCCTGGGCACGATCATGCCATGCGTAATCAAATCTTGAATGATAGACGTGAAGCTTCCTGTCAATAAGATGTTCGCGGTCATGTTTTGCTGATCCTCAATCACGATCTGGCCGCTCGGAAACAGCGAATTCCAGATTATGTAAAGAGAATCGACTGTTCCATCCCACTGGTTTTTACCAATAGTAGCCTTGATGAGAAGGCGGTACGTCGCATCGTCAAGAACCGGGCTTACGCTGTTGCTCGGCTGGAACGGTACAGTTCTCGAAACGTGTTGGATTTGACCCAATAAATCCAGTTGGGCGCCCACAGCCACATCGAGATCGATGTCCAGGTCCAGACTGACGAGACACTGCGAAACGTCATCGAATTTCTTCAAGAGCACATATAAAAGCGCATTCAGCTTTGGAGAATTCGGCAACCTGTATTGATGCGTCAGAAGATTGAGATAGTAGCCAATCGGCAAACATTCAATGGGCTCGTTTCCGTATCCTCCGAGCCCGTACCCGGATGCGCCATAGTGCGGATTTGGAAATGAGCTCATGACGCGCTCACTTCGACATTCGCGGTGATGCCTTCGGCAGCGTAGTAGAAATTAGGCATGGCGATGTCTGAGGTTCCAACTGTGATGAATGTCACAGGAACACCGCTCGCTGTCGCCGTGCAGTTGTTCGTCAGAGTGACACTGGTTCCGCTGGTGTAGCCAGTGACAAACGTATTTGGCGGAATGCCGGCGCCGATCACAAGTTGGCCATTGGCGATGCCGGTCGCCAAAGCAACTGTAATCGTCGGCGATGTATTTGTCGTGCTCGCCGTGGTCGAATCCGCAACCGTGGTTCCCACCTGAAGGCTCTGAATTCCGAAGGGCGGGTTTGAGATATTTGGATTTACATTCATTACTTCGAAATAGAGCGCGCCGATGGAAATTTGCTCACCAATCGCCAGGCTGTTTAGATAGTTGACTACGGCCGTTTGCACGGCCGCGATCTGTGCGGTTGTGGGCGTGTTTCCGTACCCTACGAGAACGATGTTCACGAATGCGGGCAGATTGGTGGGCCTGTAGAAGCTCACCGTCATCTGATAGCCGGTCTGTGGATCGGTAACGAGAACCGAAGTGGTGCCATGCGTAAGCGGCCCGATTCCGCGCGCACCATAAATCGCCTGAGCCACGGCCGCGTCGGTTCCACCATCAGCGACGATGCTAACCGAATGCGCAGGATTACCCCACGAATCAATGGAGCCTGTCGGGTTCTCGATCGACGTTCCCGGTCCCCCCGAGGTTGGATAGCCAGGAGCTACCCGCACGACACCGGGGACGGCCAGGACGGCGGCGATGGTGCTGTCAAGAGTGGTCAGCGACGGGAGAGCAACAGATATCGATTGGCGAGCCCGTAGCTGGGAATCTGTTTCCACTGGATCGCCAGGCGTCGCAGCCGATGCGTTCGTGACCGCCGTCCAGCCATTCACAAGAGATGACACAATTGAAATCTGGCCTGGCTCGGCTACCACGGCACCCGGCGTCGTGCATGTAGCGACGACGGTAACACTGCCGCCAACGATCGTGGTCGGAGACGGGATCGCCCACAGATTTCCATTGACATCCTGCGCGAATCCATTCGTCACGATAGTGCCGGCAGTTCCGGTCAACGTCACCGGACACGTCGAATACGTGAAGGGATTCCTAGCCAGCCCGTTCATTTTTACATCGCGATCGAGACCGGCTCCGACTGCGGTCTGCGGCGAGCTCTGGTTGTAAGCAAGCTGCAAAGCCTGGCACACGTCGGACATCTTGATCGAAAGAATGGAAAGAAGCTGGTAGATCGCGGATGATGGATCGACCACCTGATTTTGGCCAAAAATATTTAGATACGCCTCCACATTGTCCTGGAGGATACTCTGATAGCTCGGAACGGTGAGCCCGTCCGGTCCTATGGTCGGAGCCGCGTAAGGTATGATCGACATCGCTCTTTAGTCTCCCAGGCTCGACCCTAAAGCGGGCACGCTAGAAACTGTGACTTCACCAAATGCAGTTTGCACAACGCAGGTGAAAGAAAACTTGCCACTTTCGAATGAGAATTTGATACTCGTCACCGAAGTGACATAGGGCGTTTGCTCGATTTGTTGCTGGATAGCCAGAGCCATTGCCTTTTGACTTTGCTGCGTTCCCAATTGCCCAAGGATCGATTGGAATACGGGAAGACCTAAACTCAGATTCTCCCACCATTCTCCGTACCAAAGATTCAACCTGGTCAATATGTTCTGCGAGACGGCCGCGGCACCAGTCAAAGAGGCAGCGGGAATGAATACGGGATCATAGCTTTCATCGAGAAGAAGATAAGAAACCGAGGAAGAGGCCATCGACTATTGTCCTTTGAGCACGGTCGTTTCCGGTACCAATGGAATTCCAGGACCGGCGTATCCCTTCGACACAAGGAACGGATAAATGTTCGTTTTCCACCATTGGAACCACGTGTCATTCACAAGCGCCAGCGGTGTGCCGCCAGTCGACTTTGCATTCACTTCCGGTGCCGTGATATTGACACCGCTTTCAGACACATCGATGACAGTGGTTCCATCGTCCGATCGAATCTGAAGCGAATCGGTAGAGTAGTCACTTAGGATGTTCGGCCGACTCGACAGGCCGGGATAAAATCCGCAGTCCCAAAACTCATGCCGGTGCATACCGATCTGCTGCTGCGATCCACTTGGACCCTGTCCAGCTTGAAGGTTCTGCGCTGGAGGAGCGTTATTCGTTCCGTTGTTCCACCACAGATCAAAGCAGCAATCGCAAAAAATCAGCATCCCTTCAGTGCCTTTTTTCAGGGGAAGCGTGACACTAAATCCGCCGCCGCGATAGATCATCGGTGGAACCCGCGCGATCGGCGGAAGGTCTTGCCACTGCGGTCCCTTAGGAGTCCTTACTCTTTCTTGAATGGCAATTTGCACGGTCACGGTCTGCGTGGCCACATCCATATCTTGAACCATGAACGCAGGAATCGATACGCGCGTATCAGCAAGAGCCTGGCGGATAAACTGCCTGAATTGAGCCGGCTCCGCGCAATTCACTTGGAAGGGGGTAAGCGGCGTCGGCTGGCTGCTCACTGAGCTCATAATTCACTATCCCCCTGAGTTGGCTGAGAAAATTCCGTTGAGAAGATTGTCAGCATACGTCGTGCTATATCCGGTCACTTCCGTCTGCCAATCGTTGCCGCGGCTGTCGCCACGATGCCTTACCTGAGAGACAAAGAACGTCAGATCGACGGTGAGCGGCGTCGCTACCGTTTGGCCAGGAAAGACCGACAATTGCTGAATCAGCGTTCTTTGTAGCTGCACGACCAGCGGTGGAAGCTGAACCTTCAATCTCGGATCGAGCAGCACTTCAAAGATGACACCGAACGGCGTTTGTCGTGGCGTCCCAATGATGCTCGCCGTCCATCCGGCCGGGATGTTTGAGTTTGGTGAAGAAGGCGAAAACTGAGGACAGTAAATCAAGTCCGGCGTCGCACTATTGTTCGACACTTGGGAGATGTAGGCTTTGTAGCCATCTCGCCAGTTCGCCATGAAATTGTCATCGGCGATCTGCGTTAGGTATTTACCAACTTTTCCGAAGACCCCACGGCCGCGGGGATACTGTTTCGCGGCCAGCGCATCGTTCGCTTGCTGGCTAAGCGTTCCATCGCCGACGCTCATCGCGGGAAGGTTGATGGTCTGCGCCATCCTCTGCACAAGGTGCAACTGACTCGAATACGGCCCCATCCCGAAACTTACGATGTCATCCATGACCAGGGGATTCGCCACACAATGCAGAGTGACGCGCTGATCTACTACAGCCTCGCGATCGTAAAGAACCTGGAGCACATGTCCATCCCAAATGATCGAATAGAGATTCGGACCATTCTGGAAACCGGCCTTCAGCGTGCACCAGGTCGCGTTGACAAGAATCTCTTGAATTTCCGCCAACTGAAGGTTGTAGATATCGATGTCCGCGTACCACCATGGGCTGGGCAAGGTGGATTGCAAGACTTCGAACGTAATTCTCAGAGCATCCGGTTCCCATGAATTCGACGTGATGGTGACTGGCGGCTTATCTGCATACCTCACGACCAGTTCATACGCCTGTCCCCAAAGGGGAATTTGAGAAACCGAGCTCACGTGTTATCTCCCCACAGCAATGAGAACAGACCGATGTTCGATGCATTCGGATAATCGGTGCTCGCATTGCCCGTGTTGAGCAGGTAAGCGCTGCCGATCTCGAGATATTGGTACTGCGCGAGCAGATTTGCGGCCGGATACCATCCAGTGATCAGCGGCACGGAGGCGATCAGTTCATTTCCATTGACGTCATCGATCGACAGTTGCCAATAGCCCGACATCGACTGATAGCTGAGCGTCAGATTGAGCGTCAGTGGTTCGCCGTTGACCGTAAGCTGTACAGCAAATTTCTGATTTGGCGCGGATGTAAGAGGAATGATCTGATCCGCCATTGTCTCCTCACGATCCAGATAACTGCTGCAAACTGGCTACATTGACGCTCGAATAATTCCCAGCCCCAGGCACATTCGTTGGAACCAATTCAGGCGCTCCATAAGTTTGCGACCCTACTTTAACCGGAGTCCCTGGGACGTAATTATCGACGTTGAACTGCTGCTCTGTGATTGCACTGACCGGCTGCGGATTAACCGTTCCAAGTCCATTACTTTCGGTGTCATTTGGCCTGGCGCTATTCGGAACCTGCGCGATCGCTGCGGTGTAGATTTGCTCGAACTCAATGCGCATCTTGAGCCCGGTGATGGTCGCATTATCTTCGCGCGGCTGCACCGACGTGATGACCATGTTCTGATACGTGCGCAGCCTGGTCGTGATGGTCAGCGGCACGCGAGCAGCCTGAAGCGTCAACATTTGCTGGTACGCCGACACACTCTTCGATTGGCTTCCAGAGAAGGCCGAGATATACGGCGGCGCGGCGGGATCGAAGCCACTAGAATAAGCGGCCATCGCATCCGACATCCCGATCATCATGACTACCCGAGCCGGCATCAAGTACGCGTGGCTCGAAATGTCGGCGCCGGTTTGAATTGGGTGTTTGGTTTTCTCGAGACGCTGCTCATGCTCAATGCTGAGCACGAGATCGAACACGTAGGTAGTCTGAGCAGTGACCGATTGAACGGCAAATACGCCTGGAACGGAAGCTTGTTGCGGTATCTGCTGCTGCGGTGGAACGGTGATCGCAACCATTGCCGGCTGCGATGACCATTGCGGAGGAGTCCAGATTGATGACGACATTTACTCCCCCCTCTAGTAGCTCCATGACAGGGATTGAAATTCCTGAAGATTGCGCTGCGTCTGCTTATTTTGCGCCTCGAGAATTCCATCGCTCACAGCGCGCTTAATTTCTTCTGGATGCGGATTGTCATGCTTGATGTTGATCACTACGCTCCCGACTTGAACGCTTCCAGTGCGGCCCGTTGCGCCCATGATCGAAGCGACATAAGCCTGAGTTTCGGCTGGCAGCGTTGCCTTTCCCGCGAGAACACGATTGACGCCTTCGGGATTCCAGTTATAAGCGGCCAATGCTTCAGCTACATTTCCGTGATACGTCGTAAGCAATTGCTTGAGCAACGCGGCGCCGCCCGCTACATTTTGGCCGGTGTCCGATGGATCGACGCCAAGAAGTTTCGCGGTTCCAGGCATCAACTGCATTACGCCGAGAGCGCCTTTGTTCGAGCGTATGATCTGGCCGAGATTATCGAACTGCTTCTGACCACTTTCCTGCTGAGCCAAAGCGTGAAGCAATCCGGGGTCAATACCATAATTCGCCGCTGCCTGATCGATAAGTGATCTTACGTTTTCGCTTCCGGAGCCGCCGAGTCCTTGCAGTAGAGACGTTGTGCTTCCCTGGCTATGCAGGTATGCACGATAGAGATCGAAGATTCCACCGCCAGCGGCTCCGGCGCTACCGCCGATCATGGTGCCTATAGCCCCGCCGCCAGCGATCCCGGCTGCAATTCCTACCGGCCCCCCTTCGATACCAGCGATCCCGCCGATGATCGATCCGAGAACACCGCCAACGGTTCCACCAGCCACGGCGCCCGTGAGCAGACCGATGAATTTAAGCAGGAAGTCCGTCGCGAGCGCGAGCCAGTGTACGACCTTTTCAACCGAACGCGCGAACTTATCGAACGTAACTTCCCCCTGTAGCGTTGCATCTCCGGACAGCAATCCAATGATGTCGTCGAAGATTGTGGCAAAATCTTTGGCCACTTCCCACACGTCAGTCATGATCCGCCACACATCTTTGAGGATCGGGACGACGTATGTCGATATTTTTTGCGCAATATCCGGCAGGTTCTTAATCAGCCAGTCGTTGAATTTGCGCAGCTTGTCGAGCACATTGTCGGCACCACCGAAAGCCTTGAAGATGTCGTTTACCAGGGCGAAACTTAGGTACTTGAATTCAACTTCGAGACGTGTGAACTCGAATCGAACGTCGCGTATCTTGCGCATGTTCTCATCGAAGTCCGGACCGAGGCCCCTGGCGAGCTCGCGCTGATCCTCGATCAATTGTCGAGTGCGCTCCCTGAGCTCCGGGTCCCAGGTAAGATTTTCAAGCGGCTGACCGAGCGCATCCATCGCGACCTTGAGCGATCGCGCTGCATCCTTGGTCATAAACATGTGCAAGGCGAATAGGCGGTATTCCTGATCCGCCATCGCTACCTTGTCGACCATTCCAACAGCGGCGATGCCGATCGCCGCAAACGCTCCTACCAGCGAGGTCTCGATCCTCAAAGCCGACCTCGCCATGTTCAGCGCATTGGCGTCGACCATCGTCGACGCTTCCCGCAGCGCTTGCTCAAAGCGGCGGTATCCTACCTGATCCTGCGCGAACCCGAGTTTTACCAGATACTCATCGATAAAGTTTGACATGAGCTCTCATTGATTCTGTCGCGCGGCTTCCCATTCGGCCCTGCGCCTGGTGTTCTCATCTTTCACATCGAGAAATTCCAGCACATCGAACAGATCGGCGATCGAGTAGGTTCCATCGGACGCTTCATGCTGGCGCCATAGCCCGGCCGCGATCGGACGCCAGAGAAGAGGATTCAGCGTTGGAAACCCTATTGGTTCCCATCCTGTGTTTTCATGGATGTGGAGAGACTGTCCATCCCTCCCTGCTCGAAAAAATCCGAGTAGTTGAAGACCAGAACCTCCATCGTCAGTTTCATCACGATATCGAGACTGGCTCCGATCTTGCTCGAGCTCACGGGCTCCCATCTTCCGTCATCCGTCATAATGGGAATAAATCCGAGCGTAGCGTCTTCTCGCGATACCAACAAGAGGCATTGGCGCTGGACGAAACGGAAAGCCTCGAAGTTGATCCCGCGCATGAACGCAGCCATCGCTAGCGTGCGCACGGTATCCGCTCCAGTGCTCTTTTTTATTTCTCCCGTTTGTTCTTTTTCCTGAGCAGGAACGTCCTTCATGTCCCCGACCATGTGCGCCGCGCCACTTGCCGCGGCACCCATTAGCTGCATAAGAATGAAGCTGCCCACGTCTGCGGGCAGCCTCCTGATCTGAAACCGCATATCCGCGATCTCAATCGTTTTTGTTGTTTCGTGCATCGGTGATCCCTTTCAACCAAATTAGGAATTCTGGATGTCGCAAGCCATGAGCGACCAGGTGACCTTTTGCCCTTGCGCCTGATAGGGCTTGTCGGGAATCTTCGAGAAACTGACTCCCTGAAGCAGATGGCTGGAGTTATCGAGCAGCGTGCGAAACGAAATTACGGTCGACGCCCATCCGCTCACGTCGTCCGCGTTAGCTGCGCTTTCAAGTTGATTGTAAAGCGCGAGCAGCGCGTGATGCAGGATCGAAGTTTGTTGCACTTCGATTGCTACGTGCCCATTGCGCCCGGCCACATAGGACGGCATCACGGTTCCATCCGCGCCGACATCCTGAGTCGTGCGCTCCGTGGCCATTACGATCGTGATCGATCCGTTGCCGATGTTGCCGCCAGTAAGCGGAACGGACACACCGAAAACCGTGTTGATCAGTGCGCCAACCAGGTCCTTGAACGAGTAGGTTACGCCGATTCCCATCGCATCCTCTCCTTACAGTTGCACGTAGACGCCAATGACAAGGCTTTGCACAGCGCCGGCAGTTGTGATCGCGCAATAAATCGGCATCGCCTGGCCAGCCGCTCGCGCGCTCGGTGATTGTTGTGCATAGGGGGCTGCGACATTTAGATACCCCAGCGAGAGAGCCTGGCCATTAGTCAAAGCCGGGTTATTTGCGGATGGAATCGGAAGACTTTGCCCTTCCCACGTTCCGGCCGCAAGGAATCCGATCGACGCGAGCAGGGCGCAAGCCTGGTTACACGCCTGAATGAGAAGCTGCTCGCCAGCATTGGTTTGAGACACAGCGGGATTGCTCGACAGAACATCGATGCAGTTGTACTGCAAATTCGCAACAAGCATCGCGAGGAAGAGCCACAGATACGACGGAGCTCCATTCGACATGAACCCAGGTTCGAGAAGCGTATACGGCGACAGGTTCGCATACACGTTCCCATAAAATTCACCCGATCCAGTGCCAGTCACGTTGTTGTATTGCGTCTGCGAAAGAGGCTCCGGAGCTATTCCTGCGAGCTCCTTATGCGCAATCGTGAAGAAGCTGTTCGCGAGTCCTGTATTTAGCCCCATCTCGACGCCCATCATGGCAGCAGCGGCATAGATGTTTTCCGGATAGAGACCGCCCTGCGTGGTCGAATAGATCATCAGGACGCGCAATCCAAGCGCCTGAAGCTGCAGGAACAGATTGTTCGCGGTACCGGCCGGGATCGCTGCATCATTCGACCATCCGTAGTAGCGAGTGTTCTGCCACAGCGGATCAGCCCATTCCGCGATCGCCAGGTTATCGGCATCCACGGGACCGCAGACCATGAGCCCATACCAACTCGAATTTGCGAGCCGGCAGGCTTGAGATGCCTGAAGCAGCGTCTCCCCGATCGCCGTGATGTCAACCTCGAGCCCCGTGCCGCTGCCGCCAGTGGTCGAAAGGCCGGTCGCGTCGGCATAGCCAGTGCCCTGATTGCCGACAGTCGTAGCAAGGCCAGTTACAGCGCCGCCCGCGCCGATCGTCGACACGGTGAGAACGCCATTGCTGGCACCGCTTTGAACGACGGTCACCTGGTCGCCAACCTCGTAGTTGTTTCCGGCCGATCCGCTGTGAGGTATTGCAGTCTGGATTGCGGTCAGGTCCTGGCGCCCAATCCAAACTGATAGCGGCGTCGGCGACTGCGAGAAATAAATCTGCGCGGCGATAAATTCCGGATCGTTGCTCGCGAAACCCGCGGCAAGCATCGCAGACGTGCTCGAGTATTGCCTGATCCGCGGATTGCTTCCATACGACGGAATCACTGCGCTCGATCCAACGATCAGACCTTGATTGAACGAAGGAACGACCGGCGACGGAGGCGCTACCGTCACGGAAATGCTCACGAGCTCGGAGAGCGGAAGCGGAGGAATTGTTGTCATTTCTTACTCCTGTGAAGTAGCGGTTACTTCGGCCAGTAGGCCGCTGTTGCCCTCGACGGATATCTCAACGCTCGTTGCAATTCCGTCATTGATGGTTTCTGTTACTGCTTCGTACATCTCGACTTCGAAATGAGCCTCTTCCCACCATTGCGCGTTGCTCTCGAATGGAACCCTGAGCGGTTCTTGCATATCCGGAACCGGAAAGAGACTGTATTGAGAAAGCTGATCAGTGAAATACTCCATAAACATCGCTGACCATACTTGACGAGCTCGATCCGTAGCATTCGGCCCGTTGAAGACCCAGGCGATTCGCCAGACTCGCGTGTATCCCCAATTTTCGCTGAGCACTACATCGTCGCCCGATCCCGTTTGCGTCAACTGCACATCGCGAACTTGCGTATACGGATTCGGCTTTAAGGTGCACGCGATAAAACAAACGTCAGTGCCGACATTCTTGTAGGGCTGGCCCTGCGTCTGCCAATCCACACGCACTTGAGACGGGTCGGGAGGATTGATGCCAATCATTCCACAAGTGAGCGTCTGGATGATGTCGTTAATCTGAGAAACCGTGAGCGCATCGGAAATGAGTACCTGGCCATTTGGGTAAGGTGTGCTCGTCCCCATCGAATCACTCCTCCCAATCAGGAATCTCTACCGTTTGCCCAGCCAATTTGTGATGCGAGTCGCCAAGAAATTGAATGCGGCCATCGGTGATGTAGCTGTGACACCGCTTCTCCGGCCAATCCTTAAAAATCAAAAGCGACGGTTGTATTGTCGGCGCATCCACTGAGCCATTCCATGTCCAACTCTGGTGAGTCGGATGGTGATCTGGATCAGTGTGGAACGGATGACCGTATCCGCATCCTGGGCAGTGAAACACCCAAACGCCGCTACCGTAGCTGTGAATTTTGGCCATCAGATGGCCGCCATTCGCGTGCCCAGCGCCTTATAGTAGCCGCTGCCCGGATAATGCCGTACTGACAAAACGCGATACTGCTCGCCCTTGTACACGCAGATGTCGGCCGCGGCTTGACCAACTGAGCTCTCGACCGGCCATGTCGCATACAGTTCGTCGCTCGACCCGGTTGCCGCCGTCATCGTGATCGTCGCCCCGCTGATGGTGTAATCGGCATTCAGTCTCAAAGCCAGGCGATTCTTGTAAAGCGTGATACTGTCGGCCGGTGGAACCTGTGAAAGCGTGTAGACGGTCCCAGGGAAGGCTCCGCTCGGAGCCTCGGCGTGCGTCGATGGTACCGGCGCCGCGCCCCGCGTGCTGTAGATAGGCTGCGTCCACCAGAAAGCCATGATGCCGCCCACGCGATCGCCTTCAGGCAGCATTTGTACTTCGCGATCCGTGGCCCTCTGTACAGGCCCATAAGCCGGTATAGATACCGTGGTCGATTCAAATCCACCGATTACAAATTCTCCGACAGAGCGAAGGATCGTAAACGGTTGAGGCGCCTGTAGATCAGCATCCGCTACAACATCGGAAAGATAGATCATGGCCTAATTTCCGATCGCGATCCACATGGGAGTCGTGCTGCCGTTGACGCTTCCGGCGTTCGCTACGCCAAAATTGAATCCAGATTGTGTGATCGATCCCTCTTCAACCTCGACGAGTGAAGAGTTTTGCCCGGACTGCCACTGCGCGACGGGGATGACGACGAAACATGCGTTCGGAAAGTTGACCGGAAATAAAATCGGCACATTGCGCGTTCCAGGCCCGGTGAGAGGGCCAGTTCCCCACTGCAAAATGATGCTGCCGATCTTCACATATCCATTGGCGCTCGCAGAACTAGCGAGCAGAGCCTGAACGAATGCAGTGGTAGCGACGTTCTGACTATTGTCGCCAGCGCCTTGCGTCGTTGCCGTCGCGAGCTCTAAGAAAACGTCATGAATCTTCGTCGTCATCAGTCTTCTTTCTCCACATGCGTAATGGCCGATCGCATCGCGCCGGTATCGATCAGTGGCTTGTCACTTCCCTTACGTCGAATCGTTGACGGAGCATTCGGCGCCCAATTGTTGCGCGAATCAGTAAACCAGGCGCGCGCGGCGTTCTGCCCAGCCTGACCGGCACGGCGAAGTCTGGCCGTCGCCTGTGTCGGGTTGTTTTCGAGAATGGCCTTGGCCGATTCCGCCAGTTCGTGCGCGATCGCTTGCCGGTTGCCGTCCGCGGCGATCGCTGGATCGAGAACCGGCCGGGCCGGTATGCCCCTTATCGGCGATCCTTTGGTGTGAATGAAAAGCAACTCGGCATTGTTGACTTTTTGCCGCTTGCGGCTTGACTTCTCCGCTGGAATGCCGACGTAGCTCGCCATCTTGTAAATCTTGGCCAATCGGCCGTCGAACATCGGTTTTCCACTTTTGCGGCCGATAGTGATTTTCGGAAAATTCATGACTGTGGAAAGTCCCCCTGGTCGTAATCTTTCAAATTCAAAAAGACGTGCCAGCCACACCCGCCGCCACGGTATCCGATATCGGGATGAGGATTGACATCATGGAAGAAGCTCGCCATCACCGATCCATTGGCATAGACATGGTGCAAGCCAATTCCGCTCAGATGTCCACAGCGGCATTTGATGAACGGCTTGATAGGTTTGCCATTAGCCTCCAGAGGAATCCAACATGGCCCAGGAGTATCGAAATCGCCGCGTGGTATCTCGATAAACTCGGCGCTCATATAAACAGTCCTGGCCCCGATCCGACCACCTTGGCCATATCGATCAACTGAGCGCCATAGGTGGTCGTGCGGAAGGTTCCCCAGCCCTCTTGCTCCGAAAGCACCGTGTAGCTCGCAGAAACGTCCCCTACGCTCTTTGAGGACAGGATGCCATTCATCAACCCCTGCGCCGCCAACTGCGCCGTGCTGGGCACTCCCTGCGTCGGCACGGAGGTCTGTAGCGGCCAAGTCGCCTGGATGGTCGCACCCGATGGAGCCGGATTGGTCAGCGAGATCGTCACGCCGTTGAGCATGTAGTCGATCCCTGGCCTCTGGAACAGGCCATTGATGAAAAGACCCTGCAAAACTCCGGACGGCGGCTGCGCGCTCAATACGAAAGTGCTTCCAGGTATCGTTCCCGCTGGCGTCTCGCTGTGGATATACGATTGAACGATCGACGTTACCTCGGCCGCGTCCGACCGGGCATAGAGAGTGCAGTAGTGGGCGATGAAAAAAGCCATCCCGACATACCACTGCTCTTCCCAGCGACCCGGCTTAACCAGCGAGGCATTGGCCAGGTTAAGGTATAGCTGAATCACTCCCAGCGGAATCGGCGGCGCCTGATAGGACGTGAAAGAGATGTTGCTCGCCGTCACCGTGCACGGATTCGAAACCTTGATCTGGCCACTGGCTATGCCGGTGATCAGAGTAGACGGAGGACACCCAGGAATCTGGACAAACTGCCCAGGCGCAAAACCGACCGTGCTGGGCACCGTCACCACATTAGAATTCGCCGTGGTACCTGCATTTGATGTGAGCGTCGGAGGCCCAAAAAACTTTGGATAGACGCTCAGAAAATCGTCAAGGTAGTATGGCGGATTGGTTCCAAAGACGAAACCAATTGGAGCCAAAACGGGGAACAAGCTCCCATCCCCCCAGGTTCCAAACGCGAGTCCAACATAGCCGTTGAAGTTCGGCGTTCCGCCACATCCACCCATTGTCTTTGCCTTTCGGATCGCTACTTCGCGTCCTTGCCCTTGCCGCCCTCACCGTCGCCGGTCTTGTCACCTTCGCTGCCTTGGAGCCCATTGTCGCCCTTCGGCTTGCTCTGGCCACCCTGCTGCGGAGCCGCTGGCGGTTTGGCACCTTCCTTGGTAACCTCGGCCGGTAGCTTGGTCACGGCCGGTGTCAGATCAATGATGCTGCCATCGACGATGCCAACCTTGTAAGTGAGCGTGTTCTTGATCCAGTCCGGAGCCTGTTGCGGCGTCGCCAGCGCTGGAGCGAAATGGCGAACCTCTTTGTCGACGGAGAGATCGTTTCCGGCCGCGTCCTTACCGGCGTTTTCGATGATTTTTTCGCTTCCGGCGAAAAGCTTGGTGCGCTTGACGAGAATTTGCATAATGTGCTGCCTTTCTCCCATTCGGGGCGAGTTGGTAGGCAGTCCGGAACATCAGCCAGGCCGCTTACTGGATTGTGAGTTTATTGCGCTTCCGGCTGTTCTCTGATCCTGTCAACACTTGCAGGTTCCAGGGAACGTGCAGACCGCACACGATGGAGCTCTTCAGGGGAACGATGTGATCGACGTGATGCTCGATACCAGTGGCGCGCGCCTTGCGCTGCGCATCGCGGTAGAACTTTTGAATCTCAAGCAAATGATCTCTGGTCAGCCATGCCGGAGTCGCATTCATCAACGCGGCCCGGCGCCGCGCATTCTTGGCATTGGCTATCTCTGGATGATCGCGGTACCACTGTTTGGTCCGCTCATCGTGAGTTGATCGAGTCCGTTGATAGGCTTTTGCGGAATACTGATTTTGCCTCCCAGGATTCTTTGCCTGCCATCGCTTGCACGCAGCCCTGAATCTGGACGGATTGTTCCCGTGCTGTTTTTTCTTTCTTTTTCGATCCCGCTCGCGGATTTCATCTCCGCGCTCACGATAGCGCTGCCGCTGCATTTGGCGAGCATAACTATTAAACCGTTCTCTGTTTTTCTCCCGCCACGCGGCCATCGCTAATCTGCCGCATTCACGACAGTCATTGTCTTTCACGTTTCTCGAAGAGATATGACCGCGCGGGCAGGGCTTACCGTCAAAATAGACTTTCAGCCCTGCCTCACGAGCCTTTTCTCTCGTCATTTCCATGCCTTATTCTAGCACGGAAGTTGTTGATAATGGGCTACTTGTCAAATTCCATCCAGGTAACCCATTGTCAGCGTGCGCTTGAAGATCACGTTCGAGATGCAGCCGAAGAAGCTCGAGGAGTATCCCGGTCCCAGTGTTCCGAGGTTCGTCGGCACGGTGAGTGCCAGAACCTTTTGCTGCGGAATGTCCAGGTAGAGCGACTTCTTCGAGTTCTTGTAAAACACGGCGCGATCGAGACCGCCCGATCCCTGTCCGGAAATCCATGGATTCGGGAGCGAGTTGATCTTGAAGTTGACGCCGTTTTTGGCCGCGACGCATTCCTTCTCGACGTAGGAGATGATCGACACCGCAACTGGCGATCCGCCGATGGCCATTGGCTGGCTCAGAGCGGCGAACTGCGTGTACGGAATCAGCAGGGAATCCGGCATCGCTTCCGCGATGTCATAGCCCGACTGCTCAACGATCGAGTTTTGCATATTGTTGATGTCGTTGAGAATTTCCTGTGGGCTCTTCTTCGTCCACAGAGTCGAACCCCCGGCGCCGGCCGGAGCAACGGTTTCAAACGCGTTGGAGTTGTTGACGAGCCCTGGGTATCCGTTCCATCCCAGGTAGGTGACGCGATCCAGGTCCTTGACCCACTTCGTTTCGACGGACTGTTCGTACATGTCCTGAAGCGAGATCGGAGGAGGAAGACCGGACTTCTTGGCCGTCTGGAGACGCTGCAAGTCGAGCCAACCGATGAAGAATCCGGAGGCCCAAATGTTCGTTGGCCAGAAGCCCTTCTGCAGATCGGCTTGCGCAAGGGCGATCTCGGTGTTCTGAGTTCCTTGCAGCCCGGTGTTCTGCGTGCCGGTGGTCGCATAGTTGATGGCGAATGCGGAAATCCACTGCGGGAATCCCGATCCGCTGTTATCGACCCAAATATCGCGAGGGTGTGTTACAGCCTGCAATGGCTCGACGATATCCGTGTCCACGTATTCGAGTTGACTCTGAAGGAACGCGAGTCCCGATCCGCCTGCTGCTGAATCGAGCGCCCGGCCGCGGCCCGTGGGAGTGCCATCGAATGCACGAGCCCCCAAATCAGCTTGGAGGCTGGCGAAAAAGCGATGCGGTCTGAGGGGTTTCATTTTCTCTCTTTTCTCCTGTGGGCGTTGGTTACGCTACGTTCCTGATCTTGATGGTGATCTCAGCAACGAGCGTGCTCGAATCCTGGTACCCGGTACGGAACACAGTATTCGGAAGCGCAACGACATTGGAGAAAGTCACCGCAGTTGTAGACAGAGCGGCCGTGGTGTTGAGCGACAGCGTGACAGCGGTTCCAGAGACGTTCGTCACCGAAGTGCCTGGAGCGATGCCAGCGCCAGACACAGCCTGGCCTTTCTGGATGCCAGTTCCAGATGCCACGGTGAGCGCGGTGCTGGCAGCGCTCGCCGTTCCCGTGGTTGCGATGGTATCGCTCGATGGCGGCGTGGCCTCGAAGTCGCCAACCGTTCCGGCAGGAACCGCAGCGTTGTTGAGCGCCAAGCGGGTGTACACCGGCTGCTGCGACTGCGGGGTGCCGGCCGCAATGACAACGGGCACGGAACCCATCTCCAGAACTTCGCCCTCTTCCCCTGGCTGATAGTAGCCCACGGAAAGAACGCCCGGCGTGATTCCGGAACCGTAAGTGACGGCCGTCTTGACTTCGCGCACCGCTACTCCTGCGAACTGCGCGGCCACAAGGCCAGCATTCGCAAAAGACGTTGCGATAAAGTCAGCTACGGAATCCATCGTGTCGCCTCCGCCGCTCGCGTTCGGGATCAGAACAACTGGCGATCCGAAAGAGAGATTCGATGCAGCGGTCGAAAGCACTTGACGGGCAGTGATGATGTTGCCCGCCATCCTCGATACCGTACCCGGAAATCCGATTGTCGGCCCGGTTACGGGTACCACTTGTCCAAACGAAGTTACTGACATGGCGGCTACTTCACCTCCGTCGTGATTGGCTTCCTGTGCGCGTTTTTGTAGAAGTTGCGCACATCTTTCAGGTCTTCACCCGCACCTGGTTGCGCATCCCGTGCGCGCGAGTGATCACGCGAAGCGCCGGCAACGTCCGCATAGCCGGTGCTTCGAGTTTCCGACGTTCCGAACACGCGGCGCGCTTGAGCATTCCACGCTTTGCGAACGGCGCTATCCTTGCTCCTGGCCACAATCGGCTTGAGAGCGTTGAGCACAGCCTTGGCAGCCGATGCTGCATCGGCGGCACGCGTGCGCTGCTGCGAGTCTCCGCCACGACGCCGCGCTGCGTCGCGAGCCCGGCCGTCGTTTGCCCGGCTGTCGGCGGTGTACTGAACGACTTCGGCTTGGTTTGCGACCTCGCCGAGTTCGTCGCCGGTATCCTCGCCCTCTCCTTCGGGCTGGCCTTCAGCCTCGGCCTCTCCCTCCACGAGCTCCGGAGGAATCTCGTCTTCCGACTGGCTCTGGTGCTCCGGCTCCCGCGACTCTTCCATGAGGTAGTCGTCGAGGATGCTGCGAAGCTCGTTCATGTCGGCATCGTCGCCACGATCGTCGTTGCCGCGCGTATCGCGGGCATCGAGCATACGGTCAAGCTGGCGATGCATACGGCTGCGAACATCGTCGCCCCGGCTGTCGTCGGTGCGCCGGTCATCCGCATGACGGTCTTCCATGGAGCGGTCATCCGTCCTGCGATCGTCGGCGTGACGATCATCGGTGCGGCGATCATCGGCATGACGATCGCGCGAGCGGCGATCGCGAGCCCGGCTGTCTTCGCCTTGCTCCATTTCGCGCTCCTCTTCTGCTGTTTCAGCATCGTTGGCACGTGCGCTGCCCTTGTGCATTCTGCTCAGTTCCAGGGCAGCATCGGCCAACGCTTCGGGGTCCGCATTCTCTTTTTTCGCGGATTCAATCAATCCGAGTCCAAAGAGACCTTTGAGACTGAGTTTCATCGGCTTTTTCTCCTGCGTTGCATTGGATGTTTGTGGTTTGTCGCCTTCAGGCTCCGTCGAAACGGATTGCTGATCTTGCGACGCTTCGGCTACAACTTGCTTTCCTGCGGGGTCTTCGTTCTCTACCACTGGTGTTTCTGCGGACTGCTGTTGCTCTTCAACTTCTACCTCCGCAGGGGCAGAATCTGTGATCCGCGCCTCGACTCCGGCGCGGCCCTTGTCGACGACTGCGACGTGGTTGCCGATCATGCTGATCTGCAAAATCACATCGCCATCGCGATCAATGTTGAATTCGTAGCCACACGATACTTCGCGCTTCTTCTTATTGCGAACCTCGGAGAGCAGCGGCTCTCTCGTGATCATCAAATCGGCCACGAGTGGATATTCGCCAGACTCGAGCGGCTCTTTTCCCTTGCGCACATTCTGCATGTGGCCCATCGCCAGTTCCGCGAAATTTTCCGGAGTTACAAAATCATCGCCTGGCGGATGATTGTCGGTTACAGCTTTGCCTTCGAAAGAGTGAATCGTGTCCGGATGGAAGACCTCTTCCGGAGAGCGATAGACCTTGATCTCGGAGCGCGGGTTGCTGGTATCGAGCCCGAGATCGGCCGCGCGATCCTGGGGGAGTTCCGACATTTTGTATGTCTGGAAACCCGTCCGGCCGATTACAACGTCGTGACAGACAAGGAACTTCTCCGGCGTCTCAGTGATGTTATCCGAGAGAGGCGCCCCATAGTATCCAATGGCCATGTCTAGCTCCTCGCGTCGACAGGCTGGCCGCGCATGACGCGCAACTGGCGCCGAGCGCGCTTGTCGAGCACTTCGTCGAGCATCGAGTCGAGAGCCTGATGGAGCCGGCCGCGGCGATCCGAATCGTTTGCACGCGATCCAGAGCGCAGCTTGTCGGCCTTTTCTCTGCATTCGGCCGCTTTCGCTCTGTCTCCCGAATCATGGTAGAAAATCGCTGCGATCCAAAACAGATTCGCAGCGTCTTTTGGCGACGCGCTCTGAGCCTTCCGATAGTAGTCGTCCGCCTCGCTCTTGAGCGCTGCCGGGGAAACGTCTTTGCACACGCCACGAATCTTACCGGCGTTCTCGCTCGCATAAAATACGGATTCTCCCTTTTCGGGTCCGTATTCACTGGTCATGGCGCTTTTGATTTCGCGTCCCTTCGATGTAAGTGGCATCGCTCAAGCCCTCGCAAGTTTTTCGATGTGCTCTTCGACAGCCTTGGACACAGCCGCTCTGAACTGCGGCGAGTCGATCAATTCGTCGAGTGGAAGAATTTCGAATCCGTGCGCCAGTGTCAAAAACTTTACATCGTGTTCTGCGGCAACCGCCGACAATTGCGCCTGGATCAAAGGGAGGTTAATGCCGAGCTCCGCGGCACTCATAGGCGGCATTCGCAGCGCGTAGATGCTGCCCTTTTTGATTTCGCTTGCCATGACAATTTGCACGGCGAGCGTCTTGTCTGGAATCGTTGTCATGGCTAGTTACCCGTCGAGATATTGAGTGTCGAATTGTTTCCGCCACAGCAGATCGCCGCCAGGTACGTGTTCGAGTTGATCGCCAGATATTGCACCTGGCCAGCCAGCACGACTAGATTCTGATTTGTGGCGACGACGCTGTTATTTCCGAGCGCCACAGCTACGGGTGCCGTACCCATGTTCGCGATTCTTACCACCGTATCGCTGGCTGGAGTTCCAGGAAGGGCAATGCGGCTCGACGACTGGCCGACAGGCATCCCCACAGATGCGTCGACGGTAAACGCTGGTTGCGGCTGTAAGGCCATCTCGTTCCCCTCTCAGTTACCGATTCTTTTCTTGAAGAAGCTCACTTCCGGTGAGCCGAAGATGTGACGATGAGCTTCCATCGAAACGTGATTTGTTCCCACGACGCCGACCGATACTCCGGTCAATCCTTTGGCCGCTGCGATGCGAAGGAGCACGGCTACGAGGTACGCATATAGACCCTGTTTACGGCAGTCCCTGGCCGTCCACGCGAGCCCGATGAATGCGTCCCCATCCCAATCCTGCCAGACGATGAATGACACCGGCACGCCATCCTTACGCGCGACAATCACGTTGTTCTTGATCGTTGGCAGATAGCTTTCTACGCCCAATTGCTTACCAGTGTCGCGCGCGATCTCGTGAGCGATCGTCACTGCGAAGTCATACATGGCTTCATCGTCTGCCAGCGAAAACATTTCGACGACTACCCCAGCCGGAAGTTGACGGTCGGCGCCCATGCTCATTACGCGCCCCCATTCATTCGTGCACAGATCAAACCAAAATTGTCGATTCGCACCAGGCCGCGGCCGGTCCCATCCTGCGGATGCGGATCATGCACGATCTTGCCATTACGCCCGACCACAGCATGAAGCCCGCCACGCGGCGACTTGCCCTCGATCATGTGATATACCGTGCCTATCTTAAACATCGTCTTGATGATCGGATCAGTTGGCGTGACCCGGACGTAGTAGAGATCGAACGCATTCAGGAACTTCGCTATGTTGAGCAGATACTCGCTGTCGCCGCCGAAGTCTGGAACTGCGCTTTCATCGATCTCAAGGATGCTGGCGATCGCCGCTTCCATGCAGCGCCCGTGCTTTCCTACGCGGCTCTGCGTTTGCGGAATCATGCCTTCACATCTCCACATGGTTTTTTGAGATCGTTGCCACGCATCCAGGTCTTGAAATCGTCGATCCGCATCGGCGTCCAGTCCATGAAAACCTCGCGAGCTCTGTGATGACCGGCATCGTAGGCTCTCAAGGCGTCGCCCTGAGATGAGAATCCGATCATGCACTTATGCTCATCGAATCCTTTCTTTGGCGGCACATGACGCTGGTCAATGACATACACCCAATCGGAATCTCGATTGTCGCCAACATAGCAGTCGAGCGAATCGCCGTCCGCGCCCATTACGCCGTCGATATAACCGTAGTGAGCCGGCATCGCGACTTCGAACCCTGGGCCATTCCTCACATCGCCTTTGCGTGTCTCGATTATGATCGGAATTCCGTGCACGTCGAGCGCGCCCACGCCAGGATCGTCGGCATCCGTCGCACGCATCTCGGCTTCGCGCTCTGCGGCCGGAATTTCGTCTCCGCCCTCGAGATCGAGCGGATCGAACCCCAGCATTTTGACGACACTGATCGGGCTTACCGGCATGGGCTCGTCATCGTCGATATCGTCGAACTTTTCTCCCAGCGTCTTCCATTCCGGCTTTTGCTCAACGGTGGTTCCGTAGTGCACATTAGGCGTTTCCATAGGCTTGCCTCCACCCGGCGAACACCTGCGGTGCGATGTACGATTGCAGAGCTACAGTCGGTGTGTTGCCCAGCTTCTCAGCTACGGCCGTGGCAACCTCTTTGACGCGCTTTTTGTATTCCTTTTCGTTGGCCGGAGGCTTCAGCTTCCCAACCATATCGCCAGCGATGTCGTTCGCCAGATGCGTCCGAAAATCCTTTGTCTTGTAGTGCCCGTGATCCAACTTTTCATGCGAGAAATCGAGCAAGCTGGAATCACTCACGTTCGGAAATAGCTTTCCACTGTCGCCCGATTTCGCGCGCCGATCGCGCAGCATCGATGCCAGCTTGCCATCTTCAACCGGCAGCGAGATCGTCACACCCTTTTTGCCAACGAACCGCAGCCTGGTCGTGTTTCCCATCTGCCACACGTGATGACCTTGGAGCGTCGTGGCGCCATAAGCCTTGACTTTAGCCTTGGTGTCAGAGTCGGAGCCTGGCCGGATTCCCATCTTGCGGATTAACATCATGCAGTCGGCATGATCGCGCGTCTTCGGGTCAGGGCTCTTTTGCAGCGAGCTCAATTGCTTGTCGATCACCGGCAAGTCTTTCGACAATTGCGATACGCGCTGAAATTTCACATCGCTCTGGCTGTTCTTGAACTTCGCCGAGTAGACGTATTGCGGCCGTCCTTTTGCGTCCCTGCCAACTGCCAGGAGATCAGCATTCGGGTTATCGCTGACCTTTACCTCTTTCCACGCTGGCGGAATCTTCAGCGCCTTCACGTGCTCCGGCCATTCTTCGCGATCCTTGTACTCTTTGAGGCCGGCCGCTTTCGATCCGCCCTTGTCGGCGAACTTTCCCTCTTCATCGCGCGGATGTTCGCCCTCGCGAAACTCATCATCAGAGGCGCGCGCTACCTCTTCCTCACTTTTTTTTTCAACTCTCTGAGGACCGAAGAGCCCACCCATGCCCCCCTCGCCACCCTCACCCATGCCCTCGCCCATTTCCTCAATATCATCGGGGAGCTTTTCGATGTCTTCGTCGGTGATGTTGGTGAAGATGCCGGTGATGTCTGACATCTGCTTCAGTTCCTTCGCCGCGGTGCGCTTCGAGATCAGCGAAGAATTCACCGCGACCAGCACTGTGTCAGTTGACGTCTTGGCAAGCTCCGCCTTTTCTTTTTCGTCGAGCACGCGAATGCTTGGAAACGCGAGATCGAGATCATCAGGAACCTCGCCGAGCTCCGACATACAAAGCACTGGATACAGCTTTTCAAGCTGCGGGCGCATGTGCGTGTCCTGGTCGGACGCGATGCGCTCCTCATAAATCCGCTCGTCGGCATCATTGGCCTGGCCGAGCCCGGTGATCGTGCGACCAAATAGCCGCGTTACCGGAATCCCCGTGGCGCCAGAAATGTCCAACTGAAACTGCTGGTAGCACTCGCTCAATCCCGAGAAGGTGTAATTCACCGATTCGAGTCCGCCATTCTCGGGCAGAGCCAACATGCTCTGATTTGAGACGAGGCGATTGATCTCGGCCATGCGCGCTTGCCAATCCATCGTGGCCTTTTGCGACGATCCGACGCCAGAAAACTGCTTCGCTAGTTCCGGAAACTTCATGCCGAGAATCTGCGCGCGAAACGTGAGCGAAAGAATGTTCCAACTCATGTTGTCACGCTTGCGAATCTCTTCGTAGGCGCGCGTGATCTCCGAGATTCCCCACCAGGAGTGGGCCTCGCGCTCCGGCGTCGGCATCTCCGGACCGGTGAACCGCAGAACGCGACTCGAGTGGATGCTGAAGCTTTCTCCGCCCTGGCCCACGTTGACACGGTAATTCTCTGGCCGGTTGAAATCGATCGGCCGGTTGATGTCCGTGCAAATTTCTCCCTCGGGGTAAATACCCGTCCAGCGATCGAATGGGATGAGTCCGCGGTACGATCCGATCTCGATTGCCTCGAGGTCGATCGGCTTGTCGAGTCTATCCTCATCGCCATCGATGACGATGAGCGCTCCGGCGCCGCCGAACAGACGTCCCCACTTCATCGCCATCTTCATCTGAGCTTTGGTCTGCGTTTTGCGAATGACCTTATCGAGCTTCGTCAGTTCCTTGGGGTTAATATCGCTGGTCAGGCGCGGCCATGCCTTTATCATGTCCTGGGCTGGAGTGTCGACGATCTTAGCCGAAATCCAGTGGTTCTCATAGAGCGTGATCAGAAGCCAGTACGAGAAGCTGAGACGATCGAGCTCATAGGTCGCTGCTTCGGCGAGCGACGGCGTGCCGTAACCCATTCTTGCTGGCACGTTGCTGAAGTAATCGAGCGCGTGCGCGGCCGAATCGCGGCTTGCCATAGCCGCAAGTTGTTCCTGTGGCGGATTGGTACCAGCGCGAAGGCGGCGACGGCCGATGAATGAAGGAGCCGGCATTTGAGTTACTTCGGCCATCTATCAACTCCCGTTTTCATACTCCGCTTCGTCGGCGTGAGGCATATCGCTTGGCTCAAGCCAGATCACTTTTGATTCGTCAAAGGGAACCGCCTGGACGCGGCCGGTTTTCCTATTCTTGATGAAGGCCCACAGCACTCGAGCATCCGGATTGGCCATCGCCTCGATCGTCTTAATATCCAACTCAAGATCACCGAGAATGACCAACCCGCGCTCATTGTCTATTCTGAAATTCTTGCGCCCCGCATCGGAGGACATGCGCGATCCCACCCCTGTCTGGCGGTTTCTCTGCCGTATACGCTTGAAGTGATCCGATCGCGAGTGCAAGGCTATTGCTGAACGTAGTTGACGAGTCCTGCGACAGTTGTAACGGTGCCTCCAGTCACAACGCACAGGGCATTTCCAGATGGAACCGTCGCTTTGGTTCCATCCCCGCCAAGATTGATGGCTCCTCCGCTCGCGGGCGCGAATGCTCCGGTCAGAGCGGTAGTGCCGGTGCCGCACGCACTGCCGGTTCCGTATTCCAGTAAAACCGTAGCCGCGGTCGCCGCATTGACTGAGAATCCGCACACATAAATGCTCTTCCCGGCGCTCAAGGCAACAAGCTGCGTTGTGGTTGCGCTGGTAACGGAAACTGCTGCGCTCGATTTTTGTGAAGTAAAGCACGGATCGGTGCTGACAGTCATGATCGGACTGAAGCTGGCCGTAAGAATTCCGGCTGTCGGATACGTGGACGAACAGGCATACGTCGCCACATATTGATCGCCACTAAACACATTGGGCGAGATCGCGAAGGTCTGCACGCCATTGGCTGGTGTGAAACTTACCGTCGCCACAGTCGAGCTCGCGGCCGTAGCATTGTTTCCTTGGTAAGCCAGGGTGACGGTGCATCCGGACGGGCTCCCGGTAATTCCGGTTTCCGAAATCGTCAGGGTTCCATTTCCAGAGAACGCCGGCAGTCGGATCGGATTACTGGTTGCAGTCGCAGTTGCCGAGGTCTGCGTCCAGAAACTCACCCCGGCCTGGGCCGTTGGTGTGTATTGTGCCTGGATCGCCAGAGGCAGCGCCATGAGGCACAGGCATACTGCCAAGATTGCTGCAAAACGATTTTTCATGACGCTGATTTCTCCTTTGTTAGTCATGCTGTTGTTTGTTGACGGCGGCGCATCCGTGCGCAGCATTCCGGTTACATCATGGCCATTTCACCCCAGCGGCGTGTATCCCGGCAGCGCTCGAGCCCGCGCTACCTCCGCCCGTAATCGTGTAAAGAGCGCTCGCCACATAACTATCGGTGTATCCGGAAAGCGTTCCCAGCGCGTTTACGGTCTTCGTTGTCGATACAGTGATGGGTGAGCTATAAGTCTGCGTTGTGCCGCCCGAGCAGACGTTTCCGGATTCTGTCGGCGTCGAACCATCGGTCGTGTAGCAGATCGTGGCGCCGGCCGTAGATGTCGAGATGGCCACTGTCTGAGCGGAGCCGTAGGTGCCGGCGATGGGTGCGAACGTCAGCGATGAAACCTGCGGCGTCGAAGACAGTTCCGCGTACATGCTGTAGTAATTGCACGGCGTTGACGTCGAAATACAATTGCCGTTCGGGACCTGATCCATGTTGCTTGTCCAGGCGAACTTATTGAATAGCCGATTAGCCGCGGTATTGGCTTGCGAACCATAATCCCCATCACCGGCGCTGTCATACGCGTAAATGGCATGATTCCTGCCGAGTCTCGTGACCGTGGTCGACGGAGGTACTGCGCTCAATGCACTCATCGAGCCATTAGCCCAATCGATGTATACCGCGTCGTTCTCGAGCGCGCCCCACCCGCCGTTGCCAGTCGAAAGGTTGTAGCCTGGCCCTCCGCCAGTCTGCGTAGAAATAAGCATCTGCCCCAACGCTGCCCCATGGGTGCCACGCATAGATATGAAGTAGGTGTTGTCTCTGGTGTTACTGCCGACAGGACAAACCGTGTTGGCCCATGTGCACGGAAGGCTTAGGTATCTCCTGCATCCATTCGGACCGGAATTTCCATTGACGGCATCGAGAGCGCATACCTCCATGGCGTAGTTGCTGTAGGCATATATCTCTGAACTGCCGTCGACGTAAACTTCCAAACCATTCGCATCCCACCCCACGTCGCCGTGTCCGTTGTAAGCTGAAGCCACACCAAGATAGCTAAGCGTATTGGTGTAAATCTCAGTGCCTTCTCCGCGACTCCACGTTGGGTCTGATGCTCCATTTTGCCAATTGACGATCACATATTTTCCGCTTGGACTCATGCCAACCCAATTCGGATACTCGCCACCGAACAAAGAAGAACACGCCGGGACGCCGCACATTCCATTTGCGCCGAGCGTTTGAAGCGCGATCACACTATCAAGAGTCTTGTCGTAAACCAGAACTGCGCACCATCCGCTCGAGGTTCCGTCAGTGACCCCTAAAGCCCAGAAGCGATCATCGTCGCTTTGGTTTCCTTCGCGCTGCATGTCGACCGAAGTTGCGGTTCGGCTGCACGTACCCCAGCTATTCACGGTGTTGATGGTCGGTGTGAAATCGTGAATTACCGAAATCGAATCGGTTGCGGCATTGTATGCCTTCAACTGGAACGCGGCCGGATTTGTGGAGCTCGATCCGGTGTAGTAGATTACATTTGGATTTGAGCTCGAATTATTCGCCCACAGCCAATTCGAACCATCGCCCCACAGAGCACCAGAGAATGATCCATCGCCCGATCCATAGTCCCTGGAGCTCCCATAGTTCGATGTGCATGGTGTACTTATGGCGCTGCAATACGTTCTGAGCACACGGATGAAAGAGTAGACGCCGCCCGAGGATCGCGAGTACAAATACAGCCATCCATTTCCATATCCGATGTAGTAGTTTTCGTTGACACTCCACGGCACGGTCTTCGCGTAATCGACCTGCATGAAGGTATTCGTTATCGAGCAATTGCCTGTCGGGTTATATGTATTGTTCACCGGGCAATTGCTGTTGACGGCAGGAATTCGATTCGCCGTGATGCCGAAAATCGAATCGACGTACGATCCTCCGGACGCCGGAACCGATGGCGTCGTCCAACTTGGACTGGTAGTCAGGTCCGTCGTGCTGGTGAGAAGACTCGTGAATTGCGGCGGCACAGGAGCCAGATACGGGATACCGCCGATGTCGCCGCCATCGCTTGCCGTTCCATGGAGCGCCGCATTCGTGGGCGTGAATCCCTGCCGCACCCAATAGTAGTAATTGAGAATAGACGCTGCGTTCACCAAAGCTGGATTCGGAGCATTCATTGCTCTGAATTGGGCCATGATGTCGGCCCACGATGAAACACTGATGCCTTGCACTGATCCCCACGTCGAGAAGTTGCAATTCGAAGTGGACGTCGTGCTGCCGTTGTAGCATCCTGAGAAATTTGGATTCGCGGTCAGGTCATTCACGCCTGGCGTCGTGTTGTACCAGGCAGACGCGCCGCAATAGACGCTGGAATACGGCGACCCCGTGACACCATCCTGGTCGTTGTAGTTGACTGTCCCGAATGTTCCATTTACGGGCGTAAATCCAGACACCCATCCCGTGTCGCATCCGGCGCCAGCGGTAGATGGCGTCATCCAGAAAATGTTGTTTTCCACGGTCTGATAGAGATTCGCGTGACCGACATTCTCTTCGCCGCCCAGCGTGCCAAATCCAGATGCTGCTGGGATCGTCATCAGCGTGTTATGAACGGCCGTCGCAATCGGGCAGAAGGTCGACACATTGTCACAGCTAACCGACGCGAGGGTTGAAAGCTGCATGGAGGCGTAGCCATTCGGAGCCGGAAGGATGAGTCCGTTCTCATAAGTGAAGTTTTGGACGGAGCTCCCGGTTTGCATGTACATGCAAACGCTTGTCCCGTACCAACCGGAGATATCGTTGTATTGCCGCTCCGCGGTGAATCCATTGATCACACTGCTTATCGTCGGGCCGCCGCAGTAAAGGTGCGCTGATCCAGAAGCGTTCGGGACTTCCAGTAGAACGGCGCGCGTCATCGATATGGCCGGAAAAGAAGAGCCCGCCGCGGCGACGTTATCGTAGAACATGTTTCCATCGAAATGGCCGGTAGCATGACCGACCAATGCGCCGTTGTACGGGGCAACTGAGGACGTGCCGAGCATCACGTTCTGACTTAAAATCAGGCCGTCGTCGGTTCCCCAATAACTCGAATTGCCGATCGTCTCATGGACTTGCCCCTCGATGTAATTGTGGGCAATCAGTCCGCTGATCGTGCTATCGTCGCCAGCCGTGTTGAGGATGAGTCCGTAGCCGCTGCTGTTGATTGGGTTGACGATCGCGTTATTGGTGAAGTTGAAAGTCGTTGAGTTGCCGGCCTCGACCGATCCGAGCTCGACGACACCGCTCGATGTGTAAGTGCTGTAAGCGATCGACGAATTTAGACCGACACTTCCATAGGAGTACGTGTTTGTGCACGCAGTAGAATTCGTCGCGCAGTTATTAAACAAAATCCACTGGCCACGGATGTTCCCCGATCCCTGGTACGTACCGGCTGGAAAACCACCGAAGTTTCCGGAGCCCGTGGCGATCGCGAACAGTACCGGGGCAGACGAGGTTCCATTTACCTGCAACAACGCGCATGTAGCCGTGCAATTAGAGGAACCGATATTCCAGATGGCATTGTCTGTGCTCGGAGTGCCAGCGCCCGATGAATCATAGAGTATCGATGCGGGAAAGAAACTGAGTGGAGTGCTGCTGCCGCCCGCATAGGTGCATGGCGATTCCGGGCAGGTAAGCGTCAGGGCGGTTCCAGAGATCGCCGACACAAGCGTACCAGGATAGATTCCTGCTCCCCACACAGCTTGGCCGACAGCCACGGTTCCGGAAACGGACGCCAGGGATACAGAAGCCGAGCTATAACTCCACGTTCCATTGGCCGTTGCCGCGGCAGATTGTGGATTGAACGTCCAGGTCCCGAAGCACTGGTTTACCTGATCACCGAGCAGGTGCAGTGTTCCATTGAAGGTGACCGTATCATTCGTATCGGTAGGATTTTCGCACGAGAGCGCAACCGCGTTGCTGTTAGTTCCAAGCGTCCACGTCTCACCAGCGGCCAGCGTAAAAGTTACGCCATTGAAGATGGCCTTATCACCCGTGCCCGGCACATAGCTTCCGCCCGTGCATCCGCTTCCGGTCCAATGACCAGCCGTGCTCGCGAGCGTAGCGTAGGTCCCGGTGAGTGTGCATGTATTTCCATTTGCCCGCGCAATCATCGGTAAAGACAGCATCGCGATGAGGATGAAGAGTCTCTTGATCATTTGAAGGCCACCGCCATTGTGAGATATCGAGTATTACCACAGGTCCAGGTTGGAGATGCTGTGACGCTGCTTAAATTGATTCCGGCAGCAAATGCGGTTCTTAGAAACGCGGTCGCGACGAAATACGCCACAGACGTATACGGACTGCCGACCGCCGAGCATGTGTTATCAACTAAAGCAGCAGTCTGAATGACGAGATCACTCGTCCCGGATAGGGTCAGCGCCGTCACTGGAGGAGTCGTGGTGAACGTGCTACCGCCATTAGTCGTATTGGCTGTGTCGTAGTTGGCACTTCCGGTGCTCGGTGTGTACTCATAAAACACTTCCGCATCGCCGAAGAAAAATCCATTTGTCTGCCACGTGACAGTGCAACTCGAAGAGCAAGGGGAAGTGTCCAAGACATAAGCGCAATCGATCGCGTTATTATTCTGTACGTTGCACGGTCCGGCAGAATTTCCTCCTGGATGAACCCACGATCCACCGATCGAGTTGAAACTGCTGCCGGTTATAAAAGCTGCTCCCCCGCCGCCCTCTTGGACCATCACCATAAGGTTTCCCGATCCGATAACCGAGAGAGTAGCGCTGCAATTCTCGCTATTGGAACACGCTCCAGTTACAGGGGTGTAGCGCACCAGGGTCCAGGTATTCGGCCCGCTCGCGGTCGTGCGATGGCGCATCGCAACGATGGTCTGGTTCTGCTGACCTACAGCCAGGGGAGC
>Ga0181538_10000664_pt1 | contig 40881 bp, 31 predicted proteins | sample PEATcosm2014_Bin_40_FD_119773 | JGI IMG/M metagenome (GOLD analysis project Ga0181538, IMG submission 119773) | Peatland microbial communities from MTU Mesocosm Facility, Houghton, MI, USA - PEATcosm2014_Bin23_30_metaG | ecosystem: Environmental > Terrestrial > Soil > Wetlands > Peat | place... | reverse complement strand
TTCTCGACGATTCGCGCCGCGATGGGAAGGCCCAGCCCCGTTCCGCCCTCCTTGGTGGTGAAGAAGGGATCAAACAGGCGCTTTTGCACCTCAGCCGGAATCCCTTTTCCGGTGTCGGCAACCTCCAGGACCGTGGAATCGGCTTCGTCGTGTACGCTCAACGTGATTACTCCTTTGCGCCCGATGCTGTCCGCCGAGTTCTGAATCAGGTTGATCAATACCTCTTTGATTTGTTGGGTATCCGCGCGCACCCAGGCAGCTTCGGACGGCTCCAGCTTCAACTCGATCGCGGCCTTCTCCAATTGCGGCTTCAGCAGGTTGTGAACTTCCTGCAGGATCCGTTGCGGCGGGACCGCAACCAATTCCGGATCGGAGGGCCGGGCAAATTGAAGGAAATCCCTGACGATTCGCTCCAGGCGGCTGATTTCATTGGCAATGACAACGGCGTCTTCGTTGTCCGTGTCGGGCAATGACTTTCTCAAACTGTAGAGGCGGAATTTAATGGCCGTGAGCGGATTGCGGATTTCATGGGCAACCCCCGCCGCCAACACGCCCAGCGAAGCGAGCTTCTCCTGCCGCGCGATGATAGCCTGGCTTTCGGTCAATTTGAAGCGTAGCGGCGCAATCATGCCGCGATAAACCAATACGGCCAGCGCGGCGATGAGCGCCAGCAGCAGCGTCACTGAAAGTTTCAGCAACAGCCGGAAGGTGGTCAACGTGTTGTTCGACTCCTTAAGAAAGTCATTGAACGCCCGCTTCTGGCCGTAGATGAAGTCATCACACAAGACCAGCAGATGTTGGGACTGCTGTTGCACTTTTTCGTAGCTGGTCGGAAACGCGCCCACTTTTGTTTGAAGCCGGCTGTTGCTGGCGTCCAGCAAATTCGTGCTCATGTTCAGATAATCGTAGTAAGCGCCTCCCATCTGTTCGAAAAACTGGCGTTCCATTGGGGTGACAGCGTTGGTCCGGTTTGCCTCGAACCACTGGGTCAGTTCCCGCACGTTGCCGAGGAACAGATCATAGTCCGCGGGTTCCCCATGCAGACGGTAACGGAGCAGGGTGTCGTTCAATCGCTGGATGTCACCCTTCATATGCACACCCAGATAAAAACTGTCCGGATTCAGCCCGGCGAACTCGTGTTGCAAACGGCCCACCCGTTCCCAGGTTGTGCGGCTCACCCAGACAACCAGGATGGAGCCAAGCAGCACGGTCAATACCAGCCCGGCGAGGCGCAGTTTCGCCGCCGGGCGGCTCGCGTTGGCTCGTGGCAGAGCACCGGTGGCTTGAAATGTACCATCCATCTGTTTCATTCGGGTGCGGGCTGCTGCATAAATTCATTGGTTTTGCATGAAAATCGCCTCACGCCCCTGCTGGCACAGCAACCGCTTGTCCGTCTGCAGGAGCAGGGCCAAGTATAGGCCAAACCGACGATAACCTCAAATGTCAGACTGATGAAAACGCAAACTGTTCTCGGTTCTTACGACACTGTGTTTTTTCCCGTGCCACCGAACAAGGCGAGGGAATCCAGCCGCGTTAATAGTGGCAGCCCGGATTCTCCGCGAGTTTCACCGGAGCCAATCGTGGCGGGGCGAATTTCTGCGCGCGGTCCTGTTGCCCACGACAATTCCGGTTTGCCGTCTTCCTTGAAAGACTGGCTGGTTTGCAAGGCAGCCTTGGAAATTTGCCAGAGAGGTCGTGACAGGACGGAAGACGGAAATCACGCCTGGGTTATGACTGCCAAACCCGCGACTCGCGCAAAAAGTCTGCCCGCCACGAGCATGCTCCCGCAAACAGCATCGTGACAATTCGCCGGTTGAGCTTTGACAAGCACCGGCATGTTGTGAAAGAAAAAGTCCTGATTGTGGATGACGACGCCAGTGTGCGAGAATCTTTGCGCAAGGTTCTGGCGGATGCAGGTTACGAAGTCGCCTTGGCGGCAGACAGCCGGGAAGCAGTAGAACAGTTCGAAGGCGGGCACGTTGATTTGCTGCTGCTGGACATCGGCCTGCCGGTCAGGAACGGATGGGACGCTTTCGAGCGCATGACCAACGAGGCCCCCGTGCTCCCGATCATCATTATCACCCGGCAGGCCAATCAACATGATATGGCTGTGGCGGCGGGGGTCGGCGCGCTAATGGAAAAACCGCTTGATGTGACCGAACTTCTGAACACCATGCGGGAGCTGCTGGTTGAACCAATCGAGGCCCGGTTGCTCCGACTTTGCGGCCTTGGTCAGGACACGCGCCAGGTGCCATCTTCTAAACCTTGAGTATGGCCTGACCATTGATGTGCGACCAGCACCCGGGCCGCCCGCGCGCCATCCGCCCGCGCCCGCTTTCTCCGGAAATTACGCGACCAGCATTCCGCTCATTGCGTTGCACCCCCGGTAAAACAGACTGATTGCCGGTAGCGCACCCATCGCAGCGATTTTCATTCTTGGCTTTGGCTGACTTCTCACGTAGTTTCCCTGTTCCATGATTGATACTGACATTGAATTGTTGAAGGGCATTGCGAACCAGTTGCGCATTCATTCCATTAACGCCACCACTGCGGCGGGCAGCGGCCATCCGACTTCGTGCCTGTCCGCGGCGGATGTGATGGCGGCGCTGTTTTTCGGGCACATGCGTTACGACGCGAAAAATCCGCACTATCACAACAATGACCGTTTCATTCTTTCCAAAGGGCACGCCGCGCCGATCCTTTACGCCGCGTGGGCCGAAACGGGTTTATTTCCTGTGGACGATTTGTTGAACCTCCGCAAATATGGCTGCGACCTCGAAGGCCATCCAACGCCGCGCCTGCCGTTCGTGGACGTGGCCACCGGCTCGCTCGGCCAGGGTTTGAGCGTCGGTGCCGGCATGGCGCTGGCCGCGCGTTTCGACAAGCTGGATTACAATACCTACGTTTTGCTCGGCGATGGTGAAATCGCCGAAGGCGCCGTGTGGGAAGCCGCGTCATTCGCCGGCATTTACAAGCTTAACAATTTAATTGCCATCGTGGACGCAAACCGCCTCGGCCAGAGCCAGGCCACCGCGTTCGGTCATGACATTGGCGTTTATGCCAAACGGTTTGACGCCTTCGGCTGGCGCGTTGAATCGATTGACGGCCACGACATTGAAGAAATCGTGGAAGTGTTAAGCGGCGTTGGTCTGGACGACAAACCGCTGGTCATCATCGCCAAAACTTACAAGGGCGCGGGCGTTTCATTTTTGCAGGACCGGGAGGGCTGGCACGGCAAACCGTTGAACAAGGACGAAGCCGCCAAGGCCATCGCCGAGCTTCAGCCGGTCGCAAGGTCGGGCGCCGGCGTGGCCATTCCGGCGCCGAATCAACTACCGGCTCCGAACAACGCCGCGCCCGCCAGCTACTCGCCGGTCAGCTACAAGGCCGGCGACTCGGTTGCCACGCGCGAGGCCTATGGCAATGCGCTCGCCCGCATCGGCGAGGCGGACCAACGCATTGTTGCGATGGACGGCGACACGAAGAATTCCACCTACTCGGAGAAATTCTTGAAGAAATTCCCCTTGCGGTTCACCGAGTGTTTCATTGCCGAGCAAAACATGGTCGGCGTTGCCATGGGCTTCGGCGCGCGCGGCAAGGTGCCGTTTGTGTCCACGTTCGCGTGTTTCTTCACGCGCACTTTCGATCAAATCCGCGTTGCCGGCATTTCGCAGGCCAACCTGAAACTCGCCGGCTCACATGTCGGCGTGAGCATCGGCGAGGATGGCCCGTCGCAGATGGGCCTGGAGGATTTGGCAATGATGCGCGCGATTGCGGGCAGCACGGTGTTGTATCCGGCTGATGCGGTCAGCGCGGAAAAACTCGTCGAACAGATGGCGTTGGCCAAAGGCATTTGTTATTTGCGCACGTCGCGGCCCAAAACGCCGGTGATTTACAAGAACGACGAATTGTTTCCGATTGGCGGCGCCAAGGTGCTGCGCCAGAACACGGGCGACAAAGTCACCGTCGTTGCCGCCGGCGTCACTTTGTTTGAGGCGATCAAAGCCGCCGATGCGCTCAAGAACGAAGGCATCGGGGTCACGGTCATTGACGCTTACAGCATCAAACCATTGGGCAAGGATGTGATTCGCGTTGCGGCGCAGAAGACGAACCATACCGTGATCACCGTTGAAGACCATTACGCCGAGGGCGGCTTGGGTGACGCCGTGGCAGGCGAACTCAGTTCCGCCGGCATCAAAGTCCACAAACTCGCGGTGATGGCGTTGCCGCGTTCCGGCAAACCCGAGGAATTGCTCGCGCACTTCGGGATTGACGCCGCGGCCATTGTGAAAAAGGTCAAATCCCTGGGTTGATTTTGGCGCGGGAGGTTCTGGTTGCAGTCGGTGGCAAAACCGTGCTAGTTGTCGCCGTCCGTACTTTTTTGGAAACGAATCAAACCATGCAACAGGGCGCGAGATATCTTTGGATTGTCTTTTTGATGGCGTGTTTTTGTTTCGGCACGTCCCTGGTGGCACAGGCGGAAAATGTCTGCGCCATCTGCGGCAAGGAAATTCAAGGCACGGTTTACATCATGACCGACCAGGTCACCGGTGAAAAAGTGCTGGTCTGCTCTGATTGCATAAAACTGCCCCGGTGTTCCATCTGCGGTTTGCCCGTCAAGGAAAACTACATCGAGTTGCCGGACGGACGTTACCTTTGCGCCCGCGACGCCAAGACGGTGGTGCTCAAGGCTGACGACATCGAAGAGACTTGCAGTCAAGTCAAGGATGACCTCGACAGGCTGTTTTCCCGTTTCACGTCGTTCCCGACCAATGTGGATGTCACGGTCATTGATCGGATAGATGTGAATTCCATGTTTAATACGGGAGGCAACAGTGTTGAAAGCCCCGACTTGCTGGGTTGCATCCGCCCCGGAACGGTCAACGACCAGACCCGGTACAAAATGAGCCTGTTGACCGGGATGCCGCTGGCTCAGTTGAAAGAAACTTGTGCCCACGAATATTCCCATGCCTGGGTGGGTGAAAATGTGCCCAAAGAGCGGCACGCGCGGCTGGCCCGCGACGCCGAGGAGGGTTTCTGTGAACTGGTCGGTTATATGTTGATGGATTCGCAAAACGAAGAGCTGGGAAAAAAGAGAGTTCTGCGAAATCATTATACCCGTGGCCAGATTAATTTGTTCATCGAAGCCGAACAGCGTTATGGGTTCGACGAGGTCCTCGATTGGATGAAATACGGCGTGGCCCCGCGATTGGAAGCCGGGCACGTGGATGAACTCAGGAACGTCAGGATACCTCCAGCAAAGACCGCTGCCGGCACCCCCGCCGTCTTCAATGCCATTAACAAGTCGGCACCCGCCCCGGCGACCATCAAACTTGAAGGGATTTTGTGGGGGAACCGGCCCGCGGCCATCATTAATGGCCGTTCCTTTCTCGTCAATGATCTGGAAAAGGTGCCACTGGGGAACACGAACGTAATGATCCGTTGCCTGGAGATCCGGGCAAAGTCGGTTCGTATTCAGAACATTGGTTCCGGAAACGAACAGGAACTTTCCCTGCCGCCGAATTGAAATTCCCGGCGCCAGAAGGCCGGGGCAGGGGCGTCCTTCGCTCTTCGGGCATGGACCCCCAGTGGTACTGAAAAATGAGAAAACGACCGGTTTTCCTTGCATCCGTGGCGGCCGGGCGGTTTTCTTTTTGCCAGCTTGGCAAAGGTGGTGCAAGTTAAGCTGGTGAATGCGCCGGGAAAATTCCTCAAAGGCCAGTTTCTGCTGGACAGCGGACAACTGTGCGGGTCTTTTTTTCAGCGCACGGTCGTGCTGATCTGCCAGCACGACGCCGAGGGCGCATTCGGTCTCGTGCTCAACCGCTCGCTCGGCAAAAAAGTCGGCGAGATGATCGTTGCCGATTTGCCCGATGTGCTCAGGGAATCGCCGCTGTATCTCGGCGGCCCGGTGCAGCCCACCGCCCTGAGTTTTTTGCACACGGACAACTTCATCCCTGATGCCGACGTGCTGCCGAATCTGGCGCTCGGGCATTCGCTCGATGATTTGGTAGATGTCGGCGAATCCTTTTCGACGCAGAAAAAAGTCAAACTCTTCGCCGGATACGCCGGCTGGTCGTCCGGACAACTTGAGGATGAAATAAAACGCAAAGCGTGGTTAATATTTCCCGCGTCGCTCGAACTGGTTTTCGACACGCCAGCCGAGCAGCTCTGGTCAAAAATCCTCAAACGCAAGGGCGGCTGGCGGAACAGACTGCTCTCCCAAATGCCGGAAAATCTGGCATGGAATTGATTGGTAGGAGCCGACGTAAGGAGGCTCTGAATAAAATCGTTTCAAAAATTTGAGCCTCGTCACCTCGGCTCCTACAAAAATCAGTTTGCCTCGACGCGCAAAAACATCGCGTCGGATTTTGCCACAACTTCCGTCCGCTCCAAACATGCCGGAATCAGGCAAAATTGTCCGGCGGACAGTCCCACTGAAATCGAATTGTTCCGGACTTCAAACTGGCCACGCACAGCGGTGATGATTTGGAGTTTGTGCGATTTCAAATCCAGTCTCGCGCCATTTTTCGTTTCCACCGCTTCGACATTGAACAACGGATCCTCCACGAGCGGTCGCGTTTTGATTTCCTTGCCGGCAAACTTGCTTTGAACCAACATCGGCTCGAAATCGTTAAAATCTATGCTCGCAAGCGATTGCGCAATGTGCAGTTCGCGCGGCTTGCCGTCCAGTCCCACGCGGTTCCAGTCGAAGACCCGATAGGTGGTGTCCGAATTTTGCTGGATTTCAAAAATCACCAGCCCCGCGCCGATGGCATGGACACGGCCACTGGGTAGAAACATCGCGTCGCCCGCCTGAACTGGAATACGATGAAAACATCCGGCCACTTTGCCAGTCCGGATTTTTTCCGTAAATTCCAGGCGTGTAATGCCGCGATTAAGGCCGACGAACAATTCTGCGTCCGGTGCGGCGTCCGCAATGAACCACATTTCGGTTTTCGGCTCGCCGCCAAGTTCAGCGGCCTTGTTCGCGGGCGGATGGACTTGCAGCGAAAGTTTTTCCCGCGCGTCGAGAACTTTGCACAGCAGCGGAAAGCGGTTTCCAGTGGCGGGTTTCGCGTCGCCGAGCAGTTCGCGCGCGTGATTTTCCATCAACCAATGCAAATTTTTCCCCGCCAGCGGGCCGTTGGCGACATCGCTTACGTCGCCCGGCCGGTCGCTGATTTCCCATGATTCGCCGATGGGCGCGCCCGGCGGCAGATTTTTTTTGTAGAGCCGTTCGAGGTTGCGCCCGCCCCAGACGCGTTCCTTGAAGATGGGATGAAAGGTGAGCGGATAGAGCACTGTGGTTTACGCGGCAGGAGCAGCCGTGGCGGTGGTGGCGCCGTTCACGGCCGGCTCGGCCTTTTCCGCCGGAGTTGGGACTTTTTCAAGGTAGTGCCCATGCGCCCGGTATTTTTCGTAACGCTTTTTCAACCGCTCGGCGACCGGCAGCGCGAGGAGTTCGTTGAGGTGTTTGAGCAAATGCGTTTTTAACGTTTCACCGGTCGCAACCGGATCGTTATGCGCCCCGCCGAGCGGTTCGGGCACGATTTCATCCACGAGTTTGAGTTCGAACAGATCCTTCGCGGTGATGCGCAACGCTTCGGCGGCCTTGGCGGCGTTGGCGCGGTCCTTCCATAAAATCGCCGCGCACCCTTCCGGGCTGATAACCGAATAATAGGCGTTTTCCAAAATCAACATGCGGTCGGCCACGCCGATGCCCAGCGCCCCGCCGGAACCGCCTTCGCCAATAACGGTGGCGACGATGGGCACCTCGAACAGCGTCATCTCGCGGAGATTGACGGCGATGGCCTCGGCAATGTGGCGCTCCTCCGCGCCGATGCCGGGAAACGCGCCCGCCGTGTCAATGAGCGTGATGATGGGCAGGCCGAATTTGCTGGCGAGCCGCATCAGGCGGAGCGCTTTGCGGTAACCTTCGGGCTGCGCGCAACCAAAATTGCGCAAAATGTTTTCCTTCGTGTCGCGACCCTTCTGCGTTCCGATGACGACGACGCGGTGCTCCCCAAGCCGGGCAAAACCGCCGACCACCGCGTGGTCTTCGGCAAAGAGCCGGTCGCCATGCAGTTCCTGAAAATCGGCAAACGTTGTCCGCAAATAGTCCAGCGTGTAGGGACGTTTCGGATGTCGCGCCAATTGCACCCGTTCCCAGGCGGTGAGATTGGAAAAAATTTGCCGGCGGGTTTCGTCCAGCTTTTTTTCGATGAGCTGGATTTCCTCCTCAAAGCTGATGTCCAGCGAATGTTTTTCCGGATGTTCGCGTAGCTCGTCCAGCTTGGTTTGCAGTTCGATGATCGGTTTCTCGAAATCGAGCTGATGTTTCATGCGTCAGGAAGACTAAACCCTTTTCGCGGGTCAATCAATGGGATTTCGCGGTCGGATTTCGCGGTCGCGCCGTAATCCTGATCTTAATCTTAATCTGCCCGCGATCACCATCTGGTGCGGAAATAAAATCAGCCCGGTATAAATGCGAAAGGCCGGACTTGCGTCCGGCCCCCGCAGTGACGAGGTTTATACGCCCTCACCGGGGCGCTCAGAAGGGTGGCGCGACCAACTTGGGGGTCGCTGTTCGAGCCGCGCCACAAGCAAAACCTCTATGCCAACCCTAAACGAACAGCGAAATCCTCAGTACTTACGATGACATAGACGGAGCGAAAACGCAAATTGTTCAAAGAATTTTTAATATTTTTTTGGCGCGTTTAAATCGGCGAAAAATCGCTGAAAATTCTCGTCTGTGTCCTGAATTTAGTCACTCGTGCCAGTGGTGTACAGCCATTGGTAGCAAGCGATTCGCGCAATGCCGCCTTCTTGCCTGCCCCGGAAACCAGCACCCAAGCCTGCCGCGCCGCTGCGATGGCCGCGTAGCCAAGTGTGACGCGATTCGGCGGCGGTTTGGGCGAGTTTTTCACGGCGCGATAAACCGCATTATCAGAGCTGGCGGCTTCCTTTTCGCCAGGAAACAACGACGCCACATGGCCGTCCTCGCCCATACCGAGAAAAATCAAATCCAGCACAGGCAGCGAATGAACTCCCTCGCCCTGCCCAAGCGGGGAGAGGGTGGGGGCGAGGGGAATTGAATTTGAAACAACGGCCTCCTCACCCCAGCCCTCTTCTCGTCGAGGAGAGGGAGATGCGGCTGGAACGATGCGAAGAATTTCCGCCGTCGCCAACGCCGCAGCCTTGTCTGGCGGCAATTCCCCGCGAATGCGATGGATCTGGCTTTTGGAAATCTTCAGCGGCGCGAATAACAGTTCGTTCGCCAGACAAAAGTTGCTTTCCCGGTCACCCGGCGGAACACAACGCTCGTCTGCCCAGAAAAAATGCACGTTTGCCGGGAAGGACGGTGTGCCGCCGTCCCCGATTTTTCGTGTCTTTGCCTGTTCTACGACCGAAGCGAAAAATTTCTGCGCGATGCGCCCGCCGGAAAGCGCGACACAGTGCGATTTGCTTGCGCGATAGGCCGATTCAATTTCATCCAGCCATTGGCTGGCGACCGTGCGGGCCAGTTCGTCGGCGGTGGCGAACGAAATCAGTTCGAAATGTTTCATGGCGCCGGCAACGGTTCGTGCCAGGCGTGGCCGCCTTGGGCGAGCAAATCGTCCGACGCGACCGGTCCCCATGTGCCGGCGGCGTAAAATTCGCGGTTGGTCAGCGGTTTGTTCTTCCAGCCGGCACGAATCGAATCCACGATTTGCCATGCGGTTTCCACCTCGTCGCGGCGGATGAACAGCGTGGCGTCGCCGGCGATGGCTTCGAGCAGCAGCCGTTCATAGGCTTCCGGCGTGTAGGCGCCGAACTCCGCGTCGTAACTGAAATTCATCCGCACCGGCCGCACGCCGAGGCTCATACCGGGCACCTTGCCGTTGAAGCGGAGATAAATGCCTTCGTTGGGCTGGAGCCGCAGCGCGATGGCATTGGGATCCAGCTTCTGCCCCAACTGCGCGGCGAACAGCACGTGCGGCGTGGGGCGGAATTGGACCCGCACTTCGCTGGTGCTTTGCGGCAGATATTTGCCCGTGCGCAAATAAAACGGGACGCCGGACCAGCGCCAGTTGTCTATGAACAGTTTCAGCGCGACATAGGTTTCAACGTTGGAATCCGGCTTCACCTTCGCTTCCTGCCGGTAGCCCAACACCGGCTTTCCATCCACCGTCCCGGCGAAGTATTGGCCGCGCACAACCTGTCGCGCCACGTCGTCGGGACCCAGCGCTCGGATGGATTTGAGAAGTTTCACCTTTTCATCGCGGATGGATTCGGAGTCGAGCGACACGGGCGGTTCCATCGCGATGAGCGCGAGGACCTGGAGCATGTGGTTTTGCACCATGTCGCGGAGCGCGCCGGCTTCCTCGTAATAACCCCCGCGCTGGCCGACGCCGAATTTTTCGCTCACGGTAATTTGCACGCGGTCAATCAGGTTGCGGTTCCAAAGCCGCTCGAAAATCGAATTGGAAAAGCGGAACATCAAGATGTTCGCCACCGTTTCCTTGCCGAGGTAATGGTCAATGCGGCAGACCTGCTGCTCGTGGGCGAAGCGTGTCAGTTCGGCGTTCAGCGCGTGCGCGGAGGCGAGGTCGTGCCCGAACGGTTTCTCGACGACGATGCGTTGCCAGCCCGCCCCCTCTTTGTGCAGCAGGCCGGCCCGATGCACGTTTTCGATGACCGTTCCGAACTGGCTGGGCAGGGTGGCCAGATAAAACAGCACGTTCTCGCGCAACGGCGCGCTGCCAAACGAGGTGAGCAGTTCTTCAAGCTTGTGGTAGGCGGCCGGGTCGGTCACGTCGCCCTGGCAATAAGACAGGTTTTGCGCAAACTTCTGCCAGACGGCGTTGTTGACGGGCTTGGTGCGCGAAAACTGGTCGAGCGCCTCGCGCAATTCCGTCCGCCACGACTCATCAGTTTTTTCACGTCGCGCAAAACCCACAATGCGAAATGCCGGAGGCATCAGCTTGTCCTGGTAAAGATGATAAAATGCGGGAATCAGTTTGCGCGCCGTGAGATCGCCGCTCGCGCCGAAGATGACGATGGTACACGGTTCCAGCGCCTTGCGTTCCGCGCCGATGTGACCGGCCAGCGCTTCGTTGAGATGTTCAGAGTCAACCATGGCCCAAACAATGGCGCAAGCGGCGGACAAATTCAACGCCGTTGCGCGAAAAATCAAAAATTGCTCGCCCGGCGGCGGATTTTTTTGCAACCTTCCGCCGCGCGAGAATGAAAGCGAAAATTGTCATCACCCCCAAGAAAGCCGTGCTCGATCCGCAGGGCAAAACCGTTCAGAACGCCCTCGAACAAATGGGTTACCAGGGCGTCGCCGCCGTTCACGTCGGGAAATACATCGAGATTGACCTTGCCCCCGGCGCGGACAAAGCCGCCGCGCAACGGGCGCTGAACGACGCGGCGCACAAGTTTCTGAGCAACCCCATCATTGAGGACTACAAGCTGGAAATCACTGACTGACCATGCCCACGCTCATCGCCAACCCCACCGTCATTCAGGCCGCGGGCAATAAACCCAAGGTCATTGAGGAATTCATCGGTCATGTCAATTCGCACACCGGTGCGCTGAGCATCGCGCGGATGAAAAGTTCGCCCGGCTGGGTTGAACCGGGCCAGACGCCGGAGTTCGACGAATTCACCGTTGTCCTGCGCGGCCTGCTGCGCGTTGCTTCAAAAAATGGAACGCTCGACGTGCGCGCCGGCCAGGCCGTCATTGCGCATCGCGGCGAATGGGTGCAATACAGCACGCCCGAAGCCGGCGGTGCGGAATACATCGCCGTTTGCCTGCCCGCGTTCTCACCGCAAACCGTCCATCGTGATTCTTAAATGAAACTTGTGCAAAATTTCGCAACAGACCGGAGCGCGGGCGGCTCGCCCGCGACTTCCAATCTCTATATTTCGCGGACGGGCCGTCCGCGCTCCTTTCAATGAACTTCGCCGTCGTCCAATTTCCCGCCAGCAACTGCGATCAGGACGCCATCCATGCCATCCGGTTGCTCGGCCATTCGGCCCGTTATGTCTGGCACAAGGAAAATTCGCTCGGCGCCGCCGACGCCGTCATTGTGCCCGGCGGTTTCAGCTATGGCGATTATCTGCGTTGCGGCGCCATCGCCCGGTTCAGTCCCGTGATGCAGGCCGTGAAACAATTCGCCGACAACGGCGGGCTGGTCCTCGGCATCTGCAACGGCTTTCAGGTGCTCACCGAAGCCGGCCTGCTGCCCGGCGCGCTCATCCGCAACCGTGATTTGCAGTTCCACTGCGAACACATTTTCCTGAAAACCGCCACACCCGATTCGCCGTTCACGAATAAAATTCCGGCGGACAAATGGTTGAAAATCCCCATCGCCCACGGCGAAGGCTGCTATTACGCGGACGAAGAAACGCTTGCCCGGCTCAAAGTCGGCAATCAGATCCTTTGGCAATATTGTGATGCGAACGGCAACCTGACCGATACGGTGAATCCCAACGGTTCTTTGCAGAATATCGCCGGCATCTGCAACGAACGCCGCAACGTGGCCGGCCTGATGCCGCATCCCGAACGCGCGAGCGAACCCGTGCTGGGCAGCGACGACGGCAAATGGATTTTTGAGAGCATTTTTGCCGCGCTGGAAAAGAAAACGGCGGCGAAGGCAGCATAAACTTTTCTCCAATGACCGAACCCGCCATCATCACCCCAGAGTTGGTTGCCAAGCACAACCTCACGCCGGAGGAATACACCCACGTCAAACAAGTCCTTGGTCGCGTGCCGAGTTATACCGAGTTGGGCATCTTCTCGGTGATGTGGAGCGAGCATTGCAGCTACAAAAACACGCGCCCGTTGCTGAAAACCTTCCCCACCAAATCCAAAAAAATCCTCGTTGGGGCAGGGGAGGAGAACGCCGGCATCATTGACATCGGCGACGGTCTGGCCATCGCGTTCAAGATCGAATCACACAACCATCCTAGCGCGGTCGAGCCGTTCCAAGGCGCGGCCACGGGCGTGGGCGGCATCGTCCGCGACATTTTCACGATGGGCGCGCGGCCCATTTGCTCGGTGAACTCGTTACGCTTTGGGCCAATCACGGAAAATCGCCCACCTCACCCGCAGCAGTCAGTTTTGCCTCATCAACCCTCACCCGGCCTTCGGCCACCCTCTCCCGCTCCCGCGGGCGAGGGACATGCAATCGGGGCTAACGGGAATATGCCCACGAATTTAGCAAAGTCGTCCGCCACTGGTCTCCCTCTCCCGGGGGGAGAGGGCTGGGGTGAGGGCGAGCTATCTTTCGCCGAAGGCGCTGACTCTCAAATCTCAAATCTCAAATCTCAAATCGCCAATAACAAACGTCTGTTCGCCGGCGTCGTGGCGGGCATTGCGCATTACGGCAATTGTTTCGGCATCCCCACCATCGCGGGCGAGGTTTATTTCGACAAAAGCTACGAGGGCAATCCGCTGGTGAACGCTTTTTGCCTTGGCGTGCTGCGCCACGAACAAATCGCGCGCGGCGCGGCCAAGGGCGTCGGTAACCCGGTGTTCTACGTCGGCCCGGCCACGGGCCGCGACGGACTGGCGGGCGCGGCGTTCGCGTCGCAGGATTTAACTGAGGAATCCGCCGAACAACAGCGCGGCGCGGTGCAGGTCGGCGATCCGTTCATGGAAAAGCTCGTGTGCGAAGCGTGCCTCGAACTGCTCGCCACGGGCGCCGTCGCGGGGATTCAGGACATGGGCGCGGCCGGATTGACCTGCTCGACTTGCGAAACCGCCGCGCGCGCCGGGACCGGCATCGAGATTGAGTTGGACAAGGTCCCACAACGCGCACCGAGCATGTCGAGCTACGAAATCATGCTCTCCGAATCGCAGGAGCGGATGCTCATCATCGTCCACAAGGGTCGTGAAGAGGAAGTGAAACGCATTTTCGACAAGTGGGATTTGCCGTGGTCGGAAATCGGCATTGTGACCGACACAGGTCGCATGGTCGTGCGTCATCACGGAAAGATTGTGGCGGACATTCCGGCGAAGAAAATTGCCGATGAATCGCCGGTTTATCAGCGCGATTCCAAAGAGCCGGAATATTTGAAAGAGGTCCGGACATTTCGTTTAGACCAAATACCCGAGACGCCAGACCCCAGACTCGATCTCCTGAAACTTTTGGCGTGGCCGACGATTGCGTCGAAGAACTGGGTTTATCGCCAATACGACCACATGGTGCGCGACGGTTCGGTCGTCTGCCCAGGCAGTGACGCAGCCGTGTTGCGCATCAAGGCGGATTCGTTGCCCGACGTGGCAGAGGCCTCTGGCCTGTGTCCCCCGAAAAACCACAGGCCGGAGGCCTGTGCCACAAATGAAAAGCTCATCGCGCTGACGGCGGATGGCAACGGCACCTACGTTTATCTCGATCCTTATGAAGGCGCGAAGATTGTGGTGGCCGAGGCGTGCCGTAATCTGGCCTGCTCCGGCGCGGTGCCGCTGGGGACGACAGACAACCTCAACATGCCTAGCCCGATGAAGCCGGAATTGTTCTGGCAGATTGCGGAATCCGTGCGCGGCCTGGCCGACGCGTGCCGGGCGTTCAACGCGCCCGTCACCGGCGGCAATTGTTCGCTCTACAACCAAAGCCCGAACGGCCCGATTGACCCGACGCCGACGGTGGTGGTGGTTGGCCTGATCGAAAAACCCGAACACGTAACAACGCAATGGTTCAAGGATGAAGGTGACGCGATCATTTTGCTTGGTGACGCGATGGATGCGAACGATCCGTTGCTCGGCCTCGGCGGTTCGGCATATTTGCAGGCCATACACGGAAAGAAAACCGGCACGCCGCCGCGATGCGATTTGGAAATGGCAAAAACACTGCACACGACGTTGCTCGGCCTGATTCAAAGCGGCGTCGTGAGAAGCGCACATGATTGCAGCGAGGGCGGTCTGGCGGTTTGCCTGGCCGAAAGTTGTATCAGCCAGCTCGTGGCACGTGAAACACCGCGGCTGATTGGTGCGCAAATCGATTTGTCATCGGTGGGGCGAGCGTCCTCGCGAGCCGATGGACAGGTGGACGACGGCTCGTCAGTAGCCTTGCCCCACCAATTGGACGCCTTGCTCTTTGGCGAAACCCAATCACGCGTGGTCGTCACCACCAGACCGCTTGATGCGGTGAAAGTGGTCGAGCGGGCGAATCTGATGGGTGTTCCGGCAATTCAAATCGGCAAAGTCGGCGGCGACAAGCTGGCCATCAAGACCGCCTCCGCTGAATTCAGCGCGCCGGTGACTGAATTGCACGACGCGTGGTGGAACTCCATCGCGCGGGTGATGGCCTGAATAGCAATTTTGTTTGAACACAATCGCCCGCCAAACGCTCAATTTCCTTGCGATTTCAAGTATGACTGGTGTTTTGGATGGATTCGCTGCTGGCAATTTGCCGCCGAATTCGTAAACTTTCCGGCACATTCAACATGCGACAGTTTTTGACCATCGCCACGAACGCCTTCATGGAACTGATCCGGCAGCCGGTGTTTTTGCTGCTGATGACGGCGTCGGTGCTTTTTGAAATTTTCCTGGCGGTGCCGTATTACTTCGCGTTCGGCGACGAACCGAAGCTGGTTGAAAACAGCGCACTGGCGGTGATGCTGCTGTCGGGGCTGTTCGGCGCGGTATTGAGCGCGTCGGCTTCGCTGGCGCGGGAAATCCGTACCGGCACGGCGCTGGCGGTGCTGTCCAAGCCGGTCGGGCGCGCGCAATTTTTGCTGGCGAAATACGCCGGGGTGGCGGCGGCGTTGACGGTGCTGGCGTATGTGAACCTCGTAGGCGTGCTGCTGGCGAGCTGGATGTCCTTTGACGCCTACGGCAAAACCGATTTGCCGGCGCTGGGCATTTTCGGGTTTGCGGTGGTGCTGGCCTACGCGCTGGCGGGCTTCAGCAATTTTTTTCTGCGACGTCCGTTCGTAAGCGACGCGGTACTGGCGCTGCTGGTGCTGGTGACGTTGGCGACGTTTGTCATTTTTCAGTTCACCCGGCAGATGCAGAGTATGGGCGTGCAGGCGCAGGTGGACTGGCGGCTGGTGCCCGCGGGAATTTTGGTGCTGTTCGCGTTGTGGGTTCTGGCGGCGCTGGCGCTGGCGTGTTCGACGCGGCTGGACACGATTCCCACCCTGGCGGTCTGCTCGGCGTTTTTTTTGATCGGGCTGATGTCGGATTATTTTTACTGGAAGGCGGGCGGGAAACCCGATGGCGGCGGACCGTGGTGGGCTTCGGTGCTTTACACCGTCATTCCAAACTGGCAGCTTTTCTGGTTCGCGGATGCCTTGAGCATGGGCAAAAACACGTTCCACTGGGCCTACGTCGGCAAGGCGTTTGTCTATGCGGTTGCTTACGCAGGTGCAGCACTGGCCGTCGGGACGGCGCTGTTTGAGGAACGCGAGCTGGGTTGAAATGTGAATCGTTGAATCGTTACCTCGTTTTAACCGGTGCAACGATTCAACAATTTAACGAGCCAATGGTCGAAAGACAGATGGAACGCAACGTTCAAAAAAACGGGCTGGTGAATCTGGTCGCGGCGGTGGTGATTTTCATCGCTGCGTTCGTCCTCACGTGTTACGTGAATTCGCTGGCCGGGCAGGGCTGCTCGATTTTCCTCGGCCTCGGCGCGCTGGTGGCGTTCGCCAGCTGGTTCCAGATGCGGCTGGAGGAAAATGAACGGCTGGAAAAACTGGAGGTCGAGGAACTCGCCCGCACCCGGGGCGATTCCACCTTGTTTGAATCCAAGGATGCGGAGGTTTTCCCGGCGCGGCGCGCCCGCGAGCAGTTCGAGAAATTTTTCGTGCCCGGCTTTGCCGTGCTGCTGTTCCTGCTCGAAGCCGGCGGCGCCTGGCTGCTCTGGCACTGGGTCGCCAAAACCACCAACGCCGTGGCACCCGACCTCGCGATGACGTCACTGTCGCTCTTCGGCATTTTTGCGCTGCTGCTGTTTCTGCTGGGACGGTTTTCCGTGACCATCGCACGGCTTGAAAACCACCGGCTGTTGCGGCCGGGCGCCAACTTCCTGCTGGCCGGCGCGTATATTTGCCTCGTCACGGCGCTCGGCAGCGCTGGCGTTGAAGCGAAGTTTCCAAGGGCTGACTTTTATCTCGCGCGGGTGTTGTGCGTGCTGCTCGGCGTGATGGCCGTGGAAATGCTCGTCACCCTGCTGCTGGAGATTTACCGGCCCCGCGTGAAGGGCAAGGTCGCGCGGCCCATCTATGACAGCCGGCTCACCGGCCTGCTGGCGCAGCCGGAAAGCCTTTTCACGACGGCGGCGCAGGCGTTGGACTATCAATTTGGCTTCAAGGTTTCGGAGACGTGGGTTTTCCAGTTGCTCCAAAGAAGTCTGCCCGTGCTGTTTTTGGCGCAACTGGCCGTGCTGTTGCTGTCCACGTGCGTGGTGTTCATTGAACCGGGCGAGCAGGGCGTATTGGAACGGTTCGGCCGGCTGGATACCGGGCGTCCGGTCCTGAATCCGGGCGCGCATCTCCTGTGGCCGTGGCCGATGGACAAGGTCTATCGCTACCGCACCGGCCAGATCCAGATGTTCGACGTCGGTTTTACACCCGATCCGCAAAGCGAAAAGCTGCGGACGATCTTGTGGACCGTTGTCCATACGAAGGAAGAGGTCAATTTTCTCGTGGGCAGCGCGGCGCCGACGACGATCACCAATCAGTCCGCCAACAACAGCGATTTGCTGAAAGTGGCGCCGGTGGGTTTGATTGACGTCAGCGTTCCGGTGCAATTTCAGATCACCAACGTGCTCGATTGGGCCTACAACAACGCCGACCCGACGAACCTGCTTCAGGACCTCGCCACCCGGGCAACGATTCATTATCTGGCCGGCGTGGATTTGAACCATGTGCTGTCGCACGGACGTTTGGAGGCCGCGCAGGATTTGCGTGAAAGGATTCAAGCCGATGCAAACCGGCACCGGCTCGGCGCGAAAATCATTTTTGTGGGAGTGCAGGACATTCATCCACCGGTGAAGGTGGCGGGCGACTACGAAAAGGTTGTGGCCGCCACCCAGGAGAGGATCGCGGCCACCAACAACGCCGCTGCCGATGCCATCCGCACCAACGCCCTCGCCAGTGCGCAGGCGTTCGCCGACGTCAATCAAGCCCGGGCATCACGAACACGGACCGAACTGGCTGCTTTTGCGCGCGCGGACTTGTTCACCAACCAGATCGCCGCCTATGAAGCCGCGCCGTCGGTCTATCGGCAGCGTGCGTATTATCAGATGTTCCCCCAGGCAACCGCCAATGCGCGCAAATACATCCTGCTCGTGACCAACACGCACGACGTGGTCATTTTCGATCTGGAGGATAAAATCCGCGCTGATCTTCTGAATATGAATATGCCGTCATCGTCGAGGAACTCAACATCGCCATGAAACGCAACCTTCTCATCATCATCGTCGGCGCAGTGCTCGTCGTGATTTTCGCACTGTTATTGTTCACCTTTCAAGTCCGCCAGTCCGAAGTCGCTGTCGTCACGACATTCGGCAGGATAACGGGACCGCCGTGCCAACCCGGGCTACACTTGAAATGGCCCTGGCCGATTCAACAGGTTTACAAATTCGACGAACGCATCCAGGACTTCCAGGACAAATTCAGCGAAAACTTCACCGCGGACAACATTACCTTGATAATGAGTATCTATGTTGGCTGGCGGATTTCCGACGCGCCGGCGTTTCTCAACAGTTTCAAGGACGGCTCCGTATCCGCCGCCCAAAGCCAGCTCCAAAGCATGTTGACCAGCGCCAAAAGCGCCGTCGTGGGCAGCAATTCCCTGTCCGCTTTTGTGAATGCGGACCCGAAGCAACTGAAGTTTGACCAGATCCAGAATGAAATCGAACAGGCGGTCCGGGACGAGTTACAGACCAACAACTATGGCATTCAAATCGAATTTCTCGGCATCAAAAAACTCGGCCTGCCCGCCAGCGTCACCGAAGCGGTGTTCACCCGCATGAAGTCCGAGCGCAACATACTTATCAGCCAGGCACAGAACGAAGGCGCGGCCGAGGCCATAAAAATCACGGCCAACGCCAACCGCCAGGCCAGCGAAACCCTGGCCGACGCCCAGGCCCAAGCCACGCGGATTGAAGGCGAGGGCGTGGCGGAGGCCGCCAAAACGCTGCCCATCTTCCAGGAAAATCCCGACCTGGCCGTCTTTCTCCTGCGGATTGGCGCGGTGCAGCAGGCGCTCAACCAGAATGCGACTCTGATATTCGATCAGCACATGCCGCCGTTCGATTTGTTCCAGGACCTTCCCACCAACATGCCGAGTCATTGACCATGAGCGACGAGCACGAACACGATCATCACGACCACGCGCGCGGGCCTGCCGCGTCCGCGCCGGCGCCGATGACGCCGGACGATGCCGGTTCGCAGGCGCTGGCGGAAGCGTTGCGCAGCAGTTTTGCGATTGTCAAATTCATCATGCTCCTGCTGATCGTGCTGTTCTTCGTTTCCGGCATCTTTCAGGTCGGACCGCAGGAAAAGGCGGTGATCCTCCGTTTTGGCAAACCCGTCGGCGAACGCGAAAAAGCCCTGCTCGGCTCGGGTTTGCACTGGTCGTTCCCATATCCGATTGACGAAGTCGTGAAAATCCCAATCACGGAAGTCCAGAAAGTCACCTCCACCGTCGGTTGGTATGCCACCACGCCGGAACAGGAATTGAGCGGCGAAGAGCTGGGCGCCGGGGAGACGCTGGATCCGGCGGTGGACGGCTACGCGATTACGGCGGACCGCAACATCGTTCATACGCGCGCCACGCTTTACTATCAGGTGGATGACCCGATCCGCTACGTGTTCGATTTCTCGTCAGCCTCCAACACTGTCCAGAACGTGTTGGACAACGCCCTGCTCTACACCACCGCGCATTTCGGAGTGGACAGTATTCTTTACAGTGACGTGGCCGGATTTCAGGAAGCCGTGGAACAACGCGCCAGCCAACTGGCCGACCAGGAGCAGCTCGGCATCACCATCAGGCAATGCAACGTGGTCAGCGTGGCGCCACGGCAATTGAAGGACATCTTCAACCGGGTCACCGAAGCGCGCGAAAACCGCACCAAGGTCCTCGACGATGCGCACAGCTACGAAAATCAAATTACGAACACCGCCGCCGCGCAGGCTTCGGCCATCCTCAATGAAGCCATCAGCGCCCGTGCGCGCTATGTCCAATCCCTCCAGGCCGATGCGAAGGCGTTCAGCGATTTGCTCCCGAATTACAACATCAATCCGGGCTTGTTTGAACAGCAGAAAGTGGTGCAGGTGATGGGCGAAGTGCTCACCAATGTGGAGTTCAAATCTTATTTGCCGACGACGGCCAATGGATATCCCACTGAACTTCGGTTAATGTTAAACCGGCAGCCGCCGCAGCCGAAAAGCCCGGCGCAAAGTCCGTAAAATCGCAAATCGCAAATCGAAATTCAAAAATTTGTATGCAGGTTACATCGCTTTTAAGCCACGAACATGAGCATGGGCCGGACTGCGGCTGCGGCCACGACCACGAGCACTCCGTCGTGCATCTCTGGCAGGCCGTCGCGGGCATCGTTTTCGTCCTTAACGCCTTCGTCGTGGACTGGCTGTTTAATCAGGGCACGATGGTGGCCAGCGCCAGCGCCATGATCGGTGCGATCATCCTCATCTATCCCATCGTGGTCACGGCCATCAAGGATTTGCGCATCGGCCGCCTGAGCATCAACGAACTCGTTGCCATCGCCGTGCTCGCGGCGTTTGCATCCGGCAATTACAAGGCCGCCGGCGTCGTCGCCTTCTTCATGCTGACCGGCGAAATCATCGAAACGCGCACCGCCGAGGGCGCGCGCCGATCCGTCGAATCGCTCATCAAACTCACGCCCACGAAAGCCCGCCGTATCACCAAAGACGGGGCTGAAGAGGAAGTCGCCGCAAGCGAACTTGCGGTCGGCGACGTGATTCGCATCCGCCCCGGCGACAACGTCGCGGCGGACGGCGTAATCCTGAGCGGCCAGGGTTCGTTCAATCAAGCGACCATCACCGGCGAATCATTGCCGGCGGACAAAAAAGTTGGCGACGAGGTTTTTGCCGGAACGCAAAATCTGACCGGCGTTCTCGAAATCAAAGTCAGCCGGGCCGGCGAGGACACGACGCTGGGCCGCGTGCGCGAACTGATTCTGGCGGCGGAGAAGACCAAACTGCCCATCATGAAAATCGTTGACCAATACATGGGCTTTTACACGCCGCTCGTGCTTGTCATCGGGGCGCTGGTCTGGGCCTTCACGCACGATTTGAACCGTGTCATTGCCGTGTTTGTGGTGTCCTGTCCGTGCGCGTTCATCCTGGCGACACCGACGGCGATGGTCGCTGCGCTATCGGCCGCCGCGCGCCTCGGCATTTTGATCAAGAATGTTGCCGACATCGAAACGGCCGCCAAAATCAACGCGTTCATCTTTGACAAGACCGGCACGCTCACGACCGGCCAGCTCGCTGTCAGCCGCCTCATGCCCCTCGGCGAAACCAAACCCGCCGAGTTGTTGCGCATTGCCGCCTCGGCGGAAAAATACAGCAATCACCCGACCGCCAAGGCGCTGGCGCAACTGGCCGGTGAAGCCGGCGTGCCCCTGGCTGAACCAAAAGATTTTTCGGAGACCGCCGGTCGCGGTGTGAAGGCCGAAGTGGGCGGCGCGAAGGTTTTGGTCGGCCGCGCGCAATGGCTCAAGGACAACGGGGTGGACCACAGCTTTGAGAAGTCGGTGGACCTCAACGAAACGGAAGGCTGGAGTTTGATTTTTGTCGCGCGCGACGGCCGGTGCATCGGCTGGGTGGGCTTGCAGGACCAGACGCGCCCCGAGGCGAAGGCGTCGCTGGCTGAACTGAAGGGGGCCGGGGTGCGCCGCATTGCGATGATTTCCGGCGACCGCCAGTTGGTGGCCACGCGGGTCGCGGCGGACATCGGTTGTGAAGAAGCAAAGGGCGATTGCCTGCCGCAGAACAAGGTGGAATTCGTGCGCAGCGTGAAGGCGAAAGGTTATCGCGTGGCGGTGGTGGGCGACGGCGTGAACGACGCGCCGGCGCTGGCGGCGGGCGACATCGGCATCGCGATGGGCGCGGCGGGCAGTGAAGTGGCCATCCACAGCGCGACGATCGCGCTCATGAACAACGACCTGATGCGGCTGCCGTTTTTGGTGAAGCTCTCGCGCAGCACGCGCGCGGTCATCAACCAGAACTTTTTGTTCGGCGGACTGTTCATCATTGTCGGCATGACGGTGACATCGCTCGGCTACATCGGCCCGATCCCGGCGGCCATTTTGCACAATGTCGGCTCGCTGATTGTGATCTTCAACAGTGCGCGCCTTGTGCGCAAAGGCGAGGAACTGGAACATTTCCATCCCGAAATGGAAGAACCGCTGCGCCGGGCAACCGGCCAACTGACGCCGAAGCTGGCGTAAATGTTTCTCCCTGGTTTATGCCCGTCGCCGAATTAAATCCACAAACGCAAACCGGAAATCAAAAGTCCGAAGAAGTCGTTGTCTCCGTGCGCGGGCTGACGAAGGTGTTCAAGGATTTCTGGAACCGGCCCAAGGCGCGCGCGGTGGACAACGTGGATTTTGACGTGCGGCGCGGTGAGGTCTTTGGCTTGCTCGGCCCGAACGGTTCCGGCAAATCCACGACCGTGAAACTGCTGCTCGGTTTATTGAATCCAACCAAAGGTCACATCGAAGTCTTTGGCCATTCTCCCCGGCACGTGCAGACCAAGTCGCGCATCGGCTATCTGCCGGAGGAATCGTATCTTTACCGCTACCTCGACTCGCGCGAGACGCTCGATTTTTTCGGTAACCTTTTTCATTTGTCCCGGGGCGAACGTGACAATCGCGCCTCGCAATTGCTCGAAATGGTCGGGTTGAGCCAGGTGCACACGCGCTCCGTGGGTGAGTTTTCCAAGGGTATGCAGCGCCGCATCGGGCTGGCGCAGGCACTCATCAATGATCCCGACCTCGTGCTTCTGGATGAACCAACTTCCGGTCTCGATCCGATTGGCTGCCGCGAGGTGAAGGATCTGATCATTGCGTTGGCGCGGCGAGGCAAGACGGTGATTTTGAGCAGCCATCTGCTGGCCGACGTCGAGGATGTTTGCGACCGCGTGGTGATTTATTATGGCGGCAAAATCCAGGCCATGGGCACGCTGAAAGAATTGCTGTCCGAGCCGGACACGCTGCGCATCACGACGCCCGTGTTGCCGCGCGAAACGCTGGCCCGCGTGCTCGAAGTGATTCGCCGCGACGTGGCCGCCGACAAGGTGCGCGTGGACAACCCGACGCAAAATCTTGAAAGCTATTTTCTCGATGTGGTGCAAAAGGCGCGGCGGGAGGCGGCGGAGACCAGCGGGGTCACTTCCGGCGCCCGCGTGGCGGCTTACCTGCGCGCCGGAGCCGACGAAAGGCCGCCGGCGGAAAAAATTCTTGAGCGGCTGGCTTTGCCGCAGACCACCCAACCCGCGGCCGGACCCAAACCGGCGCCTCCGGTCGCCGCACCGGCCGTGGATGCCACTAAACTGGAGGCGTTGACGAAGGCGGCCACGCCGGCTCCGGCGAAACCGGCGGCGGGGCCGGAACAAAAACCGGCGGACTTGTCGAAGGCAGATGAAAAATTATCGTCGCTTCTCGGCAAACCAAAATGAGATCCGGATTCCAAGGATTATCACAGATTCAATCTGTGCAAATCCGTGAAATCCGTGTCATAGATTCGATTAATGCAAAGACTTTTAGCCATCGTCGGGTTGACCTGGAAGGCTGCGTTTCGGTTCCGGCTGTTCCTGGTCATCGCGGTGTTGTTGCTCGTCTCGGTCATTGGCCTGCCGCTTTTGGTCAAGGACGACGGCACGGCGCAGGGGTTCACGCAGATTTTGCTGACTTACACATTGACCATCATCACCGGTCTGCTGGGTTTGTCCACGCTCTGGCTATCCTGCGGCACGCTGGCGCGCGACATCGAGGAGTGTCAAATCCAGGTCGTCGCAACCAAGCCCATCGCCCGCTGGCAAATCTGGCTGGGCAAATGGTTTGGCATCCTGTCGCTGAACGCGGTCTTGCTGGCGCTGTCAGGCGCGTGTGTTTACGGGATGTTGTACTGGCGCGCGGCCCGGTTGCCGGCGGCGGAGCAAAAAGTTTTGCGCGAACAGGTGCTCGTCGCGCGCGGGTCGGCGAAGCCGCAAAATTACGAGGCGGTGATTGACGCCGAAATGGAGCGGATTTTGCAGGAGCGGTTGAAAACCAATCCGGATTTGAACCGCTCGGCGGACCTGGCGGAGGTGCGCAGGCAAATTCGCGAGCAGGTCAAGGCCCAATATCAACTCGTGCCACCGGCCTATTCGCGCGCGTGGCAGATTGATCTGGGTTTCGTCAGAAATTTTCTGCATGACAAGCCGCTGCAATTGCGGGTGAAGTTCAACACGGCAGATAAAAGCCCGTCCGGCACGTTTATCGCCTTGTGGCAGGTGGGCGACCCCGACACCGCGGATGTGAAGCGATTCGAGCCGATGAGCCTCGCCCCGGACACATTTCATGAATTTCAAATTCCACCTAATTTGTTCGACAGCAAAGGCGTGTTGACGGTCATGTTTTTGAACCCGAACAACACGTCACTGTTGTTCCCCCTCGATGACGGGATGGAAGTTTTGTATCCCGAAAGCGGTTTCGCCCTGAATTTCGCGCGCGGACTGGGAATCATTTTCTGCTGGATGGCATTTCTGGCGGCCCTGGGCCTGACGGCGGCCAGTTTTCTGTCGTTTCCGGTGGCGGCATTTTTTTCCATGGCGGTCCTGGTGGTCGGGCTTTCCAGCGGCACGCTGGCCGATGCGGTGGAAGCCGGTACGGTCGTGGGCGGCAACGGGGAAACGGGCGCGATGGGACATTCCGTCGCGGACACGGTGTTAATCCCGATGTTCAAGGGTCTGCTGGCGGTCATCAGCCTGGTTAAAAAGTTTTCGCCGATTGATTCCTTAAGCAGCGGGCGCAGCATTTCATGGACTGAACTGGGCACGGCCTTTGGACAAATCGTTTTGTTCCTCGGCGGAATCACCGGCGTCATCGGGATCGCGCTGTTCAACCGGCGCGAATTGGCGACCGCCCAGGGAAATCAATAAAATGTGCCACGCATCATTTGTCGGGTATCATGGAAGACCGGATTTGGCGTGTCAGGTGCGATACGTGACACGCGGTGCTTGACACCCTGCTTTCGATGAACCAGCGCTTGAAAAAAGTTTTACTGTTGTCGCTTGCGGCCGCGCTGCTTTTCGGCTCCGGTCAGGTGCAAAAATCCTTGAACCGCGACCGCGATCAGCTTGGATTGACGCGCGCGTCGGTGCTGGAGAACGCGCCTCCGCTGCTGGCGTTCACAACCGTCGCCCTCGGCGGCTTCCGCGGCTTGATTTCCAATTATCTCTGGATCCGTTCGAACGATTTGCAGTTGGACGACAAATTTTTCGAGGCGGCTCAACTCGCGGATTGGATCACGGATTTGGAGCCCCATTTTGAGCAGGTCTGGATTTTTGAAGCGTGGAATATGGCCTTCAATATCTCGGTGAAATTCAAGGACGCTTCCGACCGATGGCGCTGGGTGGACCAGGGGATTGAACTGCTGCGGGACCGCGCGTTGCGGTACAACCCGGACGCCGTGATGATCTACCAGAATCTGGCCTGGTTCTTCCAGTTCAAGATGGGGCAAAACCTGGACGACGCGAATTTATATTACAAACAGGAATGGGTGCGGGAAATGAATCCGTTCTTCGGCCCGAACGGGACCAATTTCGCCGCCCTCATTCAACCGCAAACTGCCGGGGAAAGAACCAACGCGCTGGTGTTCCGCGAAAAATACAAGATGGATCCGGCGTTCGCCCAAAAAGTGGACGCGGAATGGGGCCCGCTCGACTGGCGTTTGCCGGAGGCGCACGCGATTTACTGGGCTTCGGTCGGTTTGGAAAAAGCAAAGATAAATCCCGACAACGTGAAGACGAACGATTTGCCCCAGTTGCGCCGGGTCATCTACCAGTCCATGCAGCAGGCGTTTCGCCACGGGCGCTACATTGCCGATCCTTTCGGCAGCAGTTATGCCCTCGGCCCCAACCTTGACCTCATCCCCAGGGTGAACGAGTCCTACCAAAAGGAGTATGCCGAAGAACCCAATCATGGACAGCGGGAAACCATTCAAAGAGCGCGCCGGAATTTTCTGGCCGACGCAGTCTATTTTCTTTATGACCACAATCGCGTGGCCGAGGCGGCAAAATGGTATCGTTACCTGGGCAAGGAATTTCCCGACAAGACCCTCCTCGAAAACGACACCAATTCATTTCCGCGAAATCTCACGCTCGACGAATACGCCGTCGGGCGGGTGCAGGCGGACCTCGGCGACACGTCGCAGGAGCGCACGACCTCGGACATTCAGGGACTGCTTGCCCGGGGCTATGTCGCGCTGGCCTTGGGCCAGGACGACCGTTATGCCGGTTACCAACTGATGGCAGCAAAGGTTTATGAACATTACCAGACTCAAATTGCCGGCATGAAAAGCAATCTGCAGCGCATCGGCCTGCCGCCGTTTGCGGAACTCAACCGCGCCACGCTCACCCAACTGCTCGACCCGAAACAGGGCCTCCCTTACGCTATGCGCGCCGTAATACGCACGCAACTGGGAATGGCGGCGGAAACGAATGCGTTGCCTGCCGCCGGCATTTCGACCAACACGCCGACTCCGATTATATCTGCGCCGACGAACGCGCCTGCCACCCAATCGTCCGGCACATAATATTCGACGCCTTGCTTCGGTGGGGCGGACGTCCCCGCGAACCGATTCGGGAGGTTGCTTCAGTCCATCGCCTCGCGTAGCTTGATTTCTTTGTGACCAAGAAAAATTCCAATGCCCGCCCGCGTGCGGGGACGACCCTGGCCGCGTCGGAGTCTTCGCCGGGGCGCGAACCCCTTCGTCGGGGCGAAGACCCGCTGCGGGTCGGCTTGATTTCGCTTGGCTGTGCCAAAAATCTCGTGGACGCCGAAATCATGCTCGGCGCGCTGCTCAAGGACGGCATGGAAATTACCAACGACGCCACGCAGGCTGACGCCGTCATCGTCAACACCTGCTCGTTCATTGACGCCGCGCAGGAGGAAAGCGTGGACACCATCCTCGAATCCGCCGAGGTCCGCGCGGCGAAAAATCGCGGTCAAAGCCTCATCGTTTCCGGTTGCCTGCCGCAGCGGTTCCGCGACAGACTGCCCAAACTGTTGCCCGAAGTGGACGCGTTCATGGGCATTGACCAGGTCGCGCAGGTTTCGGACATCGTCAGACAGGCCGTCGCTCGCCGGGCAGAACGGATGGAGAAACATCCAACATTCAACACTCAACACTCAACATCGAAGGAAAAAATCGGCGAGCGGTTGGCTGAATTCGAGAAGAACCGTGCGTCATCTGAACACGAAAAATCCGAATCCCTTCGCGGCACGGAAAAATCTGGCAAAACCAAAACAGCCGTCCCGCGTCACACATCGCGCATTACGTTAATCGAGGACGATGGACGAGAACGAGGACGAGGAGGAGCGTTGCTGGAAGTCAACCAGCGTCCCACTTTCATCCCGGACTTTGCCACGCCGCGATTTCGCCTGACGCCGCGCCATTTCGCCTACGTCAAAATCGCCGAGGGCTGCAATCATCCCTGCAGCTTTTGCATCATTCCCCGGATGCGCGGTTCGCATCGCAGCCGCCGGCAGGCGGACATCGTTGCCGAAGCCAAGGCGTTGATTGCCGATGGCGTAAAGGAATTGAATTTGATTTCACAGGACTCGACTTATTACGGCCTCGACTTGCGCCCGGACCACAGTCGCGCCATTTCGTCGCCCGAAAAATTTTCAGCGGCCACCAAGGTTCTTCCGGCCGATGCCACGACCATCTGCACGCTGCTGCACGAGTTGAATGCGCTTGCAGGCGATTTCTGGATCCGCCTGCTTTATACCCATCCGGCGCATTGGACGGACGAACTCATCCGGACCATCGCCGCCTGCCCGAAGGTGGCGCGCTATGTGGACATCCCGCTTCAGCATATCCACGAAAACATGCTCGAACGGATGCGCCGCGAAACCTCGCGGGAATACATCGTTAATCTCATCAGAAAAATCCGGGCCGGTGTGCCGGGCATCGCGTTGCGCACCACTTTCATCGTCGGCTTTCCCGGCGAAACCGAAGCGTGTTTCGAGGAATTGCTCGACTTCATCCGCGAAACCAAGTTCGAGCGACTTGGTGTGTTTGCTTACTCGCAGGAAGACGGTACGCGCGCCGGTGCGATGACCGCACAGATTCCCGGCAAGCTGAAACAGCAGCGCCGGAAGCTGGCGATGGCCGAGCAACATAAAATCGCGCGGCAGGTTTCCGAATCCTTTGTCGGCCGCACGCTCAAAGTCCTCGTCGAAGGCCGCGCGAATGAAGAACAGCTCCGCCAGGCCAACGTTTCTTCATGGGAACATGGCCTTTTGCGTAATTCCAAACTCCCATCCTTCGCTCCGAAGCTACGGAGGGCAGGCCGAACTCCGAACTCCGAACTCCGAACTTACCTCGTCGCCCGCGGCGAGGCCGATGCGCCGGACATTGACGGACGGGTTTACATCCGCGGCAGACTGCCGATTGGAGAATTTGCCCAAGTCAAAGTGGCCGGGCACACGGACTATGATTTGATCGCCGGGCCTATTTGCTGAACGACATCGTTGGAAAGTCGGGCCGTGAGATGAAGCGCCAATAAATCGCGCTTGGCAGCCTGATTGGATTCATCATCCGGAGAGCATTTCGAGCTTTCTCTTTTTGACGGGAACGATTTAGCTCTTGGACAGGCAAAAACATGGAACCGGACAAAACCGCGCCGCAAAGGAAAATTCCAGCGACCCGCATTTTTATTTGTTTCCTGCTGATCGTGGCGACGCTGGCTGTTTATTGGCCGGTCATTCATTGCGATTTCCTGAATTACGATGACCCGGATTATTTCATGTCCAATGCCCACGTCCTCACGGGCCTCACGCCGGACAACGCGGTCTGGGCGTTCACGACGGGGCACGCGGCGAACTGGCATCCGCTGACGTGGCTGTCACTGATGCTGGACGCGGAATTGTTTGGCAAAGGCTCGGTCGGCCCGCATTTGACGAACCTTCTGTTGCACGCCGCCGACACGGTGCTGCTGTTCCTGTTGTTTCGGCGTTTGACGGCGGCGACGTGGCGGAGTGCGTTGGTGGCGGCGCTGTTTGCCTTGCATCCGCTACACGTCGAATCGGTGGCGTGGGTGACGGAGCGCAAGGACGTTTTGAGCGCGTTCTTCGGGCTGTTGTCGCTGTGGGCGTATGTGCGATTCATTGAAGAGTTCAAAATTCAAAGTTCAAGGTTCAAAGTTTATTATGCATTTTCTCTGTTGTTTTTTGCGCTGGGTTTGATGAGCAAACCGGTGCTGGTGACGCTGCCGTTTGTGATGTTGCTGCTGGACTGGTGGCCGCTCGGGAGAGTGACTGGTGACCAGCCTTCGCCACGCTTCGGCACGGCAGGCAGGTGGCGGGTGACAGGTGTTGCAAGTTTGGTGACTGAAAAAATGCCGTTTTTTGTCCTGAGCGCGGCTTCGTGCGTTGCGACGTTCGTAGTGCAGCAAAAGGGTGGCGCGGTGGCTGCGCTGACAAGATATTCGCTGTCGGAGCGGACCGAAAATGCGTTTGTTTCCTACGCCCGGTATTTGGGCAAGACCCTATGGCCGACCGCGCTGACCAGTCCTTATCCGCATCCGGGGCATTGGCCGTTTTGGCTGGTGTTGTTTGCCGTGACATTGTTTGCCGGCCTTTGTGTCGTCGCAGTCCGGTGGGGGCAAAAATTTCCCTTTATACCGGTCGGTTGGTTTTGGTTTGTCGGGATGCTGGTTCCCGTCATCGGCCTGGTTCAAGTCGGCAACCAAGCCATGGCCGACCGCTACACGTATTTGCCGTTGATTGGCGTGTTCGTGGTTCTGGTCTGGGGCATGGGCGAACTGTGCTGGCGCTGGCGTGTGCCAAAAAAACCGGTCATTTTTCTGGGCACAATCGTGCTCGCCGCCTGCGCCTTGCAGACGAGAAATCAACTGGGCTATTGGCGAAATAACGAGACCTTTTTCCGGCATGCGCTGGCGGTGACGAAAAACAATTACCTTGCCTGCGTCAATCTCGGCACCTGGTTGTCGAAAAGAGGGCAAATCGCGGAGGCGATGGACCTCTTCCGTCGAGCCTTGCGAATGAATCCGGATGATTCCGACGTTTTATATAATTTGGGCAACGCCTATGCCAAGCTTGGCGACTGGGACAATGCCATCGCTGATTATCGCCGCGCCCTGCAAATCACCCCGGACCAGGCTGACATTCTGGATAATCTGGGTTTTGCGCTGACGGCGAAGCAGCAGTTCGCCGAAGCCATTACGAATTTTGACGCGGCGCTGAAACTGAACCCGGATTCCGCCAGCGCGCACAACAATCTGGCTACGGCTTTGTTCATCCAACACCGGTTTGACGAAGCCGAGCAACATTACCGGGAAGCGCTCCGCCTCACGCCCGACAGCCCGCAGATTTATGCGAACCTTGGAGATACTCTGGTGCGGCTGGGCCGGATGGCCGAGGCGGTGGAGTGTTATCGGGCGGCGTTGCGGCTCAAACCGGACGACGCCAGGATCAAGGCAAAATTACAGGCGCAGGGCGCGGCGGCGAATCTCAAGTCTCCCGCCAACTGAATTCGCGAATCATGGCTTTCCACCACGGCGCGAGCGATTGGTCTGGCCGCAGCCACGCCTGCTGATGCAGCCACACCAGCGCGTGCGCGTCCGCCATGATGATGAGCCGTTCCGCAACGGTCAGTTTATCCGGGCCTCGGGCCAGCAATTTTTCGGCCAACGCACGGACCTCCCTGCTTCCGACACCGAGCCTGGCGAGTTGTTCGGCATAAACCGGGTTGAGCTGCTTCTCGCGCAGGAGTGAAACGTGGATGGCATTTACGTACGGGTCGAGCACGGCTTCGGTCAGGCCCGCGTGCGGATGGGGCGGGGTGGGGTCTTCGGTGAGTTCATGCACCTTCATGCGCGCGCGCAAGGCGACCAGTTCCGGCGGCGGCGCGGTTTCTTCCGGCGTCAGGAACAAATCCATTTTACGCACCCGCGCGCCCAGACTGCGCCGGCTGGTGAACACGCTCAACGGGATGGCAAGCAACATTCCGGCGAGCACGGGCGTGAACCACCAGAACAATGTCCGGTCGAGCTGCCACATGAACACGCCCCAAACCAGTCCCACCAGCGCGTGCCACCAATGCCGCCGGACGGCGGAGACCCAGGCCACGCCATCCGCGGCGCGTTTTTGAGGTCCCCAGCCCACGCTGACGCCGAACAGGTTGGTGACGACGAAGTGCGTATGCCAGAGCATCAGGAGCGGCGCGTGCAACGTGGAGAAAACGGTTTCGCCGACGACGCCCAATGTGGTGCGCGCCAGACCGCCGAACGCGCGCCGCCGTTGCCCGTCGAACGCGAGGTCAACGAGCGCGAGCGCCTTCGGCAGCATGATGACGACCATGCAAATCACGAAGACGAGCAGGGCGTGCGCCGTGCCGCTCCAATTGGCGAGATAGGGATTGAACGCCGGCAGGGTGATGTCCGACAGGCCGGTGTTTTTCTGGTACCAGTGAATCCAGTTGAAGGTGATTAAAAACAGCAGCCACAGCGGCCCGGCCAGGTAACCGCAGATGCCCAGCATCAAATGCAACCGGCTCACGCCGCGCAGTCCCTTCGCAAAAAGCACCAGGCCGTGCTGCAAATTGCCTTGGCACCAGCGGCGTTCGCGCCGCGCGTTTTCGATGATCGACTGAGGCGCTTCTTCGTAGCTGCCTTCCAGGTCATAGGCAAACCAGATTCCCCAGTTTTCCCTCGACAACAATGCCGCTTCGACAAAATCGTGGCTGAGAATCTGGCCGCCAAACGGCCGGCGTCCGGGCAGTTGCGGGAGGTCGCAATACTGCATGAACGGCTCAGTGCGGATGAGGGCGTTGTGCCCCCAGTAATTTCCAACATCAAGCGCCCAATAATTCAATCCGGCGATAAACACGGGCGCGTAAAGGCGGTTGGCGAATTGCTGGATGCGGCCGAAGAGCGATTCGGCGTTCACCAGCGCCGGCACCGTTTGAATCAGCCCGACGCCCGGATGCGCCTCCATCAATTTCACCAAATCCACCACCGTCTCGCCGCGCATGACACTGTCGGCGTCGCACACCATGAAGTAGCGGTAACGGCGGCCCCAGGCATTGAGGAAGTCGCGCACGTTGCCGCTCTTGCCGGCCTCGTTGTTCAGGCGGCGGCGGAAGTAAATGCGACCGAGCGCGTCGAGTTCACGGACTAAATCACACCAGCGCCGCTCCTCCTCAACCCATTTGTCCGGAACCGTCGAGTCGCTCAGGATGAAGAAGTCAAACCGTTCGAGTTCGCCGGTTCGTTCGAGCGATTCATAAGTGGCGCGCAGTCCTTCATAAACGCGGACCGTGTTTTCGTTGCAGATGGGGAAGACAATCGCCGTGCTGCTGCCGGCGATGTTTTGCGCCCGATAGTCCGCGAGCCGTGTGATGCGCCACCGGGTGCCAAACGTCCGCAACACGAACCCATAGATTCCGTGCATGCAGCCAATGGCGGCGAACAAAAACAAAATCACGAACAAAACCAGCAACACCGTGCGGGAGGCAGACCAGCCGGTGCGCCAGAGCAAATCCGCAAACAGCATGGAGACCAGCCCCGTCAGCAACACGGCGGACGAATAAAAAATGAACAGCCGCCAGCCATGCTGGACGCGGGGCAGGGGAAAGGCAGCGGATGACGGCGATGGGCTTGGGGCCGGCATGGTTCAGTGGGTAAGGATGAAAACGACCACCAGCAGCAGCCCAAACAATATCCAGACCAGCGTCATTTTGAAATAAGGCAGCCGGCCCAGATTGGTCAGGGTCGTAATCGGGCCGAGATCGAGCGAACGCGGCGCCATTTTGGAGAGTTGAAAATCCGGCCCGGCGCGGAAGTAGGTTTCGCGCATGGCCCCGACGAATTCCTGCGGCCACGGACCCGGCCGCAAAAATTGTTCCTGCCAGCGGCCGGGCATGTCGGCGAGCAACAACGCCAGCCGGCCGCGGGTTGTCAGCATTTGATCGGCGTTCGCGGGCGACTCCTGAAGCACGGCGGCAAACCATTCAATCACCAGGCGGTCCATTTCCTCGGCGGCTAGTTCGGTGGCGGAGCGGCTGGGCTCGGCGGGGGCGCGGCGCATGGCGCGCTCGAGCACACGGAGGACAAGCTGGCCGAGCAGCGCCTTGTTGCGCACGCGGAGCGCATGGAAATAATTTTCCACTTTCACATAAGCGGCGTTCCACTCTTCCAACGGACGGCCTGCCAGTTGGCCGGCCGCGGCGGTCACAGCGGATTCCATTGATACGTCCATGTCTCGCTTAAAGTATTGGTTCCCTTTTGCAGCGTGCACCGGAGATCCACCGGATCGGTATTGCCGGGCTGGGGCTGCATTTTCAGAATGACCCGCCAGGCGTTGAGAAACGGGTTGCGGATGACGAGGTTGTCCATAATCGCGGCGTTGGTGCTGCAATTGGCGATGGCCAGCGGCGGCTCATTTTCCGGCACCGCATCCAGTTTTGGCCCGGCAAAGTCAATGACAAATTGCCGGGCGTTCGGGAAATGCGAGTCGAGGCCGACGCGCGTGGAAATGACCCGGTTTTCCGAAAGCTTCAAGTCCACCCCGCCGCTTTGCCAGCGGATCACGTAATTGAAGCGATAGGGTTGCAGTGGCGCGGGCTTGTCCTTCGGATCCCAAAACGCGACGATGTTGTCCAGGCCTTCGTAGCCCGCGCTCAATTCAACGAGGTGTAAATCGCCATTGCCCCAATTGCCGTGCGGCTCGACCCACATGCTCGGCACGAGTTGATCGAGGTTGAAAGTATCCTGGTACGCCGCGAACGAGCGCTCGCGCTGAAACAACCCGAACCCGCGAATGTCCGGCGCATGGAAAATCTGGTGGCGCATCACCGGCGGATTGTCGAGCGGACGCCAGAGAATTTCGCCATTGTCCATGTGCATCAGCAACCCGTCGCTGTCATGGACCTCCGGGCGATAATCGTCGAACTTGCGCTCGGAGTTTTTGCCGATCCAGAACATGCTCGTCAGCGGGGCCAGCCCGATGGTTTTGATCGGCTTGGATGCCGGGTTCACCGCCAGCACCGTGTTGGTTTCCCGGACGAAGATCTCTGCGGTCACGTCCACCACCGTTGTTTTGCCGGGGTGGATGTGGAATTCATACGCACCCGTGCACCGTACGCTGTCGAGGATGGCGTACAAGGTCAATGCCGTGTCGTCCTTTTGCGGCTTGCCCAGCCACCAGTCGGTGAAGATGGGAAATTCCTCGGGGCGGTCCGTTTCGCCGCAATCCAGCGCCAGCCCGCGTGCGGAGGGGCCGTAAACCTGGTCCTTGCCCAGCAGCCGGAAGTAGCTTGCGCCGAGAAACGCACCGAGCTCGTCCCATATGTTCGCTTCATTCAACTGGTTCAACAGCCGGAATCCCGCGTAGCCCGTGTCCGACGGGATCTGTTTTTGAATGTTCAGGGAGCGGTAATTGAAAAAGTCCTGCACAAAGCGGATCGGCTGCACGTGTGTCGCGGTGAATTCATTCACATGCACCGGTTCCTGATACAAATATCCCGGATGGAAAAATTCGACCCGAAACGGCAACTCTTCGGACGCCCACAGCGCCTTCTCATGGCGGAACTCGATCTCCCGGTATTTGTCGTAATCAAGATTGTCCTGCCGCAGCACCTTCGGCAAATCAGCGCGGGGCGAGTGGAATGGATGATGCGCGCGCTCCAAAGCCCGTTTGGCCACATAGTCCAGGTTCACCTCGGCCGGCTCCGGACCAGCCAATGCCTGGCCTGCCAGTGCCGTCCCGATGATTAGAATCAAACAACTCCGTTGCCACATGCCAACCACAAGGAAATCAAACCGGTGGAAATTTGCAAGTTCGGCGCGGAATTGATTGAAAACCGAGCTGTTCCGGGGCCGCCGACGGCCCAATGGGGGCCATCGCCAACAAAAAAGGCGCGAAAATCAACGATTCTTCGCGCCTTTTGTTCAAAGCCTGGCTACGTCAGCACAATCTTGTCGCCGTCCTTCAACGTCACGATGGCCTTTTTCCAGCTCGGCGCCTGGCCGGCCTGGTGTGTGCGCTGGCGGCGCAATTTGCCGCGGACGTTCAAGGTGTTCACCTTGGTGACCTTGACCTTGAACAGTTCCTGCACCGCCTGACGGATGTCCGCCTTGTTCGCACGGCGGTCGGCCACGACGGTATATTGATTGTATTTTTCGCCCTGGCGCGTGCCTTTTTCCGTGAGCCGGACGGTTTTGATGACTTCAAAAGAGTTCATAGTTCGTCAGTCTTTTGCCAGATGCTGCTCCACTTTTTCAAAGGCATCCTTCGTGAACAACAATTTGGCCGGGCGCAACACGTCATAGGTGTTCAGCGAATCGCAGGTCGTCAGCGCAATGTCTGGAATGTTGCGCGCCGCGAGCGTGAGATTTTTGTCCATGCCCGCCGAGACAATCAGCGTCTGGCCTTTCAAATCCAGCGCGGACATCAAACTGGCAAACTCCTTCGTCTTTGGCGAAGTGAGCTTCAACTGGTCCACCACCACCACGTCGCCGGCCTTGAGTCGCTCGCTCAACGCCTTGCGCAAAGCCAGCGCGCGGGTTTTTTTGGAAACTTTTTTACCGAAATCGCGAGGCCTCGGGCCGAAAACCACGCCACCTCCGCGCCACAACGGCGATTGAAACGAACCGGCGCGGGCGCGGCCGGTGCCTTTCTGCCGCCACGGCTTTTTGTTCGTGCCGGCGACATCGCCAACGTTTTTGGTGCAGGCAGTACCGCTGCGTTGCGCGGCCTGATAAGCCGTGACGACGTCGTGCACGGCTTGCGTGCCTTTCCCGCCTTCAACCAGCGGGAACTTCACTTCGAGTTCGCCCTGGTTCTTCCCTTCGATATTCTTGATGGCAATCTTCATGGCATTTCGTGGGAGGGCCGCGCCGGTGCGTGGCCGCGGACGACCGGCTGGCCGTCCCTACCCGTTGATTATTATTTGGCCTCCGCGGGCTTGGGTTCGGCTTTCCTGGCCTCGGCGCCCTTCCGTTTCATCGGCGCGACGCTCACCGGCGGTTTCCAGCCCTTGGGCCGCTTCTTCGATTCACGGATGACGACGTAATCGCCCTCGGAGCCGGGAATCGCGCCTTTGATGAGCAACAAATTGTCCGCCTCGCGCACTTGAATCACTTCCAGGTTTTGCGTCGTGCGCTGGACCTGGCCCATGTGGCCGGGCATTTTCTGGCCGCGCATGACGGTGCCGGGAAACAGGCGGTTGCCAATCGCACCGACGCGGCGGCCCCAGCCTTTTTGCCCGTGCGACGAAGGGCCGCCACGAAAACCGTGGCGCTTCATGACACCTTCAAAGCCGCGGCCTTTCGTGATGCCGATGGCATCCACAAAATCGCCGGGGGCGAACAGCGCCGGACCTACCACGTCGCCCGGTTTCACTTCCCTGGAGAAGTTGCGGAATTCCCGGATGCGTTTGACCGCCGCGCCATTATGTTTTTTGATGTGCCCGAGCAGCGGTTTCGTCACGCGCTGTTCCTTCTGGTCGTCGAAGCCGAGTTGAACGGCATTGTAGCCGTCCTTGCCCGCCTGGGTTTTCACCTGCAGCACGCGGTTGGGACCGGCGAGAACGACGGTCACGGGAATCAACACGCCGCTCGCGTTATAGACGCGCGTGCTGCCGAGTTTTTTTCCTAAAAGTCCGAGTGGCATGGCAGTTCTCCTTAAATCTTGATGGTGATGTCCACGCCGGCGGGCAAATTGAGCTTCTTCAATTCGTCCACGGTTTTGGCGGTCGGCTCGATGATGTCAATGAGCCGTTTATGCGTGCGTTGCTCAAAGGTTTCCTGCGATTTCTTGTCCGAGTGCGGCGAGCGCAGTACGGTGAAACGCTCGATGCGGGTCGGCAGCGGGATGGGTCCGGCGACGCGCGCGCCGGTGCGTTTGACGGTGTCGGCGATTTCGCGGGCGGACTGGTCTATGACGCGATGGTCATAGGCCTTGAGGCGGATTCGGATGCGTTGGGCAGCCATACAAAGAACAATTGTCTGTTAATGGTTTAATTACATTTGCCGCTTCAATTTTCAAAAGCGGACGCGAAGTGTAACAGTTAAACGGTTCCGTGCAACAAGTTTTTGGAGAAATTTCGCCGGAGAAAGAAGGGCGCAACAACACGGGCGGCTTGGGCACGCACGATTTGCCGCCGGATTTCAGAATGTTACGAACGAAGGCGTTTGTCGCGAAAACGTAACAATTCCGCCACACGGCTGTCACCATGCGCCGCCATGCTGCGCCGCGATTCATATCAAACTCATGAAAAAAATCCGACCCCGCAAAGCCACCCGGGCAACATTGTTTGCCGGCGTCACGGCGTTGATGTCGCTTGCCCCCGTCACCTACGCGCAGTCTTCCGACGCGCTCATCAACAAACTCGAGCAGAAGGGAATTCTCTCAGCGGACGAGGCCAAGGAATTAAGAGCCGAAGCAGCGGAGTCGGATACCAATCTGATCAACCAGCTCCCGGCTGCCAAATGGAAACTGTCCGATTCCATCAAGAGCCTTGGCCTGTTTGGAGACGTTCGGCTCCGTTATGAATACCGTGGCGTGGACAATCCCACACCGGTGACCGGCGCGAGCGGCGGGACGGGCAAAACCTACGAGCGGGAGCGGTTCCGTTACGCCTTGCGTTTCGGTTTGCGGGGCGACCTGTTTGATGATTTTAACTACGGCATCCGCCTGGAAACTTCCGCCAATCCGCGGTCGCCATGGGTCACGTTTGCTGACGACACCGGCAAGAGTTCTTCCAGTCCGCTCAGCGGCACGCCGACAGACAAATCCAGCGATGGCATTTACGTTGGACAGATATACCTAGGCTGGCACCCGACCGATTGGTTTGAAATGACCGCGGGCAAAATGCCCATGCCGCTCTACACCACGCCGATGATTTGGGATACGGACATCAACCCTGAAGGTGCGTTTGAAAAATTCAAGTACACAGTCGGTAATTTTGATTTGTTTGCAGACTTCGGGCAGTTCGACTACATGGACCCCAACCCGGCGTCGGCGCTCCCTTCCAGTGACACCTTTCTGCTGGCTTGGCAGGCTGGCGGCAGCGTGAAGTTTGGCAAGGACATGTCCTTCAAAATAGCGCCGGTGCTTTACACATACACCGGTCAGGGAAACACACCGCTTCCCGGCACCACGCCCAACGTTGACAGTCCCTATTACCCGTTCGTCGGGCAGGGTGCTGACGGGCTGAATGGTGCCTACAATCAAGCAGGCATAAATGACCTCCTGGTGCTCGAAATACCCATGGAATTTGACTTCAAGATTTACAATACCGTGCTGGGCACGTTACAGGCGCGGCTTTTCGGTGACATCGCCTACAATTTCTACGGCGACGACCGCTCGCGAGCGGCCTTTCAAGCCGGGGGGCCGATTGCCTTTCCCGGTTTATCTTCTGCGGTCACGGGCCAGAACGGGGCTTATCAGGTCGGCCTTGGCATCGGCAGCGCCGGGCCGGTCTATGGTCCCGCTCAAGGCCTGGTCTATGGTACAACTTCCAGGAAAAATACTTGGGAAGGCCGCTTTTACTGGCAACACATTGAACAATATGCCTTGGACGTGAACCTCATTGACTCCGACTTTTTTGAAGGCCGCGCCAACCTTCAGGGTTTTTATACGGCGTTTGCTTACAGTCTTACAGATGCCGTAATCGGCACAATCCGCTACGGTTATGCTACCCCGATCAATGGCAATCTTGGCACCGGCGGCAATAACCTGGACATTCCCGGCATCAACCCGATCAAGAACTACAACCTGGTGCAACTCGACGTCACTTGGAGATTCTGAAATGCGCCGGTGGCGGGTCAGTCTGCCGCGGTTGCCCCGCGAATGGCTCAAACAGGAATAATTTTTGTCAGTGCAGCGCGCCGGTCTGATAATCCAGATTGGCCTGTTGGATGAGAACATTGTAACGCGCGTTGGCGTCGGCGATCTGCGCCGAAGTGAGGCTCAACTGTGCCTGGCTCAATTCCACAATGGAGCTGCTGCCGATTTTGTAACGCGCCTCGGCCAGATCGTAAGCCTCGGCGGCATTTTGGACCAATTCTTCCGTGGTGCGAAGCTGCTCCAGCGCATTGTTCACATTCAACCAGGCAATATGGACGTCGCGCACAATGTTGTCTTCCAACGCGCGCACGAGTTCGTTGTCCGCTTGCGCCTTCAATTCCGCCGTGCGCTGGCGCGCCACATAAAATCCGCCCGCAAACAGCGGCAGGCTCAATTGGATGCCGCCCGCCGCGTAATTGTCCGGCAAATGACTGTCATGCGTCGGCGCGGCGCCGGCCACGCCAACGGCAGAAACGGACGGCAGCCGTGAATCGCGTTCCGATTTCGCAAACCGCAGCGCGGCGTCGTGTTCATTGCGCAGGCTTAATAATTCCGGCCGTTCCGCCAGGGCGGTCTCCACCAATTGGGAAACGTCGTTCGTGTTGGCCAGGACGAACGGCGAGGACTCGGCGAGTTGAAACGGCCGCGGTTCACGATAGCCCAGTGCCGTTGAGAGCGAGGTCATCGCATCGTCCGCGTCGTTCTGCGCTTTCTGCAGCAGCAATTCGCTTTCCTGAACGGCGACGCGCGCAAAACTCACGTCCAGCTCCGACTTGAGTTTGTTGGACGCGAGCAGGCTCACCTGATCGAGCAGCAATTGCCGCGTGTCCACGGTTTGCTGCGCGACGCGCAGGACGGCCTGGGCTTCCAGCGTGCTAAAGTAACTGATATTCACTTGCAGCAAAACCTGTTCGCGTGTGGCGTTGGCGTTCTGGTTTTCGGCCTGTGCCTGAAATCTGGAGCTGGCCGTGAGGTTGGCCGTGCGACCGAAATCGGTGATTAGCTGACTTACAGCCAGGCCTCCGGCGGCGCGATTGTAAATGCTCGGATTGTTCAAGCCGCCCGCCAAAATGCGCGCGTCCTCTGAATCCGCGCCGACGGCGTTTGCGTAAACATTTGCGTTCGGAAAATATCCGGAGCGGGTTTCTTTCAGCGCTTCCTGCGCCGCGAGGGCGCGATAATTCGCGGCGGCGATTTGTGGATGATTTTTCAGCGCCAATGCCTGCGCCCCGGCCAGGGTCAGGGTTTGCACGGCGTTCGTGTCAACTGCCGGAGCTGTGTTCGCCACGAACACACCGGCCAACAGAATCATCAGGACTCGTTTCATGCTTGATCAATCTTCAATGGTTGGAGCGGGAATCATTGATTTTCACCGTGAATTTTGATTGTTCCTCCTGCCGCCGATAAAAAATATAATAGGCCGCCGGGACAATGAACACGGTGAGCACCACCGAAACGGCCAGTCCGCCAATGATGGCCCGCGCCAACGGCGCATACGCTTCGCTGCCGGTGCCGAGTTTCATGGCCAGGGGGATCAGGCCAATCAGTGTTGCCAGCGAAGTCATCAATACCGGTCGCAGGCGTACGCGGCACGCCAATGCCACCGCCTCGCGCAATGGCCGCCCTTCCTCGCGCAGCCGGTTGGTGAACTCCACGATGAGAATGCTGTTGGACACCACGATTCCCACCATCATCACCACACCCATCAACGACATCACGTTGAGGGTCGTCCCCGTCATAAACAGCATCAGCAACACCCCCGTCAATCCCGTCGGCACCGCCAGCAAAATCAGCAGCGGGTCCGTGAACGACTT
>Ga0181538_10000658_pt1 | contig 41111 bp, 30 predicted proteins | sample PEATcosm2014_Bin_40_FD_119773 | JGI IMG/M metagenome (GOLD analysis project Ga0181538, IMG submission 119773) | Peatland microbial communities from MTU Mesocosm Facility, Houghton, MI, USA - PEATcosm2014_Bin23_30_metaG | ecosystem: Environmental > Terrestrial > Soil > Wetlands > Peat | place... | reverse complement strand
GCTCAAGCGGTTCTGACGTCACGACCACGACCAACACCCAGCTCAAGCAGGGTGCTAATGAAAGGGCTGTAAACACAGGGACTTTCAATAACACGCCACCCCCGCAAAAATTGAGATGCGCCCATGGCATTGCTTCGTCAATGCTCTGAATTTGGGGAAGCGACAGAGTGCTTCACTCCAAAAAATCAAACCAGCTCCGGCTCCTCGATTTCCTTCGGTGGCGCGGAGAGCGGCGTGCCGTCGGGGGCTTCGGGATATTCGAAGATTTTGCCTTCGTAGTTGCGCAGCACCACGCGGTCGGCGTTGTGGCTCAACACGTAGTCGGGATTGATGGGCACCTTGCCGCCGCCGCCGGGCGCGTCAATGACGTATTGCGGCACGGCGTAACCGGTCGTGTGGCCGCGCAACTGGGTCATGATTTCAATTCCCTGGCGGACACTGGCGCGCAGGTGCGCCGAGCCGGAAATCAAATCGCACTGGTAAAGGTAATACGGCTTCACCCGGCACATCAGCAGCTTCTGGATGTGCGCCTTCATCACCGCCGCGTCGTCATTGACGTGCTTGAGCAGGACGGACTGGTTGCCGAGCGGAATGCCGGCATCGGCCAGACGGCCCAGCGCGTCGCGGACTTCCGTCGTCAATTCGCGCGGATGATTTGAATGAACGCTCATGAACAGCGGATGGAATTTTTTCAGCATCGCGCACAGTTCGGGCGTGATGCGTTGCGGCAGGAACGTCGGGATGCGCGAACCGATGCGCAAAAATTCCACGTGCGGAATCGCCCGTAGCCGGCCCAAAAGCGATTCGAGCCTGTCGTCATTCAAAAGCAGCGGATCGCCGCCGCTCAACAGCACGTCGCGGACCTCCGGGTGTTGCGCGATGTAGGCGATTGGCTTGTCGAATTCAGGATGAAAATCGTAGCCGCTGGCGTTGCTGACGAGCCGCGAGCGCGTGCAGTAACGGCAATACGCGGCGCAGCGGTCGGTGACGAGGAACAGCACGCGGTCGGGATACCGATGCACGAGGCCGGGCACCGGCGAATGCGAATCCTCGCCGCACGGGTCGCTCATTTCCCACGGCGCGGTGCGCGTCTCCTCAATGCGCGGGATGACCTGCTGGCGGATCGGGCAATGCTCGTCCGTTGGGTCAATGAGATTGAAAAAATACGGCGTGATGGCCAGAGCGAGTTTGTGGTTCGCCAGCTTCGCGCCGGCGACTTCCTCCGGCGTGAGCGTGGGCATGAAGCGTTGCAGTTGCTCCGGCGTGGTGATGCGATGTTTGAGCTGCCAGCGCCAATCGTTCCAATCAGCGTTGGGAACATCGCGCCAAAAGCCGCGGCCGGCGGAGTGAAATTCCTTCAAGGATTGGAGTCGGTGGTTTGCTGGCGGCTCCCCGCCATTCGCCGATAGATTGTCATCCTTCATTTTTATCAATGAAAACTATAAGTTGGAATTTCTCCCTGTCAAGTTGACCCTTTCGCGTCCGCCGCGTTCAAACGCGGTTGCCAATCATGGGGACAGGCCGCCCGGCTTGACGGCCGATTCGATAGCCCGCCGTCGCGCATCCAGCGCGTCCAATTTCTTCAGCGTGCCGGCCGCCGTTGGTTGGAGCGGGACCGCGGGGGGATGTTTGCCCAGGTTCTGCGCGGGCCGGGCGCGTTTGGCCGGGTCGAGATAATCCGCAAGGGCGCGGCGGTATTCGTCGGTCAAAACCGCGAACGGCGGGGCCATGCGCAGTTGCGCAAGTTCAAGGGCGCGCAATTTGGATTGAAGAATCGTAATCTGCCGCGTCCGGTCGAAGTTGCGGATCACGGCCTGGAGCGAAATCTCCGCGTGCGCGGGCAGGGCGTTCGATGCCGCGCGCATTTCCACCGGCACGCTGAGAATTGCGTCAAGCTGGCCGCGGCTGACCGCGGGCGTCCAGGCCGGGCCCGGGTCGCGCGCGATGAAACTTACGACCTGCACCGCCCACCATTTTTCCACATCGAGCGGCCGTGGAAAATTTTCGCGGAACGCGGACTGGAACGCCATCTGCCAGTTGTAAAACTTCGGCAGGGTTGTGAGCATCGCGCGCAAATGCGCCGGGCCGTTTTTTAAAGCCAGCAATTCGTTGACGAACAATTGCGCGCTGGCGCGATAGACGCCGCCGTCCGCGCCGGACAGTTGCGCGCCGGTTGGCCAGCTCAATTGTTCAAACGTCAGCACGGCCTGGTCGCGCAACACCCGCCGAGCGCCGGCGAGCGAATCCAGGCCGCGGGTGGTTTTGACGGTGCGCCTGACCGGCGGGCCGTTCGCCATTTTGTCCGGCGATGACAGGATGATTTCCTGCCAGGCGGGCGCGAGCAATTCCTGGGACAAACCATCCGTGAGCCAGGCGGGAATCTCCGCGGATCGCGCGCGGGCGTCGCGGTTGGCAAGGTCCAGCAGCAGCACGCCGGTCATCGCCCGCAGGTAACGGGTGCGCGACAAAACGTCAGGCAGCCGGACCTGATAATCCCAACCCTCCGGGGAACGCCGGGAGACGATGGTGACGTCTTCATCCGTTGACTGCGCGGGGTGCAGCGCGAGAAAAATTTTCCCGGGCGGCGACTTGGGAAGATCCAGCCCCCGGAGTTCAGGGTTGAGTTCGCGCGCCAGCGATTCCTTGATGCGCTCGGCGGAAACGGCCAGCAGCGCGGGTTCCAGCCGGACAAAATCGGTATTGGTGGCGATTTCCGGCCTGGCCGCCAGCCGTGGTCCCGCCGGATGGGATGGCGCCCCGGTAACGATGAACTGGCCGGAAACACTGCGCGCCGAACCCGTGTCCGGAAATGAAGTCTGCGCGCGGGCGAACAGTGGCAAAACCACCACGCAAAAAACAGACAGGCATCGAAAAGTCGAACCGTTGAATCGTTGAATCGTCAAATCATTGACCTGATGCAACCATTTCCCGGGGCAACAATGCAACGCCGATTTCATTTTTTGCCGGCCTTGGGCGCGGGCTTGGCCGGAGGAGATGGGGTTTCGCCTTTGGCTGGTTTGCTTTCACCGCCGGTCGGAGCCGGCGGAGTGGAATCTTTTTTCGCGGCCTGTTTGTAGCCTTCGCTGCGGTAATCGGTGGTGTAAAAGCCGCTGCCCTTGAAAAGCAGGCCGCCACCCGAGCTGATTCTGCGTTTCACCCGGCCGCGGCCCCATTTTTTCCGGCCGCAAAGTTCCTTCGGGCAAATCCGCAGCGGCCCCGCGGAGATGGATTGAGGAACTTCAAATTCGTGCCCGCATTTTTCGCAACTATATTCGTAAGTCGGCATGGTGGTTCGTGAACAGCCCGCTCCGGCGGCAAACCAAATTGAAAATTTCCATTGCCCGCGTCACGGCGGAGGCAAATTTGTCGCCGTTGCAGGCGCGCTGGCCGGCAATGGAACGACGTGGATGGAACCATCGGAGCTGACCTCGACGTTCAAATCGTAGTGCGGCGGGCGCGCGGCGTTGGTGGCGGGCGCCGTGCGTTGCACCAGCAATTGCGCGCCTTTTTGCTGTTTCCCGGGGTCGGAGTCTTCGCGCATCCATTGCAAACGGCGGGCGACGAACAAATCGCCCTTCAATTTTTTGACCTGGGCGCGCACGATGGTCAGGTTGTTAAACTTGCTCTCCAACTCGGCTTTGGCGGCCGTTTGCCGCTGCAATTCCTTTTCGAGAAAGGTGTTGTTGGTTTCAGAACCGGCGAGTTTTTGTTCGGTGTCGGCGATTTGCTCGTTCAGGCTGGCAATGGCGTTGGTGAGCGCGGCCGCGCGCTGGTCCAGCACCTGATTTTGCGTTTCCAAACCGGCAATCCGGCCGTTGAGACTGGCAATTTGGTCCTGGGCACTTTGGAGCGAGGCCTTGGCGCTGGCCAATTGGCCGGAGGTTTCGGTGAATTGGTTGCTGAACGTCAGCGCTTCCTGGCGGCTGCCGGCAAGGTCCTGGCGGCTGCCGGCAAGGTCATTGGTCAGCGTCAGATTGACCTGGCGGAGCTCGTCAAGATTGGCGGTGGCGGCGACCAATTGATTGGAAAAGTCGAGAATTGCGTAGGTATCCGTTTTGAGCCGTTCGTCGGCCGTTTTTTTCGTCACAAACAAGGCAATTGCCAGGCCGCCACAGGCCACTACAAGAATGACAACCCCAAGTTTGGTCTTCATAACGTTTTCCCAAATGGCATGGCGGAACAAACCGGGCAAACGCCCCTCAACGCCGCGCTACTTTTCGGGCGTTGCGACCGGCGCGTTGGCCGCGGCTGCCGCCGCCTCTGCCGCCGCTTTCAAATCCGCATCCAGAATTTGCACATCCGCGGCTTTCTTCAACTTCTCCAAATATGCCGGGGCGAGTTTTTCGGTTTTTTGTTGTGTCAGGAAATCCTTGATTTTGGAGGCGACAGTTGCGTAATCCACCCTTTGGGCCGGAGTTTTGTCGAGCAACTTGATGATGTGGTAGCCGTAAACGGTCGTAATGACGTCGCTGACCTGATTGTTGGTCAGTGAAAATGCAGCCGCCTCGAATTCCGGGGCCATCTGGCCGCGCGAAAACTTCGGCATTTCACCGCCGCTGTCCTTCGAGCTGGGGTCTTCGGAATATTGTTTGGCCAGCGCCGGAAAATCCGCGCCACCACGGATGCGCTTGAGGAGGTCATCCATCTGTTTGCGCTTGGCCTGTTGCTGGTCCGCCGACAACGGCGCGTGCGTGACCGGGTCCATCGTCAACAACAAAATGTGGCGGACATGAACCATTTCCGGCTGCTCAAAATCCGCCAGATGATTGGTGTCGTCGTAAAATTGCTTTGCCTCGGCATCCGTAACGGTGACATTCAACTCCCGTATCTTTACCGCCTGCGCGGTGTTTTCCTGGGTGATTTTGGAACGCAGTTCGGCAACCGTCATGCCGACGGCTTTCATTTGCCGGTCGAGCACTTCCTGCGAACCGAAGCGTTCGAGCAGCATGTCCATTTGCAAACCGGCCTTTTGAACACCGTTGGTTCTGTCCGCGTCCGTGGCTTTTTGCAACAAAAGCTGATTCTGAATGAGCCGGTCGAGCAACTGGCCTTCAATCTGGGTCAACTGTCCTGGCGGAATGGTCTGGCCGCGCGCGGCAGCGGCGGATTTAATCCCCATCACCACCTCGTCCAATTCACTGCGTTTGATTTCAAAACCCCTGCCCTTGGCAATAACCGGGTCGCCAAACAACGCGGTCATCGCGGCCTGGGAGTTGCCGTTGGTCCCGGTGGACGCAGGCGCGTTGGTGGCGGTGTTGGCAGAGGCGGCATTAACGCGCGGCAGCGCGAACAAGGCCACGGTGAGCACGGCGGGGAAAATCAGTTTTACTTGTTTTTTCATTTTTTGTTTCTTTCAATTTGTCGATTTAATGGCTTTTATAATTTTATTACTTTCACATTGCTGATGTCAGGGTCTTTCTGAAGCTCGGCAAGCACCGCGGACGGCGGCGCGCTGTCGAGGTTCAACACCGTCAGCGCCAATCCGCCGGCGGTGTCGCGCGTCAGGCTCATGTTGGCAATGTTGACCTTGTGTTTGCCGAGCAGCGTGCCGAGATGGCCGACGATGCCGGGCCGGTCCTTGTTGTTGAGCAGCAGCAGGGTGCCGCTGATGGGAATTTCCACCGGCGTGCTGAACAGCCGTACGATTCGGGGATTGTTCGGCGAGCCGAAAAATGTTCCGCCCGCCGAGATCAGTTTCTTCCCGTTGCTGAAAACCTGCACATGCAGCCATTCGTTGAAGGTCACCGGCTCGTCGGATTTCTTTTCCTCGACGGTGATGCCGATGCTCGCGGCGACGGAGCGGACGTTGACGTTGTTCACGTCCTTGACCGCGCTGCTTTCCAAATAGCCGCGCAAAATGGAACGGGTCACCGGATCGGTGTTCGGCAACTTCTGTGCGTGGCCGCCAAAAGTGATGTAGAGGCGGTCGGCGCCCGGCGGCGCGAGCTGTGCCAGCAATTTGCCCAGCGCCTCCCCCAGCGGCAGGTACGGCTTCACCTGCTCGTAGGTCTTGGCGTCCAGATACGGCAGATTCACCGCGTTGCGGACTTCGCCCGTGAGCAGATAACCCGCGATGACTTCGGCGACCTCGATGCCGCATTTTTCCTGTGCTTCTTCCGTGCTGGCGCCGAGGTGCGGCGTCAAAATCAGGTTTGCCTGCTTGCGATACGGATGGTCGGCGGGCAGCGGTTCGGTGGCATAAACGTCCAGCGCCGCGCCGGCGACCTTGTTCGACTCCAGCGCCGCGATCAAATCCGCCTCGACAATGATTTCGCCCCGCGCGCAATTCACAATTTTCACGCCGGGCTTCATCTTGGCGAACGCGGCGGCGTTGAGCATGTGTTTGGTTTCCGGCGTCACCGGCATGTGCACGGTGATGAAATCCGCCGCCAGATAGACGGCATCCAGACTGGAGGCGAAATCCGCGCCGATGGCCTTCGCGCGGTCCTCGGTGAGATACGGGTCGTAGGCAACGACACGCATGCCGAAGGCGATGGCGCGTTTGGCGACTTCCGTGCCGATGCGGCCCATGCCGAGCACGCCGAGGGTCTTGCCCATGAGTTCGACGCCCTGAAAAAGTTTGCGGTCCCATTTGCCGGCAACCATCGAAGCGTGCGCCTGCGGCACCTTGCGCGCGAGCGAGAGCAGCATGGCGAAGCTCAATTCGGCGGTGGTTACGGTGTTGCCGCCGGGGGTGTTCATCACCACGGTGCCATGCTGTGTGGCGGCTTCGATGTCCACGTTGTCCACGCCCACGCCCGCGCGGCCAACCACGCGCAATTTCGGCGCGGCTTCGATGACCTTGCGGGTAACCTTGGTTTCGGAGCGGACGACCAGGGCGATGGCGTCGGCGACGACGGGCAGCAATTCCGCCTCGGGCAGACGTTTGGGCAGCACGACCACTTTAAATTCAGGCCGTTGTTGCAATAGCGCGATGCCTTTTGGCGAAACTGGATCACAAATGACAATTTTCATATCAAAGGGGCGCGAGTGTAGGCCATGACCCGGTCAAGGTCAAACAACGAATCCATAAAATTCACTGTGCTTCCGGCCAGAATTGGCTATAGTTCGCATTGGTAACAATGAGCAAACTGCTGTTGATTGATGACGAAGAGGACGTGCGGTATTCGTTCCAGCGGATTTTTGATTCGCCGGAAATCGAACTGGCCACGGCCTCGTCCGGCGAGGAGGGGTTGCGGGTCATTCCCAAGTTCAAGCCCGACCTCGTACTCATGGACGTGCGCATGGGCGGCATGAACGGCCTCGAAACGCTCCGCCGCATCCGCGCCGCCAATCCCAAACTCCTCGTCATTTTGATGACCGCCTACGGCACGACCCAGACGGCCATCGAGGCGATGAAGGTCGGCGCCTACGATTACCTGCTCAAACCGTTCGACGCGCCCAAGCTCAAGGAAATCGTCGCCAACGCGCTCAAGGCCGCGCACGACATGCAGCAGGTCGTGTCGTATCAGCCATTGCTCGAATCCGAGGATTACGAACTGGGCATCGTCGGCCGCAGCGAGGCGATGCAGCAGGTCTTCAAGCTCATCGGCCAGGTGGCGGCATCGGATGCCACCGCGCTCATCACCGGCGAAAGCGGCACCGGCAAGGAACTCGTCGCCCGCGCGATTTATCATCACAGCGACCGCAGCACGCAGCCGTTTCTGGCGGTCAATTGCGCCGCGATTCCCGAACAATTGCTCGAAAGCGAACTCTTCGGCCATGAACGCGGCGCGTTCACCGGCGCGACCACCCAGCGCATCGGCAAATTCGAGCAATGCAACAAAGGCACGATTTTCCTCGATGAAATCGGCGACATGACGCCCGCGACACAGACGAAAATCCTGCGCGTGCTGCAAAGCGGCACGTTCGAACGCGTCGGCGGCAACCAGCCAATCCAGGTGGACGTGCGCGTCATCGCCGCCACAAACAAGCCGCTGGAGGCCGCCGTGGCGGCGCGGCAGTTCCGCGAGGATTTGTTTTACCGGCTCAACGTCGTGCGCATCCACATTCCGCCGCTGCGCGAACGGTGCGAGGACGTTCCGCTGCTGGTGAACTATTTTCTGGATAAAATTGCGCGCGAACAGCAGCGGAAGCCGAAATCCGTTGCCGCCAATGTCATCAAGGCGTTGGGGAAATATCACTGGCCGGGCAACGTGCGCGAACTGGAGAACGCCATCCGCCGCGCGCTTGTCATGGCCAAAAGCGGCGCCATCCTGTCCAGCGATCTGCCGCCGGAAATTTCCGGCCAGGGCGGCGCTGCGCCGCTGCCGAGTGTTGCCGGCAAAGCCGCCGCCACGGACGCCGCCGCGCTCGCCCGGCAATTGTTCCAGTGGGCCAAACGCGATCCGAAACTGAAGGTCATTCCCGCCGTCGAACGCGAACTGGTCATCCAGGCGCTCAAGGAAACGAACAACAACCAGGTCCACGCCGCGAAGCTGCTGGGCATCACGCGTGCGACACTGCGCAAACGCATTGAGAAGTTCGGCATCCAGCGCGAGTTGGATGTGAAATGAACAGCTCGCCGGATAGAAGCTGGTTTAAGCCTTCCGCTGGGTTTTATTCGCTGCTCGCCAGATCGTTTTGGGCCTACTTCTTCCCGACTATCTTCGACTCATGCGAGACCACACACTGCCAACCACCCGCACCCTTGACCCAGGTATCCGTCTCACGGTACAGACCACTGATGTCCCTGCCCTTGAACTGCCCTTTGATGGTTTCCCGGTACGTGACGACTGCCGCTTTCCCGTAAACGCGGACCTTGTAGTCGTCATTTGCCATCGAGGTGAATTTGACATCGCCAGACTTCAGATCCGCAATGAATTGGGCCTTGGGCGTGACTGTGCCTTCCTCGTCCGTGTCCATGTAATCGTCTGCAAGAGTCCGATCCTCGAAGCCCACGTCACCCTTGACGGCGGCATCGGCCCACCCTTCCTCTAATTTGATCAATTCCTGTTCGACACTTGCGTTCTTGGACGGTGCCGCTGGTTGCGGCTTTGCTTGTCCGAACAAAAGCCACGGTGTCACCAACGCAATTACCACCACACTTGCCAATATCCTTCTCATACCAGACTCCTTTCATTGAAACCTGACAGGAATTTGCCTTTGAACGCTGCGCGGGATACTCAGCGTAGGCTCCTGTCTGGTTCGGGTATTGTACTGTGATACGCCGGGCACGTGAGTCAAGGAGAAACTCATGGGTTTTGCCGCTTTGAGATTGGGAAAGGCGGCAGCGGCGCTCTGCCAACGACGCCGTCGTTCGATTCCCTATATCTTTAGGCTGCCGCCCAATAAAATTACTTTTGGGCGGGCGGTCGAATTTCCATCATCAACCAAGGCCTGACTCACCTGGGGTTTTGAGGGGTCTGAGGCAGCCTGGATGTTTGGATGACGGCGTTAAATGCCGGTTTGGGCCGGCAGTTGCGGTCGAATAACAGCGGATACGCGGTGCGGCCCTTCACCGGCCAGTTATTGAGCCAGGAATCACCGTCGGTCACACCCCAAAAGGTCACGCGGCTGACCACGTCGTGGTGTTTGACCAACACCGCGAACAAATCGGCGTACCGTTGGGCGAGCTGCTGCTGCACGGCCGCCGGCAGGCCGTTGGTGTAGGGATTCAACGCGGCCCGCAACGCGAAATTCATCGAGACCTCCGCCGCCTGGGATTGGGTCGCCGCCGGCAGCAGGTTCAAATCCAGCTCGGTGATCATCACCTTCACGCCGAGCGGGGCGAAGGCGGCGATGGTATCGTCCAATTGGGCCGGGGTCGGCCAGTCCATTGAATAATGGCCTTGCAAACCGACACCGGCGATGTGAACTCCCTGCGCCTGAAGTTTTTTAATCAACGCGATGGCGCCTTCACGCTTGGGCGCGTTTTCCAGTGAATAGTCGTTGTAGTAAAGCTCAGCCTGCGGATCGGCCTCGTGCGCGAATTGATATGCCTTGAGCAGATAATCCTCGCCGATGATTTTCTTCCACGGTGATTCACGGAGCGTGGCGTCCTCGTTCAACGCCTCGTTCACCACGTCCCAGCCGCCGATTTTCCCCCTGTAACGTCCGACCACGGTGGCGATGTGATTGCTCATCCGCAGCAACAGCGTGTCGCGGTCAGCCGGGTTGCCCTTCTCATCCTGAAAGACCCATTTGGGGGTCTGGCTGTGCCAAACCAGGGTGTGGCCGACGATGAACATCCCGTTCTTCTGCCCAAATTCCACATAACGGTCCGCCGCCGAAAAGTCGTACCGGTTCGGCTCTGGATGAATGAATTCCCACTTTAAGGCATTTTCCGGACTGATGGTGTCGAACTGCGCCTGGACGAGCGCGGCCTCGGCGGCTTTTCCGCCGGAAAGTTGCGTGTTGTTGAGTGCGACCCCGATGAGAAAATCATTTTTAAAGGCGCTTTTGAGTGCCGGTTGAGCATGGACACCGTCGGCGAGTGCGAGCATTGACAGGCTGAGAATCACCGGGCGAACGAAGGAAAAATCCGAAGGACGAATGCCGAAGCCCGAAAGAAATCCGAAAACCGAAGCCCGAATGCCGTGTGCGCCAGACCCCTTTCGGATTTCGGATTTCATCGTGAGGTCAGGGTTCTGTTGAAGCGAATTTCTTTCTTCGTTCCGCCAGTTCGTCGGCCATCTGGATGGTCAGGCGCTTGGTGATCGGGTAGGCAATCAACAAAACGGTACAAACGGCAAACAGGATGCCGACGACGATGCCGCTGCACGCGCGATAACCTTGCACCGCCTGGGACGCATCCGGCAGCTTGGTGTCATAGCTAAAAATGTATTTCATGATCCAGAGGAACGAGGCCGAGCCGAGAGCCAGCCCCGATTTCAGAGCGAAACCGATCGTGGCGAAGACCATGCCGGTGAAGCGGCGGCCGGTCTTCCATTCGGAATAATCCGCCACGTCCGCGTAGATGGCCCAGATCAAGGCAATCGTCGGAGCATAAACAATCGAGCCGATGACCGTCAGCGCAACCATGCCGCCGACATCCGTCGGCTTGAGCAGGTAAAATGCGAGGGCGCAGATTGTTGAAAGGGAAAAGCCGGTGGCAGCGACGGCCTTTTTGCCGAATTTTTTGGCCAGGGGCGGAGAAAGCAGGATGACGATAATCGTAATCCCGGTTCCGAGCATGTTGATGATGCTGTAGGCCACGTGGGCGACGTTTGAGTTTGCCAGATCAGACCTGTCGCCGTGGACGATGTACCCGAGTGTTTCAAAAATGCCGGAGGCCCGAGCGCCGGCTGGCACGACCAGGCCGAGTTTTTGCACCCAGTCATAAAGCGCGCCTTTGTCCGCGTAATGGTGATAATAATTGTAGAGCGCGCCTCCGCGAAAAGAGAGGATGCAAAAATGCACCATGGTCATAAAAAACATGACCTTCCACGGATTATTTTTGAGCAGGTTGCCAAAGTCTTGTTTGGGCGACGATTTTTCCTTGTTGATGGGCTTGATGCGTTCCCTGGTGGTGGCGAAAGTGATCAGGAACAGGACCAGGCACAGAACGGCCCAAAGGGTCATGGTCATCTGCCAGCCGTATTGTGTGTCCGCCACGTCAACCAGAGTTCCGCCGTTTCCGCGGGCGTGGCTGGCGGCAAATTTTGCGACCAACGGCAGCGTGAATCCGCCCACGATGAATTGCGCCGCGTTCACCGCGATGAAACGGAAGGAATTCAATTTCGCGCGTTCAACGACGTCGCCAGTCATCACGCCGCCCAGCGCGGCGTAAGGCATGTTGTTCATCGAATAAATCGACATCAACATGGTGTTGGTGATCGCGGCGTAGGCGATCAACGCGCCCAGGTTCCAGCCTTTGGGCGTGGTGTAAGCCAGAATCATGATGACGCACCACGGCACGGCGGTGAACAATATCCACGGACGGAATCTGCCCCAGCGGGTGTTGGTTCGATCAGCGAGGATGCCCACAATTGGATCGGCGATCGCGTCCCACAATCGCGGCCACAGGAGAATCGCGGCAGCAGCGCCCGCGGTAAGCCCGAACACATCCGTGTAAAAATTCGTCTGGAAGAGAATCATCGACATGAAGACGAAATTCGCGGCGGAATCGGCGGCGCTGTAACCCGCCTTTTCGAAGAACGAAAGTTTTTGCGTTTGGTCAGTCATGTAAAAATAAATCCGAAATCCGAAAAATTCCCACGTAACCAGCGCAGCCTTTTGGGCTTCGGCATTCGGTCTTCGGTTTTCTTTCGGATTTCGGCATTCGGTCTTCGGTTTTTATTTTTCCACCGTCAAAATCACCTTCTGCAAATCGGTGTCGCGCGAGGATTTGCCAACCATGATTTCAAATTCGCCGGGTTCCACAACGTATTTCATGTGGATATCATAAAATGCCAGCGATTCCGGCGTGATGTCGAGCGCCACGGTCCGGGTCTCGCCCGGTCGCAACGAAATTTTCTGGAAGCCCTTCAATTCCTTGACCGGCCGGGTCACCGAACTGACGCGGTCGCGAATGTACATTTGCACCACCTCGGTGCCGGCGCGCTTGCCGGTATTCGTGACATCCACCAACAGTTGAGTGGATTCGTTCCGGTGGATTTTATGCTTCACCAGGCGCGGTTTTTTAAGGGCAAAAGTCGTGTAGCTCAGGCCAAAGCCGAACGGGTAAAGCGGGGAGACGTCGTCGAACAAATAACCGCGGCGGGCCGACGGTTTGTAATTGTAAAACGCGGGCAGATGGCCCACGGAACGCGGAATGGTCATCGGCAGCTTGCCGCCGGGATTGCAATCACCAAACAACACGTCCGCCACCGCGTGGCCGCATTCCTGGCCGAGATACCAGCATTCAAAAATGACCGGCACATTTTCGTTCAGAGATTGGATGGAAAGCGGGCTGCCGTTGAACAGAAACACCATCACCGGCTTGCCCGTCGAGAGCATGGCCGTAATCAGTTCCTGCTGCCGCCCGATCAGATCCAGCCGGGTGCGGTCGCCCATGTGTTGGAGCGACCAGGCCTCCCGCGACGTCTGCTCGTTGCCGCCGATGGCCAGCACCACCACATCCGCCTGCCGGGCGACCTTGACGGCTTCCTGGATGAGGTTGCGGTCTTCTTCCGGCTGGCTGGGCGTCACCAAATCCTGATTCCACGAACCGCCCACGGTAATCTTGCAGCCTTCGCAGCTAGTCACCTGCACCCGGCCGCCCACCTTCGAACGGATGCCTTCCAGCAGCGAGGTGTAAAATTTCGGGCGGCCGCTGTAACCGCCGAGCAGTTCGCGATCCGCATTCGGCCCGATGACCGCGATGGATTTGATTTTGTTCGGATCGAGCGGCACCAGATTGTTTGCGTTTTTCAGCAGCGTGATGGTCTCGCGCGCCGCCTGCAACACCAGCTTGCGGTTCTTTTCACTGCCGACAATCCGTTCGGCTTCGTCGGGATTCACGTAAGGATCATCAAACAATCCCATTTTGAATTTCCAAAACAGCATCGGGGCAACCAGTTCGTCGAGCTGGGCCTCCTTCAGCACGCCCTTGTGAACGAGTTCGACGAGGTGCAGGTAGCAATCCGGCTCCGGAAGTTCGATGTTCACCCCCGCGCGCACGGCAAGCGCGCAGGATTCTTTTTTGTCTTTGGCCACAAAGTGCCCGTGCGTGTCCGGACGATAACCCAGCTCCCAAATCGCGTAATAATCCGAAACCACAAAACCTTTGAACCCCCATTCCTTGCGGAGCACGTCGCGCAGCAGCCATTCGCTCGCGTGCGACGGCACACCGTCAATTTCGTTGTAGGACGCCATCACGCTGATGGCATTGGCCTTTTGAATAGCCTCCTTGAACGGCTGCAAAAAGGTTTCGCGCAGCAGGCGCAGGGACACATTGGCCGGCGCGCAATTCTGGCCGGATTCCGGCTGGCCGTGCGCGGCGAAGTGTTTGAGCGTGGCGATGATGCGCTTTTTATCCTTGAACGACGCGTCGCCCTGAAAACCGCGCACCACGGCCATGCCCAGTTGCGCCACCAAAAACGGATCTTCACCAAAAGTTTCCTCGACGCGGCCCCAGCGCGGATCGCGCGCCACGTCCACGACCGGCGTGAGTGCCTGATGCGTGCCGCGGACGCGCGCTTCCTCGGCGGTCATGGCGTAAAGCGATTCAACGAGCCCGGGATTGAACGTCGCGCCCAAACCAATCGGTTGGGGAAAACTCGTGCCGCCGATCGCCGCATGGCCATGCAGGCACTCTTCGTGAAACATTACCGGAATGCCGAGCCGGCTGTTTTGGAGGAAAAACTTCTGAATGGCGTTGGTCAGCCCGGCCATTTCGCGCCCATTCTTGCCTTTGCCCGCATCGCTGGGCCGGCCAACCTGGCCGAGTCCGTGCCCCTTTTTGAAGGCGGCCCTGGCTTTCTTGAGGTTGAAGTTTCCATTGGCGTCAACGAGCGTCTCGGATTTTTTCTGCCAGACGCACATCATTTGCGCGGCCTTTTCCTCGAGGGTCATGCGCGACAACAGGTCTTTGACCCGCCGGGCGGGGGGCAACGCGGGATTTTTGTAAATCGGTGGATTGGCAGACGTTTTTTTCATGTTACCTATTGCAAAACGGGCCGGATATGTCTGACACGTTCTGAAATGGCGCGCAATATTTCAATCGCAATCTGACGCAGGAATGGACGAACCATGATTTTTCTCCAAGAATGCGGCTGGCAGTCTGTTAAACCTGAATACCGAGGTCATTTGAAGTTTTGACACTGAAAATTTGGCGTGCCGGTCTCATCCCAATCTGGCAGGCTCGCTGAAAGCCCCAGTTGACCATTATGGAAATAAAAGTTGACCGCGCATTTCTGGCAACGTCGCTCGCATGGCTTGCGGTGGTTGGAGTTCAAGCTGCTGGACTGCCGGTGACGCCCGGCCCGTTCCAGCCTACAATGGCATCGCTGACCAATTATTCGTGTCCCGAATGGTTTCGCGACGCGAAATTCGGCATCTGGGCGCATTGGGGGCCGCAGGCCGTGCCGATGGAGGGCGACTGGTATGCGCGCAAAATGTATCAGCAAGGCTCGCCCGACTACCAAGATCACCTGGCGCGTTTCGGTCATCCGTCCACGAACGGCTGGAAGGACATCATTCCGCTCTGGAAAGCCGAGCAGTGGGAGCCGGAAAAGCTGATGGCGCTCTACAAAAAAGCCGGCGCAAGATATTTTGTCAGCATGGGCACGCACCACGATGATTTTTTCCTGTGGAATTCCCCGCTGCATCAATGGAATGCCGTGAACTATGGTCCGCACCGCGACGTGGTGGGCGTCTGGCAGAAGGCCGCGAAGGAAGAAGGCCTGCCCTTTGGCGTTTCCGAACATCTCGGCGCGAGTTTCACCTGGTTTCAGGACAGTCATAAATCCGACCATACCGGCCCGTTGGCCGGCGTGCCGTATGACGGGGCCAATTCAAATTACTGGGACCTCTACCATTTCCCCGCCGAGAATGGTGACACGAAATGGTATTCCAAAAACCCCCGCTGGCAGCAGCAATGGTTCAATGAAATCAAGGAACTGGTGGACAATTATCATCCCGACCTGCTTTACAGCGACGGCCCCGTGCCGTTCGGCAATGAAGTGGGTTTGAGCCTGATCGCCGATTTATACAACGACAGCATACGGCACAATCGCGCCGAGTTTATGGCTTGCTACAATTGCCTGCCACCCCGCCTCCGCGGGCAGTACGAACTGGAGCGCCGCGCCGGCAGGCTGACGGCCGTTTACAATTGCAAACAACCTTCCGATGGCCGCTGGGTGCAGGATTTTGAGCGTGGTGTCAATGGTGGCATCAATCCGCATCCGTGGCAGACGGACACTTCCATCGGCGACTGGTTTTACAACCGCCACTGGAAATACCAGCCGTTGAGCTGGACGGTCCACATGCTCGTGGACATCGTCAGCAAGAACGGAAATCTCCTGCTCAACGTCGTCCTGCGCCCGGATGGTTCGCTGGACCCGGAAGTGGAAACCATGCTGCACCAGATGGCCGACTGGACCGCGGTGAATGGCGAGGCGATTTACGGCACGCGTCCGTGGCTGGTCTTCGGCGAAGGCCCGACGCAGGCGAAGGGCGGCGCGTTCAAGGAAAACTTTACCTATTCGGCCAAGGATATTCGCTTCACCACGAAAGGCAAAACGCTTTACGCCATCGCGCTCGGCTGGCCGGATGACGGCAAACTGACCATCAAATCCCTCGCCAAAACGGACGACTCCAGCGTGAATAAAATCGAACGAGTCGAGTTGCTCGGCTGCAAGGGCAAATTGAAATTCACGCAGACCGCCGAGGGTTTGACGGTGGAGTTGCCCGCGCAAAAATTGAGCGACCTGACCTGCTCGTTGAAAATCATGGGCCGCAACTTGAAGCCGGTGACCCCGCCGGTAACTGCCTCCGCTGCTCCGCCCTGACGCGAAGGGCAATGTGTCCCTGCCCGCCACCAACGCTGAACTTCATGGCGGCCAAATCCAGTTGGAAACACAAGGCGAATTGCCGGACATCGGGTGCTGGGTCAAAGGCAACGAGTGGGTGCCATTCTTAAGCAACGAGAAACAAAACAACAACGGCACCGACAAACGGCGCCGTTTTTTATTCCGCAAGATGCAAGCCTGATTTGATAACCAGTTGATGACAAGGTATCTTGAAAAAATGAATTACAGCGCACGCGCGCAAGCCTCGCCCCTGACCGTTGGGCTGCTGGTCTTGCTGGCAGCCATCAGCTTCGGTGCCCCGGCGCCGGCCCAAACGGTTTCGGTTTATGTGGTTGACGCGTTCAATCCATCGGGCATCGGGACAAACAGTTACCTGAACGGCCAGATCACGAATGTCTGGGGCAACTGGTTCGGCGGCGCGTTTCAATCGTTGACCTGGGATTCCGCCAGCGACGCCAGCAATAATGCCAGTTCGGGTTCGATGAAAATCACCGCCAACTTCTTCGGCGCCGATGGTAACAGTCAATTCGAGGTTTATGACTTTAATGGCACCTACCCGCCGGTTAATGGCCTGCAATACACAAATTTCCAGTGCGATGTTCGCTTTGCCCCGGGTTCTGCCACCGTGAACAATACTTTCGGCCACTTGGAATTTGGCGTAACCGCCGGCTTCGACCAGGACGATTTTGGCAGCGTGGATGTTCCGGCCAGCAACACCGGCTGGGTGCATGTCAGCCTTCCCCTCAATGCAAAAACCGATCCGAATCTGCAGAACATCTACAACGTCCTCATTCACATCTACGGGCCTTATACCAGCCCGGGATTGAGCGGCGCCTCGACCCTCTGGGTGGACAACATCAAGTTTGTTGGTGCGAATCCGGTTGCCACCAATTGCGTGGTGAACTGGAACGATGTGCATCAAAGAATTGACGGCTTTGGGGCTTCTTCGGCCTGGGACGGCAGCTTTTCCACCAGTCAGGCGGACATGTTCTTTTCCACGAACAACGGAATCGGCCTTTCCCTGTTGCGCAACCGTATCGCGCCTGGCGGCACGACCTGGGAAACCAGCATTATGCAGATGGCCCAAGCCCGTGGAGCCAGGGTGTGGAGCACGCCATGGAGTCCGCAGGCGTCGTTCAAAAGCAATAACACTACCACCAATGGCGGCAATTTTCTCTCGGCCAGCAATCAGGCTTATGCCAGCCAACTGGCCGGTTACGTGGCCAGCATGAAAACCAATTACGGCGTCAACCTCTATGCCATCTCCATTCAAAACGAACCCGATGCTTCGACCAGTTACGAATCCTGCCTGTGGACCGGGCAGCAGATTCATGATTTCGCCACGAATCTTTACAGCGCCCTGGTGGCCAGCAACGTGGCTTCAACCAAAATCATTCTGGCGGAAGACGAGAACTGGCAGACCGATTATTACTTCACCGCCATGAATGATCCGGCGGTGGCAACCAACGTGGGCATCATCGCCTGCCACAATTATGACGGCACTCCGCCCGGCGGAATCCCGGCGGCGCTGCCCCAATTTGCCAATACCAATGCGGCGCTCTGGGAAACGGAGGTTTCCACGTTCGATGCCTTTGACGGCAGCATTACCAACGCCCTGTATTGGGCCAACCGGATTCACCTCTTCCTGGCCGCCGCCCAGGTCAATGCCTGGCACTATTGGTGGCTGATTCCCGACAATCCCGATAATGAAGGATTGACCGACACCTCCGGAAATCCCGCCAAGCGCATGTATGTGCTCGGCAATTACAGCCGGTTTGTCCGCCCGAACTATTACCGGATCGGGGTGTCCAACAACGCCTTCACCTCGATCAGCGCCTACAAAGACCCCAACTCCGGCAGTTTCGCCATCGTCGCCATCAATTCCAGCTTCACCACCGTAACGCAGATTTTTAATCTGACCAACTTCACCGCCAGTTCGGTAACTCCGTGGATTACCTCCGGTACTCTTTCGCTGGCCAGCCAGTCCGCTGTTGCCGTCACCAACTCGGCTTTTACTTACGCGCTGCCGGCCCTGAGCGTGGTGACCTTTGTGGGACAGCAACAACCGGGCAATACACCGCCAATCCTGGCGCCGGTGGTCAGTCAAACGATCAATGCGGGATTCACCCTCACTGTCACAAATGCGGTCACCGACACGAACCAGCCAACACCAACATTGGCGTTCAGCCTGCTTGGCGCTCCCAGCAACGCGACCCTCACGCCGCTCAACAACACCAACGCCGTCTTCACCTGGCGGCCGCTGGTAAGCCAGGCCAACACCACCAACCCGATCACGGTAAAAGTGGCCAACAATTACACGAGCCTGAGCGCCACCAATAATTTCACGGTCACCGTCAATCCGCTGGCCCAGCCGACGGTGAGTGCGATCAATGTATCAGATGGGCGGGTGAGCCTGGTGGCAACCGGGGCCTTGGGGCCGGATTACACATTGTGGGTTTCAACCAATCTGACGAGCTGGCAGGTTCTGTTTACGAGCAATTCGCCGGTCATCCCGGTCACGCTGGTGGACACCAACCGCAACAATTATCCCGCCCGCTTTTATCGCATCCAACTCGGGCCGTAACCTGACCCTGTGCAAAAATTGTCCGCTGCCGGACAGGAGGATTGTCCATGCGAAACATCATTTCATCCCTTCCCAAAAACCGAAGGCGATATTACATATCCGGCCATGGATGATGTGGCCGGCAATCAGCCGTGTTTTGGGAACCGTTATCGGGTCGCCGTCAATAATCATTGAATGTTTCAACGCCGGGAAAGCAGACTTTAGGTTGCCAATGCCCATCCGGATACGGTAGGATTCACTTCAATTTGTTTGAAAACTTATTATAACATGAAAACTGCTTTCGAAAATATCTCAAAAATAAAATACGAAGGGCAGCAATCCAAAAATCCGCTGGCCTTCAAACATTACAACCCCGCCGAAGTCGTCGCCGGCAAAACCATGCGCGATCATCTGCGCTTCTCGGTCGTCTATTGGCACACGTTTCGCGGCACCGGCTCCGACCCGTTCGGCGTCGGCACCGCCGTCCGCCCGTGGGACGACGGTTCAAACTCGGTGGCCAACGCGCAAAACCGCGCACGCGTGGCGTTCGAGTTCATCGAGAAGCTCGGCGCGCCCTTCTACGCCTTTCACGACCGCGACATCGCGCCGGAAGGCCAGACGTTGGGCGAGACCAATAAAAATCTCGATGCCGTCGTTAAAGTCCTCAAAGAGGAACAGAAACGCACCGGCATCAAATTGCTCTGGGGCACGGCCAATCTGTTTTCCAATCCCCGCTTCGTTCACGGCGCGTCCACCAGTTGCAATGCCGACGTGTTCGCCTTCGCCGGCGCGCAGGTGAAGAAGGCGCTGGAAGTCACCCACGAACTGGGCGGCGCCGGCTACGTTTTCTGGGGCGGGCGCGAGGGCTATTCCACGTTGTGGAACACCAACATGAAACGCGAGCTGGAACACCTGGCCAAATTTTTGCACCTGGCGGTGGACTACAAAAAGAAAATCGGTTTCAAGGGCCAGTTTTACATCGAACCGAAACCCAAGGAACCGACCAAGCATCAATATGATTCCGACGCCGCCGCGTGCCTGAATTTCCTGCGCGAATTCGATCTGATGGGCGATTTGAAGCTCAACATCGAGACCAACCACGCCACACTGGCCGGCCACTCCATGCAGCACGAACTGGAAGTGGTGGGTTCGGCGGGCGCGCTGGGTTCGGTGGATGCCAACACCGGCGACGAATTGATCGGCTGGGATACCGACCAGTTCCCCACCAGCATTTATCTCACAACGCAGATCATGCTCACCATTCTCAAATACGGCGGGTTCACCACCGGCGGCTTGAATTTTGACGCCAAGGTTCGGCGCGAGAGTTTCGAGCCGGTGGATTTGTTCCACGCGCACATCGGCGGCATGGACGCCTTTGCCCGCGGGTTGAAAATCGCCGCCGCCATTCGCAAGGATGGCCGGCTGGCGGAGTTTGTGGAACAACGCTACGCCTCGTGGGATTCGGGCCTCGGCGCGAAAATCGAGTCCGGCAAGACCAATTTCACCGAACTCGAAGCCTACATGCTCAAGAAAGGCGAAGTGACCGGCAACGTCAGCGGCCGCCAGGAATTCCTGGAGAACCTCATCAATGAGTTTATTTAAACCGGCGCGTTTTTGCCACGCGAGACGGACCCTCGCGCTGTTATTCGCCCTGGTTGGATTCCTGCCCGGCGGCCTTGCCGCCGGGCAGGCTTGGACCTTTCAAAATCCGATCATTCCCGGGTTCCATCCGGATCCGAGCATTTGCCGGGTCGGGGACGATTATTACCTGGTCAACAGCTCATTTGAATTTTTCCCCGGCGTTCCAATTTTTCACAGCCGCGACTTGGTACACTGGCAGCAGATCGGTTACTGCCTGACCCGGAAAAGCCAGTTGAACCTTGACCACGCCCGGGCCTCCGGCGGCATTTATGCCCCGACGCTGCGTTATCACAACGGCACATTTTACATGATTACGACGCTCGTGGATACCGGCGGCAATTTTTTTGTGACGGCCACCAATCCCGCCGGTCCCTGGTCCGAGCCGGTCTGGGTGGACCACGCCGGGATTGATCCTTCGCTGTTATTTGATGAGGACGGAACCGTTTATTACGACCGGCACGAAGGGATGGCCGACGGTTTTATTGGCCAGGCGAAAATCAATCTGCAAACCGGCAAACTGGACGGTGATTTCAAGGAAGTGTGGCGGGGCACCGGCGGCGTCTGGCCCGAGGGACCGCACCTGTACAAAATCAACGGAAAGTATTTCATCATGATCGCCGAGGGCGGTACCAGTTACGATCACATGGTGACCATCGCCCGCAGCGACTCCCCGTGGGGCCCGTTCGTTCCCAACCCCGGGAATCCCATTCTCACTCATCGTAACCGTCCGGATAGTCCCATCCAGGCTTTGGGTCATGCCGACCTGGTGGAAACGCCCGACGGTTGGTGGCTGGTCTGTCTGGGAATCCGCCCCCAGGGCGGCAGGTTTCATCATCTGGGCCGCGAAACATTTCTGGCTCCGGTCACCTGGTCGGAAGATGGCTGGCCTGTGGTCAATGGCAACGGCACGCTGGAAACCAACCTGACCGCACCGCGCCTGCCGCAACATCCCTGGGAAAAGGCGCCGGCCCGGGATGAATTCAACCCGCCGGCTTTGGGTCTCCAGTGGAATTTTCTCCGGAACCCGTATGCCGGCGATTATTCGCTCACCGAACGTCCGGGCTGGCTGCGCCTCAACGGTTCGGCGGTGACATTGAACGACCAGGATTCACCCGCGTTTGTCGGCCGCCGCCAGACGGACCTGGCGTGCCGCGCTTCCACCCGGCTTTCCTTCAACCCGCAGCATGAAAATGAAGAGGCGGGACTGGTCCTGCGCGGCAACGAGAAAAATCATTGCGAAATTGGAGTCACCCTCAAAGACGGGAAACGGCAGGTGTTTTTCCGAAAAACCCTGGACGGCAAAACCATCGAACCGGTGCCATATGCGGAAATCGGTTCGGGAGATGTCATTCTGTCCGTGACCGCCTCGCCGTTGGACTATGAATTTTCCTGCGCGCCGGCGAAAGGTCCGGCAAAAAAACTGGGCACGGCCTTGACCTGCGATTTGTCTTCGGAAAAAGTCGGCGGGTTCACCGGTGTGTTCATGGGCCTGTATGCCACCGGCAACGGACAAAAGAGCACCCGCCCCGCGGATTTCGACTGGTTTGAATATCGCCCCGCGGAAAAATAATTCTCCCGTAAATTCCTAGCTGAACAGGCGGTTCATTGCGGTGTTTGCCGCCGGAATCGCAGCGAGGCTTCCGGCGGCAACTTGCGGCCGGACATCCGGCCCGGCTTGACGCGACTTGACGGAATCACTTTTCACTGCAAGCTTCATTTTGCTTGGCGCAAAACGCGGCAGCGTCGGCGACAAGCAACTTGTTCGCTGACATTTCGAAAGCTCCCGTCGTGCAATCCCTGGCGCGGCGATTGGAGCATGGTGGAGTGTTGGCTTGCGCGGGTGTCAGCCAGGCGGCGCAGCCGTTTTTTGCGGCCCTGCTCCAAAATCTTTTCCCGCAACGCCCCGTCGTCATCGTCACCGACAACCTCAAGACGCAGGAAAGTTTTCAGCAGGATTTGGAAACGTGGTTGAGTCTTGAGTCCACAGGCCACAGGCCACAGTCCAAAGCCGGCGAAGTCTCGCACTCCATCCCCCATTCCTTGGCGCGGCGAAGCAAGGCGGAGACGGCTCCATCCTCGCCGCTTTTTTACCCTGCCTGGGACGTGCTGCCGCACGAAGGCAAACTCCCGCATGCCGATACCATCAGCGACCGGCTCCAAACGCTGGTCGCGCTCTCAACTCTCAACCCCGCAGCGCGACGAAGCGGAACGAAGACGGCTCTACCCTCAACCCTGATCGTCACCAGTGTCACCGCGCTTTTGCAGAAAACCTTTCCACCTGAAACGTTGCGCGACCACACGCGCACACTGGCCCGCGGCGATAAAATCAATCCGCTCGACCTGATCGAATGGCTCGAAGAGCAAGGTTATGAGCCGGAAGCCCAGGTCACGCAAAAGGGGGAGATTGCCCTGCGCGGCGGCATTCTCGACGTTTGGCCGCTCACCAGTCCGTGGCCGGTGCGGCTTGAATTTTTCGGCGACGAACTGGAATCCCTGCGCCACTTCGATCCGCCCACGCAAATTTCGCGTGAAGAAATTATGAGCGTCGCCCTGCCGCCGGCGGGCGAACTGGGAATTTTGAAGCGCGAAGCGGAGCGCGGCGTTCACGCCGCTTCAATGCCCGCAGGGCAGGCGGCGACTGAATTTTCTTTACCGCATAACACCCTTGCCGCGAAGCGGACTCAAGGCCACGTCCCACTTGCCACCTTGTTGGATTATCTTCCCCGCGAAACCATTTTTCTCCTGTGCGAACCTGAACAACTCGCCGCCGGCGCCGACGAATATGCGCGGCAAATCCCCGACAATGATCCATTTTTCATCCCGTGGACTGATTTCCTGCTTGAATTGAACCGCTGCGGTTTCACATCCATTGAATTGGTCGATGAAGAAATGGCTGGAACGCCGGCCTCTCGCACGGCGCAAATTACGGTAATGGATGATCACCGAGCCGGACCGGAGGCCGGCGCTCCAATCTTCGCCTCGCTTGACGCCTTTCGCCCGCTCGGCGAACATGCGCCGGATCCGCAAATCACCGAGGCGCAACGCCGCGAATTCTTCAACCAGCTTCACCGCTGGCTCCGCCAGGACCATGCCGTTCACGTCTTCTGCAACAACGACGGTGAGCGGCAGCGGTTCACGGAAATTTGGGAGGAGCTTGGTTTCACCAAAGTAGGGCAGGCTTCCAGCCTGCCCGGCGAGCGCGTCCGCACGAGTGATTTATCCGCAGAAATGGGCAGGCAAGATGCCTGCCCTACCTTATCCATCGGTTCGCTGGCTCGCGGCTTCATTTGCGACGAGGCAAAACTCGTTGTCGTCACTGACGCGGAAATCTTTGGCCGCTACAAAATCCAGCGGCCGCGCCGGTTGAAATCCCCGCACGCGCTGGCCACCCGCTCCGCCCTCGATATTGATTTCACCGAACTGGAAGAAGGCGACTTCGTCGTTCATTTGCAATACGGGATTGGGAGATTCCTTGGTTTGAAAAACCTGCCGGCAACGAGCCGAACTCCCAACTCCGAACTCCCAACTCCGAATTCTAGCACCGAGTGCCTCGTCATCGAATATGCGCCCCGCCATCCCGGCGATGAACGGCCCAAACTTTACGTGCCCGTCACCGAGGCGCATCTCGTCGGCAAATACGTCGGCGTGGGCAAGGTGCATCCACCGCTCAATACGCTCGGCGGCCTGCGCTGGAACAAGGCGAAGGAACAGGCTGAGCGCGCCGTGCGCGATGTTGCCGCCGAATTGCTGCAAATCCAGTCCGTGCGCGAATCGCAGGCTGGCCACCCGTTTCCGCCGGACGTGCCGTGGCAGCGTGAGTTCGAAGGTGCGTTTATTTTCGAGGAAACACCGGACCAGCTTCGCGCCATCGGCGAGACGAAGTCCGACATGGAACGCCCCAAGCCGATGGACCGTTTGATTTGCGGCGACGTCGGCTTTGGCAAGACCGAAGTCGCCATTCGCGCCGCGTTCAAGGCCGTGATGGGCGGGAAGCAGGTTGCCGTGCTCGTGCCCACGACCGTTTTGGCGCAACAGCATTTCAACACGTTCCGCGAGCGCATGGCGGATTACCCGGTGCGCATCGAACTACTCTCGCGCTTTCGCACGCATCGCGAACAACAGCGCGTCGTCAGGGATCTGGCGGCCGGCGCGGTGGACATCGTCATCGGCACGCACCGGCTGATTCAAAGCGACATCGGGTTCAAGGAACTCGGCCTGGTGGTGATTGACGAGGAGCAGCGCTTTGGCGTGCTGCACAAGGAAAAATTCAAGCGGCTGCGCACGCTCGTGGATGTGCTGACGCTCAGCGCCACGCCGATTCCGCGCACGCTTTACCTCGCGCTCACCGGTGCGCGCGACATGAGCACCATCCAAACGCCGCCGCATGACCGCCTGCCGGTCGAGACGATCGTAGTGCAATACGACGAACGTGTAATTCGTGACGCCATCCAGCGCGAACTGAATCGCGGCGGGCAGGTTTTCTTTCTGCACAATCGCGTGATGACCATCGAAATCATGCGGTCGAAATTACAGACGCTGGTGCCCCACGCGCGCATCGTCGTCGGGCACGGCCAGATGGAATCGGACGAACTCGAGGAAGTGATGATGAAGTTTGTCAACGGCCAAGCGGATGTTTTGCTTTCGACGACCATCATCGAGAGTGGACTCGATATCCCGAACGCGAACACCATTATCATTGACCGCGCGGACCGCTTTGGCCTGAGCGATCTTTACCAGTTGCGCGGGCGGGTGGGGCGTTACAAGCACCAGGCTTACGCCTACCTGTTGTTGCCGCGCCATGCGAGCCTGCTGACCGACGTGCGCAAGCGCATCAGCGCCATCCGGCAGTATTCCACACTCGGCAGCGGCTTCAAAATCGCCATGCGCGACCTCGAAATCCGCGGCGCGGGCAATCTGCTCGGCTCGGAACAAAGCGGCCACATAACCGCCGTGGGCTTCGAGCTTTACTGCCAGTTGCTCAAACAAAGCGTCAGCGCGCTCAAAGGGGAAAAAGTGAAGCCACGCGTCGAAGTCAGCCTGAAACTGGATTTTCTGGGGGCGGAAGACGTGAAACGTGAAACTTGTTCCGTGAATCACGCATCACGCATCACGCATCACGCATCACTTCCCCACAATTACGTCACCGAACCGCAGCATCGCATCGAAGTTTACCGCAAGCTGGCGCAGGCCGGTGAAAAATCCGCGCTGGACAATTTGCAGAAGGAATTGCGCGACCGTTTCGGCCCGCTGCCACCGGCAGTGGAATTGTTGCTGCAAGTGGCTGAATTAAAAATTCTCGCCAGTGAAAAGTCCGTGACGAATATCGAGGTCAAGGATGACAAGCTGATGCTCACCCGCCAGGGCGATTTCATCACGCTGGGCGGCAAGTTCCCGCGCTTGACGAAAAAAGACGCCCAAGCGCGATTGAAGGAAATTAAGAAATTGCTGCTGGCGATTTGATTTACTGTGGCCGTCGGCGGGAACGGGTTTTTTACTTGACTGTTATCAGCATTGTTGGCCCGAACGGGTGCGAACCGGCAGAATTCAAACAACTCATTTCGTTGGTCGGTTAATTGCAGTTGCGTGGGTTGCTTGCCCATTCGCAGTCAAAGCGGATGACACGACAAACGCGCCTGCACCAGCAGCCGCAACCGCGCCGGAAATTACCAACACTCCGGTGACTGCGACCGCACCGGTTTCCACGAACACACCGCCAGTCGCGATCGCGCCTGCACCCGTAACTGCGCCGGCAGCCACGGCTCCCCCGACGACGACCACCGGCAATAACACCGGCCGCGATGATATCAAAAAAGTTCCGGTCTGGCCGATACTGAAGCTGTCCTTGAATTATTCGTTTTAAGCTGCCTTTCCTGCAACGCCAGCGGGAATTTCTCCTGAGCTGGTGAATTTCAGGATTGCCTTTTGTCCTCCGGAAGGGCAGACTGTTTAACTCTGATGTCGGGGCGTAGCGTAGCCTGGCTAGCGCGCTTGTTTCGGGTACAAGAGGTCGTGAGTTCAAATCTCACCGCCCCGACCATTCATCTCCCGCCATGACGGTAAAGGGGACATCATGAATCATGACACCCCGGAAAATGAACGGGGACGACATCCATGCGTGGCACAATTTCCCGGGAAAACTCGACCGGCGGGATTTTTCAGCTAAATTAACCGTCAGGATTGATGAACGAAGCCGAAAAGACGGGGAAAAATCCGCCAACGGACCACTACGAGGTGCTGCGCATCCGCGATTTCCGGCTTTACCTCATCGGACGGCTCGCCGCCGTGTTCGGCCAGCAGATGCTGACCGTGGCGGTGGGCTGGCAACTTTACCAGCGAACACACTCGCCACTCGCGCTCGGCATCGTCGGCCTTGCGGAAATGATCGCGATGGTTTGCTGCACGCTGCCGGCGGGACATCTGGCGGATAACCTCAGCCGCAAGCGCATCATCCTCGCCGCGTTGCTCGTCAGTTCCTGCGCCAGCCTCGGCCTGGTTTTGATCTCGTGGCAGCACGCGTCCGTCGCCTGGATTTACGCGTGCCTGTTCCTGGCGGCGGCGGCGAGAACTTTTCTTTGGCCGGCCAGCGCGGCTTTCCTCACCAGCCTTGTGCCGCGCGAACTTTTTCCGCACGCGGTGACGTGGAACAGCGGCACGTTTCAACTTTCAACCGTCACCGGCTATGCGGCGGGGGGCGGGTTGATCTGGCTGTTGTATCAACACACGGACAACCCGGACCACCCGGCGGCGTGCGTGTATGCGTTGACGGCAGTCATGGCGATGACTTGTTTCCTCTGCCTGAAGTCCGTCCGCGCAACGCACATGGTGGCGAATTCCGAGCCGATGTCGCTCAAAAGCCTGGCGACCGGGTTCAAATTCATCTTTGAACAACGGCTCATCCTCGGCATGATTACACTGGACATGTTCGCCGTTTTTCTCGGTGGCGCGGCGGCGTTGCTGCCGGTGTATGCGGAAGATATTTTGCGGGCCGGGCCAGGGGGATTGGGAATTTTGTATGCGGCCATGCCCATAGGCTCGGTCGTTTGCGCGCTGTATCTCGCGCACCGGCCGCCGCTGCAAAAGGCCGGACGCGCGCTGCTGTGGTGCGTGGCCGTGTTCGGGCTGGCGACGATGGCCTTCGGGTTTTCGCAATGGTTCTGGTTTTCGTTCCTCATGCTGTTCACGTGCGGCGCGGTGGACAACGTGAGCGTGGTGGTGCGGCACACGTCGGTGCAACTGCTCACGCCGGATGAAAAGCGCGGGCGCGTCTCCGCCGTCAACAACCTCTTCATCGGCACGTCGAACGAACTGGGCAGCTTCGAGTCGGGCTTCGTGGCCTATCTCTTCGGCAAGGCCATGGCCAATTCCAACGCAACCGGCGCGATCATCTCCGTGGTGAGCGGCGGCGCCGGGACCATTCTCGTGGTCCTGGCCGTGGCGTGGCTCTGGCCGGAGATCCGGCGATACGGGAAGCTGGCGTAGAAAACCAGTTTCGTTGGGAGAAACTTTCAACATGTCGCGCCTCCGGTGCTGATTACAACTCCCGCGATTGGCCTGTCGCGGCCCGGCGGGTGCATTTAACCGCCTGGATGCTCTGCGCTGTTGAATTGATTTGACATAATCAAATCAAATAATATAGCATGAGCTTCACCCATTTTTTAATGAAGCAAAATGGAAAAGTTATGAAGCAATCATCAGCAATTCTCAAATCAGCAATTCTCAAATCAGCAATTCTCAAATCAGCAATTCTCAAATCAGCAATTCTCAAATCAGCAATTCTCAAATCAGCAATTCTCAAATCAGCAATTCTCAAATCAGCAATTATCAAATTTCTCGTCGTACTGGGTATTTTGACTTTTGGCCTGGTTGCCGGCGTGCCAGCTCAAGGTTTTGGTCTTCAGCGGCAACACCGCGTCCCACCCCCGCCCATCATCCTGACCAATCCCATCATCCAGCCGGGGCGACCTATTCTGCCCATGCCCATCGTGCCGCCCGTTCAGCCAACCAACATACACCCAATCCTGCCCACTAACACATTTCCACCCATAGTCTTGCTCCCCAATTGCACCCGGGCACCTGTCGGGTTGGTAGGTTGGTGGAAAGGCGATGGCAACACACTCGACAGCAGCGGATTGGGGAACAGCGGGGTCGCAATAAATATCGGTTATACCAACGGCATCGTCGGCCAGGCGTTTGCCTGTGACCCGAACAGCTTTCCCTACGGCACTTACACCGGAATTCAAATTCCTGACCAGCCGGCTTATGTGCTGACCAACGCCTTGTCGATTGAGGGTTGGATCCGGCCGCGGGGAGACGGATACTGCATCTTCTATCGGGGAGACAATCGTCCCGGACTGGATCCTTACGTCCTGTCCATGCAGGGAAACAATAACCTGCGTTTTTATATAGAGGATGAGTCGGGCAATTATGTTTTTGTTGGAACCGACCTTAACTATAACCAGTGGTATTATGTGGCAGCAACCTGGGATGGCAGCACCGGGACCATGAGCCTTTATACCAACGGGGTGCTGGCCGGCCAGACCGTGACAGACGTCAGGCCGCTTGGCGAGTTGATTCCCGGGGACTCTCCCGGCGTCGGCATCGGGAATGTCAATGACGGTTTCAACAATTTCCCGTTCACCGGAGATATTGATGAAATTTCCCTGTATAACCGCGCCCTCACCGCGGCTGAGATTCAATCCATTTACAACGCCGGCAGCGCGGGCAAATGCGTTGGGCCTTTTCCGCCTGCAATCACCGTGCCGCCGGTGAATCAAACCACTGTGGCAGGCTCCAATGTTGTTTTGTCCGTGGTTGCGAACGGGACCGGGCCGTTCAGTTATCAATGGAGTTTTAACGGGACAAACATTCTTGGCGCCACGAACGCCACGTTGACCTTGACCAATCTTCATCTGAATCAGTCAGGCAGTTATGCCGTGACCATCACCACGCCCTACGGGACCATCACCAGTTCCGGCGCCATCGTCACGGTGATGGCCCGGAATATTCTCGTTTACAAGTATTCCGGCGCCGAAAAGATCATCATGGCCGGCCAGGCATTTTCCTATGGCTATTCCGGACAGATGTTTTTCTTCCCCGACAGCACCAATGGCACGTTCGTCGGCTGGGACACGATCAAGGGGATAAAACAATACTGGGTAAATCCCTTGTCGGATTATTTGTTGATTGCCATTCCCGGTGCCAGCAACCAGACCTTCACCGTCCTGGGGCGGGCCGGGCAGGGATTTGACACCAACGGCTGTCCCCACATCTGGTCTTACCTGCACAAGGGAAAAAACACCCCGCTCACCATCGGCCAGCAAATGTATTTTTCATTCCCCAACACCTTTGCCGCCGATGCCACCCACGTCTATCCGGACTCACAAACCGGCAACATGGTCCTGAGCGAATCTTCCTCGACTTACACCTTCGTGCCGCAAAGCACCCAGACCGCCAATAACACCGGCCAGACGATGACCGACCTCGTCAATGCCCTGGACCCAGTCGCTGGCCAGTCAAGGTTATCAACCGCAGTAACGGGAACGTATTCCCACAAGCGAACCTGGTGAGTTGGGCCGCGCCGCCCAAAACTGTTGCGGTGAAGCCGGCCTCCCGTTGAAAAAAACGCTCCACTGGATTCAGTGGAGCGTAATGGTTTAAGACGGGAAGGGGATTACTTCTTGTCGGTGGCGGCCGGAGCATTGGTGGAAGCGTCGGCCGGGGCGGCGGGTTTCCTGGACTTGATCAAACCGACCTTGATCATTTTGTCCTTGTCTTCCTTGGTCATGGCCGCGCGCTCTTCCTTGTCGAGCTTGCCGTCCTTGTTGGTGTCGTATTTCGCCAGCATTTCCTTCATGACCGTCTGTTGTTCCGGGGTCAATTCTTTCTTGGGTTTGGCATCCTGGGCCTGGACCATGATTGCGGTGGCACAAAGGAGTCCGATGACTACTACGAGGAGTTTTTTCATTTGATATCTTGATGTTTTATTCGTTTTTGTGGTTAAACAACTCTGGAATAGACGCCGGAGATTCCCCCGGGTTACAACATTTTGACCACTCGACCGCCAGCCATTCCGCAACTCCGGCCCCGGACTCGCGATTGGCCTCGCCAGAAACAAGAATGCGGGCGTTGCCATTTCCACCCTGTCGGCGCAGGATGAAGCTGAATCATGAATCACCGGCAGATCAGGCTGTTTCCCGTTTTAAACGTCTTGGTGGCAATAATCTCCATCGGATTGTGGGGTGACGCGGCACAGGCCCAGCCTGCCAATTCCATTCCCCAAAACAAGGCTGCGATGGGAACATTTCCGGACGTGAATGATTTGCCGGTCCGCAAAGAAATGCCGGAGGTGATGACGATGAATGACGGGACCAGGGTCACAACGGTCGAACAATGGCATCAGCGGCGCGAGGAGATGAAACAAATTCTCGAGTATTACGAACTCGGCCATGCGCCGCCACCGCCGGGCAATGTGACCGGGCAGGACATCAAATCCCTCACCCTGCTCGACGGGACCGTATCGTATCGGCTCGTCCACCTGAAGTTCGGCCCGGGAGAAAAACTGGGGTTCGACATCGCGATTTTCACGCCGGCCAGGGGCGGACCGTTTCCAACCATCATCAATCCGTCCTTTTCCAGCACCCCGGGCGTGGCTGTCACCAACACTCTACCAGCCGTGGCAGCTGCAAATCAACCTGCGGTGACGGCCACCAACGCAGCCACCACCAATTCATCGGCCCGGCCCGGGCGCGGACTCAGCGAGCCCGCCACTCCGGAACAGGCGGCTCAAGGTTTTACGAACCAGCTCAACCGTGGTTATGCCGTTGCGACCTATCGCTACACAGAGTGCGGCGAGGACAACACCAATTTCCGCAGTTCCTCGTTTTATCCCGCCTATCCGGATTACGACTGGGGCGTGCTGCTCGGCTGGGCGTGGGGACTGTCGCGCGTGGTGGATTACCTCCAAACGCAACCGTTCGCGGACAAGAGCAAGCTCATCGCGCTGGGCCATTCGCGGCTTGGCAAACTGACGATGGTGGCGACGGCCCTTGATGAACGCATTTCGCTCGGCGCGCCCGCCGGATCGAGCGGCGCCGGGACCGGCGCCTACCGTTTCTGCGGCCCCGGCCGCGGCGGCAGGGAAGGCATCGAGGACATGACGCGGAAATTTCCGTATTACTTCGCGCCCCGGCTCAAGGAGTTCACCGGCCAGATGGAAAAGCTGCCGTTCGACGCGCATTGGTACATCGCGTTGACGGCGCCGCGTCCGTGGATTTCCGTGGAAGCACCGACGACCCGCTTTGCGTTCCCAATGCGGTCAAACAATCCGTGCTGGCCGCCAAACCGGTGTACGCGTTTTTGGGCGTGAGCGTAGACCGGGTGGGCGTCAACTACGCACCGCACCGGCACGGGTTGACGCCGGACGATTGGACGGCCGCGCTGGATTTTGCCGACCAGCAACTGCGCGGGATAAAAGTCGGGCGGCGCTTCGACCGGTTTCCGCCTGAAGCGTTTTCATCAACGCTGGAGCCACCTGCTGCAAAGTAAGTCCGGCGGTCGCAATTTGCGGCCTTGATTCGGGCAGGCAACCTGTCGCAAATTGCGGCATCAAAATCTGCGTGAAATTCACGGCAAAAGTGAAAATCACTTGAGCGCGCGTGTCACCATCAGGCCGCCGGCCATTCGTGACGGTCCGGCGTTTCTCGCGGCCGTCCGGCGAAGCCGCGCCCTTCATCGCCGGTGGGTTTCACCGCCTGACACCCGCAAGAAATTTGAAGATTATTCCAGACGCATGGTTTCCGATGCCCATCGGGGCTTTCTGGTTGTTTTCCGTGAATCGGGCGATTTGGTGGGGACCATCAACTTGAACAACATCATTCACGGCTCCTTGCAAGGCGCGTTTCTTGGTTATTATGCTTTTACCCCCTACGCCGGGCAGGGTTTGATGTGCGAAGGCATGTTGCTCGTTCTGAAACACGCTTTTCAGAAGCTCAAGCTACACCGTCTGGAAGCCAATATTCAGCCGGAAAATCACGCTTCCATCAGACTGGCGCGGAGTTGCGGGTTTGTGCGGGAAGGATTTTCCCGCCGTTATCTGAAGGTCAGTGGACGCTGGCAAGACCATGAACGATGGGCCATCCTTTCCGAAGACATGAACCGCGCTTTCCAATGAATCAAATCTAGCGATGCCTTTACGTGGTGGCGTTTGTTGGAGTCTGAATGGCCATTGGCTGGCTGTTTTACCGCTGCGGTCGGGGAAGAAAAGCCCCCGGCAAGGTGATGGACTGGTTTTCTCTTGGCGCTTGACGCCTTCGGACCCCCATTTACGATGCATGGCATGAATCCCCAGAGCCTAGGACCAGAGATTGGAAATTCTTCGTTCCGTCAATTCATGAAAGCTGCATTGGTCGTTCTCTTGTCGAGCCTGTGCGCCGGCAAGTTGCAGGCCCAAGCCGACAACAACCCGCTTCCGCATCTTGTGACTCAAGACGGACGCCATGCCTTGATCGTGGACGGTGCACCCTTCCTGATCCTCGGAGCGCAGTGCCACAACTCCAGCGCCTGGCCGGCGATGCTGCCCAAAGTCTGGCCGGCGATTGATTATCTCCACGCCAACACCCTTGAGATACCGGTCTATTGGGAACAATTCGAACCGGAACCGGGCAAATTCGACACATCGGTCGTTGACACCATCCTCCAGCAGGCGCGCGAGCATCACGTGCGGCTGGCGTTGCTCTGGTTCGGCACGTGGAAAAACGGCAGTTCGCATTACCTGCCGCTCTGGATGAAAAACCAGCCCGACAAATATCCGCGCCTCGTTGGAGCGAATGGCTTCCGCGCGGATTCACCTTCGCCGCACGCGCCCGCCATGCTGGAAGCGGACATGCGTGCCTTCAGCGCGCTGATGCGCCACCTGAAAGCGAAGGACACCCGGCACACAGTGATCATGGTGCAGGTCGAAAACGAGCCGGGCTCCTGGGGCAGCGTCCGCGATTTTTCACCCGAGGCACAGAAACTTTTCACGTCGCCCGTGCCGGCGGAACTGTTTCCGGCCGCGGGCACCAACTCTCCGGCGGGCGGCAATTGGCCCGAAGTTTTCGGCACCAACGCCGACGAATATTTTCACGCCTGGCACGTCGCGCGTTACATCGGCCAGGTCGCCGCCGCCGGCAAGGCGGAATATCCGCTGCCGATGTATGTCAATGCCTCGCTGCGCGATCCATTGACTCCGGGTCCGGCCAGCAAGTACGAAAGCGGCGGGGCGACCGACAACGTGCTTTGGATCTGGAAAGCCGCCGCCCCGGCCATCGATCTTCTCGCGCCCGACATTTATCAAAACGACAGCGCCCGTTACCGCAAGGTGCTGGAACTGTACAGCCGGCCGGACAACGCGCTGTTCGTGCCCGAGACGGGCGGCACTTCGGGCCAGGCGCGGATGTGTTTTGCCGCGCTGGGACATGGAGCCATCGGCTGGTCGCCGTTTGGTCTCGACTACACCAAGTATGCCACCCAGCCGCTGGGCGCGCCCCGGGTAACGGAGGAGTCGCTCGCGCCGGTCGCGCTGAACTACCGGATTCTGGGGCCGATCATGCGCGAAGTTGCCCGGCTCAATTTCGAGGGCAAACTCCAGGCGGTCGCCGAGGAAAAGGATGAACTCACGCAAACACTGAATTTCGGCAACTGGCAGGCCGTTGTCAGTTACGGGGTGGCCCGCAACGGCAATCCGAAAGGGAATTCCGAACCCGTCGGCCGCGCCTTGATTGCGAAAATCGGCAAAAACGAATTTCTGGTGACGGGCGCGTTTTGCCGCGTGGATTTCAAAGCGGCATCCGGAGGCCGGCGCGATTTCCTGCGGGTCGAGGAAGGCGGCTGCGAAAAAGGAGTCTGGCGTCCACTTTACATCTGGAACGGGGATGAGACCGACTGGGGTCTCGACTTCAGTTCAGCCCCGCAAGTCCTGCATGTCTCGCTGGGCACCTACTGACACAATCGAGGTAGCAATGGCCGTGATGCCCGAGCCGATGACGATCCACATCGACGAATACCGGAAAAAGGAATTGCCCGGGAACGCGTTTTAGGCAACGGCAGTTTTACCCAGACGTCTCGCTATTGGCCTTGTCAGAAATGACGAATCGGAATTTACTGATGGCCACGTGAAAGCTAATCCAGTCGCACGACATTCCAAAGACGAGGCGGATAATTCTCCTTCTCCCCGGGGGAGAAGGCCGGGATGAGGGCGGGTGTTCAAACCATTATTTCCCCGAGTCTTTTCAATCCTCCGCCCGCTCGCCCGCCGGGGCCATTTTGACGAGGCGCGGGAAAAATTTCGCCAGCGGTTCCACCAGGTCGGTTTGCGCGGCCATGACTTCCTCGATGTTTTTATAGACCATCGGGACTTCATCCAGACCGGCGGAAATCAATTTCACGCCGCGTTCCTCGAGATAAGGTTTCACCATCTTCCAGTTGAAACTTTCCCTGGCCTTGTTGCGGCTCATCAAGCGGCCTGCGCCGTGCGAGGCGGAGTTGAGCGACGCGGCGTTGCCCTTGCCGCGCGCCACAAACGTCGGGCTGGCCATCGAACCGGGTATCACGCCCAGCACGCCCACACCCGCCGGCGTCGCGCCTTTGCGATGCACGATGAGGTCGCGTCCACCGTGGCGTTCCTTCCAGGCGAAGTTGTGATGATTTTCGATGTCCAGCAGCACGCCCGCGCCGAGGTGCCGCGCGATGCGTTTGTGGATGAGATAGTGATTCGCAGAGGCGTATTGGCCCATCAACTCCATCGCGGCCCAGTATTCCCGGCCGTCGGCGGAATCGAGATCGAGCCACGCGAGATAGCTGAGTTCCTTTGGTAAATCCTTGTGCTTCGCCCGCGCGATACGGCTGTAATGGTCGCAAACCTGCGCGCCGGTGCCGCGGCTGCCGCTGTGGCTCAACAGGGCGAGATATGTGCCCGGCTCGAGGCCGAGTTCCTTGTGCTCAATGGTGAATTCGCCGAACTCGACAAAATGATTGCCGCTGCCGCTGGTGCCGAGTTGCGCCGCAGCCTTGTCGCGAAAACGTTTCGTGACGGGGCTGACCGACCAGTCCTCACCCATCACCGGATGCGTGCGGCGATGTTTGAATTCCGAGCCGATGCCGAATCGCGTCTCGGCCTCGATGGCGCGAATGAGATCGGTTTCGTGGCGGCGGAGATGATCCAGCGGCAAATCCAGCACAGTCAGTTTGACGCGGCAGGCGGTGTCCACGCCCACGGCGTAGGGGATGACGGCGTTGTCGGTGGCGAGCACGCCGCCGATGGGCAGGCCATAGCCGACGTGGGCGTCGGGCATGAGCGCGGCGGCGACGGACACGGGCAACTGGCAGGCGTTCTCCATCTGCTGGAGCGCGTTGGCGTCCAGGTCCACGCCCCACTGGCGGTATGGGATGGGAAGCATAATTGCACAAAGAAGTTAAGCCTGGCGGAGCGCGTTGCCAGCGGAAAGTAACAATGAAATGGTTGCCAGGCGAAACTAGGAATGATATTGAAACGCCGCCATGAGTGAACCAATTATTGCCCAAAGATCGCCATTTGTTCAAAAAACCGAGCCCGGCACCTTTTGGTGGTGCGCGTGCGGAGCGTCGAAGAAGCAGCCGTTCTGTGACGGTTCGCACAAAGGCACCGGCTTCGGGCCGCGCAAAGTGGATATTGCCGAAGCGAAAACCGTCGCGTGGTGCGGTTGCAAGCACTCGAAGACCGGCGCGTTCTGCGATGGCAGTCACAGCAAACTGCCGTAAAATGTTCAGTTGTTACACCGTTAAAGCGTAAAAATCACCGGCGAAGTAAAAAGATAATTCCATGGATACAGGGGGAGCCGAAAGCATTAAAACCCGCAAATTCAAGGACGCGCTTCTCGCGGAAATTTTCGCTGCCTACAAAGAGTCCGGAACGGTGTGCCAAAAAACAGCGGATCCAGAAATCCATCGAACGATGCTGGACTTGAAGCGATGTTACGATCTGGCCATTCTCCATCTATCACCACTGGGCATGCATGCCGAGAAACTCTGGGACGAAATGCGAACGCCATTTTCAAGTCAGGACAGCGCCCACAATCATAATCGGCCGGGTGGGGCAGGGTTGCGGTCCGGTTCGGAGGATTAAAGGCGCGGTACGCCGGGCACCGGTTGGCAATGTGAGCGCGGTGTTTAAAAGGTTGGCCGTGCGGTGACAGCGGCCACAGCAGGCTCGCTTGAAATTTCAGCCGGCCTCCGTCAGCCCCAGTTGATTGCGAAGGGCGTAAAGCACGTCGAGGTAGTGTTTGCTTTTTATGTGCTGATACAAACACCCCAGGAAAATCACCATCAGCATAACGCCCAGGCAGCCCGATTTGACAATCAGAAACCGGCTGGTGAAGTCGCCAAAAGCGAAGATGGTGAAAGCCGTGGGTTCCGGGAGTTTGAAGATCAGGAGCAGGGCCTTGATGCCGAGGAACAGGGCCAGGCCGATCAGGCTGCTGATGCCATGGATGAAATAAAAACGGTGCTGTTCCTGAACATTCTGCAAGACCTCTCCGGCGGCAACGGTATGCGACAGGTCGTGGATAAACCGCCGGCCCCGGTAAAACAGCCACTGGGCATAACCGAGAACCAAAATGACCGCGGCAAGATTGATCCAAATCATAATTCAGTGTGCCGCCGGCAGCGTTGCCGATGGCGGCGCCTATTAAATGGCCGCACGAATACTGGCCGCATGGTTTGTCTCAGGCTTTCTTTTTCCGAAAAAGCGGCTTGGTTTCGGCAACGTTCAGAACGGAAAGATCAAGTCCCGCCTCCGGAGCCCTCTCCTTGGCGGTTTTAAGCTGGCGCGCAATGCGTTTGACCGCCGCCGCCGCATAATATTTCACCACGCCCACACCGGAGTGGGACTTGAAAATCACGACCAGCAGGGAATGTTCGTCCACATTGGTGACGAACATGCTGAAATTTTCGCCCTGCTGGTAAATGCTGCTGAAATTGGTTTCGTTGACCAAGCCGGCGATGGTCTGGTTGGCCATGAATGCGCCGGACGCCAGCGCGCCGATGGTGGTCAGGTCGAAATCATGCGCATCGCCCTGATGCGTGATGAGGAAACCGCCCTTGTCAATGATCAACGCGGCCGTCGCCTCCGTGCTCGCGATGAATGCGCGCAACGTTTCATCGCACCGCCGAATGTCATCCTCAATAAGTTGGGGCAGGGTGGCCATGTCATGCGTACTGGGGAACGCTTTGGTTGATGAATTTGTGCAGCAGGAGGCGGGTGATCATGTTCAGGGTTTCAAACACACCTTCGCACTTGTGCGCCGTCGCGCTGAACGACGGCACCTGCACTTCGCGATTGTTCAGCAAAAATTCCATGTATTCCACCGGCGCGGCGTTCGGCAGATCGCGCTTGTTGTATTGCAGCACGTAGGGAATTTCTGCGAGGTTGAGCTTGAGTGCATTCAGGTTATCCACGAGATTCTGGAAGCTCTCGACGTTTTCCGGCATCTTCTCGTATTGCGAATCGGCGACAAACACGATGCCGTCCACGCCGCGCAGCACCAGTTGCCGCGTCGTGTTGTAAATCACCTGGCCGGGCACGGTGTAAAGCTGGAATTTCGTCTTGAAGCCCTTGATGGTCATCGCCTCAATCGGCAGAAAATCGAAGAACAGTGTGCGGTCGGAACTCGTCGCCAGCGACACGAGTTTGCCCTTGTTGCCGGCGGCGGTTTGAACGTGGTCGTGGACCTGCACGAGGTTGGTCGTCTTGCCGCCCATGGCCGGGCCGTAATAAACGATTTTAACCTGCAATTCCTTGGTGGCTTGGTTGATGAGGGCCATAAAATATTATTGTTTTTTGCGGTCGAGTTCAGCGGCCAGCGCGGCCAGTTGCACGGTTGGCAGCGCTTCTCCCGCGCGACCGAACGCGGCGAAATAGACGGCGTTCACGCGGAATATTTTCCACGGGACGTTGCCAACGGTGAAATTAAAATTATTCAGCGCGCCCATTCGCAATTCCCGCGTGCTCTGGCTCACACGGTCAAATATTTGCGGCAAAAACGCCGCCAGCGTGTCGGCGTTGAAGTCGGACGGAATCCGGCTGGCCACTTTCAAGCCGTCCGGCAATGCCACGATGGCGCCCACCACTCCGGGCAACTCCATGGCGCGGGCGACGATCTCGTTGGGCGTCGCGTAACGGCTGGAGAAATCCGTCGCCGGTCTTTGCGCGCGTTTGTATTCGGTTTCATCCACTCTGGGAGCCTCGGCGGTGTCGCTCCAGATATAGTAGTTTGTGTCCGCCAGCTTGGCATCCACCGGCTTGGAGGCAGGACGGACCGGCTGCGGTTCCCCCATTATTGCCAGCGGTTTCGGCTGCGGTTCGGGCCTTCTGGCCGGCGGTTGCGGTTCAGGCATTTTTGCCGGTGGCGCTTTCGGTTGCGGTGTTTCAGGTCGCGCAAAAGGTTTCGGCTGCGTTGTTTCAGGTTGCGGAAAACCAAAAAACAAGTTCGGGATTTCAGCCGGTGGCCGTTCTGCCGTCTGTGATCGGGGCGCCGTTTTTTGTCGTGCGAAAAATAGCGGAGCGATGACATTCAACGGCAGCTCCAATTCGATGTCATCGTGGACGGACGCCGGCGGTGGCGCGGGTTGAATCAGAGGCCGCAAATTTCGCCAGGTGAAGGTTATGCGTCCGCGCTTCAACGCCGGTTCGATCAAGTTTGCCGGCAACAAAACCTGGGCATTTGCCAGATTCGACTGTCTGATTTCGAGTCGCAGTCCTTCTGGCCAATTTTCCGAGAGTGCGGCCAATGGTGCGGAAATGGCCGAGGGTTCAACCGGAACTTGCGTCGCCGGCGAAGGCGTGGGTGGAGCAACGGGTTGTTTCGGCACGCCATTGCTGCGGGGCGTGATGAAGCTGGTTCCAGGTGTGGGGGCGTGCGGTGCGAATGGCCTCGGGGGCGGAGGAGTCGTGGCACTGGTTGCCGGCGTCGGGGCGTGCGGCATGGACTGCCTTGGGGGCGGAGTCATGGCACTTTCTGCCGGCGTAACGCCGCGTGAGGCAAACGAAAACGACGGCGGCGCGGTCATTCGCAACGGCGACGTGGCGGCGGACGGCGTGGGTTTGGTTGCAACGGAAATTTTGACCCCTTCGCCGCCAGCGCCGAATGGTCCGGTGATGTCTTCGGTGACTTCGACTTGTTTTTGGGCGGAGCGGCGCGAAAGCAGGGCAGGATTCAACCGGGTGAGGATTTCATTGAGCGGCAGCATCACCGGTTTGTGGTCATGCTCGCCGCCGGAATTGACGAACACGCCTGGAGCGGCTTTTCGCAATTCACCAAAGGCGATTTTCACGGAGCCAAACGCGAGTTGCGTGAGAATATTTTCCAGCGGAACGGCAATCATTGCCCCGGTAGGCGGTGTTTGCATGACTTTCGCGCGCAAATCCATCGGCATCGCGGCGAGGATTGGTTGCAGGGGCAGTTGCAATTCATCGGGGTTTTCTGCTGGCGTGGGCGGCATTGTGGATGCCGGGGAGGCCGGCAGCACTGTTTGCAGGCGCGTGGCGGCAGCCGACGCGGCAACGGCAAGTGCGCGCGGCGTTTCGGGTGCGGCTGCTTCTTTATCGTCGAGGCGGCGCAGCAGGCCTCGGAGCAACCCGGCGAACTTTATTTTCACACTGTTTGACATGGCACTCATGCTTCACTGGCGGCCGGTCAACCGGCAGGCTCCTGTGTTTTAGCAGGAAGCACGCCATGGTTGATTTTTTGTCTGACTTGGCCGCCCGGCCCTTTGAAAGTCTTGAAAGGAGCGTTGAGCGGGTGGGAAATTTGTCTCAGCGTTGGACTTCTTTGTCCCTAGTCTGTTCACATTCTGGCATTTAAATTTTCTTGCCGCCCTGTCTCAAATGGGAACGCCGATTGCTTCCTCTCAAATAATTGCGCTGTTGGCATTTTTCGCGCTTGTATTTGCGGAGCGACGGCGTTAGCGATTAACGCCATTGGAATGGAAATACGTCATAATATTCTCGTTTTGGATGACGATGTAGACTGGCTGAACTTGTGCAACGAAATGTTTGCGCACCTTCCCAGCAAGCCTGAAATCCGCACGGTCGCGTCCGGCGCGCGCGCGTTGGCGCTCATGGAAACCGAGCCGTTCCGGCTTTTGGTCTGCGATTTGAAGATGCCGCGCATGGACGGCTTGCAGGTGTTGTCCATCGTCCGCCGCCGGTTTCCCGAATTGCGCACGGTCGTTTTGAGCGGGCTGGAAGATGAGGAATTTCGCTCGCGCGCCTATGCCTTGGGGGTGGATTTGTTCTGGCTCAAGACCGACATGCAGGCCAATACGCAGATGTTTCTGGACTGCATCGAATCGCTGATGGGCCGCGACATGGAAGGCGGCTTTCGCGGCATTCAAAGCAAAAGCCTCATGGACATCATCCAGATGGAATGTCTCTCGCGCAGTTCCACCGTCCTGCGCATCACGCGCGGACCGCTCGTGGC
>Ga0181538_10000653_pt1 | contig 41253 bp, 30 predicted proteins | sample PEATcosm2014_Bin_40_FD_119773 | JGI IMG/M metagenome (GOLD analysis project Ga0181538, IMG submission 119773) | Peatland microbial communities from MTU Mesocosm Facility, Houghton, MI, USA - PEATcosm2014_Bin23_30_metaG | ecosystem: Environmental > Terrestrial > Soil > Wetlands > Peat | place... | reverse complement strand
GTCCTCCTCCGCACCGATGGCAAAATCAAGCTCTGGCCCGCCACCCTCTACGGCACCCTCAAACGCCTCACCGACCAGGACCTCATCGCGGAATCCGGCGACCGCCCCGCGCCCGATCGGGACGACGCCCGCCGGCGCTACTACCGGCTCACCAAGCTCGGCCGCCGCGTGCTCAACGCCGAATGCCGGCGCCTGGAAGACCTGGTCTCAGTCATCCACTCCAAACGCGGTGTCAAACCTATGGAGGCCTGAAATGCTCGAAGTCCGCTCCCTCACCAAATATTACGACCACACCGCCGCCGTGCGCGATGTCAGCTTCACCATCCGGCCGGGAGAAATCCTCGGCCTTCTCGGTCCGAACGGGGCGGGGAAGAGCACCACCGTCAAAATGCTCACCGGCCTCCTCGAGCCGAGCGATGGGCAAATCTTCTACCGGGGCCGCACCGTGCATGACGATTTCACGGCCTTCCAACGCCGCATCGGCTATGTCCCCGAAGAGGCGCATCTCTACCCGCATCTCACCGGCCGCGAATATCTGCAACTCACCGGACGCCTGCGCGGCATGCGCCGCTCGGTGCTCGAGCCGAAGATGGACGAATTCCTGCACGCTTTCGGACTCTGGGACGATCAGCACGCGCTGCTCTCCTCCTACTCGAAGGGCATGCGCCAAAAGATCCTGCTTTCCGCCGCGCTCGTCGACGATCCCGAAATCCTCATCCTCGACGAACCGTTCTCCGGGCTCGACGTCACTTCGGCGCTCATGCTGCGCACGCTGCTTCGCTCGCTCGCCGCGCGCGGAAAAATCGTCCTCTACAGCTCGCATGTGCTGGAAGTGGTGGAGAAGGTCTGCTCGAATGTCGTGATCCTGCGCAACGGCGAGGTCGCGGCGTACGACTCCATCGAGCACCTGCGCGAGCTGATGCGCCAGCCCTCGCTCGAAGGCGTGTTCGCGCAATTGGCGCAGGTGGATGACGGCGAGGAAGTGGCCGGACGCATTGTCGACGCCATGAGCTCCGGGCCGCCAACGGACGCCGCGCCCGCTCCGGTATCCGCGGGGTTGCGCATCTACCGTGGCCTGGCGAGCGCTTTCCCGCAGGAGTTTCAGAATGTCTACGGCCCCGAACTCGTGCAGACCGGCGAAGACGCCATCGAGCCCGTCTGGCGCCGCTACGGAATGCTCGGCCTGGCGCGCGTGCTGCTCGATATCGCGCTGCACGTGCCGGTCGAGTACGCCAGGGAATGCGTCAAAGACGTGCGCTACTCCTTTCGGCGGCTCGTGGCGTCGCCGGGGTTCACGGCAGTGGCGTTGGTTTCGCTCGCCCTCGGCATCGCCATCGTCACCTGCTCGTTCAGCGAGATGAACGGCATGGCGCTGCGGAGTCTGCCGGGCGCCGCCGCACCGCGCGCGCTGGTGGCCATGCAAACGCCGGTATCCTTCCCCGATTTCCGCCGCTATCGCGCGCGCGACGACCTCTTCTCCTCCTCGCTGGCCTACATCGCGGCGGTGCCGTTCGCGGTCGGGCTCGCCGATCGCAGCGAACGCGAGTGGGGACAGCTCGTCACTGCGTCTTACTTCGCGACCCTGGGCGTGCAGCCCATGCGCGGCCGCTTTCCGCCGGATGACCGGCCCGCCGAAACGGTCCCCGTGGTGGTGAGTTACCGCTTCTGGCAGAACCGGCTCGAGGCCGATCCGGGCGCGGTCGGCCGCAGCTTGCGCGTGAACGGACAGCCGGCCGTGGTAGTCGCCATCGCGCCCAAGGATTTCCTCGGCGCCTCGCCCGTTCTGTTCGCCGCCGACCTCTGGCTGCCGCTCTCGGTGGGCGAACACGTCGCGCCGGAGCTCGCCGGCAATACACTCGACGACCGCGGCCGCCAAATCTTCCGCGTGGTCGGGCGTCTAAAGCCCGGCGTGACCATGGCGGGCGCCGAAGCCGCGCTCGATGCCACGGCGCGCCAGATCGAGCAGGAAAATGGCGACCCCGATCGCAATCGTCCCGGCCGGCGCGTCACGCTGCTCGCGGGCGGCAAGCTCCTGCCACTACGCGACCAGGATCTGCCGTTCTTTACTTCGTTCTTCATCATCATGTCGGGGTTGGTGATGCTCATCGCCTGCGCCAACGTGGCGAATATGATGCTCGCGCGCGCCGCCGGACGGCGCAAAGAGATCGCCGTACGGCTCGCGCTGGGGGCCAGCCGCGCCCGCATCGTGCGGCAATTGCTGACGGAGAGCATGATGGTGGCGTTGGCGGCGGCCGTTCCCGGAATCCTGGTTTCCATCTGGCTCATCCACAAGCTGACGGGCGTGAAAATGCCGGTGCTCGTGCCGGTGACGTTCGATCTTCACCCCGACTGGCGCGTTCTGGCCGGGACCATCGCATTCACCGGATTCACCGCGCTGATCTTCGGCCTCGTGCCGGCCGTGCAGGCAGCGAAGGTCGATCTCGCCTCCGATTTTCGACCGGCGCGCCGCTCCACGGTGCGCAATGTCCTGATGGTTTCGCAATTCGCCGGTTCGCTCACGCTGCTGGTGATTCTGGGGCTGCTTTCGGTGGGAATTCAAACCACGCTGGGGATTCAATCGGGCTTCAATGCGCGGAATCTGGCGCTGCTGTCGCTCGATCCGGTGCGCGACGGCGATTCGCCTCCCCGCGCGGCGGCGTTTTTCGATCGCTTGCTGGATCGCGTCCAGCGTTTGCCCGCAGTGACTGCCGCATGTCTGACGGAAACCGTGCCGGTCGAGATCGGCAGCGCGACGATGCAGGTATCGGCGCCGGGCGAAGGATCGCGCCAAACCCTCAGCGCCCGCCGCCACGTGGTGGGCAAAGATTATTTCGCCACCACCGGCATTCCGATCCTGATGGGGCGCGCCTTCCGCAAGGATGACGAAGTAAACCCGACGGCAGCGGTAGTCGTGAGCCAGGAATTCATTCGTGAATTCGCGCGCGGCAACCTGCTCGGGCAGCAGATCGAAATCGGCGGCGACCAGATTGCCGCCGATGGCATTCTCCCCGGCACGTTCGACTACCGGCAGAGCATCGCCGAAAGCCGCGGGCGCCTCTTCCAGGTGGTCGGCGTGGTGGGCGACGTAAATGAGGACCTGATCGCGCAAAAGCGTCACGCAGTGATCTATTTCCCGCTGCGGCAAGCGGAATATGCGGCGCCTCCGGCACAGGGAATCACGCTCGTGATCCGTGTAGTGCCGGGCACCGAAGGCGTCGAGGCCGTGCGCCGGGAAATTGCCGCTGTCGATGCCGATATCAAGCCGTTCAACGTCCGGACCATGGACGATCACATCGATCAATTTATGGCGCCGCTGCGTTCGGCTTCGTGGACCTATCGGACCATCGGGATTTTCGGCCTGCTGCTCTCGGCGGTCGGGCTGGCGGGGATGACGGCGTACTCGGTGGCGCAGCGCACGCGCGAAATCGGCATTCGCGTGGCGCTGGGCGCGCGGCGCTCGAACGTGCTCCGGCTGGTGATGAAGGAGGGCGCGCTGCTGGTGGCCGCGGGGACGGCGGTGGGGATGTTCTTCGCCTGGATGGGCGCGCGCGCCCTGGCGTTCATGAATGCCAGCGTCAGCCAGGTAACTACCGTCAGCGCCGCGGACCCGTTGGTTCTCTTCGGCGCGCCGTTATTGCTGGGATGTCTGGCGCTGCTCGCCTGCTACCTTCCGGCGCTGGAATCGATGCGCATCGACCCGGTGGTGGCGCTGAGGGAGGCATGATGCACCGCTGGCTCGCCGAAACCCACTCGGCCACCTTCGAACTGCTGCGGCATTTCCTGCTGCGCTTCTTCGATAGCGACCTGGTAACGTCTCCCGGGCAAACGGCGCTGGCGGTGATCGGGTCGAGCTCCATGTTCCTCACCTGGTTTCCGTTTTTCACCGGCCCGTTAAAAGACAAATACGCGCGTCTTTCCGCGCTCCCCTCGCCGGAACCGTACCGGTGGGCTCTCCGCGCCGACGAACTGTGGCTCATCGTGATGATGATGTCGGTCATCGGACTCCTCACCGCCATCAAGTGGCAATCGCTCTTTCCCAGCCTGGCCGACTACCGCGCCATCGGATGGCTGCCGGTGCGCGCGCGCCAGATTTTCGGAGCGAAACTGGCCGCTCTCTTAATCGTCGCGACCGCCGCCATCCTCGTGCTCAATCTGGTTCCGGCGCTGGGATTCCCGTCGCTCGCGCACTCCCGCGTATGGCCGCTGGCATTGGCGTTGGCGGCGTCCTGCTACTTCATCTTCTTTGCGCTGGTGGCCCTCCGCGGACTTACCTCCCGCTTTGCCACGGGATTGCAAGGTCTGCTGGCCGCCGGCATGCTTGCCGCGCTGGTGCTAAGCTTCTCCATCGGGCCGGCGTTCGCGCACGCCGTTGCCCGTCCCGGTGTCGCGAAGTGGTTTCCGATCGTCTGGTTCCTCGGCATCTGCGATCCCGACCCGGCGATGCATGTCCTGGCGCAACGGGCGTACGGCGGGTTGGCGGCGGCAGTGATCGCGGCGCTAGCCACCTACACCGTGAGCTATCGGGGCCATCGCAAGCTGATGATGGAGGGGATCGCCGCCCCGCGGAAGCAGCGTCGTTGGCTGGGGATGGCGTTCGATTGGCTGGTGCCCGATCCCCGCGAACAGGCCGTTATGGTCTTCCTGGCGAAGGGGATAGGGGGGAACGGCCCGCATAAGATGGTCCTGATGGCGTACGGCGGGTTCGGCCTCGCCATCTGGTTCGCCGCCGCCCGAATGCTCAGCATACGGGCCTGCTTCGTGTACGTGCATGTGATCGTTCTTGTCTTTCTTTTGATTGGATTGCGGCACCTTTTCTCGATTCCGGTTGAACTGAAGGCCAACTGGGCGTTCCGTATCACCGAAGGCGCCGGGCGCGAGCAGTGGCGGCGCGCCATGGATCGTTTTGCCCTGTTCTTCGGCGCGCTCGTGCTGGTGGCGATTCCGTTTCCGACCGAAGCGTACCTGCTGGGCTGGCGGGTGGCGGCGAGCGAATCGGCGCTTTTCGCCATGTTCGGGCTGGCGTGCTATGAGGCGGTCTTCGCTTCCTGGGAAAAGCTGCCGTTTACCTGCTCCTATCTGCCGGGCAAGAAGCCCATGTGGATGCAGGCAGTGCGGCTGCTGGGCCTGCTGACGGCGCTCGAGTTGGTGAACGCTATCCTGCTCGCGTGCCTCGATTACACGGTCGTCTACGCTGTTGTATTTATGGCGCTTGCGGGAATTTGGGTTCGTTCCAACTTCGCCCGGCGGGAGGCTTGGCGGGAGATCCGCCTGCGCTGGGAAGAGGCGCCCGAAGCTGCCGTCCATACCCTGAATCTGCTGCGGTGACGTCAACGGAATCACCTGATCGGCGTCCTATAGAAAGCATGGCGGGATGGGTCTGCGGGGCAGCCGGTTCACGGCCCACAACGTGAATTTCAACGCCCTGCTGATGTATGCCTATTCGCCGGCCGGCCGTTCGCTTCTGGATGCTCAAATCGTGGGCCTGCCGAACTGGGCGCGGACGGAACGTTTCGATATCGAAGCCAAACCGCCGGATAGCGCGCCCGTGGTTCCGGGCGAGCAGACCCGGGCGATGGTGCGGTCGCTTCTGGAAGATTCGTTTCAGTTGAAGGTGCACCGGGAAACCCGCGATTTGCCGGTCTATAACCTGGTTCTCACGAAGAACGGGCCGAAATTGTCGAGCGATCAGACTCCGCTGGAACCGCGCCAGGCGATCCTGACCTTTGCCGCAGAGGGTTCGCCGCTGAGTCCGTTGGCGCGCGACGCTGCGTATGGTAGCGAGGCCAACCACGACCGTGCTGACGGGGACGGCGATCTCGGTCACCAGGCTCATCGAGCTGTTGCAGGGGAAATCGGACCGGATCATCATCGACAAGACCGGTTTCGCCCGACTGCTCGATGTGCAACTCACCTTCGGGCAGGATCCGGCAGGCGAAGATCCCGCGCTGTTTACGGCGATTCAGGACCTCGGATTGAAGCTGGAATCGGGGAAGGCGCCGGTCGAAGTGCTGGTCGTCGATCATGTGGAACGGCCCCGGCCGAATTGACGCCGGCGCCGTATTCTTCCTAACATATAATGAAAACTCAACATGTCTTCCGAACTCCTGATCCAGTGTCCTGACGGTCAGATGAAGACGGTACCGCTCACCGGAGAGCGCCTCTCCATCGGCCGATCGAGCGCTGCCGAACTCTGCTTTCCTGAAGACGCCGGCCTGTCGCGCCAACACTTCGCCTTCGAGTCCGAAGGCGAGAACTGGAGCGTGCGCGACCTGGGTAGCAAGAACGGCACCTTCGTCAATAACATCCCGCTGAAGGCGCGTCTGATGCTCAAGCCCGGCGACCGCATCACCGCCGGCCACCTCGTGATCGTCTTCGAGCCCGACGCGGCCGATCCGGCCAAGGGAGTGGTGGTCTTCGAGGGCGGCGATTCCAGTTCACCCAGCACCTCTACCGTGGTCACCAGCCTCGAGGGCGCGCTTTCCAACCAGACGATGGCGATTCAGACGGGCGGGCCGAAGGCATCCGCGCCCATGCAGGCGCTGATTCGCGCGGGGCAGGAATTGTCCGAAAATCGCCCGCTCGCCGAGCTTTTCCCGGTGATATTGGATCTCGCCATCCAGGCGGTGAATGCGCAGCGCGGCGTGCTGCTCATTCTGGAAGGCGAAAAACTGCTGCCGAAAGCGCACAAGGGCGACGGATTCCGCATTTCGACCGGCGTTCGCGACCGCGTGCTCAACGAAAAGAGCTCGATCCTGGTGCGCGACGCGATGATGGACGAAGCTTTCAAGGGCCGTATGAGCATCGTCGAGCAGAAAGTCCACACCATGATGGCGGTGCCGCTGCAAACCAAGGAACGCATCATCGGGCTGATCTACGTGGACTCGCCTTTCGTACTGCGCGAATTCACCAAGGACGACCTGAGCCTGCTGACCGTGATGGCGAACGTGGCGGCCATCCGCATCGAAAACGCACGCCTGGCGGAAATCGAGCAGACCGAACGCATCATGCAGCGCGAACTCTCGCAGGCCGCCGAAATTCAGGGCCGCATGCTGCCGGACAAGGCGCCCACCGTGGCCGGAACCGATCTCGCCGGTTATAACGCCGCCTGCCGCACCGTAGGCGGCGATTATTACGATTTCTTCCCGTATGCGGATGGCCGGGTGGGCCTGGCGCTGGGCGACGTCTCCGGAAAGGGAATGCCGGCATCCTTGATGATGATGGCGCTGCACGCCCGCGTGCAGGTGCTGGCCGAAGACCCCGGCCACCTGGCCTCGTTCATGACGCGGCTGAACAAAGCCACCTGCGCGAAATGTCCCAGCAACCGCTTCATCACGTTCTTCTTCTGCGTTTTCGATCCCAAGACCGGAGAAGTAACCTTCGCCAACGCTGGTCACAATCCGCCCATCCTGGTGCGCGCCTCGGGCGAGTCGGAGATGCTGGAAGGCGGCGGGTGCGTCCTGGGCATTTTGCCCATGGCCCCCTATAGTGAGATGCGCACCAAGCTCGAGAAGGGCGACATGCTGGTGCTCTACAGCGATGGCGTGACGGAAGCCAACGACATCGACCACAACGAGTACGATGAAGAGCGCTTTATCCAGGTGCTGAAAGAGCACCGTACCGAACCCGCGACGGAAATCGTCAAGGCCGTGACGAACTCGCTGGCCGAATTCGCCGCCGGTGCGCCGCAGGCCGACGACATCACGCTGGTCGTCGCCAAGGCGGTTTAGCTCGCCGGCCGATCGGCCCCAAACTTACTCTTTTTTACTTTACAATCCGGTTTCAACGGCATACCCTATTTACGGGACGACTAATAGTCGCGCCCAAGACCGAGAAGAAAGGAGGCTTAATTCGTGACAGACGGCGGCAAAAGTAAGTTATGCGAAGCGCCGGTGGATTGCGATTCGGTGGAGCCTCCGTCTCCGGACGGCATTCTTCCCCGAACCGATCATCGCCGGTTCCTCGCCTTCTTAGGGATCTAACCGCCGCACCGGCCCGCAAGGCCGGCGTGCGGCACCCAGGAAAGGAGCGGAAACCCGATGCAAATCAGAATCACGAGATTGCAGAAGGCGGCTCGCTGGATCGGCCGGGTTTTGGACGTGCGTCTGCCCATGGGCGTAATCTCCGGGATCCGCGTTCGGTAACGGCGCGGGCGCCCCACCTGCCGGCCCTGTAGTGTATCCCGGAACAGGGAGGGCGGGTCTGTGAAACACCGCTGGTGGTGTTGTTCGGGGCCATGTTTCCCCTCACGCAGGATGCTCCCGAAGTACGAATCTACACCGCCGCCTGGTTTGCCCCCAATCTGACCATCTCCGCTGAGGCCAACCGGGTGGAACTGAACGCCACGGTTCGCGACCGTCAACGATCGTCCGGTGGGCGGCCTGACGGCGGCGGATTTCGCGGTACTCGACAACAAACAACCGCGGCGATCGGGATCCACTAACCGTCCTGCACGCGCCCTTTCCACTCGCCGCCAGCGCCGCGCCAGTAGGAGATGGCGGAATGGAACGTCGCTCCAGCGTAGAACAGCGCCACCAGCGGCAGGAGCGGCGCGGCAAACCACGCCACGCGATAATAGCGCAGCGCCGGCAGATAGCAGATGGACATCAGGAGCCACGCCAGCGCCGCCATACCGGCGGCTGGCTGCGGCGCCAACAGGGTCAGCAGGGGCGGCGCCAGGTAAGTCAACACCAGCCCCGCGACCGTTCCTATTAATAAGACGGCGGAGTGATTCAATTGCGTGAATGCGCTGCGCGAGATCATGCGTCCGACTTCGCCGAAGGTGCGGTAGGGGCGAATGCTCTGCGTGTTTTCGTCGAGACCGAGCCAGATTCGTCCGCCAGCCTGTTTGACCGCGCGCGCCAGCGCGCAATCGTCGATGAGCGCGCCGCGGATGGCCGCCATGCCGCCGATTTTCTCCAGCATCTCGCGGCGAATGAGCATGCATCCGCCGGCAGCTCCGGCAGCGGCGCGGCGCGGGTTGTGAATCCAGGCCGGAGGGTAGAGCAGAAAGAAGAAAAAGACGAAGGCCGGAACGAGCGCGCGTTCGGCGGGCGTGTCGCAGGCGAGCGTGGCCATATAAGAGACAAGGTCGTAGCGTTCCGTCTCCACCCGCGCGGCGAGATTCGCGGCGGTATCCGGCGCGTGGACGATGTCGGCATCGGTGAGGAGCAGGTAATCCGGGCGGAGCGATGCTGCGTGCCGGACACCTTCCGCGACGGCCCAGAGCTTGCCTTTCCAGCCGGCCGGCAACGGGGCGGCTGGGACGACGGTGAGAAGATCGGGGGGCGCGGCCGCGGCGGCGATGGCGGCGGTGCCATCGGTCGAATGGTCGTCCACCAGAATGATATGGAAATAGCCGGGCGCGCGCTGCGCGGCAAGCGAGGCGATGGAGCGCGCGACGACGGCGGCCTCATCGCGCGCGGGAACCACCGCTACGATGCGCGGCGATGACGATGTGGGCTTGGCAGGCGGGCCGCCGCGGCGGGCGAATTCGCGCCAGAATCCGCCGCGGAAAAACACGAGGTAGAGCCAGATGGCGAGCGTCGCGGCGGCGATCAACTGGATGGGCACACGAGGCATTATCGCGCTGCGCCGCGCACGATGCGCGGATCGGGCCGCCTGGAGGCACTCTCGCCAGGCAAGAAAAGCACCGCTCCCTCGCGGTCGCGGTCATAGGCGCTGCGGTTTCAGCAGGTGGTGAATGAGCCGGGCCCAGAGGGCACCCCAAGCAAGTTCTGGATGACAATAAGGGTATGCGGGCATGGTTAATGGATGGTTTTGACGGAGTGGAAAAGTTGCGCTTGGGCGAGATTGCCGAGCCGGCGCCCGGGCCGGGCGAGGTCCTGCTGAAGGTCCGTTTCGCGGCGCTGAATCCCGCGGATGCGTTTCTGGCCGGCGGGATGTATCCCGCGAAGCCCAAGTTGCCGCACATTCTCGGCCGCGATGCGGTGGGAGAAGTGGTGGCTGCCGGTGCGGGCGTCGGCTGGCCGCAGAAGGGCGAATCAGTGGGGATTTTGCGCTGTGAGGTCGGGGTCAACGTGCGCGGCGCGCTGGCGGAATATGTGGTCGCACCGGCCGAGAGCCTCGCCCCCATTCCGCAGGGCTGGAGCGCGGAGGAGATGGCCTGCGCCCCGCTGGTATTCCTCACCGCCTGGCAGGCGCTCACGCAGTGGCGCGAACCGGAGGCGCCGCCGCCCGCGGGATCTGTGCTCCTCGTCACGGGCGCGTCGGGCGGGGTGGGAGTGGCGTCGATGCTGTTGGGGAAATCGATGAGGCTGACGGTGGTGGGGCTCTCGCGGAGCGCGGCCAAGGGCGAGAAACTGAAGGCGCTCGGAGCCGACGCTGTGTTCGACCCGGAAGATCGCGACTTGCGCGCGAAGGTATCGGCGGCCATCGCGCCCCGCAAAGTCGACATCGCGGTGGACAATGTGGGCGGCGCGCTCTTTCCGCAAATCATCGCCATGCTCGGATACGGCGGAAAGATCAGCGTGGTGGGGCGCAGCGGCGGACCGGTGCCGGAATTCAATACCGGCACGCTGTTCTTCCGCCGCAACCGGATTGGCGGCGTGGCGGTGTCCGATTACTCGCCGGAAGCGGCGCAGACGGTCTGGAAGGAAATCGTGCGGCGCATGACGGAAGCCGGTAAACGCCCGATCATCGACCGTATCTTTCCGTTTGAAGAAGCCATCGCCGCGTTCGGCCGGCTGGCGGAAGGTCCTATGGGAAAGATCGTAGTGCGCGTCGCGGGGTGAGGAGCTATGCTGGATGCGTGATCACCGACCTGGCGGAGGTCGCGCGGCAGGGAACAGCCAAGAGCGCCGAGAATCTGCAATTCCGGCGTTACCTGGCGGCGCACCACCAGCCTGTGGAAGCGTTTCATGTGATTGCCGCCAAGGTGCAGGAGCGCATCGATTGCACCCAGTGCGCGAACTGCTGCCGCTACTCGGTGGTTAGCGTACGGGCCGCGGAAGTGGCCCGGATTGCCGCGTTCCTGAAGATGGACGAGGCGGCGGTGGTGCAACATTATACGGTTCCCGATGCGGAATCTCCGTGGGCGCGGACGCTGCGCAGCGACCGAAACGGATGTGTTTTTCTGAAGGACAACCGCTGCACGATTTATGCGGCGCGTCCCGAGGCCTGCCGTAATTTTCCGCACGTCGCGCCGGGAAAGCACTCGCTCGGCGGACGGCTGGAGTCGCATTGCCGCTGGGTGGCTCTCTGTCCAATCGTATTTAACGCGCTCGAGGAATTTAAGCATCTTGTCGGATTTCGGGTGAGGAGTTAAGGATTTGTGGGGCAGGCAATCCTGCCTGCATCCGGCTTTTAGCCGGATTCTGCGGCTTGACGCGGGTGTGGCCGCCTGGAAAGGCGGCTGCAGCCGGGATTGGCTGCCCCACTAACTTTACTTAGTACTCAGACGCTGTCTCTGGTTAGCACTAAGTCTAACCACTAGCTACATATTTAGCTAGTTGTAAATTACCTAAAGATTATCCTACATTAATTACGTGCGCCCACGGAGACTTCTCTTCCCAGCCCTCTTGTCCCTTCTTGTGTGCTCGTCCACGCTGCTGGCCCAGAGCATCGCCATCTCGCCTTCGGGATACGTCGCCGTTCCGCTGGCGAGCCCGACTCAGTTCACCGCCACGGTAACCGGATTGCCTAGCAGCGCGGTTACCTGGAGCGTGGCCGGGAACTCGGCCACCTACGGTTCCATCAGCGCTACCGGCCTGTACACCGCGCCGGCCGTGGCGCCCGCGAATCCGGCGCAGGTCGTCGCCACCAGCGTTGCCGCGCCCACCACCAAAGCGGCGCAATACGTCTATTTCCTGGCGCCCGGACCCACTATCACGCAAGTTTCGCCCAATCCGATTCCGCTCGGCACCTCGACGGTCACCGTCACCGGCTTGGGTTTCCAGAAAGGCGCCATGATCCAATACAGCGTGACGGGCGGATCGCGCATCCAGGCCAGCACCACGTTTGTGAATTCCACCACGGTCGCGGCCGCCATCTATTTCGGCGCGGCTACTACCGTGACGTTATACGTGGTCAATCCGGGCACCGCTCCCAGCAATACGCTCTCGGCGGCAGTGGGAAGCGCCGCCCGCACAAAGTACTCGCTGACCGTGGTCAACGGATCTGGCAGCGGCAGCTATGCGGCTGGTGCGGAGGTCACTATCACGGCCAATGCGGCGCCCTCGGGAGAGGTTTTTAGCAACTGGTCGGGCGCGACGGTCGCCTCCGCGACTTCCTCCTCCACCACCATCACAATGCCGGCGGCGGCCACGACCGTCACGGCGAACTATTCGCCGGCCCAATCCACCACTTATGCGCTGACTGTGGTCAATGGATCGGGCAGCGGCAGTTATGCGGCGAACAAAGTGGTCACTATCGCAGCCAACGCCCCGCCGGCGGGAGATGTATTCAGTAAGTGGTCGGGCGCGAGCGTCGCGTCCGCGACTTCCTCCTCCACTACCATCACGATGCCGGCTGCCGCCACGACCGTCACGGCGAACTACACGGTGGCCCAATCCGCCACGTATGCGCTGACGGTGGTCAATGGATCGGGCAGCGGCAGCTATGCGGCGGGCAAAGTGGTCACCATCGTGGCCAACGCCCCGCCAGCGGGAGAGGTTTTCAGTGGCTGGTCGGGCGCAACGGTCGCGTCCGCGGCTTCCTCCTCCACTACCATCACAATGCCAGCGGCGGCCACGACTGTCACGGCCACCTATTCTGCTCCCGCGCACGTGACCATCGCGCCATCGGGCTACATCGCGATCGCTCCCAACGCCACGGTCCAGTTCAGCGCGACGGTGAGCGGCGTCAGCAATACCGCGGTCACGTGGAGCGTGGCCGGGAGCAGCGCCACGTACGGTACCATCACGTCCGCCGGTCTCTATACCGCCCCCGCCACGATTCCCGCCAACCCCGCGCAGATTACTGCCACCAGCGTGGGAAGCCCGGGCTCGTCGGCGACACAGTACGTGTATTTCCTGGTGCCCGGACCCACGCTGACGCAGGTCTCGCCCAATCCCATTACCGCCGGCACCACCACCGTGACGTTCACGGGCAAGGGATTCCAGAACGGCGCCGAGGTCATATTGAGTAACTCGGGCGTTCAGCTATCGACCACTTTTGTAAATTCCACTACCTTGACAGCGAGCAGTTACTTCGCTTCCGGGAACAGCGCCAGTTTTTACGTCGTCAATCCCGGGTCGCAGCCCAGCAATACGCTGACGGTTCCGGTAGCCGGTCCGGCATCCTATGCGCTTACGGTGGTCAACGGCAGCGGCAGCGGGAACTACACTGCCGGCACTTCGGTCACCATCACCGCCAATGCTCCGCCCGCCGGCCAGGCGTTTATCGATTGGACCGGCGCCGGCGTTGCGAATGCGACGGCATCCACCACGACGATCATCATGCCCGCGGCCGCCGCCACCGTTACGGCCAATTACGGCACGCCGCCGCCCACTTATGCGCTGACGGTGGTGAATGGCGCCGGGAGCGGCAACTACCCCGCCGGCAACATCGTGAATATCAGCGCCACCGTTCCGGCCGGCCAGACATTCCAGAGTTGGACCGGCGCCACGGTCGCCAACCCCAACGCCGCTTCCACCACCCTCACCATGCCGGCCGCAGCCACTACCGTGACCGCCAATCTCGTGGCGCAGAGATTTACTCTGACGGTGGTCAACGGCAGCGGTAGCGGCACCTACGGCGCGGGATCGACGGTTACGATTACCGCCAACGCCGCGCCGGCCGGCGAGTATTTCCAGAACTGGACCGGAACGGGCCTCGCCAATCCCGGCCTACCTACTACCACCGTGAGCATGCCCGCAGCGAATACCACGGAGACCGCGAACTTCTATGCGCCCGCGCCGGTGCCGTTCCCGGTCGCCACGCATCCGCGCCTGTGGGTCACGCCGGCGGACGTCACATGCTTGCAGGGCTGGGCCACGGCAAGCAATCCGGTCTATCAATCTTATTTGAACTTAGTAGGACAGGCCGTGGGCAATTACAATTCGGCTTTCCCCGGCACGCCCCTCACCGCCAAGAACCCCACGCCGGCGAGCCCCTATCCCGATCTCGGCGATGTGCAAGGCTATCAGGGGATGCTTTCCGAGGAGAACGCCATGATCCTGGCGTTCCAATCGCTGATCGACCCCAGCCTGACGAATCGCCAGCAATACGCGCAGGCGGCGCGCAACCTTATCATGTACGCGCTCAACCAGGCCGCTCTCGGGCATCTGGCCAACGCGCCGTTCCGCGATCCCGCGTTCATGGTATACAACCGCGCCAGCTTCACCGGGCACGAATGGCCCCTGGTGGTCGACTGGATCTATGACGCCACCGACGTGAACGGCAATCCCATCCTCACCGCCGCCGACAAGGCCACCATCCAGCAGGTGTTCCTGATGTGGTCGAACGACTGCGTGAATGCGTCGACCACGGGCGGCGATTCCCCGCAGGTTCATGGCGTGCTCAACAGCTTCCAGCTTCTGCCGAACGACCTGCCGTACCGCATGGCATCGAACAATTATTACCTGGCGCATGCGCGAGTGCTGACCATGATGGGGCTGGTGCTCGACCCGGCTGACGATCCGCCCGTGAACGTCGCGGTCGCGCCGTCGTCGGTGGGCAATACCGAGCGGAGTTACATCCTAGAAGGAACGGGCGCCTGGCTTTATCAGATCTGGGCGATGATGGGCGAAGCCGCCGCGGTGGCGCAAGCCTACGGCATCCCCAACAATCCGACGGGCGCGGGGTTCGGCCTGGCGAGCGGCGGATTGCCGCCGGAAGGCATGCTCTACGGCGAATCGTTCGGATATGTGCTCGGCGATTTGCTGGCGCTCCAGACTGCCGGCTTCAACAACGTATCGCTGGCGGGTCCGCAGGTCCAACTGATCGGCTCGCCGGTGTGGGACCGCTACGTCACAGGATTCCTCTCTTCGCTGACGCCGACCGCGTTCATTCCGCCTTCGGAAACTTATCTCGGCCCCATCTATCAATTTGCCGGGTACGGCGACATGCTCCGCACGTACGTCACCTCGGACTTCATGCGGCCGTTCGCGCTGCTGGCCCTGCTCGACCGCGAAAACGGCCAGACCGGCCATGTGAACGCGGCGCGCTGGTTCTCCGTCAATGCGCTCATGGGCGGCCCGGCGCAGCTCACCTATCGCATCGAACAACCGTGGACGTGGGGCGCGACTTCATCGCTGCTGTATTTCATGCTGCTCGACCCCACGGCGCCCGCGGCCACCGATCCGCGTCCCACCTATCCCACGTTCTTCTACGATGCTCCCGCCGGGCGCATTCTGGCGCGCACCGACTGGACCGCCAACGAGACCATGTTCGACTACCGCGCGAGCTGGATTTCCATCAATCACCAGGATGGCAACGGCGGGATGTTCGAACTCTACCGCAAGGGCGAATGGCTCACCAAGGAGATGAGCAATTACGATAACGGCGGCGGCGGCAACGGGACCACCACCGAATTCCACAATACGCTGGCCATGGAGAACTGGTGCGCCGGCGGAATTCCGCAGTATCTGAACGGCGTCGACGTGCCAGAGTGGAACAACGGCAGCCAGTGGATGGAAGGCGAAGACGCGGGCGATCCCACCACCGTCACCAGCCATGGCACGGCGAACGGCGCCACTTATGTCTACGCCACGAGCAATCTAACGAATCTGTTCAACCGTCCGGATATCTGGTCGAGCCTGGACACCGCGGTGGATGTGACGCAATCGACGCGCTCGATTCTGTGGCTGAATAACGTGGCGGCGAGCGATTTCATCGTGGTCTACGATCGCGCCACCACGGTGCACACGGGGCTGTTCAAGCGTTTCAACATGTCGTTCGTGACGAGTCCCGTCGTGAGCGGCAGCACCACAACCGAAACCATGACCGACGGCCAGCAGTTATTCCTACAAACACTGCTGCCGCTCTCACCCTCGATTACGTTCTTCAATGGCGCGGCGATGCTCAGCCCGATCGCCGAGCTCGAGCCGACGCAGTACATCTTGCAAGTGCAAGACCCGACCAATCCCGCCGACACGCGCTTCCTCCACGTCCTGCAGGGCGCGGACGCGGGCGTGAGCATGGCGGCCGCCACGTACCTCCAGAGCACTGCCGGAACGGCGTTCGACGGCGCGCAGTTTGCGAGTGTCGCGGTCTACTTTCCGCAGAGCAGCACGACGGTTTTCGCCGGCACCACGGTTCCCGCGCCGGCAGGAGTTCATACGGTGCTGGTGACGGGACTCACGCCGGGCGCCGGGTACTCGGTGACGTTCGCACAGAATACCATTGCGATTGCGGCCGGCGGCGTATCGATGGCCGATGCCGCGGGCGTTTTGGCGATTATGTTTTAGTGAGGATGCTGAAAAACACTGGAAATGACCCAGCCGCCGATGAACGCCGATAAACGCCGATTGAAGACAAACAACTTTTCTGCATTGCTAACGATCAGATTCTGTCAGATTCTTGCTTTCTTGCGACGAATAACGGCACCGCTGCCTTGCGGTCGCGGCTCTGTAACACAGCCTCTCAGGTTTTCGGCAGCTTGGAGACGTCCCAACCGCCGCCGAGCGCCTTGATCAGGAGCACGCTCGCGTCCATCCGCCGACGCAGAATGTCCACTTCCGTGTATTCGTCCTGCAAATCGATGCTCTGCGCGCTGATCACTTCGAGGTAAGTCACCAGGCCGCCTTTGTACCGGCTCATCGACAAATCGAGCGACTGCTTGGCCGCTTCTACCGCGACCCTTTGCGCGTGCCCCTGCTCTTCGAGAATGCGCAGCGTGGCCAGATTGTCTTCCACGTCCTGGAATGCCGTGAGCGCCGTCTGGCGATAATTGGCGACCGCCTCGTCGTACGCCGCCAACGCCGCTTCCGATTGCGCCCGCCGCCGGCCGGCATCGAAAAGTGTCTGCGCCAACGAAGGTCCCACCGACCAGAAGCGGCTCGGCCAGTTCAGCCAGTCGACCGGCGTGTTGCCGAGCAAGCCGCCGGTCGCGGTGATCAGCAACTGCGGAAAGAACGCCGCGCGCGCGACGCCGATCTGCTCGTTGGATTCGGCCACGCGGCGCTCGGCGGCGGCGATGTCGGGACGCCGCTCGAGCAACTGCGCCGGCACGCCCACCGGGATCACCGGCGGCACATAGTTGAGCGGCGACGGCTCGAGCGACAGGCTCTCCGGATTGCGGCCGAGCAGCACCGCGATGGCGTGCTGGTAGGTGGCCCGCGACACTCCCACCCCGATATCCTGCGCCCGCGTGGTCTCCAGTTGCGTGCGCGCCTGCGCCACTTCGGCTTTCGAACTCAATCCGCCGTCGTATCGGTTTTGCGTCAGTTCGAGAGCTTTCTGGTACGCCAACATCGTTTCGTCCAGAAGCTTTTTGTCGGCGTCGAGCGCGCGCAGTTCGAAGTAATCGATGGCGAGCTCGGCGTGCAGGCTCAGGCGAACGGTTTCGAGATCGGCCGCGCTGGCCTGCGTTTCTTCGCGCGCGGCGTTCACCGAACGGCGGATTCGTCCCCACAGGTCCAGTTCGTAATTGGTATCGATGGGCAGGGTGTACTCGCCATAATCGCCGCGAATGCTGCCGGTGGGAGTGTTGGTCGAAAGGCGGTTGGTGGTGATGGAGGGTGCGGTGGAGATGGTGGGGTAGAGATTCGAGCGGTTCACCTGAATCAGCGCACGCGCCTGCCGAAAGCGCGCTTCCGCCGCTTTCAGGCTCTGGTTGTTGGGGTCGATCTGCGCTTCCAGGCGATTCAGTTCGACGATGCCGAATACCTGCCACCAATCGGCGCGCAGGACGCTGTCCGAGGGTTCCGCCTGTTTCCACCCTTCCGATTCGGTGAACGATGCCGGCGGCGGTTCGGTGAAGGCGGGCGCGGCGGGAACGGCCGGCTTGCTGTACTTCGGCCCCACCATGCACCCGGACAGCATGAGAGCGAGAAAGGTGAGAACAGCAGAGGCACCGCTCCCTCGCGGTCGCGGCTCAGTAGCGGTCATTTTGCGCCGCCTTTCGCGATGTGCACTTGCGTCCCGGACGTCAGCGAGTCCGACGGGTTCTCGATGATTTCATCCTGCGCCGTCACGCCCGACAGCACTTCCACTTCATTGCCGTAATCGCGCCCGATGGTAATCGGCGCCAGTTCCGCTTTGCCGCCGCGAACCACCGCGACCTGCATACCCTGCGCGCGGAAAATCAGCGCATTCACGGGAACAATCACCGTGCCCACCTTCGACGTCAACTTCAGATGCACCGATAGAAACGCGCCCGGAAGCAATTCGCCCGAAGGATTATCCACGTCCACTTCGGTCAGCAGGGTTCGCGACGCCGGATCGATGGCATCGGCGTTGCGCACGATCGTGCCGTTGAACTTCCGGCCGGGAAACTCCGCCTGCGTGAGGTCGGCATGCGCGCCGGGCCTCACATCGCGCGAGTATGCCTGCGGAACGTTGACATACACGCGCAGCTTGTTGGTGGCAGCCATATCGAAGAGCTCTTTGCCGGGGGCATTGCTGCCGGCGTTGATGAGCGCGCCGATATCGATATTCCGCGCCGTGATCACGCCATCGAACGGCGCATAAACTTTCTGGAAATGCTGCATCTCTTCCAGCCGGCGCACGTTGTAGGCGGACGAATCGACCATGGCCTTTTTGGCATGCAGGTCGCCGACGCGATCATCCACGTCCTGCTTGGCCACCGAGTCGCTTTTGAGCAGCGCCTGGTAGCGATCGGCCGTGGTTTGCGAGAGATCGAGATTGGCCTGCGCGGTCGCCAGGTCGGCGCGCGCCTGGTCGAGCTGGCGATCGACCTCCGGAGTCTCGATCTCCGCCAGCAGATCTCCGGCCTTTACGTGCGCGCCGATATCGTGATACCAGGTTTTCAAATAGCCGTTGACGCGCGCCCAGATCGGCGTCGCCACGTACGCCTGCGCATTCCCCGGCAGCACCACTTCTTCCGCCGCCGCTCCCTGGCGCGGATGGACCGCGGTCACCGTGGGCACCGCCATGTTGAGAGTGACTTCTTTTAACGCGCTCTGCGCCTGCACCCGCCGCTGCAGACCGTTCGAGACCGCGTAGGCGATCATGCCCGCTCCCAGGCACAGTACGAGCGCGATGGCGATCCATGCGAGGAGGGGCAGGCGCGGCTTGGATTGCTGACCGGGAGTTTGAATCTCCGCGCTATTCATGCGCAACCACCTCCGATGCTCCCGCCGGTGCCCGGCGCCCATGCAGCATAGCGAAGACCGAGGGCACGAACGTCAACGTCGCGACCGTCGCGAATAGCAAACCGCCGATCACGGCGCGTCCCAGCGGCGCATTCTGCTCGCCGCCTTCTCCCACCCCCCGCGCCATGGGTACCATGCCGATAATCATCGCCAGCGCGGTCATGATCACGGGGCGGAAACGCGTGAATCCGGCGCTCAACGCGGCCTCCACCGGGTCGCCCAGTTCGACCAGCCGCTCCTTGGCAAAGCTGATCACCAGGATGCTGTTGGCCGTCGCCACGCCCATGCACATGATGGCGCCCATCATCGCCGGCACGCTGAGCGTGGTGCGCGTCATGAACAGCATGAGGACGATTCCCGCCAGCGCCGCCGGCAGCGCCGTAATGATGATGAACGGATCCAGCCACGATTGAAAATTCACTACGATCAGGAGATATACCAGGACGATGGAGAAAATCAGTCCCGCCACCAGCCCTGCGAACGATTTTTGCATGGTGTCCACCTGCCCGCGCACCAGCATTTCCGATCCGCGCACCAGGTTCTTACGATTATCGTCCAGGATTTTCTGGATCTCGCGGCCCACGCCGGCCAGGTCCCGGCCATCCACGCCACCGAAGATATCGATCACGCGCTGGATGTCGTAATGATTCACCGACGCCAGGCCATTCCCGCGGCTGATAGAGGTTATGTCATTGAGAATTTCCGGAGTTCCCGAAGGCTGGGCGGTGAGCGGAAGATTGCGCAGCTCCTGCAGGGATTGCACGTCGTACTGCGGCGCCTGTGTCACCACGCTGTAGCTCACGCCGTTCGCCGGATTGAGCCAGAACGTGGGCTGCGTTTGAAAGCTGCCGCTGAGCGAAATCAGCAGGCTCTGCGCCACGTCGTTCTGCGTGTAGCCGCTCTCGGCGGCCTTGATGCGGTCGGTGAAGACGTGCAGTTTGGGATAGTCGAAGGTCTGCTGGATGCGCAGATCGGCGATGCCGGGAATACGGCGCATCTGGGCCAGCATGCGGGCCGCCAGTTCGCGATTGCGCTCCACGTTGCTGCCGACGAGTTGCACGTCGATGGGCGCCGGCAGGCCGAAATTCAGAATCTGACTGACGATATCGTCCGGCAGGAAGTAAAACTCCGTGCCCGGAAATTCCTGCGGCAGCGTGACGCGCAGCATGCGCACGAATTCCCCGGTGGGGCGATGCTCCTTGGCGAGCCCTACCATGATGTCCGCGTCCGAAGGTCCCACCGGGGCCGAGTTGCTGTAGATGGTGTTGATGCTGCTGTAGGGCAGGCCGATCTCGTCCAGAATAGTGTCCAGCTCATCGCGCGGTATCTGCCGGCGGATGGATTGCTCCACCAGGTCGCAGATGCGCGCCGTCTCTTCGATGCGGGTTCCCGTTTTGGCCCGCAAATGCAGCTTGAACTGGCCGGTATCGGACGACGGAAAGAAATCCCGGCCGAGCCACGGAAACAGCAGAAATCCTGAAAGGCAGATCAGCAGGAACACCGGCACGAAGATCCATCGACTGTGCACCAGCACACTCAGCACGGCGTGATAGCCGTCGCGGAGGCGATCGAATCCGTGTTCGAAGCCGCGCTGGAAGAGCACCAACGGATTGCGCGTGGGCCCGTGATGCTGCAGCCTGAGAAGGTATTTGGCCAGGGTCGGCACGAGCGTTCGCGAAAGGCCGTAAGAGGCGAGCATGGCGAACACCACCGCTTCCGCCAGAGGCACGAACAAATATCGCGCCACGCCGCTCAGGAAGAACATGGGCAGAAATACGATGCAGATGCACAGGGTGGATACCAGCGCCGGAACGGCGATTTGCGACGCGCCGTCGAGGATGGCGCGCTCGATTTCCTTGCCTTGGTCGAGATTGCGATTGACGTTCTCGATTTCCACCGTGGCGTCGTCCACCAGGATGCCGACCGCCAGCGCCAGGCCGCCCAACGTCATGATGTTGATGGTCTCGTGCAGAAAGCTGAGCACGATGATCGACGTGAGGATGGAGAGCGGAATCGAGACGGCGATGATCAAGGTGCTGCGCCAACTGCCCAGGAACAGCAGGATCATCAGACCGGTGAGGCAAGCCGCAATCACCGCCTCGCGGATGACGCCGCTGATGGAGGCGCGCACGAAGATCGATTGATCGGCCAGCGGCTGAATCTTCAGCTCCGGCGGAAGCGTGGCGGCCACCACCGGCAGCAGCTTGCGTACGCCATTCACGACCGCTAGCGTGGACGCGTTGCCGGCCTTCATCACTGTGAGGAGCACACCGCGCGTGCCATCCTGCCGCACGATGTTGGTCTGCGGCGCGAATCCATCGCGCACGTGCCCGATATCGTGGATGTAAATCGGCGTGCCGTTCGTCACCTTAACAGGGAAGTCGTTGAACGCTTCCACGGTGGTGGGGCTGGAATTCAGGTCGACGTCGTATTCGAACTGGCCGATCTTGGACGTGCCCGCGGGAATGATGAGATTCTGGTTGGCGATAGCGTTGGTGATATCCGCGGGCGACAGCCCTTTCGATTGCATGGCTGCCGGATTGATATCCACCATGATCTGCCGCTGCTTGCCGCCGTACGGGTAGGGAATCGCGCACCCCGGAATAGTGACCAGGCGCGTGCGGATGAAGTTCACGCCGTAATCGAACAACGCCTGTTCGCTCAACCCGCGGCCGCCCAGACCGAGTTGCAGGATCGGCACGCTCGAGGCGTTATAAGTGAGCAGAAACGGCGGCGTGGTTCCCGGCGGCAACTGGCGCAGAATGGGCAGGGAAATCGCGCTCACCTGCGCCACCGCGGCGTTGACATCGGCGGTCGGCTGGAAATAGACCTTGACGATGGAGCGCCCGTCGATGGATTGCGATTCGATGTGCTCGATATCGTTCACCGTGGTGGTGAGCGACCGCTCGTAAATCGACGTGATGCGCTCCTCCATCTCCTCGGCGCTCAAACCCGTATAGTTGAATGCCGCGGCGATTACGGGGATGTCGATGTTGGGAAAAATGTCGGTGGGCGTGCGCAGAATAATGACCGGGGCCAGAATCAGAATCAGCAGCGCCAGCACGATGAACGTATAAGGCCGCGCCAGTGCAAGTCGGACAATCCACATCCCAGATCACTCCCATTCGGCGCATCGCTTGTGGGAAATACTGGACACAAGCGTTTCGAAATTCGTATATTCAAGATTGTCGCACGAGATGGCGAGTCCGGCAAAACCCGAGCGCGGCCGCGGCCGGCCCCGCGATGAAGACGCGCGGCGCAGGATCCTCACGGCGGCGCTCGAGCTCATGGATGAGACCGCGTTCACCCAGGTCACCATGGAAGCCATCGCGGAACGGGCCGGCGCCAGCAAGACCACGGTGTACCGCTGGTGGCCCAACAAAGCGCAACTCGCGATCGAAGCTTTCCGCGAGGCGGTGGCGCCCCAGTTGCCCTTGCGCGATACCGGTTCGCTGCGCAAAGATTTGACCGCGCAGATGCAGAATTTTGCGCGCGTGCTCTCCGGCCGCGAAGGCCGCATGCTGCGCTCGTTCCTGGTGGCCGCGCGCTGCGATCCCGAAGTGGCGGAAGCGTTCCGCGCCATCTGGAGCGATCCGCGGCGGGCGGAAGCGAAATCGATGCTGCGGCAAAAACAGGCCAACGGGCAACTGCGCAAGGATGCGGACCTCGATCTCGTGCTCGATTCGCTTTACGGCCCGCTGTACTACCGGTTTCTGGTGAAGAACGAGCTGCCGTCGCAAAAATACGCGGAATCGCTGGCCGCGCTGGTGATCCAGGGGCTTTCGGCCTGATGAGGAACAAAGTACTGCTCCGTTGCGGTCGCGGCTCTCCATGTCAGGTGGGGCAGCCAGGGTTGGCTGCAGCCGTGTTTCAGGCGGCCGTGCTCGCGGCAATCGGGGAAGCCGGCTGAAAGCCGGCTGCAGCCAGGATTGGCTGCCCCACAATTACAAGTGCGCCCGATGTGTGCCGTTTCGTCCATGCCGTTTAGGGCAACGGTACCGCACATGCTCGACCCTTGCGGGAGACCGTCCATGAAGCCACTCAGCATCGTCGCCGTCGCGTTTCTGGTTAGTTTCGCGGCGTGCAATCGTGCACAAAATACATCCACCGCAACCGCCGGAGATCCCGCGAACGGCAATTTAGCACCCGCGGATGAATCGAGCGCCGCACCGCCGGCAGCGGATACCAGCTCCTACGCCGCGGACGAGGTTGCCGATACGTCCGGTCAACCGGTGGAAGCGTCCGATCCTCCGCCGCCGCTTCCGGATTATTCCCAGCCGCCATGCCCGGGCGATGACTACCTTTGGACGCCCGGCTATTGGGACTACGCCAGCGCCGGCTACTACTGGGTGCCGGGGGCATGGGTGATGGCGCCCTATGTCGGCGCGCTGTGGACGCCGCCCTGGTGGGGCTACGATAACGGCGCATACCTCTGGCACGCCGGCTACTGGGGAGCTCATATCGGTTTCTATGGCGGCATCGATTACGGATTCGGATATACCGGGCACGGCTATTATGGCGCTTACTGGCGTGGCGGAGCATTGTTTTATAACCGGTCGGTGACCAATGTCAACACCACGATTGTGCACAACGTTTATAACTACAGCGTGAGTTCCGGCCGCGGCGACCGCGTGAGTTACAACGGCGGCCGCGGCGGCCTCGATGTGCGCCCGACCGTGCAGGAATCCGCGGCGCTGCGCGAGCGGCATGTGGCTCCGGTGGCGGCGCAGGTGCGGCACGTGCGCGAAGCGGCGAGCAATCGCGAGCAGTTTGCCGCGGGCCGCGGCAAGCCTGCGAACCTGGTAGCGGAACGGCCGCTTCCCACGGAATATCGCGCCCCGGCTGGACGAGCTCCGGAAGCGCGTCCGGTAGAGCGCCCTGCGAGTGCCGAACGCCCCGCCGCTCCGGCTTCCGCGGAACGAGCGCGGCCGCAACCCGAGCAGCGCGCGGAACCGGCGCAGCGTCCATTCCAGCCGGAAGCGCGGCCCGCACCGCAGGCCCAGCGTGCCGAACCGGCGCAGCGTCCGGCCGCTCCCGAAGCGCGGCCTCAGCCCCAGGAAACGCATGCCAATCGGGAGGTTCGTCCGCAGAGTGTCCCGCGGCCCGCGCCGCTTGAGCATTCGGCGCCCGCTCAGCACCCAGCTCCGCAGCCCCACGCGGCGCCGCCGCATCCCGCCCCGCAGGAACACGGGGCGCCCCCGGAAAAGAAGAAACAGTAGCGGCGCGAGCAACGCTGAGGGGGTCGGGGTGATATAGCTGCGCTATACTCGACACCATGGCCGGCCCCACTCAGGGTGATCGGGGAACGGGCCCCCTCAACCGGCCCACCAACACGGATTCCTCGGAGACCGTCCAACTTACTCCCGGACAAAGCCAGACGTTCGTGCAGGCCGGCAGGCTGCTCAACGACCGCTACCTGATTGTCCGCGAATTGAGCAGCGGCGGATTTGGAAAAGTCTTCCTCGCCCAGGACCAGCAACTTCACGATCGCCCCGTCGTGGTGAAGATCCAACTCGACCGCGCCATCGACGACCCCTGGTTCGAGAAGAAGTTCCACGAAGAGTTGCGCGCGCTGGCGCTGATCGATCACCCCGGCGTGGTGGGCGCTCTCGACAGCGCCCGCACTCCCGATGGCCGGCCGTTCCTGGTGATGCAGTACGTGGAAGGTCAGCCCTTGCGCGCGGCCATCACTCCCGACGGCATTCCGCTGGAACGCGCCGCCAATATCATCCGGCAGGTCGGGCAGGCGCTCGGCGCGGCGCACGATAAGGGCATCTGGCACCGTGATCTGAAGCCCGAAAACATCATGCTGCAGGTGCTTCCCGGAGGCGACGAGCACGTCCGCCTGATCGATTTCGGTCTGGCGACCATTGCCGATCTCGCGGCCAAGCATCAGACCCACACCCGCATCGCGGGCAGCCCAGGCTATATGGCGCCGGAGCAGTTCAGCGGGCAGCCTTCAGCGGCCACCGACATCTACGCGTTCGGCGTGATCGCCTATGAGATGATCACCGGGCGCAAGCCGTTCGTGGCCGAAGACGTGGTGCAGTTGACGATGCTCCAGCGCTCCGGCGTGAAGGTGAAACCCGCGGCACTACGGCCTGGCATTTCCGGCAAAACCGAAAAGCTGATTTTGCACGCCCTCAGTTACAACCCCAACGACCGGCCGGTGAGCGCCAGCGCGTATGGCGAAGCGTTGAGCCAGGCGCTGCTGTCTTCGCAATCGAACCCTACCATCCAGGTGGCTCTGCCGCCCCGGCGATCGGCGCTCGCGTGGATCGCAGGCGGCACAGCGATCGCGATCGTCGCAGCGGGCGCGATCTGGATGTACAAGGGTCGATCTGTTCCGCCCGCGCCCGCTCAGCCCGCGCCCGTGGCCGCGGCATCCGCCCCCGCCGCGCCTGCTCCGGCCGCTCCCGCCCCGGCATCCAATGATGAAGCGGTAGAGCTGGCGTTCTGGAACTCGATCGGATCGTCTAACGATCCGCGGCTGTATCGCGAGTATCTCGCCAAATATCCCAATGGCAAGTTCGCATCCCTCGCCAAACTCAAGCTCCAGACTCCGCCTCCGCCGAAATCCGCCGAGGCAGCTCCCGCGCCGGCGCCTCCACCGCAGTCGAACCTGCCGCTGCCTCGTCCGATGCTCAAGCCGGAAGAGTACGCCGGGCCTTTGCATGAGGCCTTGATCTGGAGCGGATCGCTGGCTCCCGGCGCCATTCTGATCATTCAGGGTGGCCAGGCCAGCACGGGGAGGCTGATGCACGATTTCCCCCACGTCCCGATTTCAGTGGACCTGGTGGCTAACGGCGCCTCCATCTTAGAGCCGCCATCTCGTGAGAACCAGTTCGATCGCATCGCGATCCGGAATGTCTCTAATAGCGCCGTCTCCGGCATCGTGATTCGCTGGCGAATAAAATAATGCGCGCCTGCACCGCAGCTCTACTCGCCGCTGTCTCGCTCGCATGTGCCGAGCCGCAGCCGCAGCAGGCGACGATTCAGCTTACGGGCACGAGGCTGGTTCGCATTCCGCCGCCGGGCATTATCGGACCGCGGGTGGTGGTGGATACCGAGAGCGAGTTTCTCACCACCGATCCGGCGGTTTGGTATTTGCTCACCTACACCGGCGGCCATAAGGACGACAAATTCCACCTCGAATGGCGCAATCCAGCCGGCGCCGTCGTGCAGGAGGACGATTTTACGCAGGTGCGCGAGGGCAATCAGACACGGGTCAACTGGCACCTGCCGATCGCCGGCGCGGCGGCCGCGTCCACACCGGGCGATTGGAAAGCGGATCTCTCGGCGAACGGCCAGAACATTGCATCGAACGAATTCAAGATCTCGGCGCCGCCCGAGTCGCCGGTTAATGTCGTGAATCGATCGGTGCTGCCGCAGGGCACGCTGGGAATGCCCTATTTCTTGCAACTAACCGCCCGCGGAGGTACGCCGCCCTACCGGTGGACGGCGTCCAAGGGGCTTCCCGCGGGCCTCTCGGTGTCCGAGAAGGGCACGATCGCCGGTACCCCGGAGCGCCGTGGAACGTTCGGCCTGGTGTTGGAAGTGCGCGATTCGGGCGGCAATTCGGTGACCCGCACGATTGGCTTGCCGATCGGGGTAATCGCGGCGAGCGACATCCATTCCGACTCTCGCAATCTGCTCCGCGCGGCGGCGTCCGATCCGTGTTCGCAATCGGCTTCGGTCACGGATTTCTCCGCCAGCGATCCATCGGTGGTTCTGGCCGCGACGCTGGAAGCGCCGGTGGGCAGGGAGGGCAGGGTAGAGTGGCTCAATCCGCGCGGCGAGGTGGTACAGGTGAATCGCGTTACCAAAGCGGCCGAGCGCAAGGAGTGCCTGGTGAAGGCTTTTTCCCTGGCCGGCCATAGAGCGGCTCAATTGCCCGGCGACTGGCGCGTGCGCCTGTTCTGGGCCGACGCGGAGGTCTTCACCCTCCGGTTCACCGTGAATGCCGCACCCGCCACCACCGCCACGGCGCCGGCTCGTGCTGGACGCGTGGCGCTGTTAATCTCCAACCAGCGCTATGAGAAACTCCCCGCCGGACACGCGCCGGCCGGCGACCTCGATGCGCTCTCGAACGCGCTCCGCCAGGACGGCTTCGAAGTCATACGCGTCGCGGACGCGAACCTCGAAGGCCTTCGCCAGATCGAGCAGACACTCGACGGCAAACTTCAAACCGGCGACACGGCTTTCATTTACTACGCCGGCTATTCGGCCCGCGCCGCCGGCGACGCCTGGCTGCTGCCGGTGAACTTCGACCCCGCCGACGCGCGGCCGATGCAATCGCGCGCCTATTCGGCGATTCGCCTCTTGCAGTGGCTCGAAGACAGCAAGGCCGCGCTCCGCTTCGTCGTGCTGGATAGCGCGGCGCCGCAGGGACAGCCCGACGAGAATCCGGGCGAATTGCTCGGCGAAGTGGACGATTCGACCGCCCTCGTCTATTCGCGGAGTTCTTCTCCGGCGGCGCTTACGCGGGCTCTGGCCGAGGTGGTGGCCAAACCGGACGCCGATGCCCGCACCGTGCTCGGAATCGATCTGCCGAAAGCGTCGGGGCGTGGTCTCGCGCCCATGGCGATTATCGGAGGGGGCGCGGAGTTCGTTTTCCGGCAGACGGCACGATGAAAAAGCACCGCTCCCTCGCGGTCGCGGCTCAGTAACGGGGCATTGAAACGGTCGTTACCTTCCCAGCTTCTTTTCGAGTTCCGTCATCTTCGCGCGCTCGGAAGCGCTCAGGCGCTCTTCCGCCACCGCCAGGGGCTCGCTGAACTCGCTCGAATATTGCAATGCGGAATCGGTGTTCTGTTTCCGCTGCACGAGAATCTTATAGACTTCCCAGCTATAGAAAAGGCCGGCCCAATTCTGAAATTCGGATTCGTCATCGGGAGTCAGCGTGCGCACGGCAGGCGCTTTTTCGAGATTGATGGGAGTGCCGATTTGCAGCCAGTGCTGCGGCCCGAAATAGAGCGACTCCAAGCCGACGGTTTTGCCTTCTTCGGCCAGATGGCTGAAGTTCACATCGGTGGTCATGTCATTCAACGTCGGGGCATGATACGGATTGGCCTGGGTGGTGGAACTGCCCTGTCCAAACATGCGCAGGTGGTCGAAATCCTGGGCCAGAATTCCGTCCCAGTTGGACCCGTAATCGATGGTGATCACATATCCCGCTCTTAGCGCCAACCCCGCGCCTTTGATGAACTTACCTTCGCCTAAGTTGATGTAAGTCACCATGCCTTTGCCGCTCTTACTCAGCTCGTAGGCGTAATCGTGCGCATACTGGCGAAGATGCTCGGCCAACTCCGGGATCACCGTTACGGGGACGTATACTTCCTGGAACTGCAGCAGGTTTACCTTCACTTCGTAATTCGACGAGGCGTTGAAGGCGTCGAGAGTGGCGGAAAATCCGTCTTTGCTCAGGAAGATCCGCTCCGCGCCTGAAGGGGTCTTGCCGGCAAACAGCTTTTCGCGAATCGCCCGGTCGTCCTTCAGGATGGTCTGCTTCGCCGCGGCCGGAATCGTCGATTCCACCTTCTTCCAGTTGTCGGCCGAAATCGAAGGCACCGTGTAGGCTAGTTCCGCCGCGCCGGACATGCTCAGGATCACTTTGTGGACGCTGAAGCAGTCGGGCAATTCGTTGGACAGAATCACGCCCTTCAGGCTTTCCTTCGGAATTGTTGCGAGCGGATCGGTGGCATCGCCGAGACGCGCATCGAATCGCGCTCCGAAGCGCTGGTTGCGTTTGCGCTGCTTAGCGCTCAGCGCCGGCGAGCGATCGTAGCAGGCGTAGACGGTCTGATCGCGGAATTGCTTCCAGCGCGGATCGTCGCCCGACGCAGCCAGTTGGTCGATATATTCGAGCACCGACTCCGCCATGGCGCCATCGCCGGCGCCGAATTCGGCGATGGTGAAGTTCTCTTTCGGCCCCAGCGTGCCCGCCTTCCGCATGCCGTCCCACATCTGAAACATGTGCTCGGTGATCATCTGCCCGAACGAAGGGTAAAGCGCGATCGGGAAGGTTTGGTAATCGGAGGAGAAATTCACCCGTCCGCTGGAGTAATAGCCGGCGGTGGGGTGAAACAGGACGGTCTCGATGTAGTCGTAGAACGAAGGGAAGTAGTCTCGTACCGCGGCCGGGTCGACGCCGGGGGCAAGCTTGATCTCGTCCCGAACGTCCCAGGCGTTTACGAGCTGCCGGTCTTCGGCGAGGAGGGAAACGGAAAGCACGCCGGCGATCGCCAGCGCGCCCAAGAGCCTGCACATGGCGATCCTGGGGCGCATCTGGGTCATGATAACACGGAGGTGGGAATGCTCCATCCGGCTAGGCGGATTCCTGGTGGGTTCGCTTCCGGCGCGGCGGAATGTAGTGGAAGCGGACCAGGTAAATGTTCTCGCCGGGCCCGTGCTTCGCCACCTTGAGCAGGTCGACGACGCCGAGGAAACCGGTTTCGCGCGCCAATTGTGGAGTGATATCCGGGAAACCGATGGGGGCGATGGATTCGATCTCGATCTCGCCTTCTTCCATGCGGTAGCGATTGCCGACCTTGACGTGCGGGCGCTGCCAGATGCGAACGCTGGAAGTAATTTCTCCGCTGCGAACGCGGTCTCGCAATCGTTTGGTGAACACCATGACGAGAGTTTATCCCAATCGGCAGCCGCGCTGGCGGCGCAAAACTCGCTTTCCGCACCCCAAAAGCACCGCTTCCTCGCGGCGGCTCAGTGGCGAAAACCGGTCGCTGGGATTTGTGGGGCGGGCAATCTTGGCATTAGGCAATCCTGGCTGCCCCACTAACTTGCTCCGCGCGGGTTATTTTGCCGCCGGCGGTACTACTTTCGGCCTGACGTTCCAACCATCCACCTCGACCGTCGGCGGCGTGCGCCCCGCGGAGTAAGTCGCGGTCACCTGGCGGCTCTCTCCGGGCAGCAGCGGGAAGTAGTTATCCTGCCAGAGTACCGGCAGGGTCTCTTCCCCGCCCCTCGTGACTTTCAAATGGACCGCGAAGGCCAGCGCTTTGCCGGGATTCGTCACCGTGACAGTCGTGACCGGGCCTTCCGTCCGGGCCATGACGTTCAGATCGAGAACCGGCAACGTGTTTAAGGCGCTGTAATCGGCGAAGGTCTTCGTCGGGGTGACATACCACGTGGATTTGTCCCAGTCGAGCGTTTCCGGCGCGGTAGATAGCCAATAGAAGTTGCGGCTGACCGTCTTACCTGACTTATCGGCCAGCAGCAGGTTGACAAAGTAAGTGGAGCTTAGCCCCGGGATTTCGGGAAGGCCGAACAGGGGCCTGCTGCTGTTTTCGGGGACGTTGGCGACCGTTTCGCTGGAGAATTTCTGCGCCAGGTCGATGTTGTACACCTTGGCCGTCGCTTTCAGGCCGGAGAAAGGCTGGAAGTACGAATTCACGATGACGATAGAGCGGTCGTCGTAAGAGTATTGAATGTGGAGCGGCTCGCAAGCTGTTTTGGCGCCAAAGTAGCCGCCGCCGGGCCGCAGGTACCAGTCGTAGAGGTGCCAGATGAGGCTCGGCCAGGCGTTGTTGAGCATCCATTGGATGACGCCGGTGGAGTCGAATTTGTTGCGGCCGTAGGCCTCGAACATAGCGCGCTCCCCTTCGTAGGCCATCGCCTGCGCTTTGCGCGCGAAATCTTCCACGTTGGCCGGCGTTCCGTAGCGCTTGTTGAGCGCTTCGGAGAACACACGGATATCTTTGAACTCGCCGCCTCCGGTGTGGAAATCCCAGGTGGAATCGATGGGCCATAGGTGACCTTCGGGCAACATGCGGCGCAGGCTCTCGACGGGCGGCGGCGCCGGCCCGGGACTGGTCTCCGTGTTAAATCCGTGCGCGCCACCGTTCTTGGTATCGAGCAGCCAATAGGAGGGCGCCACATACTCATATGGACCGGTCATCTTGAGTCCGGTCTGCCCGCCCAGGCTCGTGGGCCGGGCCGTGGCCGAGGATTGATAAGGATTCGGCCACTCGACTTCTTTGATGATGTCGCGGTACATCTTCTCGACCTTGGCGGGAGGCGGATTGTCGCTGCCGTACAGCCAGTCGAATACCGAAGGGTGGCGCGCCAGGCGCCGCAATTGATCGCGCAGCGCGTCGCCGGCAATCGATTCGTCTTCCGCGTCCCAGTTCTGCCACTGCTCCCAATGGTCGCAGCAGCACCATCCGGCCAGCACCAGGATTCCGTACCGGTCGCACAGTTCCAGAAAATGGTCGTCTTCCAGCTTGCCTTCGAAGCGCACGGCATTGAGGTTCATGTCGCGGACATATTTCAGTTCCGTCTCCTGCCGCTCGGGCGTGGAGCGGAGCAGCATGTCGAAGGTATACCCCGCGCCGCGCACCAGGGTCTTCTTGCCGTTGATGAGGAAGACACGATGGTTATTGGCGTCGAGCTCGGAAGTAACTTCGCGGATGCCGAACGAAATCGATGCCGAATCGGAGACTTTGCCCTCGATTTCGAATTGCAAATCGAGAGGGTAAAGATCCTGTTCGCCCGCCAGCACCGGCCACCAGAGGCGCGGATGCTCCAATTTGACTTGGTGATGCACGACGCGGGTTTCGAGAGGGCCGAGACGCACGGATTGGGAGAACTCGATGGCTTCGATCTTGCCGTGGAGCACACCATCCACGGCGCGGTTCTGCGCGTTCTTCAACTCCACGCGCACGGTGAGCTCGGCGCGATCGTTGGCGGGCGAGTTCAGATGCGTTGTGACGCTCGGGAATCGCATGGCGACCGGTCCCGTCGCGGAAATGCGGACGTCGCGCCAGAGGCCCATGTTCTTATCGGGCGGCTGCGGGTTCCAATCCACGAATGTGGTCGCAAGATCGTGCGGCAGGGGCGCCAGCACTTCCACCGCGAGCGCGTTCGTCTCGCCGGGGCGCGCGGCCGGGGTGACATCGAACTCGAACAGCCGCCAGGTGCCCGCCATCTTATCGGAGGAAGCGACGCGGCGCCCGTTCATCCAGACATTGGCGCGGAAACTGATGCCATCGAACGCCAGCCAGATCGTCTTTCCCTGGTAATCGGCCGGCAGTTTGAAATCCGTGCGATACCACCAGGAATGGCGGAACGGACTATCGGGCGGCATCTGAATATTGGAGAAATTGGCTCCGATGGGATAGGACAGGCCGGGAAGCGATCGCAGGTTCATGCCCGTGTAAGGGTCGGGATAGACATGGTCCTCAACCAGCGCGCTCAGCACGGTGGAGGGCACCGTCGCGCCGTACCATCCGCGCGCCTGGAACCCCGGTGCGGAGACGGACTCGCCCGAATCGCGCATCATGTCGGAAGACTGAATCGCCCAGCCCTGGCGCAAGAGCATCCCGGACTCCGGCGGGGCTGCCATCAGTACGGGAACGAGTAGAGTGAACGGCAGAAAGCGGAACATATCGTCAGATCTCTTCCTCCGCGGGGATATCGAAATTCACCAGGTCGCCGCGGAAACCGCGCGTCTTCCACGCGCCAAACGCGATCCCGGCGGCCATCCAGATGCTGCCGGCAATTTGCGCGATGCGCCCGAGGTTCAACCACAGCAGCAGGCACACCGCAAACCCAAGGAGCGGAGGAATCAGGTTGCGCATCTGTTTTTGCGGCTCGCGCACATAGTAGCGCACCAGCGCGGCGGCATTCACGCCCATGAACGCGATCAATGCGCCGAAGTTGAGCATCTGCGCTCCCAGGTCGTAATTGAGGACGAACGCGCCTGCCAGGCTCAGGACGCCGACGAACACCACGTTATTGCGCGGTATGCGCCGCATGGGTTCGATCGCGCCGAAGAAAGACTTGGGCAGCGCGTTGCTGCGCCCCATGCCAAACAACAGGCGCGCGGCGCCGAGTTGCGCGCCCATCCCCGAACCAAAATTGGCCACCACCAGCGTGAGCCCGACGATCGCGAACAGCGGCGCCCATGTCCGCCCGGCCACATAGACGAACGCCGTAGTTTCATCCGGGAAAGGCTCCGACACCGGCCAAGCCAGTTGCGCTGCGTACACTTCCGCGGCAGAAAGCAGGCCGATCGCCACGCAGGTGAGCACGGTGGCGAGGAGAATATTGCGGCGCGGATTCTCGGCCTCCTCGGATAGCGTGGAGATGCCGTCGAACCCGATATAAGTAAGGACGGCGATGGATGTGCCGCCCAACACCGCGCCGGAGTTGAAGGTGGCGGGGTCGAAGAACGGCCGCGTGAAAAAGCCAACGCCCGCGTGCGGATGGCCGAATATGTAGCGGGCGGCGCAGACGAAGAAAATCGCGATCACCACCCCCATGCCGCATGCCAGACCGGCGTTCATCCGCGCCGACGTACGGATTCCCTGGAGGTTTAGCCCGGTAAACAGGAGCGCGAAAAATACGGCCCAGCACCAGTACGGCACGGCGGGAGCGAACTGGTGCGCTTGCTGGCTCACCCAGATGATGCAGATCATGGGATTGAGCATGTAGTCCATCACCATGCTCCATCCGGTGACGTATCCCAGCGCCGGATTAATCTCCCGCCCCACGTAAGTGAACGCCGAACCGGCGCTGGGGTAGGCGCGCGCCATCCGCCCGTAACTGATGGCGGTAAACAGCATGGCCACCAGGGCGATGAGGATGGTGGTGACCACGTGGCCGCGTCCGCGATTGCTGAGCACGCCGTAAACCGACATGGGCGCTGTGGGCTGGATCACGATCACGCCGTAGAGAATCAGGTCCCACAATCCCAGAGCGCGCCGCAGACGGGGCGTTTCGGTGGACGGGCTCGACATGAAGACTCAATTGTCCCACTGAACGCGGATGGCGCGTCGCAGCGCTCGAATGCGATAACTTGATCATTGATGCACATAACCACGATGCGTAAGGTCGGCGCCTCGGTGATGCTAGCCGTTCCGCCCGCCCTGCTGGAAGTTCTGGGACTCGCGCCGGGCTCCAGAGTGGGCCTCGCCGTTCAAAGCGGCCGGTTGGTGGTCGAGCCGCGGCTTCGTCAACGCTATTCGTTGGAAGAACTGTTGTCGCAATGCGATCCCAAAGCGCGCCGGGGCAAGGAAGAGCGCCAGTGGCTGGCCCGCAAGGCTGCGGGGAACGAACTCATCTGATGAAGCGCGGAGAAATCTGGCTCCCGTGCTGATCGTTTCACCCGAGGCGTTCAATCGTGTTACGAAGGCGCCCATCGTTGTCCCGATCATGAGCGGCGGGAATTTTGCCCGGACGGCCGGCTTCGCCGTCACGCTGGAAGGCGCCGGAACCAAGACCACCGGTGGATTTCGCTGCGATCAGCCGCGAGCGCTCGATCTCCACGCGCGCGGAGGCAGGAAGTTGGAGAGCACTCCGGACGCCATCATCGACGACGTGATGGCGAAGCTGGCCGTGATTTTCGAGTAAATCATCGCTCCTGGTGGTACGTTGCGAACCATGAAGGTGCTCGCTTTTGAAAAAGACGTGCCCGGGATTGCCGACGACCAGTTTACCGGCGAGCTGCTGCGAGCCGAAGCCGGGAAAGCCTGGGAACTTTATCAGTCGTCCGTTCTTCGGGAATTTTATTTCACCGCCGACACGCACCAGGCCGTGCTGCTGCTGGAATGCGACGGTCCGGACAGAGCCCGCTCGCACCTGGCCGATTTGCCGCTCGCAAAGGCGGGATTGATCGACTTCAAAATCGTTCCGCTTATGCCGTACCCCGGCTTCGCGCGGCTGTTTGCCCGAAGTCAATAGCCGGACCTCACCGCAGCCGCAACAGCGTTACGGTCCCGTTGGCGTGATTGGAGACGGCCAGAGCGGAGCGATGCGTTCCGAAGAAATCGCCTGCCGCCAATCCATACGGCTGGCCGGGCATGGAATCGAAGCTCAGCCGGTATCCGCCGTTCTCCGGCGTCAGCAGCGCAAGCTGCGCACTATTGACGCACGTCACAGCGATATCGAGCAACGGACCGCCGGTTAGATCGGCGGCCACGACTTCGGTTGGCTGTGCGCACGCACCGAGCGAAAAAGGCGAGCCCTTCAGGGCCGTGAACCGTCCCGTTCCGTCTCCCATCAAGACCGTAACGTTGGCCTCGCCTCCGCGAGTTTTCGCGTCGCGATCGTAGGGAATGATCACGAGGTCCGGTTTGCCGTCGTGGTTGATGTCGGCAATATGCACTTCCCATGGAGCGGGAGCGGTCTTGAAAGGTGAGCCAGGGGCTTCGCGAAAGCCACCATGCCCATCGCCGAGCAGGACGGTGACGGAATCGCCGTCCAGATTGGTGGTGACGACGTCCGGCTTGCCATCGCCATTCAGATCGGCGCTGCGGAGGCGCTGGTAGGGGCGCTTTCCGACGTCGAAGAGCGGCCCCGCAGAGAAACCGCCGTGGCCGTCGCCAGTCAGCATCTCGATCTGATTGCGCCCCCAGCTATCGGTGATGAGATCGACGGCGCCGCGGCCGGTGAAGTCTCCCGCCACGACCCCATGCGGGTGCGGATGGGACTCGGTGCGGACGGGCGATCCCGGCGCCGCGCGGAAACCGCCCCGCCCATCGCCCAGGAAGATGCTGATAAATGGCGTCTGGGTATTCACCACCGCCAGATCGGGATTTCCGTCGTGATTGAAATCGGCAACGGCGAAATCGTTCGGTTGGGAGCCGGATGGGAACGGCGACCCCGGCGCGGGATGAAAGCGCCCATCGCCATCGTTGAGCAGGACGGTGACCTCACCGCCTTCGGAATTGGCCACGACTAAATCGGGGCGCGAATCGTGGTTGAAATCGGCGGCGGCAATCATAGAGGCATTGGCTCCGGCCGGCAAGATTGTCTGCTGAAACGAAGAATCGCCGGCTGAGGCGGCGAACAGAGCGAAAATCAGAAGCTTCATGCGCGTAAGACGGATTTGGGGGACGAACTGTTAATCGCGACGGAACGGGCGGCGCGCTTCCCTCGTACTCTCGAACTATGGAGCGCCGCCTCGCATTCCTTCTCGCTGCCGTCGTATGGCTCTCCGGTTGCACGGGGCATAACTGCGGCTCGCCAGAGGCCAGGGCCGCCAAACTGTTCTCCGAATGGGATAGCCCGGCTTCGCCAGGATGCGCGGTCGCCGTGATACAGAACGGGCGATTCCTTATGGAACGCGGCTTCGGTTCTGCGAACATCGCCCGCAAGGTTCCCATCGGTCCCGATACGGCGTTCAATCTGGCCTCGATGTCCAAGCAGTTCACCGGCATGGCGGTCGCGATGCTGGTTCAGGATCGGAAGTTGACTCTCGATGACGACGTTCGCAGATACATACCGGAGATTCCGAACTATGGTGAGACTGTTCGCATTCGCGATCTGGTCCACCACAGGAGTGGTCTGCGCGACTACATTTCGCTAGCCGAAGACCTGTCCGATTTCGGCAGGCTCGACCGTCCTCACTCGGAAACTGATTTTCTAGGTTTGTTGGCGCGGCAAAAGGCGCTGAATTTCGCGCCAAGCACGCGGTTCTCCTATAACAACTCGAACTATTTTCTGCTGGGCATCGTGGTCAAGCGGGTGGCGCACATGTCCCTGCGCGAATTCGCCGAGGAGCGGATTTTTCGCCCACTCGGCATGCGGCAGACGCGCTTTGCGGATAATTACTCCGCGGCCGTGCCGGACCGCGCGGTCGGGTACGACGGTTCCGGCCACGGACGCTTCATCCCGGTCGAGAGCTACTTTGACCAGGTCGGGGACGGCGGCGTTGTGACCACGCTGAACGATCTGGCGCGTTGGGACGCCGAGTTCTACAATCACTCGCTCGGCGGGCCGAACTTGCATAACAGGCTGGTTACCACCGGCATGTTGAACGATGGAACTCCTCTGAACTACGCCTTCGGCCTCTATCACGATTCAACTGCATTGGGGCCCAGAATCTACCACGGCGGCAACGACGCCGGATTCCGTACCCGGATGGTTCGCTACCCATCTCAGCGGCTTTCGATCTACTGCTTATGTAATCTGAGCAGCATAAATACGGGCCGGATTGTCGACAAGCTTGCGAGTATTTATCTAGGTAACGGAGCCACCGCGCACAGCGTAGAGATTCCCGTGCCGGCCGAGGAGTTGACGCGCGTACAGGGGTATTATCGCGATCCCTCTACCATGGGGATCTGGAATTTCCGGCGGGCAGGCGGACACTTGGCGGCCACGCTCGTCGGTATTCCCGGCGAGAAGACACTGATCCCGATCGGCAACGGAGCTTTCGGAACTGAGGATGGGTCGTTTGTGGCGACGTTTGACCCCGCCGCGGAAACGGTGCAGGTGAGCGAATATCACACCCCACCTACGGCATTCTCGCGCGTGCAACTGGCCAAACCTCGCGATTCGAACGAGTATGCCGGGACTTACAGCAGCGACGAACTGCCTGACCCGTTCCGGATCGAGGTGCTGAAAGGAGAACTCTCGGTAACTTCGCCGAAAGCGGCCGCGGGCACGCTTTCGCCCACGGTTACGGACGCGTTCACGGGTGACGGCAACTATTTCCTATTCCACCGGGACGGCAAGGGCGCCATCACCGGTTTCCGCCTGGGCGAGAACACCGGACGAGTGCGGAATATCGAGTTTCAGCGCGCGACGGCGCGATAACACCGCCGGCATCAGGCGCCGATCTGCCGCAGCACCGTAGCGTGATCGAAGTACACCTTTTCACACATCAGCTTGTCGTCTTCGAACACAAAAATGGCCGCGGCCTGCACTTCCATCGGCTTTCCGGACGCCGGAATTCCAGCCCACACACCCCGATGGGTGCCGCCGAACAGCAGCTCCACGACGATCGCGTCGTCGGCATGATAGGAAGCAATCTTCCGCACCCAGAAATCGGGAAATGCGGCCAGCAATTGCGTGAGCAGGCCATGCACGGCATCGCCGCCATCCACAACCGCGCCCATGGCCGGGACCTCGTAGCGCGGATGATGAAACGTGTCCAAGACCGCGGCTACGTCGTGCTTCAGGCTTCGGCTTCGATATGGGCATCCACTACCGCCTCGCGCCGTTTCCTCAATTGTTCCGGAATTGATGTCGTCATTCGTCTCACCTCCTAGTCATAAGGACTATGTTTACTGGCCGCCCTTGGAATCCGCAACTTGGGTGGCAGGCGGCATCTCCGAAGTAGCAATATCGGCCGGTGCCTTCCAGGATACGTCAGGTTGCCCGGCATCGGTCGTTACATAACTCGTTAACGCGTACATCAGCAAGTTGCACAAAGCGGCTCACCACGATCCCGAGGTGGCGCTGGCATTCCATCGGGTGGGCAACCTCCTGGCTCCGCCGGCGAGCATCCTGCACCCGCGAATCGCGTGGCGCGTTTTCCGCCGGAAGTCTAACGTCCCGGCTCAGTCGGTTCACGGCCCGCGCCGGCGTTCAAGCCGAGTCCGCAAGGTGAGGGAATCGACGACGGGCCACCCTACGCTTGCGCCATCCGCAGACCGCCTTCGAGCACTTCCCCCTCTACTCAAGAGTGCTGTGATACTGTGGAGTTATGCGCAATATCACAGTCAGCTTGGATGACGACGTCTACCGGCGAGCCCGCGTCGCCGCCGCAGCCATGGACACGTCCGTTTCGGCCTTGGTGAGGATATACCTCGAACAGTTGGCCGCAATGGAAACAGAAACCGAGCGACTGAAACGGCAGGAGCATGAGATCAGGAGCAAGATAGCGGAGTTCACCGCATCCGTCAGGCTTTCACGCGAAGACACCCACAATCGGTCCCTGTGATGGCGCAATTCCTCGACACGAACATCCTGCTGTATTCAATCAGCCGGAATCCTGTGGAGTCCCGGAAGCGAGACCGGGCCATTGCACTGTTGGATGATGACTCCAGCGCGGTATCGATCCAGGTCTTGCAGGAATTCTATGTCCAGGCAACACGGTCCAGCCGCAGCGATGCAATTCCTCACGACCTCGCTGCTGGTCTGATCGAGTCATGGACGCGTTTCCGTGTTCAGGATATGACTCTTGACGTGCTGAGAACAGGACTGCGCATTTGTCGGGAGCGCGGGTTCTCGTTCTGGGATAGCACCGTCATTGCAGCGGCGATCGCGCTCGGATGCGACCGCCTCTATACGGAGGATTTGACGGACGGTCAAGTGGTGGATGGACTCACAGTCGTTAACCCGTTCCGCTGAGTGCGCTACTCACGAGGAGAGGAACTCCCCGGGAACCATGGTTTCCAACTACCTCTCCGGGGCAAATAGTGTCCGTGATCCTTGATTTCATGGTTTACATTTTGTAAACTCGTATCGTGCGGGTGATCAGCAAGCCAGCCATTCTCACGTTTTCTGAGAGGCATCCCGATGCGCTGGTACCGTTGCTGAACTGGTATCGGATCACCAGGAAAGCGGACTGGGGATCTCTGGCCGATGTAAGGAACGACTTCGCGCATGCGGACATCGTGGGTCGACGGACGGTGTTCAATATCCATGGCAACGACTACAGGCTGATTGCCAGGGTCAACTACAGGACCAAGCGCGTCTTCATTCTTCACATGCTCGCCCACGTCGAATACAGCAAAGGAGAATGGAAGCGATGAGCACGACGATGGAGATTAAGGACTCGGTCTACGCCAAACTTTTGGCAAGATCTCTGCCTCGGCCCATTCATTCCCGGGCCGAGCACACCCGGCTTACCGAGATCCTGCTACGGCTGGATGAGCGCGAGGATCTTTCACCGGAAGAAGAAGCCCTTGCGGAAGTGTTAACTTTGCTCATCGAAGATTACGAAGAGAAGTACCATCCATTACCAAGCGTCTCACCTATCGAATCGTTGAAGGCCCTCATGGAAGACCGCGGATTGAAGCACAAGGATATCTGGCCCGTTCTGGGCAACAAAGGAGCTGCCACGGAAATACTAAGTGGTCGGCGGTCTATCAGTAAGGCACAGGCAAAGCGGCTGGCGCAGTTCTTTCATGTACCAATCGAGCTCTTTATTTGACGCCTGACCCTACGCCTGCGCCATTCGCGGACCGCCCTCCAGCACTTCCCGCGGACAGCCATCGGCCATGAGCTTGAAATTCTGGATGAAGCGCGCCGCCAGGCTGGCGTATTTCTGCGCATACGCCTCGCGGTTGGGCCACGTGGCGGCTGGATCGAGAATCTGCGCCGGCACGCCCTCGCATTCGGTGGGGACCTGGAATCCGAAGACCGGGTCCGCGCGAAAAGCCACTCCTTGCAGTTTCCCCGAAAGCGCCGCATCCAGCAGATTGCGGGTATGGCGAATGCTGATGCGTTTGCCCACGCCGAACGGACCGCCGGTCCAGCCGGTGTTCACCATCCAGCAGGTGACTCCATGCTTGGTCAGACGGCCTTTCAACATTTCGGCATAGGTGTACGGGTGGTGCACCATGAACGGCCCGCCAAAACAGGTGCTGAAGGTGATTTCAGGCTCCGCGCCGAGGCCAATTTCGGTGCCGGCGATCTTGCTGGTGTAGCCGGAAATAAAATGGTAGATCGCCTGCTCCGGCGTGAGGCGCGCGAGCGGCGGCATCACTCCGCTGGCGTCGCACGTCAGGAAAACCACGTTCCGCGGCTGGCCGGCCATCTTGGGAGGCAGATAGTTTTCGATGTAGTCCAGCGGATAGGCGCCGCGCGTGTTTTCGGTGAGGGCATCGTCGTTCAGATCGAGCCGGCGCGAGAGCGGATCGAGCACGACGTTCTCCAGGATCGTGCCGAAGCGGCGCGTGCAGGCGTGAATCTGCGGTTCGGCTTCCGGCGAAAGCCGAATTACTTTGGCATAGCATCCATCCTCGAAATTGAAGATGCCGTTTTCGCTCCAGCCGTGCTCGTCGTCGCCGATCAGTTGCCGGGAAGGATCGGCGGAAAGCGTGGTCTTGCCGGTGCCCGACAGTCCGAAGAAGAGCGCCACGTCACCATCGCGCCCCACGTTGGCGGAACAATGCATGGGCAGAACGCTTTGGAGGGGCAGTAGGAAATTGAGCAGCGTGAACACCGTCTTTTTGATCTCGCCCCCGTATGCCGAGCCGCCGATAATCGCCAGGCGCGCCGAAAAGTTGATGATGATGAACGTCTCGGTGCGCGTTCCATCCACCAG
>Ga0181538_10000652_pt1 | contig 41298 bp, 35 predicted proteins | sample PEATcosm2014_Bin_40_FD_119773 | JGI IMG/M metagenome (GOLD analysis project Ga0181538, IMG submission 119773) | Peatland microbial communities from MTU Mesocosm Facility, Houghton, MI, USA - PEATcosm2014_Bin23_30_metaG | ecosystem: Environmental > Terrestrial > Soil > Wetlands > Peat | place... | reverse complement strand
TGCTGTTCGGCGTTGAACGTGAACTTCCAGATGCGGTAATCCATGCCCGCCACCACGTCCGTGTAGCTGTCGGGGATGATCTGCGTGGGCTCCTCGGTGTCGATCGTCTGGCTCTGAACGCCGTAGCGGACGTACGGCGCAAGACCCTTGAACGGGCCTTTTTCGATCTCGTACCGGCTGCCGATGCCGAAGTTGCCCGTATTCGTCGTGTTCGCCGGCTGCGGAAGCAGGTCGTAATCGAGCAGCACGCTGCCGTCGGCGGGAATCAGACCGCTGACAATCCTCTGGATCTGAACCAGATTCCCGATCGAAGTGACGTTGAAGTCGGTTCCCCTGAGATACGGCACGCCCGACGAACTCAGCACGACGATCGAAGCCGGGTCGATGTTCGGCTGGGTCAGAACGATCGGCTGCGTGTTGTTGAAAGTCTCGGCCTGATTGATGATGGGAGTTTCCGCGGTCCCTTCGGGGGAGTACAGCCATTGCCATCCAAAATCGAGGTTCGACATCAACAGTCCGTAAGGAACCGTCTTTCGATAGTTGAAATCCAACTTGCCGTAAATCTGTTCGACCTCGTACCCGCCGGTTTCATTGAGCAGCGACCCGCCGACGTCGCCCGTGGTGGTCAAGCTCTGGAACAAGTGATGAACGAACCCCACGTCGAGTTCGTTGTCGAGTTGATTGATGCCGCTGATGTTCGATTGATCCAGCGTGTAATCGTAATGGGTCTGAAAGTCGCTGGAGTGCTGCACGCGCAGGTTTTCATCCAGCCGGATTTGGCTGTAGGCGAGATTGCCGATCTGGTCGGACACCGACGCCGACGACGACAGCGAACTGGCGTTTTGCGTTCCGAAATAAATCGCGTCGTTCAGGGAGGCGTTGTGATTTTCATATCGGATGGCGGGGGAGTCCGCCTCCTGTTCGCTGGTGTTCTGATAGGTGTAGTCCCACGCCAGGGTCTGATTTTTCAGATCGATCACGTCCGTGTGCCAGTGAACGACGTCCTCGGTCAACTGATAATTGGTCACGCCGCCAAACTGCGTTTGCTGGTCGTTCTCTTGATAGGCCTGAAGTTGGGTCGGCACCGAGTCGGAGCGAACGTCGAGGGCGCCGCCGAAGGAGGTATCGGTGGAATCCAGCGATGGAGAAAAGTCTGGCGTAATGAATTGCTCGGTCCTCCGCGTATACAGCGTCAGGGGAGCGCCTTCGTCGCGGAGGAAGGTGCTTGAAACGTCCCAGCCGTCGAGCAGGCCGGTGGTGTATTGTTTCCCCCCGGGCCCGTCGAAGGATTCCTGCTGAAGTCCAACGGTGCCTCCGAGGTTGATGTCGGCCAGATTGGGGCTCAGGACGTACGCATGGGTCAGCAGATTGACGGTTTCCTGGAATCGGTTGTCGGTGGTTCCGGCCGTGATGCCCTGCTGCTGGTTGGTATCGTGCTCGTACAGATAATCGAAGTTGAAGACTGCGTTGGGCATGTCGAGATGGAAGGGAGGCGCCGATTCATTGTTGCCGACGACGATCGGCCCGCCTTGGTCGTCCGCCAAGCCCGTGGCCGCGGAACCAACGACCGTGATCGCCAGCGCCAGCGCGGCCAACTTCGCGCCGCATGTCCGACGGCCGGCGGTCACGGCGGGCCTCCCCCCGGCGATGCCTGCGTCGTGGGATTCAGCCGTGCCGTGATCGGCGCCACCGTCGGATTGTCCGCCAGCAGCAGCGACGGCTTGGCCCCGCCATGGCCCGTGTGGCAATCAAGGCAGTTGGCCTGATCCGCGAGCTGATGCGATTTGACGTCCGATGACAGCAGGTTCTGATCGTGGCATTGCAGGCACAATTCCGGCGCCGTCGTCTTCAGCAGTTTCGGCGAATCGGATTCGTGCGGCTCGTGGCACCAGAGGCATTGCCCGATCGCCACCGGCGCGTGCATGACCGGATACTGCTTGACCGCCGGCGCGTGGCACTTGACGCACAACTCCGCCTTCACCGTCACCAGGTGCTTTTTGTCGGCGGCGTGGCATTCGGCGCATTTGCCTTCCGCAAAGGGCTTGTGCCGGTACATCTTCACCGGCGCCAACTCGCCGTTGGGCCCGGCGACGCTCATGGATACCGGCGTCGCAACCGGGGCATTCGGATCGGGAACCCCGTCGAAAAAGAAACTGAGGGTCTTGTAGTTCTTGGCAACGGAGCACCCGACCGCCAGCATCGACAGGATTGCCAAGATCGCCATCGCATAAACCGGCCGCCGCCCAAACCGAAAATGTCTCGTCGTGGCAGCCATCGAGCACTCGGCATGAAACGTCGCCTATTGTTGCTGGTCCGGCAGCGGAGCGCCGACGCCCGTCGCCGGTTGCGTCGTCGTCCCCTCCGACACCACTCCTTTGCTCCCGGCAATGTCGTTGATCGTTCGGCCCGGCTTGAGATGCCCGAATGCGTAGACGCTCACCTTGTGATTGCTTGCCTGATTATTCGTCACCAGGACGAGGTACTGGGCTTGAAAGGCGTCGGGGATCCGATCGGCGAACAGGTCCAGGTCTCCGTCGTGGAGGCAGATGCCCGCGGGCAGGTCCATCGAGCCGGGGTACGCGCCGGGGTTGCCGAAAAACAGCAACGGCCTGAACTGGCTGTCGAACATCTGGACGTTCTGGAAGGCGGCATCGACGACGTAGATCACGCCGTCGTGGTCCACCGCGATGTGCTTGGGGCGGGTGAACGTGCCGGGGTGGTCTCCCAGCGAGCCGAACGCGCCCAGGAGTTTTCCCTCTGGCGTGAATTTCTGCACCCGGCAATTGATGATGTCGTCAACGTAAACATTGCCCTGGTCATCCGTCGCGATGCCCAACGGGCCGACCATCTGGCCCGGTTTTACGCCCAGGCTGCCGATCGTCCGCAACGATTGGCCGCCGAATCGGTCGAAAACCTCGACGTGGTTCGCCTTGTAGTCCGTGACGTATAACTCATTGCCGTGCACCGCCAGCGCCGCCGGGCTGAAATTTTCGTGGCCGATCTGCCGCACGAAATGATCCGAATCGTCAAAAACCGCGATCGCGCCGAGTTGGATGTCCGCGACGTACTTGGTCCCATCCGGGGCGATGACGATCGCCACCGGTTTGATCAGCTTGCCCGCTTCCCCCGGGCTCATCAGTTGCATCTCGTGTTTGCGCAGATCGAGGATTTCGACCGCCGGGTTCTTGGTATCGCAAACGTAGATTCGCCCTTTCCACATCGCTATCCCATACGGACTGCTGATCAGCACTTGCGATTGCGGGTCTTTTCCATAAATGATTTCGTCCAGCTTGGTCTTCGGCGGCTCGATGTCGGTGTTCGCCGAATAGCTGGCAAGGAAAAGAATCCGCGGCTCCTGTGGAAACGGCGGCCAGAATGAGTACGGCTTCTGCGGCGCGGCAACCTGCTGAGCGCATCCGTTGAGAGCCAGCAGAACGAAAAAGGAAGCCGCCAGCGTGGCCCGCGCCGCGGCGAAAGGATTGTCAAAAATAGACGGTTTCATTTCACACCGAAGCCTTCCACAGCGGTTCAATTGCCGGTTCGTTTCGCGTAGAGTGACCAGACGGACGCAAGCGGAGCGAACCGATTGTTTGTAAGGCCCCTGGCGAGGCCGGTCCTTCGGGCCGGCCCGCCAGGTGGCTGCGCGATCAAAACGCCGACGCGCCGCGGCGTTGCCGCTACTTGTTGTGGCACTTCAGGCACAGAGCGCTGCTGGAATTGTTCATGCGCACGAACAACTGCGTGAAGTCGTGCGGCTCATGACAGGTCCCGCACCCGACACCCACCAGCCCGTTGGGCAGCGGTACCAGGTTCACCGCCGGCAGGCCATCGACGCCTCCCGCGGTGAAAGTGCTTTGGGTCGGATCGTTCCATCCGGCCACGGGGCTCCAGGATTCGGACGTGACGTATCCGCCGCTCACCGTCGCCGTGAGGCCGGGATACCCGACGCCGACCGGATGGTCGGCCGACAGGTCGCTGCCGGCAACCGGGGTGGCGCTGGTTCCACCGGCGATCGCGTCCTGGCCCGTTCCGTACTTCGTGCTGATGTTCTGCATGAAGACGGTGCCGGTGGTCGCTCCGCCGTAGCTATCGACGGCGATCAGACCATCGTGGCAAGAAAGGCACAGACGGCTGGTGCTGTCCAACTGCGGGTTGGCGCTGCTGCCGCCCGGGCCGCTGTTTGCCGTCACGTGAACGGACGTGTACATGGTGTACGACTGGCTCATGTTCACGTCGTGGTTCCACAGCAAAGAGCCGCTGTTGTAAATCGACTTGTGGGGGGTATGACACGGCCGGCAGATTTCGCCGGTCGTTCGCGGGCCGGTGATCGATATAAACCCGGTGCCCGCCGCATTGGGGATCGTGTTCAGATTGTGGGGACTTGTCGAAATGCTCTGTGCCATGGTTTGAGCCACGAAGCAGAGGCTTAGTGCGACAGTCCCCAGCGTAAGCTTGGGATGTCTCATAAGGGTTCTCCTTTGCAAAGGTGAGTGGACAAATGTCGATCGGCACACGCCGATCACGCCCGTCTGGTCGAGACTCCGCGCGCCATTGACCGGGGCAAGATGCGTACCACGGTGATCAAACTTCCAATCGCCGCCGTTTCGTGCCCGGTGCGATCCAAACGCGGGAAACGCTCGCCGTCCAAACGCTTTGGCTTCCCGCCCGGTGGATTTGCGGGCGCCCCCGCCTCCCAACTTTGAGAGCCGCCCGCCGCCGAACCGATCGCGTGCCCTTTCATTCCCCCCGGTAACTCGCTGCCTGTACGGTTCTTGGATGCGTCCGCCCTTTGTTTGCGTTCCTTCTTGGCCATGGCACCGGGATTGTGACTTGCCCGGCAGTCTTTGACCGGGAAGTCAATGAACTCAATGCGCATCAAGCTGGCCGTCGGCGCCTGCGTGCTTCTTGGGGCAATTACCTATCTTGCCTTTGCGGGCGCGCGGCAAGCCCACGTTTACCATCTCACCGTCGATCAATTTCTCTCCGATGGTCAATACCGCTCGCAGCGAGTTCGCCTCTGCGGAACGGTTGAAGACAAAAATTTCTCCTCCAGCCCCGCCTCCCTGACCGCCAGCTTCGTGCTCAAGGGCGCCAGGGTCGAATTGCCCGTCCAGTATCACGGCGTCATTCCCGGCCTGTTTCAGGCCGGCCGCGACGTCGTGGTCGAGGGCCAGTTGAATGGTCAGGGCGTTTTTGCCGCCGACGTGATGATGACCAAATGCGCCAGCAAGTACGAATCCTCCGGTCAAGCCCCCATGGATAAGGCGAACGCCTCATGAACACCCTTGGTGAAATGGCCTTGAGCATTGCCGTGCTGGCGTCCGCCGTCGCCATTTTGGCTTCGATGATTTCAGCCCGATTCCAGTCGCACCGCGCCCTGGCCGTGGCGCGCTGGTCCATCGCCGCGCTGGCCGTCATGCTGTGCGCATCGGCGGCCGTGCTCTTCATCGCCCTCCTCGGCGGTGAGTTTTCATTCGATTACGTCGCAAGATTCACCGACCGGGCATTGCCGACGGGATACAAGCTCGCGGCGTTCTGGGCGGGCCAGGAAGGCAGCCTGCTCTTGTGGGCCGTCCTCCTCGCCGTACTCAGCACCATCGCGGTTTTCACCCTGAACCGGCAGCAGCCCATCTCGCAATCCGCCGCCACCATCGCGACCCTTTCCGTTGTCTGCGCGTTCTTCGCCCTGCTCATCCTCTTCGCGGCCAATCCTTTCGCCGCCTCCCCCGAAATTCCCGACGACGGAAATGGGCTGAATCCCATGCTTCAGGATTGGGCCATGATCGCCCATCCGCCGCTGTTGTTCCTCGGCTATGCCGGCTTCACGATCCCCTTCGCACTGATGGCCGGCGCACTGCTCGCCCGGCGCCAGGACGACGCCTGGATCGACGCCACGCGGCGGTGGGTGCTATTCGCCTGGCTTTTCCTCACCGTCGGCATCGTCCTGGGCGCGAAGTGGGCCTACGTTGAACTCGGCTGGGGTGGTTACTGGGCCTGGGACCCCGTCGAAAACGCCTCGCTGCTGCCCTGGCTGACCGGCACGGCGTTCATTCACTCGCTCATGGTGCAGCAGCACCGCGGCATGTTCCGAATCTGGAACGCCGCCCTGCTCGCCGTCACATTTGTCCTTTGCATTTTCGGCACCTATCTCACCCGCAGCGGCATCGTGGATTCGGTCCACGGTTTCGGTGAATCTCTCATCGGCACCTTCTTCCTGGCCTTCCTTCTGGCCGCGGTTGTCTTCTCCGTCGGCCTGATTATCTGGCGGATGCGCCGGCTGCGGTCGCAACGGAAATTGGAAGGCCTGATCGGCCGCGACGGCGCGTTCCTGGCCACCAACGTTCTGCTGGGTGGGATGACGCTGGTTGTGCTGATCGGCACCGTTTTCCCAGTTATCAGCCGTGCTTTCACCGGCACCAGCACCACCCTGGGTCCTCCGTTCTATAACAAGGTGGTTGCACCCGCCGGATTGTTGCTCGTCGCCCTGATGGCGATCGGGCCGCTGCTCACTTACGGCAAGGACGCGGCCCGGCGGCTGGCCCGCGGAAGTCTCATCCCGGGCGTGGCGGCAATCGTCGCCGGCGCCGCCGTTTGGGTCCGCGGATTTCACAGCGGTTGGGCCGTTGCGTGTGCCGCCATTGCCGCCGCCGCGGTGACCGCCGCACTGATCGACTTCGCCCGCATGCTCTTCGCCCGCTGCCGCGACGAAAATCCCCTGCTGGCGCTGGTCCGATTGATCGACGGCAATCATCGCCGCTACGGCGGACAACTCGTCCACATGGGCATTCTCTTGGTGGTGATCGGCGTGACCGGCTCCAGCGTGTTCAGCTCCAATCAGACGTTCCAACTGAATCCCGGCCATTCGACCGCGTTTGCCGGATTCAAGCTGACGCTGAATTCCATCGCGCAAGCGCGCGGCGTGAATTACCAGATGACCGAAGCCGACGTTACGGCGACCGATGCCGACGGCCGCTCCATCACGCTCAAGCCGCAGCGCCGCGTCTATGACAAATGGGAAGAACAAACCAGCAGCGTCGTCGCCATCGGCTCGAACTGGAAGCGAGACTTGTATCTGAACCTCGCCGGCTGGGACGAGGATGGCCGTAGCGTCGCGATCCAGGCCATCGTCAATCCGCTGGTGAACTGGATCTGGGCAGGCGGATGGGTGCTGACGATCGGCGTCTTGATCTGCCTGATTCCCCGCATCGAAACTCTGTTCGCCAAAGCCCCGGTTCCCGAGTTGACGCCGCCCGTGCGGCAACAGGCTGCCAAGGCCCCAAGGCCGAGCGGGCGGCGATCGCGCAACCCCGGACCCGCGGTGGCGGTCCGATGACGAAACGAAAAAATCATGACCGAATCCTGGAGACTTTTATGAAATCAATCAAACTAGCTTTCGCAGCCACGGTTATCGCGGGCATTTGCATGCTCGCCGGTTGCGCCGCGGCCGTTCAGCCGGCGTCGCGGGTTCGCCCGATCTTCGCATCCGACGCCACGCCCGCACCCGCCTGCCCAGCCTCCGCTGCGCCGAATCTTCCGGCCGGCGATATGTCGAATCCTCCGCCCGGTTGTCCGGCGAGTAATTCCGGCGGCCCCATGGCCTCGGCCAGCACTCAGCCTTCGGAGGTCGGAACCCTTAATATCCACGCGGTCCAGTGCACGCCGAAAGGCCCTTCAATCGGCGCCGATCCGGTGAACGTCGAATTCGTCGTCAAGGGCCAACTGCTCGATCACATGGATACCCATCTCAACGCTGCCGGCACGCTCCAGATCAGCGGGCTTCCCGTCCGATTTGGAATCCAGCCCATCGTCAGAATCACTCACGCCGGCGTCGTTTTCACCACCGCCGGCGATCTCATGGATCCGGATCATTCCATCCTCAAGCTGGACGTTCCCATCTTCGAATCGACCGATCAGACGCCCCCTTGGTCCGTCACGATGCGCCATGTCATCATTCATCCATCGGCCGCCGGCATCGACGTCACCGAAATGCTCTCCGTTCAGTCAACCGGCGATCGCGCCTGGATCGGCAAGACGGACGCACGCGGGCTGCGGATCACTTTCGCCCTGACCCTGCCGGCCGACGCCAAGGACCTGAAAGTCGGCGGGGCCTTGGACGGCGCCGCGGTGTTCCTCGCCGATGGCAAACTCTTCAGCAAACAACCCCTGATTCCCGGCGAGGACCGATACGAACTTGAGTACCACATTCCCGCCGTGGATAACAAAGCCGTTCTGTCGGTCACGGCGCCGGCCAGCGTCGGACATCTCCTGGTCTTCGTCCCGGAAGATGGAACCACCATTGACGCGCCCGCCTTGCAAGCCATGGGCGCTCAGCAACTGGATGAAAAAGGGCCGAAGACCCGCTGCTATTTCGCCAAATCCCTCAGCGAAGGCCAGACGATCGCGTTGACCATCGGCGGTCTGAAGTCCGCCGGGTCGGCATTGCCCGTCTCTTCCATCGAGACGCCCAAACCCCTGGCCGACAATTCCATCGCGTCAAAGGCGATTGCCGTCGGCGGGGCCATCGCGATCCTGCTCGTGGGAACGACGATCACTCTCCTCAAGCATCCCAAATCGGTTGAGGTGCAGAAAAAGAGATGAGTCAGATTTATGGTTGCCGCACGTTCTTCATCCTTCTTCACCGAAACAAATCCCGCGCCGCTGGCGCTGCGCGCCGCCGGCCTGGGAAAAACGATCGATGAACGATCGGTATTGCGCTCAATCGAGCTTTCCGTCGCTGCCGGCGAATTCGTCGCGATCCTGGGGATCAACGGGGCCGGCAAGACGACGTTGCTGAAAATCCTCGCCACCCTGATGCCGCCAAGCTCGGGACAGCTTCAATTGTTCGGACTGGACGTCCCGCGGCATGCCGCGCAGGCGCGGGCGCGTCTGGGCTTGATCGGGCATCAATCCATGCTTTATCGCGATCTGACCGCTCGGGAAAATCTCGAATTGTTCGCACGATTGTACGGCGTTCAGGCTCCCCGGCGACGAGCCGAGGAACTGCTGTCGATCGTCGGCATGATCGATCGGGCGGATGATGCGGTCAAAACCTTCAGCCGCGGAATGTGCCAGCGCGTCTCGATTGCCCGGGCATTGGTCCACCAGCCGGACCTGGTGCTGGCCGACGAACCCTTCGCCGGGCTGGACGTGCCCGGCGCCGCGGCGGTGGAGCGGCTCCTCAGCGATCTGCACGCCGCCGGTAAGACGATTGTCATGGTCAATCACGATGTCCTGCAAAGCCTGCGGCTGGCCGAGCGCGTCATCGTCCTCGGCGCTGGAACGGTCGCCATCGATCGCCCGGCCCGGGTCGCCGATGCGCCCGGAATTCTCGCCGAGCTGGCTGGAAGCGATGCGCGATTTCAACCCGGAGAAATGGTCGTTCGCTGATTGAAGAACTTTTATGCCGCTGGTTGCCCAACAATTTCTTCTCCTGGTCGGCAAGGACCTCAAGATCGAGGCGCGCAGCCGGCAAACCATCGGCTTGGTGATGGTGTTGGGGTTGCTGATCGTGGTGGTTCTGGGTCTGGGCCTGGGTGGTGGGGCGGCGGGGGGGTTTGGCGCAACCGTAGTGCTTTGGGTCGCTTACCTTTTCAGTGGGGTTCTCTGTTTTGAGAAAACCATGGCCGTCGAGCGCTCCGAAAGTGCGCTGGCCGCCCTCATGCTGACCCCCATCAGCCATGGAACCCTTTTTCTGGCCAAGCTCACGAGCAATCTTGCCCTGATGGCCGCTGTCGCGCTAGTCATTACCCCAGCGGGAGTTCTGTTCTTTTCCTTCGATCTTTCCGCCGCCCCCTTCACCTTCGCCGCCGTCATGTCGCTGGGAATCATCGGCTTCGCCGCCATCGGCACGTTGTTCGCTGCCGTGGTCTCTTCGACGAGGCTTCAAGGCGGGCTGTTGGCGATGATGATCTTTCCCGTCGCCCTGCCCCTGGTAATCGCCTCCACGCAACTGTTGATCCACCAGTTCCGCGATCAGTTGCCGGTCGGTGGAATGGGCTTGGGAGTCCTGGTTGCGTTCGACGCGATTTTTCTGACCGCCAGTTGGCTGATGTTCGAGTTGGTCCTGGAGCCTTGAACGATGGAGTTGATCTCATGAGCGGCACGCAATCCAAACTTGTTCGCAATTTCTGGATCGCCCTGGCGCTGCTCTTCGCCGCCGACCTGGTCCTGATCGTCCACTACACGCCGGATGAACGGTCGATGGGCGCAATTCAGAAAATCTTCTATCTGCATTTGCCGGTCGCCATTAACACGTTTCTCGCCTGCCTGACCGCCTTCGTGGCCAGCATCGCATATCTGTGGCAGCGCAAGAGTTGGTGGGACGACCTGGCGGCCGCCGCCGCTCGCGTGGCGGTTCAATTGTGCGCCGTGGTCCTTGCCACCGGGATGATCTGGGGCCGCGCCGCCTGGGGAGTCTGGTGGACCTGGAGCCCCCGCCTGACGTTCAGCCTCATCCTCTTTCTCCTCTACGTCGTTTATCTGGTGGTTCGTTCTTCCGTCGAAGGCCGCGAACGCCGCGCCGTCATCGGCTCGGTCTATGCGATCATCGCATTTCTCGACGTTCCCCTCGTCTGGCTGTCCGCCCGATTATTGCCGGATATCCATCCCGGCTCCGTTCAACTTGAACCGGCCATGAAACTGACCCTGGCGGCGTCGTTCGTGCCGGTGACGCTCCTGGCCGCTGGTTTGGTCTTCACCCGATTCGTTCTCAACCGGACGGATTCGGTCCCACGGAATTCCGCGCAGGCCAATCCTCCGCGGGACATCCCGACGATGCCGCTTATCGCCGGCGTCAAGGCGATCAGATACACGGACGGTGCGTTATGAACGACTATGTCATCGCGGCCTATGCGATCGGATTACTGCTGCTTTGGGGCTATGCCGCTTCGATGTGGCTCGAATGCCGCGCCGTCGCCCGCCGTCACGTGCACGTTCGCAAGACCGAGGGAGGCCAGCCGTGAGCATTGTTCTTGTCGGCCTCAACCACCGCACCGCGCCCGTGGAGATTCGCGAGCAATTGGCTTTCAGCCGCGAGGGCGTCTCCACGGCGTTGATGTTCTTCCGCAAGCAATTCCCCGGCTGCGAAGCGGCGATCCTCAGCACCTGCAACCGCGTCGAGGTCCTCGTCGCCGCCGAGGGCGACCGGCCCAACGCCGCCGACATCGTGAGCTTCCTCGCCGAGGCCCGCGATCTTCCCGCCGCATCGTTCAAACAATATTTGTATCAATTCTCCGACGAACAGGCTTGCCGACATTTCTTCCGCGTCGTCAGCGGGTTGGACTCGATGGTCCTTGGCGAATGCCAAATCGTCAACCAGATCAAGCAAGCCTACACCCTGGCCTGTGAGCAGGGCACGACCGGCCGGGTGCTGAATCGCCTGTTTCATCATGCCTTTGAAGTGGGCAAGCGGGCCCGTGCCGGGACCGCCATCGCCGAAGGAAGGCTCTCCGTCCCCTCCGTCGCGGTCGACGTCGCCAGGAGCATCTTTTCCGATTTCACCGACAAACAAACGCTGGTGGTGGGCGCCGGCGAAGTGGCCCGGCTGGTCTGCCAGCATCTGGCCGCCGGCGCCCAGACGCGCCGATTTGTCGTCATGTCCCGAACGCTGAGCAACGCGCGCTCTCTTGCCGAGGCCTGCCACGCCGCCGCCGCGCCGTTCGAGCAGTTTGAGCGGCAATTGATCGACGCGGACATCGTCCTCATGACCATGGGCTGCACCCAACACGTTCTCACCCTCCAGCGCATGCGCGAGATACAAAAACAGCGGCAAAACAGGCTGATCTACATCGTCGACCTGGCCGTGCCCCGCAACGTCGATCCCGAGATCGCGCGCCTGGAAGGCGTCTATCTCTACGACATCGACGATCTCGGCCGCATCGTCACCAAAAACCAGAATCACCGCGCCGCGGCGCTCGAGCAATGCGAACGGATTCTCGATGAGGAAGTGACCGCCTTCATCCAATGGCTGAACGACGTCCGCCTCAACCCGATCATCGCGCAGATGTATCGCGATGCCAAGAGCGTTCGCGACGATGAGTTGGATCGGCTGCTGCGAAAGTGCCCCGGCCTGACCGACTCGCAAAAACAGGCGATCGCGCAAGGGGTCGACCGGCTCGTCGGAAAATTCATGCATCCCTGCGTCCATAGCCTGCGCCATAGCCCGACCCCGGCGATGCTGGCGCTGGCCGGCGCTCTGCATGCGGCCAATGGGCGCCGTGAGGACCGGGATTCATCCCCCGGCAACGAATATGTACAATGAGCCGTCAACAATGTTCGCCCCTCCCGCGCCTGACGTCGACGAGCAATTGCTTGCCGCCGTGCAGGAAGAGGTTCCCCTGTCCCCTCGACCGTTTGCGGACATCGCCCGCAACCTGGATTTGCCGGAATCGCAGGTGCTCGATCGGCTCCGCGAGCTCAGGAACGGCCCGCACCAGGTGATCCGCCAGATCGGAGCGATTTTCGACAGCGGGTCTCTGGGATATCAATCCACTCTGGTGGCCGCCATGGTGCCGGAACATCGCCTGACCGCCGCCGTGGCGGCAATCAACGTACATCCCGGCGTGTCGCACAATTATCGCCGGGATCACGACTACAACTTGTGGTACACCCTGGCCGTCCCCCCCGACACCCGCCTGGGCCTCGAATCCACCGCGCAAGTCCTTCACCAGCGCAGCGGCGCCGTCGCCACCCGGCTGCTGCCGACGCTCAAGATGTACAAGATCGGCGTCAAGCTGGATTTGGACCGCGGCGCATCGGATACCCCTCATTCCCCAGCCCGGGAAGTCGCCGCGGGATCCGTGGCCCATCGTCCGGCCGTCGCTCTGTTGCAGCGCGAAATCGAATTCGTGCGCGTGCTCCAACGCGATCTTCCCATCGTCCATCGCCCGTTTGACGGCTGGGCCCGGGAACTTGGCGTGACGGTCGATGAACTTCTCGACGCAGCCGAGCAATTTCGCCTCCGCCGAATCATGCGGCGGTTCAGCGCGGTCCTTCGCCATCGCGAGCTTGGGTTTGACGCCAACGCCATGGGCGTGTGGATCGTTCCGCCACAGCGGCAGGATGCGTTCGGGGCGGTCGCCGCCGGGTTTTCCCAAGTCAGCCACTGCTACCTTCGCCCCGCCTATCCGGACTGGCCTTACAACCTCTACACCATGATTCACGCGCGCCGGCGCATCGAGGGCGCAACCCTCCTGAAGGCAATTGCCTCGGCTACGGGCATTGAACGCTACGCCGCGCTCTATTCAACCCACGAATACAAGAAGGTTCGAATCCGGTATTTCGAGAGCGACATCGCGGCCTGGGAACGAAAAGTGCAATAGCAAATTGGTTGCGTGCCGCAGCCTTCAGTTCTCTCCGTTCCCGACCCACGAAAATGCGCGTCGTCTTTTGATTGCCTAATTCTCCCTCCATAAGTATGGTCATTGTGGGAATGGCTAAATCTTTCACCCCATTTCCCATCTTTGCCGTCTGCACCTCAGCATTTCTGGCGCTGTGCGGACTTTGGATGATTCTCAGACCTTCGCGCCGACGGGTTGGTATCGAACCTCGCTGCCACCATTGCGATTATATTTTGATCGGCATCACGAGCGAGCGTTGTCCGGAATGCGGAACGGTAATTGATCCTCGTCACGCCGCGCGCGGTCACCGGCGTAGTCGGCGTATCAGGGTTATCACTGGGCTTGTTCTTCTCAGCGTCGCTCTGGCGGTTTCTTGGAGTCCGGTAGAGAACTGGTCGCAATCGATTTATTGGTACCAATACCGACCGACTTTTTTGGTCATGCAGGATTTAGAGCACGGCAACGGCCGGCCGGCGCCGGCGAATAATCCGCTCGAAAGAGCGTGGGGCCATGGCTGGCTGAGCGAGCGGGTTGATTTGGCGCGTGTCGCGCTGGACGAGCTACTTCGTAGGGACAAATTGGGGAAATTATCACCGGAATATCGTCATCAAATTGATGAAATGGCTTTGGCGGACCTGTCGGTTCCAATCACAGCGCCGGTTCAATACTATTTGAACGACGAACTCGGTGACCGCTTAATTGCCGGAAAACTAACGGCCGATGAGCAGGCAACGATCTATCGACGTGCCATCGCCATGACCCTTTCAGCGCGGCCGATTGTAATGCAATGGGACGATGTACCGATCCGAGTCAGATTTCAAACATGTCTTCCCAGCAGCTCCAGGAACGATTTGGGAATCGAGGCCCGTTATAAGTCGGTCCGGATCGACGGCGAGGAAGTTGAATGGTCGCGATACGCTCGATGGGGACAACCCAATTCCACATACCTGGGTGGCGGAGAAGATGTGGACGATTGCCGCCAGATTTCTTACTCGACCCTCGGTCAACACCGCATCGACGTCGATATGCAAATTGACGTTGTTTGTGAATCCACCAATTATTATCCGAGGCAGAGATCAACTGTTCACAGTGAACTGCACAGGCTCAGCACGTCGTTCGTTGAAACAAAGCCCACCCTCCTCGTCAAGATCATCCGATTCGTGCTGGATCCCGAACACGAGCTTGGTCATTACCTGCCGGTTCGATGGCTGAACTGTGAAATCGCCTCTGGGCCGGTTTTTCTGAGGGATTTGGGGATTATCGAAATGATTCGCCGCGGCGGTCTTGGCGAATTGACTACCGATGAAAACGATTACTTCGTCGATCAAATCCTGGCTGTTCAGAAAGATCGCGCCCAACCCTGGAACCGCGCCTGTGGCGACTACATCGAAAGCCAACGAGCCGCGAATAAGCTCCCGGAGGCGGAATGGCGGCAATACGGAAATCAGCAGTTGGGGTTTTACATGCGGGCTCGGCCCGAAATCCGCCAGGGCGATCCCTTACCATTTGACGTGGTAACCGTTGCCCGAAGAGGTAATTCGAAAGTCGGGTTATTCTCCACGTCGCAATGGACCGTTGCATGTACGTTTTCGCAAGATATTCCCCGTCCCTGGGAGTTGGATTATTGGAATGGAATTAATGTGATATGCACACCGCAGGATCGTTCCGATTACATGACGCGATATGTCGCGAAATTCCCGGAGAGCCCGTTGGGTCTGCACACTGTGCGGGCGAAGCTCAAATACAACCTGGCCTGGACGGAGCGTCCCCAGAATATGCAAATTCCCACGGAATATGACTTGGGCGAAGTTGCCTTCACGATCGTGCCACGCACGACCGACACGATAGCGCAGGTGGACGCCCCAAGCCTCCGAAAGCAGATTGAACAATGCATCGTGATCTCTGATGTCCTGCGATGGAAGGACGGAAGGTTGACCTTCTTTATTGATATGCATCGCCCGCCGGTTGATCTGGCATTTCACGTTTCGGTCGAGGCGGGCAACCGCGAATGGAAGGCCGGTGATATCTTTGCAGAACAGGATTCCGAAGTGGATTCCGCATATGCCAGCTTTAATATCAGCGACGCCAAGCAGATGCCCGCGAAAGGCCTGATCCTCAAGTTCACAGCGGATTCCGCTATCGCCCGCCAATTAGTCGGTCACAAGATGTATTGGAAAGGAGACATCGCAATTGGCGGGGTCTCAATCGGAGACGATGAATACCTCAAATCGCAACAATAGAATGCCAATTGAAGGCTCTGAATAACCCCACGGTGAGATCAGCAAACCCTCGATTCTTTCGCGGCCTGCCCACTTCAGCAACTTTTTCGATCTATCTATGCGATAAGCCCTTGTCACAAAAGACAGTTCGCCTCAAACCCGCCATGGTGTTCAAGCCGTAGCCGTAGGGTGGGCGTACTCGCCCGCGGTTCCGCTGTCCTGAGCTTGTCAAGGGGGTCTGATCATGCGAGCAAACGGTGGGCGAGTACGCCCTCCCTACGCGTCTTCGCGTCCGCAGAAACAAAAAACGTGCAGCAAAGGTCGAAAAAGTTGCTGAGTACAAGGAAAGGGGGGAAATTCTCTGCGGCAAGTAACACGCACCCCGGCAAAGCGCCTGGTTGAGCGATGGTTGCCCGTCCGCCGCCGCACGGTACAATTGCCGGACATTCACACAGAGGTTTACCCAGTGTCATCCAATCAATCGCATAAAATCTACGAAGGGGACGGCGACCGGCTCATGGTCATCGAACGGGCGGCGCCCGGGGAACACATCGTCATGATCCCCGATGCGGTGCCCGGCAAGGTTCCAGACACCCGCCCGCATATCCGCATCATGTGGGGCCAGCATCTCCTGGACGACCTGGTTCTGGGGCGATACCGTTCGCTGGTGTGCGCCGTCAACACCCACGACAACAGCCGAGGCATCATCGGACAGGTCGCCGCCCTGTTGCCGACCACCCAATGGAACGAACAATCCGTCACGGCGCACGCCCTGCGTTTCAGCGCCGGACCCGAGCGGGTCAAGATCATCAAATATGAAATGGACATGCTGGAGGTGCTGGCGATCCTTCGACCCCCGGGGGCCGAACAGCTAACGGTCGAACACCTCGCCTCCGCCTTCCGGATCATTTCCGAGATGATTCATCATCGCTCCACCCGGCTCCCCGTCGCTTCCGTCAGCTTCCTGGGCGCCCGCGCCAACGCCCTGGTGGACGAGCATCGCGCCGAACCCCCCTTCGAAACCGTGCTGCGCGTCATGTACGAAGCCGGCTTCTACGGCGACGTCTATCCCGCGCCGGCCATGTGGTCCAATTCGGATTTGGGCGTTTATCCCCGCTATCCATTCCCGGCGGCGCTGGACCAGATGCGCGCCGGCGGATCATGACCACCGCAGCATGACCAGCGCGAACAAACCGAAAATGATGCAATACCATCCGAACGGACCAAGCCGATGGTGTTGGAAATAGCGCATGAGGAACTTGGTGCTGAGATAGGCGAAAATCCCCGCCACCAGCGCTGACGCCGCCGTCATCACCAGCATTTCGTGCGATTCGTGCTTGAACAGAGTCGGCACTTTCAAAACCGCCGCCAGCCCGATGACCGGAGTCGCCAGCATGAACGAGAACCGGGTGGCCTGTTCGTAGCTGAGCCCCGCGAGCAGCCCGGCGGCGATGGTGACGCCGCTGCGCGAAACTCCCGGCACCAGCGCCAACGTCTGCGTCGCCCCGATGGCCGCTCCTTCGATCATCGTCAGGTCCTCCGCGTTTCGGCGCTGGCTGGGCGCATCGGTCGCGGGATCGTTCGTCGCCGTTGGCGCCGGCGCCGCGAGTTTTTCCTGCTCGCTGGCCCGCCGCTTCAGCACGTCCGCCATCAGCATCATGAATCCGTTGGCCACCAGCACGGCGGCCACGATCCACGTCTTCTTCGGATCATCAAACAATTGCCGGAGCTTCTTTTCAAACACCAGCCCGAAGAAGCCGACGACAACGGTTCCGGCAACCAACAGCCACGCGAACTTGCTGGCCTCGTCGTAGATCAACCTCCCGCGTTTGGCGCTGCCGACGAAGGCGAAAACGACCACCCTCCAATCCTTCCAGAAATAGATGAACAGCGCAGTGGCCGTCGCCAGATGCAGGGCCACCAGGAACGTCAGATAATCCGTTCCTTCCGCTTGAATGTTCCACCCCAGCAGCGTCCGCAGCAAAATCGACTGCGCCAGGCTGCTGACTGGAAAAAGCTCCGAAACCCCCTGCAACGCGCCGAGAAACAAGGCCTGCCAGATATTCATGCCCCAGAGACTACGAAACGAACCGCCGATTGCCAAATGTGGGGGAAGTGCAAGTTACAAGTGCAAGTGGCAAGCCGGGAAAGACTTTAACTTGCCACTTGCACTTGCAACTTGTACTTATTGGCTTCTATCATGTCCCTCTGGAGGCTCACGGGCGCCCCATGGTCCTTCTGATTCTCAGAGCGCTGTTCGTCCTGCTGATGGCCGCCATCGGCTATTACTTCGTCGAGAAGGACGTCGGCCTCCTCCAGATTCCTTCCTGGCTGATGCTCGGCATCATGTTGAGCGTCGGCGTCCTGATCCTCTGCGTCGACATTCTTTCTCCCAGGCGGAAACTCGCTGTTTTCTCCGGCACGTTTCTCGGCCTCATCGTCGGAATGATCACCACCTATGGTTTCAGTTTGGCCATCCCGCTCGTGGTCGAGGCCTACATGCCGTATGCCTCGGATGCCCAGAGGCTGGCGATCTCGAGCAATGTCGACATCGTCATCGGCGTGGTATTGACTTATCTGGCGATCAGCTTCGTCCTTCAGACCAAGGACGATTTCCGCTTCATCATTCCCTACGTGGAATTCAGCAAACAGACCAAGGGTTCCCGCCCCATGTTGCTGGATACCAGCGTCCTGATCGACGGCCGCGTCGCCGACATCGCCGAGACCGGCATCCTGGAAAGCCGGCTGATCGTTCCCCGCTTCGTGCTCAGCGAATTGCAGACCATCGCCGACAGCGGAGACAAGCTCAAGCGCAACCGCGGCCGGCGGGGGCTGGACGTTTTACAGCGCCTGCAAAGCAACAAGCGCACGGAAGTCATCATGTACGATTCCTCCGCCCGCGACGCCGGGCCCGAGGACGTCGATGCCAAGCTGATGAACCTCGCCGCCGAACTCAGCGGCCGCGTTCTCACCAACGATTTCAATCTCAACAAGGTCGCCAGCCTTCGCGGCGTGGACGTCATCAACATCAACGATCTGGCCAACGCCCTCAAGCCGGTCGTTCTACCCGGCGAACGGATGACCGTCCGCCTGCTGAAGCCCGGCGAATCGCCCGGGCAGGGCGTCGGCTATCTCGTGGATGGGACCATGGTCGTCGTCGAGCAGGGCCGCCCGCACCTCAACGAGGAAATCGAATTCACCGTCACCAGCGTCCTGCAAACCAGCGCCGGAAAGATGATTTTCGGCCGGCTGCCGCACGAAGCGCCCTCGAAAGTTTCCTGAAAAAATTTCCCGGATAATCCCCATGCCCGAATTCGCCGTGATTCTTCCCGCCGCCGGGCGATCGACGCGGTTTGGCGGGCCGGGCAGCAAGCTCTTTCAGCCGCTGAACGGCCGGCCGGTCCTGGCCTGGACTCTGGCCGCTTTCGCCCAGCGCGAGGATGTCGCCCAGGTCGTCGTGGCCTCGCCCGATCCGGATGCCGCACGCGATTGCGCCAAATTCCTCGACGATCGGGCGGCCCGAAAACTTCACGTGTGTCCCGGTGGATACTGCCGCGCCGACAGCGTCCGCATCGCCGCGACGGCATCGCATGCCTCGATCGGCTGGCTGGCGGTTCACGATGCCGCCCGTCCGCTGGTTTCCCAGGCGCTGATCGACCGGACTTTTCAAGCCGCCCTCCTTCACGGCGCCGCCGCCGCCGCGATGCCCGTTCATCTGACGATCAAGCAAGCCACCGGCCCGCTCCCCGCGCCGGTCCGCCAAACCCTTCCCCGCCACGAACTCTGGGCCATGCAAACCCCCCAGGTCATGCGGCGGCAGGATTTGCTCGACGCTTTTGCCGCCTGCAAAGTCCCGCTCGATCAGATCACCGACGACGTTCAAATGCTGGAATTGGCGGGCAAGCCCGTCTGGCTCGTCGATGGCGAAGAACGCAATCTCAAAATCACCACCCCGACCGACCTCCAGATTGCACACGCCCTGGTTGCCAAAGAGTAATCCGCACCGGATAGTGCCCATCCGCGGCATGACCCAACTCACGATCCAACAAGCCTTCGATCTGGCGGTGCAGCACGACCAGGCCGGGCGGCTGCACGACGCCGAGCAATTTTACCGGCAGATCCTGGCCCGGCAGCCGGAACATCCCGATGCGCTGCACAATCTGGGAGTGATTGCCCATCAGATGGGACGGAATGACCTGGCGATGGATTTGATCCGCAGGGCCCTGACTCTCAATCCCAACCACGCCGAAGCGCATGGCAATCTCGGCATTATGCTGCGAGACAGAGGACTACTTGATGAGGCCATCGCCGCTTTTCGTCAGGCCATCGCCCTCAATCCCAGCCATGCTCAGGCGCACAGTAACCTTGGCAATGCCCTGAAGGACAAGGGACAACTCGATGAGGCCATCGTCGTCTATCGGCAGGCCGTTGCCCTGACGCGCAACGACGCCGGCGCATACTACAACCTGGGCAATGCCTTAAAGGCCAACGGACAACTTGACCAGGCCATCGCAGCCTTTCGGCAGGCCATTCGGCTCAAGCCTGATCTTGCCGAAGCCCACCTCAATCTCGGCAATGCGTTAAAGGCCAACGGGCAACCTAACGATGCCATCGCGGCCTATCGGTTGGCCGTTCGATTCAAGCCCGATTTCGTCGAAGCGCACAATAATCTGGGCGTTGTGTTGGAGATTGCGGGGCGGCCTGACGAGGCCATCGCTTCCTGTCAACATGCCATTCGACTGAACCCTGATTACGCCGACGCACACTACAACTTGGGCCTCGCCCTGGAGCACAATGGCCAGCCCGCAAAGGCCATCGCCGCCTATCGGCAGGCCATTGGGCTCAAACCGGATTTTGCCGAAGCGCACGGCAACCTGGGCAACGCATTGAAGGGCGCCGCGCAATTTGAAGATGCGATTGCCGCTTATCGTCAAGCCATTCGACTCAAGCCCGATTATCCCGAAATGCACAGCAATCTGGGCATCGCGTTGAGGGAGCTGGGGCGGCTTGACGAGGCCATCATCGCATATAGGCAGGCCATTCGGCTTAAGCCTGAACTTGCCGAAGCCCACAATAATCTTTCTTTGGCGCTGCTGGCGCGGGGCGATTTTCAACAAGGCTGGGAAGAGTATAAATGGCGATGGAAATGCAAGGATTTTACGTCCCCGGCGCCAAATTTCGCCCAGCCGCAATGGGACGGCCGCCCATTGGAAGCTCGCACGATTCTGCTCCGTGCCGAGCAGGGTTTTGGAGATGCCCTTCAAACTATCCGGTATCTGCCCCTGGTTGCCCGGAGGGGTGCTGGGTCAATCATCATTGAATGCCACGCGGAACTTGAGCGGCTTTTCCGAATGATGTCCGGCAAATGCCGAATCGTGGCACGGGGCCAGCCCTTGCCGGCCTTTGAATTTCACTGTCCTCTGCTTAGCCTTCCGCTGATTTTCGGAACAAACTCAGCCAACATCCCCAATGAAGCGCCTTATCTGCATGCCGATGCCGACGATGCCAGACGGTGGCAACACCGGCTCGCCGAACATTCCCCGCGGGTCAACGTGGGCCTGGTGTGGGCGGGAAGACCAACCCACATAGACGATCGCAATCGCTCGATCAAGCTGGCAAGGTTGGCGCCGCTGGGGCAGTTGCCCGGCGTGAGTTTCTTCAGCCTTCAGAAAGGTGATGCGGCCGCCGAAGCCAAGTGTCCGCCGGCGGGCATGGAGCTAATTGATTGGACGGAGGAGTTGGAGGATTTTGCCGATACGGCGGGGTTGATCGCCAACCTGGACCTGGTTATCGCGGTGGACACGGCCGTGGTGCACTTGGCCGGCGCCATGGGCAAGCCGGTCTGGACGTTGCTGCCGTTTGTTGCGGACTGGCGCTGGCTGCTGGAGCGAGACGACAGCCCCTGGTATCCATCGATGCGATTATTCCGCCAGCCCAGCAAAGGGGATTGGGACGGCGTCATCACGCGAGTCGCCGAGGCGTTACCGCTTTGGATCAAGAATCGCGGTTCCGATCATCGCTAAATCGCAAGCACCCACCTGAACAAAACCTGGCACACCAAATTCGCGTAAACCGCCGCGGCCAGATCGTCCAGCAGAATCCCCCAGCCCGCCGGCAGCCGCTCCAATTGCCGGGCCGGCGGAGGTTTGGTGATGTCGAAGATCCGAAATGCCAGGAACGCCGCCAACAAATTGATCCCCGTTCCCCAGCCCGTCCTCGCCGGCAGCAAGAGAATCGACAGGCAAATCCCCGCGGCTTCATCGAGCACGAACTGCCCCGGGTCCTTGTCGCCAAACTCGCGGATAGCCCAGGGCGCCAGGGCGATGCTCAGCACGGAAAAAAATCCCAATCCCACCAGCGCTACGACGTTCTGCGCCACCGGCCCAACGTTGGCCAAGATCGGCCAAAGAACAAGGCACGTGAGCAGGCTGGCGAACGTGCCGGAGGCCGGCAAATATCCCACCCCGCCCATGGTGACGATCCATCGCTTCATGATTGCGGAGGGTGTTTGCGGTACAGCGACACTGCTCTGTGAACGTACATCGATCCGCTGATGACCGTGATGGTCAGCGTCATCCAGATGCAGGCATCCCGGAAGATCGTCGCGGCGCGCAAGGCGTCGGCATCCAGCCGACGCCGATAATTCACGTACAGCAGAATCACCAGGATCGTCGCCGACTGAAACCCCATCTTGAGCTTTCCGCTGAGTTGCGCCCCGAACGCTTCGCCGCTGCTTTCCATGCTCCCGCGCAGGCTGGTGACCAGCAGTTCGCGCGCCAAAATCACCACCACCATCCACGGCGCCACCCCGGTGATCGTGGTCACGCCCTGCGGAATCCCGGTTCCATTGGGACTAGTCCATGGCTCGGTGAAATTCTTCCCCGCGAAAAAAATAAAACTCCCCAACACCAGCACCTTATCGACGAACGGATCGACCACTCGTCCAAACGCCCCCTCGACCTTCCATCGCCGGGCCAGGTATCCGTCGAGGAAATCGGTCGCCAGGGCGATGAGATAAACGATCAGCGCGATGTTAAGCCACAGCGCCTCTCCATGCCGCGGCAAGGCGCTTTCGTTCTGGTAATACGCCAGCATGGCGAAAAACACCCCCGCCAGGAGCAGCCGCGACGCGGTGAGGGCATTAGGGACGTGACGGAACATGCGGGGGTGGATTGTACGCTCCGGGGGCCGGCTTGACGATGCCGCGGGGGGCCATAGAATTCACGCAGTACCCGGGGCGATGGTCTAACGGGATGACGGCTGAATCGCATTCAGCAAATCGGGGTTCGATTCCCCGTCGCTCCACTTCGTTGCAGTCAGGCGAGTTTCACCACAAAACGCCGCGTCGGAAATTTCCGACGCGGCGTTGACGTGGGCAAAAGAACCTTGAGCTACAACGAGTTGCCACGCTCCGCGTGGCTCCCAGTGAAGGCGACGGTCTCGAATCGTGAGGTTCGAACCGACACTTTCGAGCTTGGCTCGCATTTCTTTGGGGTCGGCGTCCTCGGCGACGTATTTCAGTTGTTTAGAGCCATTTACGAACCGTTTGATCGGTTCGAACCGTAAAACGTCTTCGCGGTCAAGAGCGGTGAGGTTGTCTTGGAGTTTTCGTTTGGCGTTGAGCGATTCCACCTTGCGTTTCCGGAACTCTGCGGCAGAAAATGCGCCCGCGTCCAGGTAGGCCGCCGTGAGGCGATCCAGTTTCACTTCGATTTTCGCAATCTCCTTTTCAGTCCGACGCTTGGCGTCTTGCATGAGGTCAATTCCCTGCTGACGTTCCGCTCCCTTCACGCCGGCAGCGGAACACTAGAACTGTCCACAGCAATATCTACGATGAATCGCTTCAATATTTTGTACGGCAGCTTAAAACCACAGATGCTTGCAAGATCGGCCTTTAATTGCCGGGCAACCGTAGGATTCCAATCCTCAAAGTGTGGACGGCTTTGTACTCCGCTGATTTTTAGGACACGCTTTCTCAACTCTACCTGGACATGAAGATATCTCAACGAGCCGAAGCTGCGAACAATCGTCGTCGATCCTGAGAAAGCCCCGCTCGTCAAAATGGCTTTCGAACTCTACGCCACCGGCCAGTACACGCTTGTCCGCCTTCGGGAACTCCTAAACGCCAAGGGACTGCGGAGCGTAAAAAACCGAACGATGACGGCCTTCCGCTATCAATATCTCCTGCAAAATCCTTTCTATTACGGCGTCTTTGTTTTGAACGGCGAAATGCACCAAGGTGCTCACGAGCCGCTCGTCACCAAAGACCTGTTTGACAAGGTGCAGGAAGTCATGACTCGCCGGAGCAAGCCGAATTCCGTCCGGCTGAAATCGTACGTCTACCGGGGCCTCCTGCACTGCGGCGAATGCGGCTGCGGCGTCACCATGGAAACGCAGAAGGGCCACAATTATTTGCGGTGCACCAAGCGAGTCAAAAAAGACTGCTCGCAACCGTATGTGCGGGAAGAAAATATGACGACGCAAATCGCCGCCGCACTGACATCGGTTTCCTTGCCGGACGACACTGCCGACCGGCTCGTTCAACGACTGGAAACCCTCGGTATAATGGTAGCCATGGCAACGAAGAAAGTCGCAAAAACAGCCGCAGCCGCGAAATCACGGGTCAAGCCCGGCCCAAAGGCCGAGGTTTTGAAGCTGGAGGGCGACTGGCGGGAGAATATCCGCAAGTCGTTTCAAGCCGTGAAACCCGCCAAGGGCTGGCCGAAGTCTTAGGCCGGATCGGGTCGGTTATCAGGGGTCGGGGGCAGCCTTGCGTAAAGTACACACTTCCGAATCCAAATTCCAAACAAAATACGAACAGATTCTGTTCGGCCCGTCATTTTCGTGAGATGGCCGGAAGAAATGACGTCGCACGGGACACCGCGGCAAATTGGCTGATCCCGGATCAATCCCCACAACAATGGTAATCCCCAAAAGCACAGTAAGTCACTGATTCAACTCAAGTAGCGAGCGTACGGTCGGTTCTCGCCAACACTCTATCCCTCGCAAGAAGAGTTCTATTGGCGTCCCGCTGGCTCCATCCGACTCGCTGCGCTCGCTCATGGCAGACCATCCACGGTTCATTCTTCGTTTCCAAGCGTATCCCCCGATTTCTGCAAGTACGTGAAGAAGCACATCTGCTCGATTCCTTCGCTGATTCCGCGGAGCGAGAAGAGCTTGTAGAACCACGCCAAATCCCGCTCGGTCGGCTCGTCCGGCGGGGCCGTCGCCGGGCCCACGATCTCGGCCGCGGGGACTTCCATGACGTAATCGGACAGGTACGCGATGTTGATCTCGTCGGCCGTCTGCGTCGAGAGCACGAAGATTTTGTGCTTACGGATGAATTCGCGGAGATACCTGTCGGCCATTGACACCTCGATGGCGTCGAGGGCCGCCAGGTACGCCAGGGTATCGGGGTCCTGCTTCCATGCATGGGCATGCCGCTGCTCTTCCCGGTATCCGGTCAGCGCCGCGTCGAAATGGGCTTGAATGCGTTCGTAGAACGTTTCGACCTGATCGCCCGCAAGCCAACGGACGATCATGACCTCGCCGGGCCGGCGGTAGAGGTGGTAGTCGTTGGTGGACAGCTCGCGGGCATTGGGAAGGTCGAGCAACCCGGCCGCCTCGGCGGCGGATTGCTCGGGCAAGATGGGACTCTCGGCCGACTTCGATTTTTCCAGCCGGCCGAAGCCCCGCTGGACCTCGCGGGCAATCCCCGGGTCAAATCCCGGATAAATCCGGGCGTCAAATTTCCTGCACCCCTCAAAAACCGCCGCCAGTTCCGCGTGCATGCGAAACTCGTCGGATTTCTCTTTCGCCCGATCCGTCGGAGACAGCGGGCGATCTGCCGGACCTTCGTTGGGTTCGTCAAACATACCCACGATAAAATAACCGAATCACGGTCTTGACTCCCGCCGTGCCGCGTCGTTCGCCCGCCCGTCGTAGAATCCGCCTGCCGTCACGGTTTGATTTCCCGAAGTGAATCGCGCGGATAATTCAATGTCCACAAACGGGTTACCCGTCGCGGGACCGGGAAATGCCCGATCGAAAACGGCCCACTGCTCGACCGACGGCTGCGTGGCGGCTGGCGGCGCCGATTCCGTCGCGCCCAAGGCAAGGGCGGGCATCAGCACTATGACCCGGCAAGCTGCGGACATGCACCCCAATCTCATCGCTGCTCTGGAGAACATTTTGTGTTTTTCCAAATCCCGGCGTTTTGCGGTACTATACTTACACCAACCGCCATGAATTCACATCAGCCAACGCGGGAGACTGTATGTCGTTGCTGGATACCGTGGCGCTGGACGAGGATTTGGATCAGTTCGTTTCCCTCTTTAGACTTTTATCCGATAAGACGCGGTTGAACGTTCTTTTGTCCCTGGCCAGGGGTGAAAGGAACGTCACTTCCCTTTGCGAAGAATTGGGGCTTGCACAGCCCACGGTGAGCCACCATCTCGGTCTGCTGCGGGGCAACAACATGATCGCCAATCGCCGCCAGGGCAAGCAGGTCTTTTACTCTCTCCATCCCGCGGTCACGCTCGTCGATGAAAGCACGATGCAAATCACCGCCGCGAACGTCGTCGTGAAGATTTCCCATCACGCCAAGACCGCCGATTTTACGGGGCATCGTCCCGAAAATACCGCCCCGTGACGTGAATGAACACGTCCTCCAGCGTCGGCTTGCCGACTGAAACCGAATCGACCAGCCCCGGCAGCGTTTCGATCAATTGCGGCACGAATTCGTGCCCGCGCTTTCGCTCCAGTCGGACCGTGCCGTCAACGGTTTCCGTCGCAAGCTGAAATTTGTCGTTGAGGATTCCGGCGACGCGCTGCGGCTGGCGGGTCGTCAGGCTGATCACGTCTCCGCCGATTCGCTCCTTCATGGCCGCCGGCGTATCGCACGCCGCCAACCGGCCATGGTCCAAAATCGCCAGCCGCGAACATCGGTCCCCCTCGTCCATCAAATGCGTCGTCAGCAGCACGGTGACGCCTTCGTTTTGCTGAATCTCCCCCAGCAGTCTCCAAAGCTCGATCCGCGCCGCCGGGTCCAGACCGGTGCTCGGCTCGTCCAGCAGGAGAAGACTTGGTTGATGCAGCATGCCCTTGGCCAGTTCGACCCGCCTCCTCATGCCGCCGGAAAACCGCTCGACCCGTTCGTGCCGGCGGTCCGCCAGGTTCACCCGTTCCAGCAGGCGGTCGATTCGCTTCGACAATTCCGAGCCGCGTAATCCGTACAGATGCCCCTGTTGCCGCAGGTTTTCCTCGGCCGTCAGTTGCTTGTCGAGGCTCGGCGATTGGAACACCACCCCGATGTGCCGGCGCACCTCCCGGCGATTTTGCGCCAGGTCCAAGCCGAGAATCTTGACCTTCCCCGGCTCAGCCGCGATCAGCGTGCAAAGGATGCGAAACAGCGTCGTCTTTCCGCTTCCGTTGGGGCCAAGAAAGGCGAAGATTTCGCCCCGGTCAACGTGCAGCGACAAATCCACCAGCGCCGCCCGCTGTCCGTAGCTGTGGCTCAGTCGCTCGATCTCGACGACGGATTGCGATGAAGGCGCGGGCATTGATGGAACTGCCGTCACGGAGCCTCGAAGGTGAAACCGGCTTCGGTCTGCCCCGCGGCCTCGACCGTGATCTGCCGCTCCTGCTGCGGAAGCGTTTCCTGCCAGGCCACCAGCGTATATTGCCCCGCCGGCACGTGCTCGATCGTGAAACTTCCGTCGTCCCCGGTGACCGCGAACCACGGATGATCAAAAACGCCGATCCACGCGCTCATCCACGGATGCACGTCGCACCGCACCGCAAAGGGCGCTTCCGGCGAGGCAAGCGTGACGTCACGCTGCCCGACGCCCGCGAATCCGAAATTCACGTCCGGGTTCACCAGGCATTTCAAATGCACGTTGTGCAACACCGCGTCGCTCGATTTCACCCGAAGGACCTGCCCCGCCTGAATGGCCAGCACGTGCGGCACGTAAACGCATTTTACCTGGTCCAGCACCGCCGGCGCCGGCAATGCCGACGCCGACGCGGGGGCATCCTTCAAATACACGATCACGTTTTTCAATCCCCGCCCGGGTCCCACCAGGATGGATTCGTCCTGCACCATCGGCGAACCCGGAATCACCTTGGCCTGGGGCGGCGCTCCCAGGAAAACAACCCGCCCCTTAATGACGCCGTTGCCCGACGCCGACGCACGCGCCTCGGGCGTTTCCGGCCGGCCGCAACCAGTCGCCAAAAAACTGGCACAGAGGACACAGAGAGCACAGAGAAAGACTGATTTACCGCATCTTTCTCCGTGTCCTCTGTGCTCTCTGTGGTTCATTTAGTCAGGCGATCTAAATCTGATCCATCATCAAGACCGCCAGAAGCACCGGCAGATAGATGATCGATGCGAAGAACAATTTTCGGGCCTCGGCCCGGCTGCGCCGGGTCGCGCACGACAGCGCGAAGGCGAAAAACGTCACCCCCAACACCACCGCCGATACGGTATACACCCTCCCCGCAACCTGGGCCATGACGGGCATCAAACTCACCGGCAGAAGCGCCGCGCTGTACAACACCATCTGTCTGCCCGTGCGGCGCAATTGCGGATCGTCCACCGGCAACATCTTGAAGCCCCCGAGCCGATAATCCTCCCGATACAACGTCGCGATCGCCAAGAAATGCGGGATTTGCCAAACGAATAAAATCCCGAACAACGCCAGCGCCGGCGGCGCCAGCGACCCCGTCACCGCGGTCCATCCCATCATCGGCGGCACGGCACCGGGAATCGCACCCACCAGGGTGTTCAGCGTCGTCACGCGCTTCAGCGGCGTGTAAATCAGCACGTAGCTCGTCAACGTCGCCGTCCCCAATAGCGCCGTCATCCGGTTCACGAACAGCAGCAAATACAATCCCCCCAAAACCCCTGCGGCCACCCCCAGCGCCAGCGCTAGCCGCACGGAAATTCTTCCCATGGGCAGCGGCCGATGCGCCGTTCGCCGCATCCGGCCGTCGTATTCCCTTTCCAATAGCTGATTGAGAATCGCCGCACTGGCCGCGCACAGCGCCGTTCCCACCAATGTGTGCGGCAGCCGCATCCACTGTTCCGTCGTTTTGGCCGCGATGGAAAACCCCACCGTCGTCGTTCCCAGGATCAGCAGATTCATCCGCGGCTTCACCAGCTCGCAAACGTCGCGCCAGGATGTCCCGGAATTCGCTGGTGAAAGTTCGTAGATGTTCGTGGCCGAATTCATGGGAAGCGAGGGATTCTAGTCAAACCTGGCCGGATAATGAAGTTCCCTCGTGCAAGTTGCCCGTTCAGCCAGAGCTACCGCAATTTCCGCGGAAGCGGCATCCGGCGCATCGCCTCCGAGACCGGGCGGGAACATAAACGGGTCAGGCTGATTTGTATCCTCATTCGGATTCATGCCGATCGTGCTTCCCGCCCGTTTCGACTGGCCGCGGGCGTGGGAGATGGATTGCGGTTATGATTGATTTGAGGCCTTGACAGGAGAAACGGCAATGAACTGGCGCGAACGCATTTCGGTCGATCCGATGGTGTGCCATGGCAAAGCGTGCATCAAAGGAACACGGGTGATGGTCTCGGTTGTACTGGATAATTTGGCGGATGACCAGAGCGAGGCGTCGATCTTGAAGAGCTATCCATCGCTAGGACATGAAGACGTGCAGGCGGCCATCGCATACGCAGCGGAATTGGCGCGGGAGCGTCTCGTGCCTCTCGGTCCAAAGGTGGCCTGATGCGTTTCAAGATCGACGAGAATCTGCCGCGGGAGTCCGCGGAGTTTCTAACACAAGCGCGCTACGACGCCGTGACAGTCATCGCCCAGCGCATGGGTGGGGGGCCTGATCCAAAGTTGGCAACGGTCTGTAAATCGGAAGGCCGCGTGCTGGTGACGTTGGACTTGGATTTCGCGGACATCCGAGCGTATCCCCCCGCCGAGTATCCGGGCTTCATAGTGCTTCGTCCGACAAGCCATGCAAAATCGCACGTTCTGAAATTATTGCAATTGGTGATCGAGCGCTTGCCGTGTGAAGAATTAACCGGCAAACTCTGGGTGGTCGATGAGGGAGTTATTCGGATTCGTGAGAGCGAATGAGGTTGCCCGGATTACTCCGATCGCGCGCAACGCGATGATCCAATTCATCGCCAGAAGCAGCGCCCCCACGGCCACGTGCAGCGAAGCGATGTCGGCGGGCTTCCTCAGCAGCACCGTCAGAATCCCCAACGTCACCTGAATCACCAGCAATACGAGAATGATCCATGCCGGCCTGGTGAACGCTGGCTGCGCCCAAAGCCGGAGCAGAATCATTGTTGCCAGCCAGATGACCGAAATGCTCGCCACCGTCGCACCGATTCGATGGGCGAAATGAATCCAGATTTGGAACAGGGTCACGCGATTGAGGCCCAGGTCCATCCCATATTGATGGATCGCCGCTTGCCGAAAGGCGGCGTCAATATGTGTCGGGGGCAGCAGATGGCCGTAGCTGGTTGGAAAATCGGGGATCGCCAGCCCGGCATCGCAGAGGCGCATGATGGCGCCCACGATGAGTTGAGCCAGGAGGATCGCCACGGTGGTCAGCGCGACGATCAGGACTTTTCTGACGGCGAACGCCGGGATGACGTTTCGCGCCTCGGCCCAGAACCGGGAGGTCATCACGCAGAACGCGGCGATGAAGCAGAAAAACAACTGGGCCGCGATTCCATGAACGATGGCCAGATCGCGGTCGCTGAGCACGACGCGCAGGCCGCCGATCGTCCCCTGCACGCATACGGCCAGGAAGACCGCGACGGCGGTCCATCGGACCCATTTCCGCCGATCCGTCGCCCATGCCGCCGCCACGAGCAGGATGGTCAGAAATCCCACCGCCGTCCCGGCCAGCCGATGCGTGTGCTCGAACAGAATGCCGCCGACCCACTTGCTCGGTGGGAACGTGAACATGTTATAGCCCCAGGAATTGGGCCAGTCCGGCACGGACATGCCCGCCTGGTGGCTGGTGACCAGCCCGCCCATGAAGATCAACGGAAACGTCGCCCCCGCCGTGATCATCGCCAGCCAATGGACCAACGAATTGTATTGCTGTTTTTGGACGCCGATTCGCATAAGTTAATAATTGACAATGAATAATGGATAATTGACAGTTGTCCACTATCCATTATCCATTATCCATTTCCACGTCCGTCCGATAAGCGGAATTCGTCGGTTTTCATCCGTTCCGCCTTCACGGCATATCACCAATAGCCGATACAACCGTCAAGCTTTGACCTCGTTGCTTAACTTGCCGCGTCGTTTGACCGAAGGAAAGCGTATATGAACAAAGTCATCACACTATTCGGCCTGTCGATTTTTCTGTGCGCTTGCAGCAGCCACCACAACAACGCCTCCATTACCGGCTTGACGCCGTCGGACGCTCAGAAGATGAAATCGGAGAACGCGAAGATCACCGAGGCGCCGGAGCCGGCGCTAAAGGCGAACACCCGCTTTGCCGCCGGGCAAGTGGCCGAAACGCAGGGCAACTTCAGCGGCGCGATCCATCAGTATAACGAGGCGCTGGACATCGATTCCAAGCACCTGCCGTCGCTCTATCGCCTGGGCGTGATTTACGCCGGCGAGAAGGACTACGACAAGTCCATCGAGATCTGGAAGCGTTACATCGACGCCAGCGGCGACTCGGGTTATGCCTACGGCAATCTCGGGTACTGCTACGAACTGGCCGGGCTCCCCAAGCTGGCCGAGGCCACCTACCAAAAAGGCATCGAAAAGGATTACAACAACGGGCCTTGCCGCGCGAATTACGGCCTGTTCCTGGCCCGCCAGAACAAGATTCAGGAAGCCGTTCGCATGTGGACCCCCGTCCTGACCGAGGCCCAAATCCACTACAACCTGGCAAGCATTTATCAGAACGATGGCCGCAAGGCCGAAGCCAAGGCCGAATACCAGAAAGCGCTCGACTGCGATCCCACGCTGATCGACGCCCGAGCCCGCCTGGCGGCCCTGGGAACGGAATAGCCGCTTCCCATCCAAAATTAAGAAGCCCACGGATAGCCATCCGTGGGCTTTTTTTCAATGCCCATGGCGAAAGTTGCTACTGTCCGCATTTCATCAGCCGGTGTATCGCCTGGTCGAGCTGCGCGAAGCTGATGGGCTTTACCAGGTGATCGCTGAATCCCGCCTCGCGGCTCTTGCGGATGTCCTCGTCCATGCCGTATCCGCTCATGGCGATGCCATTGGTGCCGTAACGCTCCTTGATTTGCTGCATCAACTGATAGCCCGTGGCATCCGGCAAGCCAATGTCGCTGACGAGCAGATCAAACGGCTCCTTCGATGCCAGGTCCAGCGCCTCGGCCGCGCTGGCCGCCGTCTTCACCGAATATCCGGCCGAACCCAGCAGCTTGGCGAGCATGGTGGCCGTGTCGGCATGGTCTTCCACGACCAAAAGCCGCACCGGCGCCCGGCCGGCGTCGGCCCGGGCGGACGTTCCTGTTGCCGCGTTTTCCATTGTTGCCTCCAGCGCGGGAAGTTCGATTGTAAATACCGACCCCCTTCCCGCTCCACCGCTCTGGGCGCAGATTTTACCCCCATGCAGTTCAACCAGGGCCTTGGAAATCGCCAGCCCCAGCCCCAGCCCCCCGAATTGCCGGGCCGTTTCCGCGTTCCCCCGCTCGAACGCGTTGAAAATATTCTCCAGAACCTCGGCCGACATGCCGATCCCCGTGTCCCTCACGCAAACCCGAACCCACCCGCTTGCGCGCCGGCTGGAGACGTAAACGTCGCCGCCCGCCGGCGTAAATTTTGCCGCGTTCTTCACCACGTTCCACAGCACCTGCTGCAATCGCGCCGGATCGGCGTTCACCGAACCCACGTCCGCGCCCAGATCGAAATGGACGCGAACGCCTTTTTCCAGAATCTGGTCCCGGCAGATGCCGAAAACGTGCCTCACCGCATCGTTCAAATCCACCCGCCGCTCCCGCAACGCCAGCTTGCCGCTGGTGATGCGGCTCAGGTCCAGAAGATCGTCGATCAATTTGGATTCCAGTTCCACGTTCCGCCGGATCATGGCCATCTCGTCGCGCAAAGCCGGCGGCAAATCCGAAACCGCCTCGATCGCCGCCACCGCCATCAGCACCGGCGTCAGCGGCGTCCTCAACTCATGGCTCAATACCGCCAGAAATCGGTCCTTCAAGCGGTTGGCGGCTTCGGCGGATTCCTTGGCGTTCTTCAAGGCCCATCGTGCGTCCTTCAGATCGGTAACGTCCACCATCAGGTTCACCGCGCCAACCACGGCGCCGCAGCCGTCGCGGATCGGCCGCGGAAACGGCAACACGTTCCGCCGCGTGCCATCCGGCCGCTCGATGACGATTTCCAATCCGCGAACCTCCCGGCCTTCCCGCAACGCGATCGCCATCGGACAATTCTCCAACGGCATCGCCTTGCCATCCGCGTCGAGAATATGCGGCGCGCCGCTCCAGCGGTCCTGGCCGATTCTCGGTTCCCGACCCCACAACTCCACCGCCGCGTCGTTGTACAGCCGGATATAGCCTTGCGCGTCGCACAGGTAGGCCGCGGCCGGCAGCCCTTGGATCAGCGGGCGATAGTGCTCTTCGCTCGGCTCCAATGCGGATATCTTTACGTCGGGAGACGGACATTCCATTGCCACGGGGCGCTCACCTGCATAGAGGAGGTCGAACATAGAAAGGTTTCCCGCAGGCACGGCCGCTCACCCGCGGCCATGCCCGTTGGGCACCGCTCGAAACAACACCTGGAAAATAAACCCGAATCAACAAAACCGGCAATGCATAAAATTAATTAGTTGCCCCGCAAAACGTCCCTGGAAACATGATCTGACGTAACAATATGCAATATAATGTGATATGGTAAAATATCCCACGGATCGCCGCCGATGGCATATGAAAAATCGTTGATTGGGGGTCGTATTCGGGCATCGCTTGGCGCGATTGTTTAGCCCGTTATAGTCGTGATTGGTTTCTTCGTCGCTGGAGCACAATGCATCCGCTGTCGGTTGAAAAAGTGACCAAAACCTTTCGCCAGGGCGACCGGACCGTCACCGCGTTGGCCTCCATCGATCTGGAGGTGCCCCAGGGTCAGTTCCTCGCCATCATGGGCGCCAGCGGATCGGGCAAGAGCACGCTCCTGCACCTGATGGCCGGCTTGGCCCGGCCTGACTCCGGCAGCGTCCGCATCAACGGCGAGGATTTGGCCAACATGCCCGATTTCCAACTCACGACGTTTCGCCGGCGAAACATCGGCCTGGTATTTCAATCGTTCAATCTCATTCCGACGCTCTCGGCCGAGGAAAACATCGCCTTGCCGCTGATGTTGGAAGGAACCAATGGCCGGCCCGTGCGCCGCAAGGTGGAGGAGCTATTGGAGACCCTCGGCATCGCCGACCGCCGCACTCATCGTCCCGATTCCCTCAGCGGCGGGGAGCAGCAGCGCGTCGCCATCGGCCGCGCTCTGGCCGCCGATCCCGCCGTCATCCTTGCCGACGAGCCCACCGGCAACCTCGACAGCGCCAATTCCCGTTCCGTTTGCGAACTGCTTCGTGATTTGGTCGTGATCCACAAAAAGACCATCGTCATGGTCACGCACGAACCGGTGATCGGCGCCTATGCCCAGGAAGTCGCCGTCATCCGCGACGGCCAGATTCTGACCCACTTCGCCACCGACGGCCTGAACGGTCATGGATTGGCCGCCAAATACGCCGATTGCCTGGCATGAAACGCAAAAACGCGCGCACGCCTTTACAAATGACAAATGACAAATGACAAATGACGAATACCCATGGTTCTTTTTCGCCTTGCCATCTCCAACCTGAAAGTCCGCAGAATCCGGATGGCGCTGACGGTGGCGGCGATCGCCCTGTCGGTCAGTCTCGTGGTCACCGTGACCAGCGGATACAAATCCCTGCAAGGCGCGGCCCTGAAATTCCTCGACCGGTACATGGGCGCCGCCGATGCGATAATCACCCCCACCGACGAGATTCAGGGGGTCGTGCCCGAGAGCCTGGTCAAGCAGCTTCTGGCCGATCCGGACGTGCGCCAGGTCTCCGGACGCCTGGAATCCGAGCGCGAATTGAACCGTGCCGCCGGCCACGCCGGCCCGGCGCGCACCCCCGAAAGGATTGCCGCCGGGGCGGTCCCTCCCGAAAAAATCTACGTCGAACTGATCGGCGTTCGCAGGCCCGACGACACCACGATCGAATCCCTCGATCTGGTCGATGGCCATTGGTTCGACGCCTCCATTGGCAACGATGCCGTTCTGGACGAGGCCGCCGCGAAACAAATCGGCGTCAAGATCGGCGACAGCTTCGACCTCCCCGGGCTTCACAAGCCTTCGCTCCGCGTCAGGGTCGTCGGCCTGGTCCATAAGCCGGTCTTCTTCACCCAGCGCTCCGCGTCGATTTATCTCCCCATCGAAACGCTCCAGCATTTCACCGGTCAGGACAATCCTCCGCTGGTTTCCAGCATCAGCGTCAATCTCCGCGCCAAGGCCGATTTCGACGCCTTCCAGAAACGCTGGACCGCCCGCCTGGCGCAAGTCGATCGCAACCTCAATCTGCGCATGCGGCGGCAAAATGCCGGCGATCTGGAAAAAAATCTCCGCGGCGTTCAGATGGCCGCGTATCTCGGCGGAATGGTTTCCATGCTCACCGCCATGTTCGTCATCTTTTCCGCCGTGAGCATGGGCGTCACCGAACGGCAGCGGACCTTGGCGATGCTCCGTGCCGTCGGCGCCGTCCGATCACAGATATTTCTACTGGTTACCATGGAGGGATTCGTCCTGGCCGGCGTTGGTATTGCGGTGGGCATTCCGCTCGGCATGCTGTGGATGCGGCTGCTCTACCACCGCTACGCGGAATTATTCGCCGCCGGCGTGATCTTCAATTTCACCGGGATGGCTTTCGCCGCCGGTGGGTCGCTCGCCACGGCCCTGGCCGCCAGCGCTCTTCCCGCATGGTGGGCATCCCGAATCAGTCCCCTGGATGCCCTGAACGCCTTCGCCGGACCTTCCGCCAACCGCCCCAGGATTCGCTGGGCCGTTCTCGGCCTGCTTCTGATTTCCATCGATCCCCTGATTTTTTTCGGCCCCGTCGAGCGGCTCCTGCAAACCGTCGGTTATCCCGATCCGCTCAACGCCGCCCAGACTCTGCGGTTTTTCGGCCATTTTGCCGTTGGATTGCCGGGAATCATCTTTGGGTTCTTTCTGCTGGCGCCGTTGGTCGTCTGGGTCGTCGAACGGGCCGTTGCGCCGCTGCTGGCCGTCGGCTTCGCCGTGCCCGGCAGGCTCTTGCGGCAGCAGCTCAGCACCGGCATCTGGCGCGCCGCCGGAACCGGCGCCGCACTCAGTGTCGGATTGGCGACCCTCATCGCCATGCAGGTTCAGGGCCACACGCTCATCGGCGGCTGGCAGATCCCCAACAAGTTCCCCGACATCTTCATCTGGAGCCCCGACCTGATCTCCTGGCAGGACCAGAAAACCCTGGCCGCCGTTCCCGGCATCATGCCCGGAACCCTCATGCCCGTCGTCGTCACCACGCCCGCCGGCGACAGCAAAAGCAATCTCCTTATCGCTTCCCTTCTTTCCGGACGGAACATTGGTACGATGTTCTTCGGCGTTGATCCCCAGCAATCGCTCAACATGATCCAACTGGATTTCCGCGACGATGACGGCAATCCGCTTCCTCCCGACCAGCAGGCCGCCGCCGAGGCTCGCGCCGCCCAGGAAATGAAAAAGCCCCGCAGGATCATCGTCACCGATGAGTTTCGTCAAGCCCACCACCTGAAGATCGGCGATACGTTCAATCTGATGACAACCGTCAACGGCGTGCAGAGCTACACCATTTGCGCCAACGTGTGGTCGCCCGGCGCGGACGTGCTGATCACCATGTTCGATCTCGGCCGTATTCTCGATCAGCGCACGGTCGGAAGCGTGTTCGGCTCCATCGATGAAGCCAGGAGGGATTTCGGCGTCACCGGCGCTCGCCTGTTTGCCGCCAATCTTCAGGGAGGATTCGATAAAACGGACCTGCTTAAAAACGTCCAGAAGGAACTGGGCGACCGCGGCCTCATCGCCGGCGACGTCCGGCACATCAAATACGCCGTGGAAAGCGCGTTCTATCATCTGCTCGATCTGGTCAGCACCGTCGCCGTCGCCGCCATGGCGCTGGCTTCCCTCGGCGTCGCCAACACCATCATGGCCTCCGTCCGATCGCGCCGATGGCAATTCGGCGTTCTGCGCAGCATCGGCCTGGGGCGCGGCGACCTGCTCCGCATGATCCTGGCCGAGGCGGCCATGCTGGGGCTGGTTGGTATGACGCTCGGCCTGGCCGCGGGATTGGAGATCGGCGTCGACGCGCGAAAGCTCAGCGGCGACGTGCTCGGGTACGCACCCCCCATGCAGGTCCCCTGGGCAATCGTTGCCTGCGGCTGCCTGGCGGTGGTGGTGGTCTCGCTGGCCGCCAGTCTCTGGCCGGCCCTGGATGCCACCTTCACGCAACCCTTGGATTTGCTCCAGGCCGGCCGGGCTTCTAACTGAACCTTACTTGGCGAGAATGTCCATTCAAAAGGCCACTTCGCTTCCGATCCTGGTCATCATCGCCGGCCTACTTGCCGCGTTCGCCGTCACGGGTTGGACGGCCTGGCTCGGCAAATCCGCAACTTACGATGAGCCCCTGCATTTCATGGGCGCCTGGATACAAACCCATTACGACGATTTCCGTTGCGATCCCGAAGACCCGCCGCTTTGGCGCTATTACGCGATGCTCGGCACTTCCAAGAGCGAACTGAAAGTCCCAACCTCGGGCGTGGAATGGAACGACATGCTCCGGGATCGCGGCGTTGAGGGGTTGTTCTTTCAGGACGTGTTTTATTATACGCCGGAAAATAACGCCGTTGCGGCGCTCGTCGCGGCGCGGGGGCGCATGCTGATGCTCGGCGTGGTGTTGGGCGCGGCGATCGCGTGGTGGGCGTGGCGCCTGGGCGGTCCGGCGGCCGGAGCCGCCGCCGCCGCCGCTTTTTGCTTCGATCCCAATTTCCTCGCCCATGCGCCCCTGGTCAAAGACGACGTGCCGATTGCCCTGGCCCTTCTGCTGTTCATGGCGGCCGCCTGGCTCGTCGGACAACGCGCCACGCTTTGCCGCTGCATCGCCGTTTCGCTGGCGCTGGGCGCGGCGCTTACCGTTAAATTTTCCGGCGTGGTGGCGATTCCCGTCCTTGGCATCGTCCTTTTGATTCGCGCCCTTCTTCCCCAGCCGTGGAATTTCCTGAAGTGGACGGCCCAGACACGCGCCAAGCGGCTGGCCGTCGCCACCTGCATCGCCTTCGCTTCTTGCCTGATCGCCTACGTTTTCATCTGGGCGTGCTATCGCTTTCGCTACGGTCCCAGCGTCGATCCCAGCCAGATTTTCGATTTCAGCGAATTGCCTCGCATCACCGCCAAGCACGAGGCTTTTGCCGCCTATCATGCGTTCACCCTGACCAGCGAGCAACTCCGGCAATGGAACGCCCACTGGAAACCCGGCGCCCTCTTTCGCCTGGCGCTGTGGGCGGGGGATTCCCATCTGCTGCCGCAGACGTGGATCGAGGGATTTCTGTTCAGCTACGGCACCGCGCCCGGCCGGGAGGCGTTTTTGCTTGGAAAACCTTCCATGTCCGGATGGTGGTATTACTTCCCGGTTGCGATGGCCGTCAAAACGCCGCTGGCGACGTTGATCGCGTTGCCGTTGTCGGCGGCGTATTGGATTTCCCGACGCGCCTCCGCCGTGAAATTGTGGGACGTCCTGGCGCTGGCGCTGATGCCCCTGCTCTACATGGCGATCGCCATGGGTTCCGATCTGAACCTGGGCATCCGCCACGTGCTGCCGGTTTATCCGTTCCTCTTCATCTTCGTTGGGATCACCGCCGCCGACGCTTTGCGGCGCGGCCGGAAAATCGCGAAGGCTTTGATCGGCGTTTGTCTCCTGGGTCTGGTGTTGGAAACGTACCTGGCGTATCCCGATTTCATTCCATTTTTCAACGTCGCCGCCGGCGGCTGGCGCAACGGCCCAAACCTCCTTGGCGATTCCAACGTGGATTGGGGACAGGAATTGCCGGCACTGGCCCAGTGGCAACGCGCCAATCCCCAATACCAGTTGTTCCTCAACTATTTCGGATCGGCCGATCCCCGCTATTACGGCATCCATTACGTGAAACTTCCCGGCAGCATTGGGCCTGACGATCAGACCCCCTCCGCGTCCCTCCCGCGAGTTTATGCCATCAGCGGCAACGCCGCTCATTTTCCCTGGATTTCCCGGCAGGACCGGGATTTCTACCTAAAACTCCAAAGCCAAATCCCCATTGCCGTTCTTGGCCATTGCATCTACTTGTACAATCCACCCTAGCGAATGAACCCTGCTGGAATTGCCGATGTCTCGTCCCGGCCGAAATGGCTCGCCCTGGCGGCGTGCGCGCTGTTGCTGATCGCGTTTTGGGCCGTCGCCTCCTCCGCCTGGCTCGACAAATCCGCCGCGTTCGACGAGCCGTTTCATTTCGTCGCCGCCTGGGTCCAGACCCACTATGGCGATCTCCGCTGCAATCCGGAAGATCCGCCGCTCTGGAAATATTACGTTGCCGCCGGCACGAGCAAGAACGATCTGGCCATGGATTGGCAATCTCCCCTGTGGAATCGGATGCTCGATTCCATTCCGGCCGCCTCCATGCTGTACTCGGATAAAGTCTTGTATCAAACCCCCGGCGTTGACGCCGACAAGCTCCTGGGCGCCGCCCGCAAACGAATGGTGTTGGTCGGCGTCGCGCTGGGCGCGGCCATCGCCTGGTGGGCGTGGCGGCTTCGTGGTCCCGTCGCCGCCGTCGTCGCCACTGCCGCGTTCTGCTTCGACCCCAATTTCCTGGCACATTCCCCCATCGTCAAAAACGACGTTCCCATCACCCTCGTTTTCCTCCTGCTCATGGGGGCCGTCTGGCTCCTTGGGGAAAGGGCGACCCTGGTCCGCTGCGCCGCCGTCATGTTGCTCGTCGCCGTCGCGCTGACCACAAAATTCTCAGGCCTGCTCACCTTGCCCATCCTTGCCATCGCCTTGGTTTGCCGAAGCGCCATCGACCGGCCGTGGGTTGTCCTGAAATGGAGCCTGGCAACCCGCCGCCGGCGATTCGCCGCATCGCTTGCGCTGCTGACCGCGTCGATCCTGTTCGCATACTTCTTCATCTGGGCTTGCTACGGATTCCGCTTCTGCCCCAGTTCCGATCCCACGGCGAAATTCAACTTCAAGGAACCGATCCTCTATATCGCCGAAAACGAGATGTGGCTCCGTCAAGACCCCGTGCCTTCCGCCGTCTCCCAAGATCAATTGGCGCGATGGGTCGAGCAGTGGAAACCGGATGCGATCGTTCGCATCGGGAACGTGGTGAATAGCCATCATCTCCTCCCCCAGGCGTGGCTCTTCGGATTTCTTTACACCTACGGAACTTCCCTTGGACGCCACGCATTTCTTTGCGGCCAAATTCGCTTCCAGGGATGGTGGTACTATTTCCCCCTGGCCATGCTGTTCAAGACGCCCGTGGCGACGCTCGCCGGCTTGGGACTCGCCCTGGCCTTCTGGATCCGATCGGCGCGCCGCCGCGCCGAGGCTCGTCGAGATGGGTGGGCCGTTTGCGCTCTAGTTGTCGCGCCGGTCATCTACCTGGCCGTCGCGATGCACGGCAATCTGGACATCGGATTGCGGCACGTATTCCCCATCTATCCGTTTCTCTTCGTTTTCCTCGGCGTAATGGCCGCGCAGGCCCACCGCCGATGGCCCAGAATCGCCGCCAGCGTGCTAGTTCTCTTGTTCGCCTGCCTGATCGGTGAAACCGTCTCGGCCTATCCCGATTACATTCCCTTTTTCAACGTCGCCGCCGGCGGATCGCGCGGCGGCCTAAGCCTGCTCAGCGATTCCAACCTCGACTGGGGCCAAGACCTGCCCGCGCTGGCCCGTTGGCAACGGGAACATCCCGACCGGCAACTCTATCTTTGCCAATTCGCCCTGCCCGATCCCCGCTATTACAAAATCCACTACATTGCCATGCCCGGAGCCCTCCTCAGACAAGAGGACGAGAAGGCGCCCTCCGGCTTGCCCCCCGTCTATGCGGTCAGTGCCGTCGCCCTCCAGGGAACCTATATGCCGCCCGAGCTGAAACATAGAGTCTGCGATCCTCTCCTGAAGACCCAACCCTTCGAGGTTCTCGACGGCACGATCTATCTCTTCGACTCGCCGCCGCCGTAAATCGAATTGCTCAATTCTCGTTCAGCCGCGGCCGCCGGCTGTGCCACTCGGTCGCCATTTCATACATGCGGGCGATGCGCAGCAGCTTTTCTTCGCCGAACGTCGGACCCAGCAATTGCAATCCGATCGGCAGCGGCTTGGGGCCGGAGGTGAAACCGCAAGGCAGGCTGATCCCCCCGATGCCCGCGATGTTGCACGTCACCGTGAAAACGTCGCACAGATACATCTGTAGCGGATCCCCGGTTTTCTCCCCCGCCTTGAACGCCGGAGTCGGGCTGGTCGGGCAGAGGATCACGTCGCACTTCTCGAACGCGCCGTCGAAATCACGCTTGATCAGCGCTCGCGTCTTCAAGGCCTGAAGATAATATTTGCTGGAATACCCTTCCGACAGGGCGAAGGTCCCGATCATGATCCTCCGCTGCACTTCCTCGCCGAATCCCTCCGCCCGCGATTTGCTGAACAAC
>Ga0181538_10000647_pt1 | contig 41344 bp, 38 predicted proteins | sample PEATcosm2014_Bin_40_FD_119773 | JGI IMG/M metagenome (GOLD analysis project Ga0181538, IMG submission 119773) | Peatland microbial communities from MTU Mesocosm Facility, Houghton, MI, USA - PEATcosm2014_Bin23_30_metaG | ecosystem: Environmental > Terrestrial > Soil > Wetlands > Peat | place... | reverse complement strand
GACTCCGACTCCGACTCCGACTCCAGACGACTCGACGACCGGGGGGGCGCGCCCGCTTCGCCGATCGTGTCCCTCGGCCCGCTCGATCCGGAGCGCCTGCGCGACGTGTACGCGGCGTGCGACGTGCTGGTCGTGCCGTCCGTCCCGACGCGCACCTTTCGCGAGCCGTGGGGGTTGGTTGTCAACGAGGCCATGAACCGCGGGCTTGCCGTGATCGCAACCGATGCCGTGGGAGCCGCCGCCGGCGGGCTCGTCCGCGACGGAGAGAACGGCCTGATCGTGCCGGCGGGCGACGAGCGGGCACTCGCCGCGGCCATGACCAAGCTCGCGGATGACCCGCGGTTGCGGACGCGGATGGGCGAGGCCGGCCGCGGCGATGTGCTCGCGTTCAGCCACGACGCCTGGGCGGGGGGCTTCTCACGCGCGCTGTCCAGCCTCGGCGTCTCCCGCGGGCCTTGGTAGCGTTGCGCGGTCAGACTATGAGAATCGCCCGTCTCGAGAGCCGACCGATGGGGATTCGCTCGGCCGTCGTGACCGCGCTGCTCGCGGCCACGCTGCTCGCGTTCGCCCAGCCGGCGCGCGCGAACGTCGGCGAACAGATCATCCTGCGCTGCGCCCACGTCGAATCGCTCAGCGGCTTCAGCCAGAGCGCCTACAACCAGGCCCTGAAAGAGCTCGAAGCCGACGCCGAAGAGTACAGCCCGTGCGCGGCTCAGATCCATGCGGCGCAGCGCGCGGCCGCGGCAGGCGCTGCGGGCGCTCGTGGAGGCGCCGCTGCCGCCGGCCAGAGCGCCAACCAGATCGCGATCGCCCCCACGCCGTCGCAGCGACGGGCGATCACCCACGCCGAGCACGCCGGCTCCGAACCGGTCAAGCTGGACGGCCGCGCGATCCACCCTGGCGTCGTGCACGTCGACGTCGCCTCCGCGCTCAGCTCGCTGCCGACACCGCTGCTCGTGATCATCGCCTTCCTCCTGGCCTGCGCGTTGGCGCTCGCGGGCGGCAAACTGGCCAAGCGTGTCCGTGACGGCCGCTCCGACTGAGCTCGCGCCGACGCACGGCGTGCAGCCACCGCCGTCGCGTGCGCGCGACGGATGGCAACGCCGATCGCCGCCGGCGTGGCTGGCGGTCAATGGGCAAGGACTGTGGTGGCCGACGCTACTGATCGCGGCGAGCTTCTGCTGGATCACGTTTCACGCCAAGGGCGGCCTGAACCTCGAATCGATGACCTCGACCGAGATGGCGCTGACGCTCGTGGCGGGGCTCCTGGTCGCCGCGAGCGTGCTCCTGGCCCCGCCGGGCAGGCGCGCGTGCGGGGCGTGGTCCGTCGGGCTCCTGCTCACGTTCACGGTGCTGAGCGCGCTGTCGATCGTGTGGTCTGTGCAACCCGACGTCAGCTGGCAGGAATCCGGACGGCTGCTCGCGTACAGCGCAATGTTCGCCGCCGGGGTGGCGCTCGTGCGGGTGGCTCCCCAGCGCTGGCCCGCGGTCCTCGGCGGGCTGACGCTGGCGGCGGTCGTCGTTTGCGGCTATGCGCTGCTGACGAAGGCGTTCCCCAGCCTGGCGCCGCTGGCCTTCTACGCGCGCCTGAAGGAACCGTACGGCTACTGGAACGCCGTCGGCCTGACGGCGGCGATGGGCGTGATCTGCTGCATGTGGCTCGGCGCGCGCCGTGACGGCCACGCGCTGCTGCGCGCGCTCGCCTACCCCGCGATGGGGCTGCTGCTGCTGACGCTCGTGCTCGCCTACTCGCGCGGTGCCCTGGCAGCGTTGGCGCTCGGCCTACTGCTGTGGTTCTGTCTGATCCCGCTGCGCCTGCGCGGCGCCGCGGTGTTGATCGTCGGGGCGCTCGGGGCGGTGGCGGTGGCCGCGTGGGACTTCTCCAGGCACGCGCTCAGCGCGGAAGGCGTGCCCCTGGCAGAACGCGCCACCGCCGGTCACCAGCTGGGAGCGCTGGTGGTGGCGATGCTCGCGGCGCTGACGATCGCGGGGATCGCGATCGGCTTCCTCACCGCCCGGCGCGCGCCGTCGCTGCTGGCGCGCCGGCGTGCCGGCGGAGCGCTGCTGGCGGCGATCGTGCTCGTGGCGATCGCATTCGCGGGAGCGCTCGCGCACAGCCAGCGCGGCTTCACCGGGAGCATCTCGCATGCCTTCAGCAACCTCACCAACCCGAATGCGAAAGCGCCGCCGAACACGCCGGGCCGCCTCACGGCGGTGGCGAGCGTGCGGGCGCGCTACTGGAAGGAGGCCCTGCAGGTTTTCGACGCCCACCCCGTGCTCGGCTCGGGCGCGGGCGGCTATGCGACGGCGCACCTGCGCTACGAAACACAGACGCTCGAAGTCAAACACGCCCACGGCTTCATCGTGCAGACGCTCGCCGATCTCGGCCTCGTCGGCCTGGCCATCGTGCTCGCGCTGCTGCTCGCGTGGCTGGCCGCCGCGGGCCGTTCCACGCATCCGTTCAACCGCCGCTGGAGCAGCTGGCGCGCGTGGCTGCAGATCCGCGCGGGCGCCGGCCCGGGCTGGCGCAGCCTGTGCGAGGGCGAGCTCACCCGCTACACGCCCGAGCGCGTCGGCATGCTGAGCCTGCTGTGCCTGGTTGTCGTATTCGGCGCGCACTCGCTGATCGATTGGACGTGGTACGTGCCGGGCGACGCGTGCGTGGCGCTGCTGTGCGCGGGCTGGCTTGCGGGACGCGGGGAGCTGGTCCCCTCGGCTGGAGTGGCGACCTCGAGTGCGGCGCCGCGGACGGCGATCTCCCCAACGCGGATCGCGATCGCCGGCGCCGTGGTCGTCGCGACGCTGCTGGCGATGTGGTCGCAGTGGCAGCCGCAGCGCTCCGAAGAAGCGGCCCAGCAGGCCGACGCGCTGCTGCAGGCGCACGATCCGCGCGCTGCGAGCGCCGCGGCCGACACTGCGATCTCGCGCGACCCGCTGTCGGTCGAAGCGCTGTTCACGCTCGCCAACGTCCAGCAGGCGTCCGGTCAGCCGGTGCTCGCCAGGGCCACGCTCGAACGAGCGGTGCGCCTGCAGCCGTCCAACCCGCAGACGTGGCTCGCGCTGGGGCAGCACGACGTGACAAGCGACCCGTCGGCGGCGCTCGGCGAGCTGCGGGCGGCGATCTACCTGAACCCCGAGTCGATCGCCCCCGAAGCGATCGCCGAGGGGCGCCCCGAACCGATCGCGCTCCAGAACGACTACATCCAGGCGCTGCAGGCAACCGAACAGCAGGAGGTCGCGCGCCGCGAAGCGGCCCGACGGGCGGCCGCGCGCCGCGCGGCCGCCTTCAGAAGCGCGAGCGAGTCGCGTGCGCGAGCAGGAGCCGGCGGGCGCCGGGCGGGCCGCCTGCGCTCCGCACCCTGATCTGCTCGAAGCCGAGCTCGCCGATCAGCTGGGTGAGCGTCTCGCGGCGGTAGAAGCGCAGGTGATCGCCGCGCGGGTCGAAGCGCTCCGCGAACGCGCGCCGCGAGAGCGCCGCGCGCACCAGCGCCAACCGTCCCAGCGCTGGCGTGCTCACCAGCAGGCCCCCGCCCGAGCGCAGCACGCGGCGAACCTCCGACAGCCACGCCGCGGTATCGGCGACGTGCTCGATCACCTCCCCCGCCCACACCATGTCGAAGCTCGCGTCCGCCAGATCCCACGGGCCCTCGCCGTCCACCAGCCGCAGATCCAGCTCGGGATGGCGCGCCCGCGCGCGGCGCAGCGGCTCCTCGGCGACGTCTATCCCCACCACGTGCGCGCCGGCGCGCGCCAGCTCGGCGGCGAAGCGCCCCTCGCCGCAGCCGACGTCCAGCACGCGATCGCCCGCCTGCACGCGATCGAGCAGGAAGCGCAGGCGCAGCGCGAAGTCCGACGGCTCGAGTCCCTCGGGCAGCTGGCGCCACAGATCTTCGTGGTAATCGCGTGCGGGCATGCAGCAAGGCTCTCATGTCTATCCAACCGTCCGCAAAGCGATTAGTGTTGGCGTCGATGCCGACTCGGGGAATCGCACGCAGGCGAGCTGCTTAGGGTGAGGGTCGCGTTCGACAGCCGCCCCGTGTCCGATCCGGACGGCGTCGGACGCTATTCGCGGTGCCTGCTGGCCGCTCTGCGCGAGACCGCGGCGGCGACCGACCAGCTCGTCGAGACGCACCGCCCGTCGGCGCTTGCGCGCTCGCGCAGCGCCGACGTGTTCCACTCGCCGTGGATGGACGGGGCGATGCTGCACAGCGCGTGCCCGACGGTCGTCACGATCCACGATCTCTCGGTGCTCAAGCGCCGCAGCGAGCATCTGCGCGGTGGCCTGCGCCTGCGCCTGCGCCACCTCGCCGTACAGCGCGCGGCGCGGGTGATCGTCCCGACCGAGGCGGTCGCGCGCGACGCGGTGGCGCACCTGCGGCTGGCGCGCGAGCAGGTGGTGGTCATCCCCGAGGCGGCCGACGCGACGATGTACACGCGCACGCCGCAGGACATCGCCGCGGTGAGGGCGCGCTTCGGGCTGCCCGAGCGCTTCCTCGTGTGGGTCGGCGGGCTGCGCCATCCCGACCCCGGCAAGCACATCGTCAAGCTCGCGGCCGCTCCGCGCGAGCTGCCGCTGGTGCTCGTCGGCTCCACGCGGCCGTGGGCGCACGAGCTCCCCGACGTGATCCTCACGGGCCAGGTCTCCGACGAGCACCTGGCGGCGATCTACAGCGGCGCGCACGCGCTGGTGCTGTCCTCCACCGACGAGGGCTTCGGCCTGCCCGCGGTCGAGGCGCTGGCCTGCGGCACGCCGGTGGCGGCGTGCGAGGCGCCGGCGCTGCGCGAGGTCCTCGGCGAGCGGGCGACGTTCGTCGCGCCCGGCGACATGGCGGGCCTGATCGCGGCCGCACAGGCCGCTCGCCGCCCGGCGCCCGCGCCGCCGGCGTGGAGCTGGGAGGACGCGGCGCGCGCCACGTGGAGCGTGTACACGAGCGCCGCCGAACCCTCGGCGCAGCCGCGCCCGGCCGCGCGCCCGCGACGGGTCAGTAGGCCCCGCGCCCGCCTGGGCGGGGAATAACGGTCGGCTGCTTCGACCCTCTCAGTACGCCCCGCGTCTCGTGAGCACGGCGGGGATCGTCTTCAGCAGGATCGTGAGGTCGAGCGCGAGCGACCAGTTCTCGAGGTAGATGAAGTCGAGGTGCACGAGGTCGTCGAAGTCGAGCTCCGAGCGCCCTGACACCTGCCACAGGCCGGTCAGGCCGGGCAGCACCAGATAGCGCTTGCGGTGCCAGTCCTCGAGCATCGCGTAGTCGCGTTCGGGCAGCGGGCGCGGTCCTACGAGCGACATCTCGCCGCGCAGCACGTTCACCAGCTGCGGCAGCTCGTCCAGCGAGAAGCGCCGCAGCAGGGGCCCTATGGGAGTCAGGCGCGGGTCCTCGCGGATCTTGAACAGCGCGCCGGAAGCCTCGTTGAGCTCTTCCAGCTCGGCCTGGGACTCCTCGGCGTCGGTGTGCATCGTGCGGAACTTCAGGCACGCGAACGGGCGCTGCCCGATGCCGCGGCGCATCGAGTGGAACAGGATCGGCCCCCGCGAGCTCAGGCGCACGGCGAGCGTGATCGCGAGCAGCAGCGGGCTCAGCAGCACGAGCAGCACGGTGGCGCCGACGATGTCGAACGTGCGCTTGAGCGCGAAGTCGATGCCCTCGAACACCGGCGGTCCCAGTTCGAACAGCGGCACCGACTGTCCCGGGACGAACTCCGCGCGATGGATCAGGATCTCCATCGTCGACGGCGCCAGCCGCACGCGCACGCCGCGGCGATGGCACTGGTCGACGAGCTCCACCGCGTCGTCCTGGGGGAAGTCCGGGTCGGCGATGATCACCTCGTCGATGCGCCCCTCGCCGAGCACGTTCTCGAGGTCCGCGAGCGAGCCGAGCGAACGCAGGCCGTTGGCCGGCAGCGGGTTGGGAGAGAGGAAGCCGACGACATCGATCGGAGAGTGCTGGCCGATCCCCGAGCGGTCCTCGGCAAGCGCGTGCGCGACGTCGAGGAGATGCTTGCCACTGCCGACGAGCACCGTGCGGCGCTGATAGCCGGCGGCCCGCAGCAGGAAGGAGTTGAAACGCTCGTACGCGGCGCGTGCCGAGCCGATGTAGAAGATCGCGAGCGCGAGCGTGCTCCAGAAGAGGTAGTAGCTGGAGAAGTGTTCGCCGCTGACGACGGCGAAGATCAGCGCGACGAAGGCCACCTGGAACAGCGACCCGACGATCCGCGAGAGCCCGGGGCGAAGCGCGCGCTGCGCGTACAGCCCCGAGCGCGCGAACAGCAGCGCGGTCAGGAGATAGGCGAACGGCAGGAAGTGTTCGGTGCTTTCACGGGAATGCACCGCCTGCACATGGCCGTGGACGGCTTCCTTGAGCACCAGCGCCGTGAAGATCGCGAGCGCCACGCCGGCGAAGTCGAGCGCCAGCAGCGAGAGCACCCGCGCCGCGCGGATCACAGTCGACATGCGCAGCAGGAACGACAGCGCCGGCGGGCGCTTTCGGCGGATGTCGCGGTCGGAGCGCTCCGTGCGCTGTGTCGTCACGGACAGCGTCGATGGTACACGCGCCCGAGGAGCGGGCGGGGCCGACGGTGCTGAGGTTTCCGACAGGCGTGGTCCCATCTCGCTGCTCACAACACTGCAGCCTCGCAGATGGAGCGCTCGGGCGACCGGACGGCGCGGTCGCTGCAGCGTCGATTGCGCGGCCGGGCGTCGACGGCGATGCGCCCGCGCGAGCCGTCAGCTCGCGCCGCCACCGACCAGCAGCTCGACGCCCGACTGCTCGATCGTACGCCGCAATCCCTCGCGCAGCGGCACCTCCGGCGACCACCCGAGCAGCTCACGCGCGAGCGCGATGTTCGGCTTGCGCTGCTTGGGGTCGTCCTCGGGCAGCGCCTCGTAGATGATGTCCGCGGTCGAGCCGGTCAGCTCTTTGATGATCTCCGCAAGTTCCAGCAGCGTGAACTCGTCGGGGTTGCCGATGTTGACCGGGTGGTGGTGCCCGGACTCGGCGAGCGCGATCATGCCGCGGATCAGGTCTGAGACGTAGCAGAAGGAGCGCGTCTGGCTGCCGTCGCCGAACACCGTGATCGGGCGGTTGCCGAGCGCCTGGCGAAGGAACGTCGGGATCGCGCGCCCGTCGTTGGGTCTCATTCTCGACCCAAAGGTATTGAAGATCCGAATGATCGAAGTGTCAACCCCCTGCTGGCGGTGATAGGCCATCGTCAGCGCCTCGGCGTAGCGCTTGGCCTCGTCGTAGACGCCGCGCGGGCCGATCGGGTTGACGTGCCCCCAGTAGCTCTCCGACTGCGGGTGTTCGAGCGGGTCGCCGTAGACCTCGCTGGTGGACGCGATCAGGAAGCGCGCGCGCTTGGCCTTGGCGAGGCCGAGCGTGTGGTGGGTGCCGTAGGAGCCGACCTTGAGCGTGTGCAGCGGCAACCGCAGGTAGTCGATCGGCGAAGCCGGCGAGGCGAGGTGGTAGACGAAGTCGATCGGCTCGTCGATGAAGTAAGGCTCGATGATGTCGATGCCGACGTGCAGGAAGCGGTCGGGGTCGCGGATGTGGGCGATGTTGGCGAGCGAGCCGGTCTCGAGGTTGTCCACGCAGATCACGCGGTTGCCGCGCGCGAGCAGCTCGTCGCACAGGTGCGACCCCAGGAATCCGGCGCCGCCGGTGACCAGGCAGGTGGACATGCGGGGAGGATACCCGTGTCGAAAGCGGCCGGCGCGCGCCCCTGCCGCGCACCGGCCGAGAGTTACATCGACGCGCGGTCCTTATCATCTGCCACATGGCATCGACCGAGGAGCACGTGACCGTCGCGCCGATCGTCGGCCCGGACGATCCGCGCCGCTTCACCGACTCCGGCATCGAGATCTCCGAGCTGTACACCGAGGCGGACCTGCCGGGGGACCTCGACCTGGGCGAGCCGGGCGAGTTCCCGTACACGCGCGGCGTGCACCGCGAGATGTACCGCAAGCAGCCGTGGACGATGCGCCAGTACGCGGGCTACGCCTCCGCGCGGGAGTCCAACGAGCGCTACCGCTACCTGCTGTCGAAGGGCTCCACGGGGCTGTCGATGGCGTTCGACCTGCCGACACAGCTGGGCCTGGACTCCGACAACCCGCGCTGCCTGGGCGAGGTGGGCCGCACGGGCGTGGCGATCGACACGATCGACGACATGCGCACGGCGTTCGACGGCATCCCGCTCGACCAGGTGTCCACGTCGATGACGATCAACGCTCCCGCGGCCTGCCTGTTGCTGCTGTACGAGCTGGTCGGCGAGGAGCAGGGGGTGCCCAGCGAGAAGCTGCGCGGCACGACGCAGAACGACGTGCTCAAGGAGTACATCGCGCGCGGCAACTACATCTACCCGCCGGAGCCGACTATGCGCCTGACGACCGACCTGTTCGAGTACTGCCACCGGCACGTCCCGCGCTGGAACACGATCTCGATCTCCGGCTACCACTTCCGCGAGAAGGGCTGCTCGGCCGTGCAGGAGGTCGCGTTCACGCTTTCCTCGGGGATCGCGTACGTGCAGGCGGCGATCGACAAGGGCCTGTCCGTCGACGACTTCGCGCCGCGCCTGGCGTTCTTCTTCAACGGCCACAACAACGTCTTCCAGGAGGTCGCCAAGTTCCGCGCCGCGCGGCGCATGTGGGCGCACATCATGCGCGAGCGCTTCGGCGCCACCAACCCGAAGGCGACGATGCTGCGCTTCCACACGCAGACGGGCGGCGTCACGCTGACGGCGCAGCAGCCGGAGAACAACATCGTGCGCGTCGCCCTGCAGGGCTTCGCGGCCGTCTGCGGCGGCACCCAGTCGCTGCACACCAACGGCTTCGACGAGGCGCTCGCGCTGCCGACCGAGCGCGCGGCCAAAATCGCGCTGCGCACGCAGCAGATCCTCTCGCACGAGTCCGGCGCGACCGACACGGTCGACCCGTTCGCCGGCTCCTACTTCGTCGAGGCGCTCACCGACGAGATCGAAGCGCGCGCGAACGAGCTGATCGCGAAGGTCGACGCGCTCGGCGGCTCGGTCCACGCGATCGAGTTCATCACCGGCGAGATCGACGAGTCCGCGTGGGGCTACCAGGAGCGCTACCGCATCGGCCAGGACATCGTCGTCGGCGTCAACGCCTACAAGGAGGACGACATCGAGGTCCCCGACCTGCTGCGCGTCGACCCCGAGTCCGAGCACGAACAGGTGCAGCGGCTGAAGGACTTCAAGTCCAGCCGCGACGGCGCCCTGGTCGAGCGGCGCCTGGGCGAGCTGCGCGACGTCGCGCGCGGCAGCGAGAACCTGCTGCCGGCGATCCGCCAGGCGCTGAAGGACCGCTGCTCGCTGGGCGAGGTGTGCGGCGCGATGCAGGACGTGTTCGGCAAGTACACGCCGACGTTCTGAGAAACGACATTTCCGTCGGTAGCGATTAGGGTGCCTCGCATGCCCACCTACCTCGCTGCGTCCCTATATGAAATCGTCCTCGCCGTCCACATCATGGCCGTGGTCGTCGCCTTCGGCGTGACGTTCGCGTACCCGATCATGTTCGCGGTGGCCGCGCGCCACGATCCGCGCGGCCTGCCGCTGCTGCACCGCATCGAGTACACGATCGAGCGCATGCTGATCAACCCCGGCCTCGCGCTGGTGCTGCTCGCCGGCATCTACCTCGCCAGCAAGGGGCACTTCTGGAGCGACTTCTTCGTCCAGTGGGGGCTCGGCGCGGTGGTCTTGATCGGCGCGCTGGTCGGCTCGGTGATGATCCCGACCGCCAAACGCGCCGAGCAGATCGCCACGCGCGATGTCGCCGCTGCCACGGCCGGCTCCGGAGGGGGCGGCGCGGAGGTCGAGATGAGCGAGGAGTACCGCGCGCTCGTGCGACGCCTGTCGAGCGTCGGCACGCTGCTGAGCCTGATCGTCCTCGTCACGATCCTGTTCATGGCGCTGCACGTCGGCGCCTGAGGCCGGCCCGCCTGGCCGCCGGCGTCACGCCGACAGGCGAAAGCCGCGCTGCGCCAGCGCGTCGGCCGCCGGGTCCGCGTGCTCGCGGCGGCGGGCCATGAAGCGATCGGCGAGCGCCGGCGAGAGCACCGCCACGCTCGCCTTCGCCCGCGTCGCCGGGTCGAAGCCCCTGCCGAGCACCAGCTGCAGCGATCGCCGCCGCGCGTCGCGCGCACGCGTCTCGATCGCGTAGCGCGCCTGCTCGCGCGCGAGCCAGCGCCGGCGCATCTGGAGCAGCGACTCGGCGACCGCGCGCTCGTCGGGCTGCAGCGGCGATTGCGCCAGCGCCTTCGCCGTCAGGTCCACGCCGTCCTGGATGCGCGCGACGCTGTCGTGCGAGGAGCGGCTGCCGGCGCTCAGGCGCCAGCGATACAGCGGCTCGTGCACGAACGCCGTCACCGCGCCCGCCAGCACCAGGCGCGTGAAGCACTCCCAGTCCTCGACCGCTTTGAAGCTCTCGTCGTAGCCGCCCTCCGCGAGCAGCAGCGAGCGGCGGATGGCCGGCCACAGGAACGTCGGCGTGTGCAGGATCGCCGTGCGCTGGTCGCCCCGCGGAAACGGCGTGACCGCCTCGAACGTCGTCACCGGCTTGCCCTCCAGCTCGAAGATCGCGTCGGTGGCGACGATGTCCACGTCCGGGCGCGCCGCGAGCGTCGCCGCCATCGCCTCGATCCGTCGCGGCATGCACGCGTCGTCCTGGTCCAGCTGCACCACGTACTCGCCCTCCGCCGCGCGCACCGCCGCGTTCAGCGCCGAGCCCGTGCCGCCGTTCTCCTTGCGCACGATCCTCACCTCGTCGACCAGCGGGCCGAGCGCCGCCTGCAGGTCGTCCGGCGAGCCGTCGTCGCAGATCACGATCTCGTGCGGGCGCACCGTCTGCTCGAGCACCGACTCGACCGCGCCGCGGATCACCTTCTCGCCGCGGTAGTACGTGATCAGGACGCTCAGCGTCGGCGCGTCCTGCGGGACGACAGGCTCCGCCGACGGCGGAACTGTGACATTCCATCCTGGCACCTGCGGCTGCAAGCGACCCACATTAGCGCGGAGGACCGATACCCTGACGAGCATGGAGAATGGGTACCGAGTCGCGGTCGTCGGCGCCACCGGGCAGGTGGGCACGCTGATGCTCCAGCTGCTGCGCGAGCGGGGCTTCCCCGCGCGCGAGATCGTCCCGTTCGCGTCCGCGCGCTCCGTCGGACGCGAAATCGACGGCGGGCTCGTCGTGCGCGGGCTCGACGACGAGTCGATCCAGGGCTTCGACCTGGCGCTGTTCTCCGCCGGCGGCTCCACCTCCGGCGAGTGGGCCCCCAAGTTCGCGCAGGCGGGCGCGATCGTCGTCGACAACTCATCGCGCTGGCGCATGCAGGACGACGTGCCCCTGGTCGTCAGCGAGGTCAATCCGGACGCCCTGGAGACACACCACGGGATCATCGCCAACCCCAACTGCTCGACCATGCAGATGGTCGTCGCGCTCAAGCCGATCCACGACGCCGCCGGCATCGAGCGGCTCGTGATCAGCACCTACCAGGCGGTGTCCGGCACAGGCAAGCGCGCCGTCGACGAGCTGCTCGACCAGTCGCACGCGCTGCTGCACGAGCGCGAGATCGAGCAGCCGAGCGCGTACGCGCACCAGATCGCGTTCAACGCGCTGCCGCACGCCGGCTCGTTCGCGCCCGGCGACGACCACACCGACGAGGAGCGCAAGCTGATCAACGAGACGCGCAAGATCCTCGGCGATCCCGACATCCGCATCTCCGCCACGTGCGTGCGCGTGCCCGTCGTCCACGGCCACTCCGAGGCGGTCAACGTGCAGACGCGCGACGAGCTCTCCCCCGAGCGCGCGCGCGAGCTGCTCGCCGCCGCGCCCGGCGTCACCGTGCTCGACGATCCCGACGCCGCGCTGTACCCGCTCGCGATCGACGCCGCAGGCAAGGACGACGTGTTCGTCGGGCGCATCCGGCGCGACCCCGGCCACGAGCGCGCGCTCGACATGTGGATCGTCGCCGACAACCTGCGCAAGGGCGCCGCCACCAACGCCGTCCAGCTCGCCGAGCTGCTGCACGAGCGCGGGCTGCTGCGGCGGGTGCGGGAGCCCTCCGCCGCATAGAACCAGGCTCATGGCGCCCTGCCGCTGAAGGACTCGCGCGCGTCCGCTCGAATCCTTCAGCGATGATCTCCTCGGAGGTGCAGCGCACGCTGGTCAAGTCGCCGCCAGAGCTGTGGGCCGAGCTCAGCGACCCCGCCGCGCTCGCCCGCCATCTCGGCGAGCTCGGCGAGATCCGCATCGTCCGCGCCGAGCCCGAGAGCACCGTCGAGTGGGCAGCCGAGAACACCACCGGCACCGTCTCCATCAAGCCGTCCGGCTGGGGAACCAAGGTCACGCTCAGCGTCACGCGGGAGCTGCCTGAGCCGGCAGTCGCGCCAGAGCCATCGCCTGAGGCTGAGTCCGCCGGAACGGCCACGGCCGACCAGGCGCCCGGGCTGGAGACTCCACCCGAGGAGACGTCCACGCCGGAGACCGCTGCTGAGTCCGCGTCGGCGCCAACAGCCGAGGTCGAGCCCATCCACGCGCCCGAGCCGACAGCCCTTGAGACCGAGGCGCCAGAGGCGGGGACCGCGACTGTCCCCGAGATGGAAAGCGACCCCGAGCGACGTCGCGGCTTCTTCGCGCGTTTGTTCGGGCGCCGTCGCCGCGAGGCGCCCTCCGGCCCTGCCGGGGAGACGGTCGCCGTGGCGCCCGCAGACCCGCCTACCGTCGACGAGTCGGGCCCCGCCATGCCCGACGCCTCCGCCATGCCCGACGCCTCCGCCACGCCCGACACGTCCACCGCACTTGACGCCCCCGCGACGCCTGACGCGTTTGCCGCCGTTAGGCAGGTGCTCGAGCCCGAGACGTTCGCAGCTGAACATCCCTTCGCCGCCGTTCCCGAGGTCAGGCAACCCGCCCCCGAGCCTGCTGCGACAGAGCCCGTGGCGGACGCCGACCCGCAGCGGACCGGCGACATCGCCGCAGAGCTTCTGGCAGCCGAGGAAGCGGGCGCCGAGGAAGTCACCGCGGTGCTAACAGCGGTGCTCGACAGGCTCGGCGCCGCGCACCACCGGCCGTTCTCGCGCAGCTAGCTTAGCTGTATCACGCGTGATACCATCAGCGTATGGCTAGCGTCAGCATCAGGGATCTGCGCAACCACGGTGGCGATGTGGTCGACCGTGCAGCCCGCGGCGAGCAGATCACGGTCACGCGTTCGGGCAAAGCGGTCGCCGAGCTGCGGGCAGTCTCCCGTACGCCGCTCTCGGCGGAGGCGCTGCTCAGCAACTGGCGAGCGCTGCCCGCAGTTGACCCGAGCGCACTGCGCGCCGATGTCGACAGTGTGCTGGACGCCGGCGTGTGAGCGAGGAGTCGCAAGCGACCGAGGCGCCGCCATCGGTCCGCGGGATCCTCGACACCTCGACGGTCATCCTCCTGCCGCGTCTCACAGACACAGCGACGCTGCCCAGCGAGCCGCTCATCACCGCCGTGACGCTCGCCGAGCTCTCGGTGGGACCCCTCGTAACCGACGACCAGAAGGTGCGGGAGGCGCGCCAGGCCCAGCTGCAGCAGGCCGAGGCAGACTTCGACCCGCTGCCCTTCGACGCCGGCGCCGCCCGCGCCTTCGGACGCGTTGCCGCATCGCTGCGACGGTCCGGGCGCAAGTCGAGCGCGCGCGCCTACGACGCGATGATCGCCGCCATCGCCATTGCCAACGACCTGCCGGTCTACACACGCAACCCGGCCGACTTCCGGGGGATCGACGGGCTTGAGATCGTGGCCGTGCCTGTGCCCGAGCCAGACGGAGACGCGACATAGCCGAGCCGGCTTTATCCGCGCGCGGATAACATCCTGCGCCCGATGGCAAGCCCCCACGATCGACAGACCGACGCGGCGCTCCTGGCGACCTCGCGCAGCGGCCACCGCAAGCCGCCGCGCCAGAAGGCGCCGGAGACCTACGAGGAGAAGCTCGCGCAGCTGCAGGAGCTGCGCGAGGCGGCGCTGCACTCGGCGCCGGAGGCGGAGGAGAAGCAGCACGCGCGCGGCAAGTACACGGCGCGCGAGCGCGTCGAGAAGCTGCTCGACCCGGGCTCCTTCCAGGAGCTGGACACGTTCGTCACCCACCGCACGTACGACTTCGACATGCAGAAGAACAGGCCGTGGGGCGACGCGGTGGTGACCGGCCACGGCACGATCGACGGCCGCACCGTGTGCGTGTTCAGCCAGGACTTCACCGTGTTCGGCGGCTCGCTGGGCGAGGTGATGGGCGAGAAGATGTGCAAGATCATGGACCTGGCGGCGAAGATCGGCTGCCCGGTGATCGGCATCAACGACTCCGGCGGCGCGCGCATCCAGGAGGGCGTCGTATCGCTCGGCTCCTACGGGGACGTGTTCCTGCGCAACGTGCGCTGCTCGGGCGTGATCCCGCAGATCAGCCTCGTGATGGGCCCGTGCGCCGGCGGCGCCGTCTACTCCCCCGCCATCACCGACTTCATCTTCATGGTCAAGGAGACCTCGCACATGTTCATCACCGGCCCCGACGTGATCAAGACGGTCACCGGCGAGGAAGTCGGCTTCGAGGAGCTCGGCGGCGCGATGACGCACAACAGCAAGTCCGGCGTCGCGCAGTTCGCCTCCGACGACGAGGACGCGTGCCTGGAGGACTGCCGCTACCTGCTCGGCTTCCTGCCGCAGAACAACCTGCAGAGCACGCCGCGCGTGCAGCCCACGGACGACCCCGAGCGCATGGACCCCGAGCTCGACCACGTCGTCCCCGACAACCCCAACAAGCCGTACGACATGCGCGAGGTCGTCAGGCTGATCGTCGACGACGGCGAGTTCTTCGAGGTGCACGAGCACTACGCCAAGAACATCATCTGCGGCTTCTCGCGCCTGGACGGCTACACGGTCGGCATCGTCGGCAACCAGCCGTCGCAGCTGGCGGGCGTGCTCGACATCGACGCCTCCGAGAAGGCCGCCCGCTTCGTGCGCACGTGCGACGCCTTCAACATCCCGCTGCTGACGTTCTGCGACGTGCCGGGCTTCCTGCCGGGCACCGCACAGGAGTGGGGCGGCATCATCCGCCACGGCGCCAAGCTGCTGTACGCGTTCGCGGAGGCGACCGTGCCGAAGGTCACGATCATCACGCGCAAGGCATACGGCGGCGCCTACGACGTCATGTCCTCCAAGCACCTCGGCGCCGACTTCAACTTCGCGTGGCCCACATCCGAGGTCGCCGTCATGGGACCCGAGGGCGCGGTCAACATCATCTACCGGCGCGACATCGCCGCCAGCCCCACGCCCGAGGAGCGGCGCAAGAAGCTGATGGACGACTACAAGGCGCGCTTCGCCAACCCGTACACAGCCGCCGAGCGCGGCTACATCGACGACGTCATCGTCCCGCACGAGACGCGGCCGAGGCTGATCGTCGCGCTGCGCACGCTGCAGGGCAAGCGCGAGCCCGGGCCCAAGCGCAAGCACGGGAACATCCCGCTGTAGAACACCAGGGTCAGTTGGTCACACACCCGTCGCGAGGTCCTGCATGGAAGGTGGATGCCTTTCCGTCCACATGGATTGAATACCAGCCATGTGGCTGATAGACTGTCCACATGGATGTAGCTCGCCCATACGCAGCGGTCTGTCACACGCTCGATGGAGAGGTGTTGCAGGTGCTCGCCAGGACAACTGGGGTTTTGACGGGTCGGGAGGTCGCAGCCCTTACGGGAAGGCGCTCTCATAGTGGAGTCCTCGATGCGTTGCACAGGTTGACCGAGCACGGCCTGGTCACTCGGGTCGAGCTGAACCGGGCATATCTGTTCACGCTTAACCGCGAGCACCTTGCGGCGCCTGCGGTGGAGATCTTGATGGGCATGCGGGCCGAGCTCGTGCGCCGCCTCCGAGTCTCGTTCAACTCCTGGGAGATCGCACCTGCTCATGTCTCGATGTTCGGATCTGCTGCGCGTGGAGACGGAGATACCGCAAGCGACATAGACCTGCTCGTCATCCGGCCCAATGACGTCGCAGACGACAACGCGACATGGCGAGCGCAGTTGGCCGATCTCAGGGACCAGACACGGCGGTGGACAGGCAACCACGCTCAGATCGTGGAGCTCACCGACCAGGAGGTCGTTCGCCTGCGCCAAGACGAGCGGGCGATCATCGCCGCGCTTCGATCCGATGCGGTCGTGCTCTATGGAGCAGGGATCGCGACGCTGCTCGAACCCGCATGAGCCCACGCAACATCGGGCGGACGCAGCGTTGCTCTGAGGCTGACGCGGAAACGCGCCTCCGTCACTCACGCCTGTTCCTCGAGGTGGCGCAGCTCGTGGCCGACGAAGGAGATGATGTCGAGTACGCCAGCCCCGCCGCAGCACTGGCAGTACTGGCAGGGATCGCCGCATCGGATGCGGCATGCTGCAAGGCACTTGGGCGGCGGTATCGAGGGCAGGATCATCGTGAAGCAGCGGCCATGCTGGCGCGGGTCACGCCCGATGGCAGACAAGCAGCCAACTCTCTGGGCCGTCTGCTCGATCTCAAGGACGAGGCGCACTACGGACTTTTTGATGTCGCTACGAGAGATCTCAAGTCAGCGATGCGACAGGCAGGCACCTTGGTTGAGTTCGCCGCCGAGACCCTACGACGCTGAAGGGAAGAGTCCCTACTCCCTGCGCCCGGCCCGTTCACCCAGCCACAGCCACCACGGATACGTGGCGAACAGCAGCGCCGAGACCGCGTGCGTGCGCCAGCCGGCGCGCCTGGGATCGAAGCGAAAGACACCCGAGTTGAGCATCCAGTCGCGCCCGTCCTCGGCGCGGCAGCGCTCCCAGATCGGTCGCGTCCACGGGCGGTTGAGATACAGCGAGATGCTGGTGAGCAGGAACGCTCCGGCGGTCGCGGTGTGCACGGTGCGCGCCACGGGCGTGCGCTCGGGCATCAGGCGACCGTATACGCGGCCTGTCGCATACAGCCACGGCGGGTCGATCAGGAAGGACATGCGGACTCCTCTGGGTCGGGTTGACAATCGCCGCCGCCGGTGGCAGCTGGCTCAGCCGGCGATCCATCCGGCACGGCGCGCCCGAGCAGCTGGAAGGCCAGGCGCGTGGCGAGCGCCATGATCGTCAGCTGCGGGTTCACACCGAGCGCGCTCGGCACGACGGAGCCGTCGGCGACGTACACGCCGGGTGCGCCGTGGACGGCGAGCCGGCCGTCGGTGACCCCGTGCGTGACGCGCGCGTCGGCGCGCGCGGTGCCGAGCGGGTGAAACGCCATCAGCCTGAGGTCGCGTGCGCGAGCGCGCTCGGGTGCGACGCCGGCGGGCAGCGGCAGGTACACCTCGCGCGCGCCCGCGGCGAGGAACAGCTCCTGCAGGCGCGCGAGGCCGGCGCGGAACTTCGATACGTCGGCCGGGCAGAGGTCGTAGCGGATCACCGGCGCTCCGGCGAGGGCGCGCACGCTGCCGCGCGACTCGTCGCTGACCATCAACCCGAATTGGGCCAGCCGCCGGTAGTCGGCCATCGCACGGGCATGACGGGCGCCGGTGAGCGGCAGCGACATCGCCGCATACGCGGGCGGGCCGGCGACGCCCTCGAACATGATGCCCTGCGTGGCGAACTCGTCGACGTAGAAGCTCTGCGGCACGCCGCGCGCCATGTCCACCGCCTCGTCCATCAGCGCGAAGCCGGCCGTCGCGGGATGCAGCGCGAGGTTGCGCCCGCGCTGAGCGGAGGCGTCGCGGAGCCGGCTGCGCTGCATCAGCAGCGGCGTGTGGATCGTGCCGCAGGCGAGCACGACGGTCGGCGCGAGCACCTCCAGCTCGCCGCCGCGGGCGAGCCGTGCGCGCACGCCGCGAGCGCGGCCGCGCTCGATCAGCACCTCGCGCACGTCAGCGCCTGTCACGAGCTTCGCCCCCGCGGCCGTGGCCCGTGGGACGTAGGTGATGCCGGTGTGCTGCTTGGCCGAGGTGGGGCAGCCGAACACGCACACCCCGGAGCCGACGCAGCCCCGCGCGTTGCGCCGCAGATAGCCGTGCGACCAGCCGAGGCGCTCCGCTCCGCGCCGTGCCACCGCGGCGTTGGCGCCCGCCAGCTCGGGATTGACCTCCGCCACCGACAGCGCCCGTTCGACGCGTTCGAAGCACGGTCGCAGCGTCGCCTCGTCGAGCTCCAGCCCGAACTCCCGCGCCCACCGCTCGAGCACATGCGGCGGGGTGCGAAAGCAGGTGCCCGAGTTCACCAGCGTGGTTCCGCCCACCCCGCGTCCCAGCGGCAGCAGGATCGGCGGGGCTCCCAGCGTCGCCGTCTGCCCGCCGTCGCGATAGAGGCGGGCGAGCATCTCCGGGGGGCGAGCGGTGAAGCCGTCGGGATCGTGGGGCGGCCCCTGCTCGAGCACCACCACGCGCGCGCCGCCCTCGGCGAGCTCCGCCGCCGCGACCGCTCCGCCCGCGCCGGCGCCCACCACGCACACGTCGCAGTCGAGCTTCACGGCCGCCCCTCGGCGCGCCGCAACGCGCGTCCGCGGGCGACGACCGCCCGCGCGTCCCAGCCGAGGTCGCCGGCGAGCACCGGGTCGTCGTAGCGTCCCAACGCGAGGATCGCGTGCGCGGCCTGCTCGGCCATAGGCATGCGCGCCAGCAGCCCGGCGCCGCGCGGGCGTCGCTGCAGCGCTACCAGGAGACGCAGCCCCGCTCGCTGCGGCCACGGCGCAGCGGCGAGAAAGCCGTCGATGCCGGCCCTCGCGCTCATCCGAGCATCCACGCTCCCTGCACGGCCGCCAGCGCATCGATCGCCGCCGCCGCCGCCTCTCCGTCGCCGGCGCCCACGGCTGCCGCCGCGCGTGCGTACAGCGGGACCAGCTCGGCTCTTTGCGAGACGAGCGCGGTGAAAGCGTCCGCGTGCGGCAGGTACAGCTCGCGCACCGAGTTCATGATCAGCTGGAAGACGAGGTTGCCCGCCGCCTCGACGAGCGCGGCCATGAACGCCCAGTCGGCGAGCAGCGCCGCACCGTCGTCCCCGGCGAGCGCCACAGCCTCGGCCAGCTCGAGCAGCGACGCCGCCTGCTCGTCCGTTCGCCGCGCCGCCGCCAGCCGGGCGGCCTCGCCGAGCAGCAGGCGGCGCGCCTCGAACAGGTCGCCGGCGATCGACCCTCCGACGCCGCCGTCCAGCACGAGCGCCTCGAGCCCGCCCGAACGCCGCCAGTCGAGCACGCGCGTCGCGTCGCCGTGGCGGACCTCCACCAGGCGCAGCTGCTCGAGCCGTGCCAGCGCCGCGCGCACCGACGCCATGTTCACGTCGAGATCGGCCGCCAGCGCCCGCTGCGGCGGCAGCCGCTCGCCGGGGCGGTGGTGCCCGGCGAGGATCCCCTCGCGCAAGCGGGCGAAGACGTGGTCGGGGACCGACACCCGCGGGATCGGCGGTTGCGGCCTCGGCGGCTGCGAGCCGGGCGATCGCATCGAGCCACGAGTGTACCGGTGTTCCGAACACTGGCCTCAATGCGTCTCTTCGGCCTCAACGCGCCCCTCCGGCCTCAACGCGCCGCGCGCCTCGACACGCCACCCGTCACAATGCGGGAATGCCGGATCGCCATCCGCGCCTGCAGCTGATCGCCCCGAGCGCCTCCCCCGAGGAGGCCGCCGCGATCGTCGCGGCACTGGAGCGCTTCATGCGCGACACGGCCCCTGCACCGTCTGCGGGCACTGCAGAGCCACCCGACGCGTGGCACTCGACGGCGATCCTCGAAGGCGTCTCGCGAGACCCGTGGGCGGCCACCGGCGACGTCTGGCTCGGCGCGCCCTGACACACCCCTGGATAAATACCTAAAAGCCGCTAGGCTTTAGCGCAATAGCTGTCCACCGACCGTCGTCGTCGACGCAGCCCGGCCACGCATCCGGGTCAGGAGGTTTCGCAACATGGAGCCAGGCTCAATCTCTGCCCAGCGCGGCACGCTCGAGGACCCAGAGGTCCTGCAGAACGTACCTGGGCACGTGATCCCGATCCTCGAGCAGGAGTTCGACGACTTCAAGACCGAGGCGGGCCGGTTCCTGGCGGGCGACACGCCGGAAGACGAGTTCATCAAGTTCCGTCTCAAGCAGGGCGTTTACGGCCAGCGCCAGCCGGACGTGCAGATGATCCGCGTGAAGCTGCCGTTCGGCGGCATCACGCCCGGGCAGATGGAGTCCTTCGCGGACGTGATCGAGAAGTATGTGCCGCTGAACAAGGGGCACATCACGACGCGCCAGAACGTGCAGATGCACCACATCCCGCTGCCGGAAGTGGAGAAGGCGATCCGCGAGCTGGCGGAGTCCGGCCTGTCCAGCCGCGAGGGCTGCGGCAACACGGTCAGAAACGTCACGGGCGATCCTTGGGCGGGCGTCGCCGCCGACGAGCTGTTCGACATGACCCCGTACGTCGGCGCCTATGTCCGCTACTTCGTGCGTCATCCGACGACACAGGCGATGCCGCGCAAGATCAAGACGGCGTTCGACGGCTCCGAACAGGGCCGCGCGATCAGCGAGATCCATGACATCGCCTACCGTGCGCGCGTGAAGCAAATTGAGGGTCGCGGAGAGGTGCGCGGGGCGCAGATGCTGGTCGGCGGCGGCACGTCGATCATGCCGCGCGTGGCGCCCGCGCTGTACGAGTTCGTGGAGCTCGACAACGGCGACTACCTGAAGATCGCCGAGGCTGTGTTCCGGATCTTCGACCGCCAGGAGTGGCTGCGCGTCAACCGCGCCCGCGCGCGCATCAAGGTGTTCGTCGATAAGTACGGCATCGAGGAGCTGCGCCGCCAGGTAGAGGAGGAGCTGCGCGGAGACTGGGTCAAAGAGCGCGACTTCTCGGTCGAGCACCGCCTGTTCGTGGACGACGAGCGCGAGTCGGCGCCGGCGCCGGCGCAGAGCTACGGCACGCCCAACGGCGACCTCTCCGAGTTCGAGCGCTTCCGCCAGGCCAACGTGCAGGCGCAGAGGCAGGAGGGCTTTGTGACGGTCGAGGTGAAGGTCACCCGCGGCGACCTCACGCCCGAGCAATTCCGCGGCTTGGCGGAGATCGTGCGTTCCTACGCGGGCGGCTACGCGCGCACGACCGTGCAGCAGAACCTGCTGCTGCGCTGGGTGCGCCACGAGAGCGTGTACGACGTGTGGCGCGCGCTCGGCGAGCTGGGACTGGCCGACGCGGGCACGCGCGAGATCACCGACGTGGTCTCCTGCCCGGGCACCGACTCTTGCAAGCTCGGGATCACGAGCTCGATGGGCCTCAACCAGGCGGTCCAGGAGCGGGTGCAGGCGATGGACATCAGCGACCCGCTGACACGCGACATCCACATCAAGATGAGCGGCTGCCCGAACGGCTGCGCGCAGCACCACGTCGCCGACATCGGCTTCTACGGCGCGTCGATCAAAGTCGGCGAGCACACGATCCCCGCATACATCCCGCACGTGGGCGGCGTCTACGAAGGCGCGCCCGTCGCGTTCGGGCAGCGGCTGAAGCTGCGCCTGCCCGCCAAGCGAGTGCCTGAGGCGATCGAGCGCTGGATCCGCCACTACGAGGCCAACCGCGAGGACGGCGAGGCGTGGGGAGCCTTCGCGCAGCGCGTCGGCACGGCCGAGCTCGAGGGCCTGGTGAAGGACCTGTCGATGCCGGTCGACTTCGGGTTGGAGACGATGAACACGTTCATCGACTGGAACCGCAGCGTCCCATTTGAAGTCATCCGCGGCGAGGGCGAGTGCGCGGTATAGGGCAAGGACGCGGTACAGACTTAAGAACCCCATGAAACGAGACGACCACATCAGATGCCCCCTCTAGACACCCACATTGAGCCGGTGACCGCCAAACCCGACCCGACATTCAGCCTCACGCACACGCTGCGCGAGGCGGCGCGCCACGGCGAGCGCGCGGTGCTGCTGTGCTCCTTCCAGAAGGAGGAGTCGGTGCTGATCGACGAGCTGCTGCGGCTTAATGAAGAAATGTCCACCACCCACCCCGCCACCGGCAGGGCGGTGCGCATCGTGACGATCGACACCGGCGTGCTGTTTCCGGAGACGCTGGAGACGTGGCGGGCGTTCGAGGAGCGCTTCGGCGTCACGATCGAGGTCCAGGACGCGAGCAATCCGGAGAACCCGTGGAGCGGTCCTGAGCACTGCTGCTCGGTCGCCAAGGTGGCGGCCCTGGAGAGCGCCCTGCAGGGCGCCGAGGGCTGGATCACGGGCATCCGCCGCGAGCAGGGCCCGACGCGCGCCAGCACGGAGCTGATCGAGCGCGACGACAAGCGCGGCCTGTGGAAGTACAACCCGCTGGCGCACTGGACGGACAAGGACCTGTGGCGTCGCATCCACGAGCGCGGCCTCCCATACAACCCGCTGCACGACCAGGGCTACGAGTCGATCGGCTGCGCCCCGTGCACCCAGCCGGGCGCGGGCCGCGAGGGCCGCTGGGCTGGAACCGAAAAGACCGAGTGCGGCCTGCACGTGGAGACGGTGGAACCATGACCGTCCGGATGACCGACGTTCTGCTGCAAGGCGAAGCCCTGGCGGGCGACGTCCCGCAGCGACGCGGAGCCTCCGGCACGAGCGCTCCTCACGCGTCAGCGTCTGGAGCGATCGGGACGGAGGCTCAGCAGTGAGCGTCGCAACGCGCCCACAGCTGAGCCACCTGCGCGCGCTGGAGTCGGAGGCGATCCACGTGATGCGCGAGGTGGCCGCGGAATTCGAGCGTCCGGTGCTGCTGTTCAGCGGCGGCAAGGACTCGATCGTGCTGCTGCGCCTGGCGGAGAAGGCGTTTCGCCCGGCGCCGTTCCCGTTCCCGCTGATGCACGTCGACACCGAGCACAACTTCCCGGAGGTGATCGAGTTCCGCGATCGCCGCGTCGCCGAGCTGGGCGAGCGGCTGATCGTGGCGAGCGTGCAGGACTCGATCGACAAGGGCCGCGCGGTCGAGGAGACGGGGCCGCGGGCGTCGCGCAACAAGCTGCAGACGGTGACGCTGCTCGACGCGATCGCCGAGCATGGCTTCGACGCGGCGTTCGGCGGCGCGCGCCGCGACGAGGAGCGCGCGCGGGCGAAGGAGCGCGTGTTCTCCTTCCGCGACGACTTCGGCCAGTGGGACCCCAAGAACCAGCGCCCGGAGCTGTGGAACCTCTACAACGGGCGCATCAAGAAGGGCGAGAACGTGCGCGTGTTCCCGCTGTCGAACTGGACCGAGCTGGACGTGTGGGAGTACATCGACCAGGAGCAGCTTGAGGTCCCGTCGATCTACTTCGCGCACGAGCGCAAGGTGTTCGAGCGCGACGACATGCTGTACGCGTGGCGCGAGGGCACCGAGCTGATCGACGGCGAGGAGGTGTTCACCGAGACGGTGCGCTACCGCACCGTCGGCGACATGAGCTGCACCGGCGGCGTGCGCTCGCGGGCGGCGACGCTCGAGGAAGTGGTGCTGGATCGCCGCGACGCGGATCACCGAGCGCGGCGAGACGCGCGCGGACGACCGCGTCTCGGAGGCCGCCATGGAGGACCGCAAGAAGGCCGGTTACTTCTAGTGACGTTGGACCTGCTGCGCTTCACGACGGCAGGGTCGGTCGACGACGGCAAGAGCACGCTGATCGGGCGCCTGCTGTACGACTCGAAGCAGGTCTTCGAGGATCAGCTGGCGCACGTGGCACAGGCGTCGGAGCGCCGCGGCGGCGAGGGCACGCTGGACCTGGCGCTGCTGACGGACGGGCTGCGTGCGGAGCGCGAGCAGGGGATCACGATCGACGTCGCCTACCGCTACTTCGCGACCGCGAAACGGCGCTTCATCATCGCCGACTGCCCGGGGCACCGCCAGTACACGCGCAACATGGTCACGGGCGCCTCCACGGCGGACGTGGCGGTGGTGCTGATCGACGCGCGCAGGGGCGTGCTCGAGCAGTCCAAGCGCCACGCGTTCATCAGCGCGCTGCTGGGCATCCCGCAGATGGTCGTGGCGATCAACAAGATGGACCTCGTCGACTACTCGCAGGCGCGCTACGAGGAGCTGGTGGAAGAGTTCGAGGCGTTCGCGCGCAAGCTGCGCGGCGGCAAGAACCCGCGGCGCACGGAGACCTCCTACATCCCGATGTCGGCGCTGAACGGCGACAACGTGGTCGAGCGCTCACAGCTGATGCCGTGGTACGACGGCCCGGTGCTGCTGGAGCTGCTCGAGCAGGTCGAAGTCGCGTACGACCACCCTGACGAGAAGCCGGCGCGCTTCCCCGTGCAGTGGGTGATCCGCCCGGCGAACGGCGGCGGCGACTACCGCGGCTACTCGGGCCAGCTGGCGAGCGGCGCGCTGCGCTTGGGCGACGAGGTGGCGGTGCTGCCGTCGGGCGCGCGCACGCGGATCGCCGGCATCGACACCTACGACGGCGAGCTCGAGGAGGCGATGGCGCCGATGTCGCTGACGCTGCGCCTGGAGGACGAGCTGGACGTCTCCCGCGGCGAGCTGATCTGCCACCCGGACGAGGCGCCGGTGGTCGCGCGCGAGCTGCGGGCGGACATCTGCTGGATGACCGACGAGCTGCTGCGGCCGGGCTCGCGCTACGTGATCAAGCAGACCTCGCACAGCGCCATGGCGATGATCGACGCGATCGACGACATGGTCGACGTGCACACGCTCGAGCGCATGGCCGCGCCGCAGGAGCTCGGCCTCAACGACATCGGCCGCGTGCGCCTGCGCACGAGCGCGCCGCTCGTGTTCGACCCCTACACGAGCAACCGCCGTACGGGCAGCTTCATCCTGATCGACGAGTCCAGCAACGGCACCGTCGGCGCCGGCATGATCGCCGCCGCCACGTGAGCTCCCTCACCGCCGGCCGAGCCAGCCCGCGACCCCGCGGGGCGGCCCTCGAGGCCACCTGATAAATAAGCTGTCCGGCGAATGTTCTCGAAGGTCCTCGTAGCCAACCGCGGCGAGATCGCGGTCCGCATCATCCGCGCGCTCGACGAGCTCGGCGTGGCGAGCGTCGCCGTGTACTCGGAGCTCGACCGCGACGCGCCGCACGTCAAGCGCGCCGGCGAGTCCTACAACCTGGGCGACGGCCCCGCCGCCCACAACTACCTGAGCGTCGAGAAGATCCTCGACGTGGCGGCGCGCGCGGGGGCCGAGGCGATCCACCCGGGCTACGGCTTCCTCGCGGAGAACGCGCCGTTCGCGCAGGCGTGCGAGGACGCGGGGATCGTGTTCATCGGGCCGCCCGCGAGCGCGATCGAGGCGATGGGCTCGAAGACGCGCGCGCGCGAGCTGATGCAGGCGGCAGGCGTGCCGATCGTGCCCGGCACGACCGAGCCTGTCGCGACCGTCGCGGACGCGCTGCGCATCGCCAAGGAGGAGGTCGGCTTCCCGGTGGCCGTCAAGGCGGCGGGCGGCGGCGGCGGCAAGGGCTTTCGCGTGGCGCTTTCGGAGGACGAGCTCGAGGGCGCGTTCGAGGGCTCCAGCCGCGAAGGCGAGAAGTTCTTCTCCGACCCGACCGTGTATCTCGAGCGCTACCTGCACGACCCGCGCCACGTCGAGGTGCAGGTGCTGGCCGACCGCTTCGGCAACGTCATCCACCTGGGCGAGCGCGACTGCTCGATCCAGCGCCGCCACCAGAAGGTCATCGAGGAGTCCCCGGCGCCCGAATGGGTCGTCGACGAGCAGATGCGCGAGCGCATCGGGCAGATCGGCGTCAACGCCGCCAAGGCCGTGAGCTACGTCGGCGCGGGCACGATCGAGGGCCTGTTCACCACCGGCGAGGGCACCAGGGACGAGCCCGAATACTTCTTCCTGGAGATGAACACGCGCGTGCAGGTCGAGCACTGCGTCACCGAGATGACCACCGGCATCGACATCGTCAAGGAGGGCATCAAAGCGGCCGCCGGCGAGGAACTGTCCTACGCGCAGGCCGACGTCGAGCTGCGCGGGCACGCGATCGAGTGCCGCATCAACGCCGAGGACGCCTCCAAGAACTTCGCCCCCGCGCCCGGCAGGATCGGCGTCTACCGCGAGCCCACCGGCCCGGGCGTGCGCGTGGACTCGGGCGTCGAGGAAGGCGGCGAGGTCTCGCCGATGTACGACCCGATGGTCGCCAAGCTGATCGTGTGGGACGCCGACCGCGAGCAGGCCACCAGCCGCATGCTGCGCGCGCTGGGCGAATTCGAGATCGAGGGCCTGAAGACGCTGATCCCCTTCCACCGGGCGCTGCTCGCGACCGAGCAGTGGGCCAAGGGCGAGACGTGCAAGGACCTGCTCGAGGACAGGAAGTGGCTGAAGACGCTCGCGTTCCCCGCGCCGACGCCTCCGGCCGGCGAGGACGAGGAGGCTGAGAAGGTCGAGCAGACCTACGCGGTCGAGGTGTCGGGCAGGCGCTTTGACGTGCGCGTCGTCGGACCCCCGTTCGCCGGCGGGGGCGGTGGCGGCGGCGCGGCGCTGAACGGCAGCGGCGCCGGCGCCGGCGCGGCGCGCAAGGCGCCCAAGCGCGGCGAGCGCAAGTCCTCCGGCGGCGGCGGGCCGGACACGCTTCCCTCGCCGCTACAGGGGAACATGTGGAAGGTGCTGGTCAAGCAGGGCGATGAGGTGCAGGAGGGGCAGCTGCTGTGCATCATCGAGGCGATGAAGATGGAGAACGAGATCACCGCCCACAAGGCGGGCACGATCGTCGAGCTGCCGATCGCGGAGGGCGCGCCGATCCAGGCGGGCGCGCCGATCGCGACTATCGTCTCAGCCGCGGCCGGCTAGCGCGCGCACGTTCTGGGCGTGGATCGCGCGCTGTTGGGGCGCGCGGCGACCTGCGGGCAGCGCGGCATCGGCGCCGACCCGGCGCAACTCGTTCAGGTACGCGACATCCTCCTCGAGCACATCGAGCGCCCTGCCTGCATCCGTGACCGGACCGTGGCCCGGAACAACGTGCTCGGACTCCCCCAGCAGCGCCCGCAGGCGCTCCAACGTCGCCAGGTAGGCGTCCACGGTATCCCCCGCGTTCAGCGTCGGTATCTCCAGCGCTGACAGGTAGTCGCCGACGACGAGCACCCGCGCCCAGGGAATCCAGATGGCCATGCCGTCCGCGGTGTGCCCGCCGGCCTCGTGCAGCTCGAGCTCGCGCGCACCGATCTCGCAGCGCCCCGGCACGGGCAGCGCCTGCACGGAACCGAGCGCGAGCGGGCGCGGGCGCTCGATCAGCAGCTGTTCGTCGAACGCGCGCAGCTCCCGCTGCGCCTCGCCCGGCGAGGCCCGCAGCCGCTCGGCGGTGCTCTCGGCGCAGCCGAGCGCCACCTCTGGAAACGCCAGCCGCCCGAGCAGGTGGTCCCAGTCGGCGTGCGTCGCCAGCAGCCCGCTGGGAGCGGCGAACTGCGCCTGCTGGAGCAGCGTCGGCAGCGCGTCGAGCTCGTCGGGCAGCACGGGCGAGTCGATAACGAACGTCTCGCCGGACGGCTCCGCCTCGGTGGCCCGCTCCGCCCCCGACCGCCCGTCCTCCCCACCGTCACCGCGCACGATCACGCAGTTGACATGCAGCACGGCGCTGGTGACGACGATCACGTCGCGGTGCAACGAGACGGCTCGCACGGGTGGGCGGGGGCGGGCGGGCCTCTTACCCGTCCGTCTAGGAGACGCCGAGCAGCTTGGCGGCCTCTTTGAGGTTGGTGACCTCGGCGGTGGGCTTCTTCTGCGAGGAGTCGAGCGTCTCCTTGTTACGGTTGACCCAGATGACGGGCACGCGCGCTTTGACGCAGGGGACGACGTCGTGGTAGTGGCTGGCGGCGACGTGGACCCAGCCGCGCTTGCCGCCCATGCGCCTGGCGCACTCGGTGAAGTGAGGCGGTTCTGGCTTGTAGGAGCGCACCTGCTGGGCGGTGACGACGAGGTCGAAGTCGATGGGGATGTGGCGCCGGGTCTGCCCGAGCAGCTTGTCGTCGATGTTCGAGAGCAGGCCGAGTTTGTATTTCTTGGCGAGCTTGCCGAGCTGCACGCTGGTCTCCTTGAACGGCATCCAGCGCTGCACGGAGTCGGGCAGGAAGCCCGAGCGCGAGGGCTCGAGCGGCCACTCGAGGCGTTTGGCGATCTCGATGGCGGTGCGCCGCAGCACCTCCGCGTAGAGCTCGTAGGAGCCTCCCTCGATGTCGCGGGAGATCTCGTGGAACATGGGGATCAGCACGCTGCGATCGATCTCGACGCCGTCGCGGGCGGCCTCCTTGGCGAACGCGTCGTAGATCCCGGTCTCCCAGTCGATCAGCGTGCCGTAGACGTCGAATGTGACGAACGTGACGTTCTTCGGGATGGGCATCGCGCGGCATTATGCCCTGACAGGGGCCTCCGACGCGCTGCGCCGCCGCTTGGCAGGCGCGTTTGCATGCGATCGCCCAGCCGTTGCGGCACGCGATCGCCCAGCTTGCGTTAGAGTCCCGCGCCGCATGGACCTCTTGGAGTACCAGGGCAAGCAGCTGTTCGCCCGCCACGGATTGAGGGTGTCATCTGGTCAGGCGGTGACGAGCGTCGAGGACGCGGTGAAGGCGGCGGGCGAGGTCGGCTATCCGGTCGTCGTGAAGGCGCAGGTGCTGATCGGCGGGCGCGGCAAGGCGGGCGGCGTGAAGCTGGCGGCCGACGAGGCCGAGGTGCGCGAGCACGCGGGCAACATCCTCGGGATGGACATCAAGGGGCACATCGTGCGCACGCTGTGGATCGAGCACGCGTCGGACATCGCGTCGGAGTACTACGCGTCGGTGCTGCTCGACCGCTCGGCCAAGCGGCCGCTGGTGATGTTCAGCGTGGAGGGCGGCGTGGACATCGAAGAGGTCGCGGAGAAGACCCCGGAGAAGCTGATTCGCCATCACGTGGACGCGCTGGCGGGCCTGTCGCGCGAGGAGGCGGCCGAGATGGCGAGGCAGGGCGGGGCTGACGCGGACGTGGTCGAGGGCGTGGCCGACGCGCTGGTGGCCCTGTATGAGGTTTGGATCGAGGAGGATGCGACGCTCGCGGAGATAAACCCGCTGATCGTGACCCCCGAGCGGGAGGTGAAGGCGCTCGACTCGAAGGTGTCGCTGGATGGCAACGCGCTGTATCGCCACCCGGAGAACCAGGGGCTGTCGGACAGCGAGAACGAAGACCCGATCGAGCGCCGCGCGAAGGAGGAGGGCGTCCAGTACGTGAAGCTGGACGGCGACATCGGCATCCTCGGCAACGGCGCGGGTCTGGTGATGTCGACGCTGGACGTGGTCGCGCAGGCGGGGGGCTCGCCGGCGAACTTCCTCGACGCGGGCGGCGGCTCGGACGCGGAGAAGATCAAGCAGGCGGTCGACCTGCTGCTCGCGAACGACGCGGTGAAGGCGGTGCTGTTCAACATCTTCGGCGGCATCACGCGCTGCGACGAGGTCGCGCGGGGGCTGATCGCGGCGTTCGAGGAGATCAAGCCTTCGGTGCCGTTCGTGGTGCGCCTGGACGGGACGAACGACGTGGAGGGCCGCCGCCTGCTGCAGGAGGCGGCGCTGCCGAACGTGCACGCGGCGAAGACGATGAACGAGGCCGCAACGAAGGTCGTCGCGCTGGCGGCCGGGGCATGAACGCGCATGGCTGCGCTGGATCGTCGTCCTCGGTCGCTCGCGTGCAAAGCACGCCACGCTCCCTGCGTCCTCGCCCAGCTTGCCCTGCGCGCCCATGCCGAACCGTCGTTGAAAGGAAGGCATCATGAGCGTCCTAGTTGACGAGTCGACGCGCCTGTGCGTGGCCGGCATCACCGGCCGCGAGGGCACGTTCCACACGCTCAACAACCGCAGCTACGGAACGAACGTGGTAGGCGGCGTGACGCCGGGCAAGGGCGGCCAGGACGTCGAGGGCATCCCGGTGTTCGACACGTGGGAGCAGGCGATGTCCGAGGCGCAGCCGAACACGGCGATGATCTTCGTGCCGCCGCGGTTCGCCGCCGACTCGATCCTTGAAGCGGCCGCGGCGGGCGTCGAGCTCGTGATCGCGATCACGGAGGGCATTCCCGCGCACGACGAGCTGCGCGTGTACAACCTGCTGAAGCGCGAAATAAAGAATGCCCACCCACCCACGCGCCTGATCGGCCCCAACTGCCCGGGCATCCTCTCGCCGGGCAAGGCCAACGTGGGGATCATCCCGGCGTCGTTCTTCAAGGCGGGCAGCGTCGGCGTGGTCTCGCGCTCGGGCACGCTGACCTACCAGATCGGCAACGAGATCGCCCAGGCGGGCGTCGGCTGCAGCACGATCGTGGGCATCGGCGGCGACCCGGTGCCGGGCTCGTCGTTCGTGGACGTGCTGGAGCTGTTCGAGGCGGACCCCGAGACGGAGCTGGTGGTGCTCTCGGGCGAGATCGGCGGCTCGGCGGAGGAGGAGGCGGCGGAGTACATCGCGGGGCACATGAGCAAGCCGGTGGTGGCGTACATCGCCGGCTTCACGGCGCCGGCGGGAAAGCAGATGGGCCACGCGGGCGCGATCGTGTCGGGCAGCGCGGGCACGGCCGCGGCGAAGGCCCAGGCGCTGGAAGCGAAGGGCGTGCGCGTCGGGCGCACGCCGACTGAAACAGCGAGCATCGCCGTCGAGGTTCTTGGCGGCGCGCTCACGGCCAAGTAGATCGTGCGAGCGTTGCGGTGGATGCGACGACGCCGCTGCTCGCCTTCGAGAGCGTAAGCAAGCGGTACTCCGAGGGAGGCCGTGAGACCCTCGCGCTGGATCGGGTCTCGTTCGAGATCCACGCCGGCGCGTTCGTGGCGGTCTACGGCGCGCGGCAGTCGGGCAAGTCGACGCTGCTGCGACTGATGGCGGGGATCGAGGCGCCGAGCGCGGGGGTCGTGCGCTTCGAAGGGCGCGACATGGCCGCGATCTCGGCTGCCGATCGCAGTCGCATCCTGCGCAGCCATGCGGCGTTCGTGGCGCCGCATGACTGGTCGTCGGGCCCGGGCGAGAGGGTCGTGGACCACGTGATCCTGGCGGCGGCGAGCAAGGGTCTGAGGCTGCGCGAGGCGCGGCGGCGCGCGCAGCTGATGCTCGCCGAGGTCGACCTGGCCGGCCGCGCCGAAGAGCCCTCGAAGCTGCTCTCGCCCACCGATCGCATGCGCGTGATGCTCGCCCAGGCGTTCGTCCGCGAGCCGTCCCTGCTGCTGCTCGACGAGCCGGCCGTGTTCCCGAGCCCGAGCGACAAAGACGCGTTCCTGGGGTGGCTGCGGGCGCTCGTGCAGGAGCGCCAGATGACGCTCGTGATCGCCTCGGTGGACATGCAGGCGCTGCAGGGCGCGACGGAGCTGATGTCGATCGCGGACGGCGAGCTGATCTCGACGGCGCCGCAGGGGACGGTCGTCGCGTTTCCCAGGCGAGGCGCCGGCGAGCGGCCGGTACGCTAGGCCTCCATGGACCGCGACCTCGCGCAGACGCTTGGCGAGCTCGAGCGCAAGCTGCTCGAGCTTGAGCGCACGCTGAACGCGATGAACAGCGAGCGGGAACCGACCCCCGCCCACCCCGCCGCCGAGTCCGAGACGATCCGCCACGCCTCTCCCCCGCAGCCGGTCGCCGCCGCGTCGGAGAGCTCCGGCTGGAGCAGGATCGTCGACGAGACGGTCGAGCCGGCGCAGCCGGGCGCGCGGGCGCCGCTGCCACCGCCAGCCGCCGTGCCGCCGGCGCCTGGCCCACCCCCACCCCCGAGCCCGCCGGCGGCCCGTGCGCCGTGGCCCCCGCGGGCCGCACCGCCGCCGCTCTCAGCGCAGCCTCCGAGCGCGGCGGAGCTGCTGCGCTTCCGCGATCGGCTGGAGCGCGCGGCGCGCGAGCTGACCCATGACTACGACGAGCTGCTCGGACGCCTAAGCTACGCCGCTGTGCCAACCACGACCGGCCCCACGATCTCCTTCGCGCGCGGCGCGCCGTCGCTCGACATCGTCGACGTGGACGGCCTGCGCGACGCGGCGGTGCGCGCGTTCGAGAGCGACCCGGCGGGCACGACGGCGTACGGCACGTCGGTCGGCTACCCGCGGCTGCGCAGCTGGATCGCGGACCGCCACGGCGTTGAGCCGGAGCGCGTGCTGGTGACGAACGGGTCGATGCAGGCGGACGCGTTCCTGTTCGAGCAGCTGGTGCGGGCGGGCGACGAGGTGATCGTGGAGCGCCCGACGTATGACCGCACGCTGCTGTCGCTGCGCGGGCGCGGGGCGCAGATCCATGCGGTCGAGCTGGAGCCGGACGGCATCGACACGGACGCGCTCGCGCACCTGCTGACCGGCCCGACGCCGGTGCAGCCGACGCTCGCGCACATCATCCCCAACTTCCAGAACCCTGCCGGGTACACGCTGTCGTTCGAGAAGCGCAGGCAGCTGCTACAGCTGGCGGCGGACCACGGCTTCATGGTGTTCGAGGACGACCCGTACGTGGAGCTGCGCTTCAGCGGCGAGACGCTGCCGACGATGCTGTCGATGGACCCGGAGCGCGTGGTGTACGCGTCGTCGTTCTCGAAGACGGTGTGCCCGGGCATCCGCGTCGGCTACCTCGTCGGCCCGCCCGACCTGGTCGCGGCGATCGCGAAGCTGGCGACGAACACGTACATCTCGCCGAACATGGTCGCGCAGTCGATCGTGTACGAGTTCTGCGCGTCGGGCGCGATCGAGCGCTCGATCGAGACCGTCAAGGCGGCGCTTTCGGAACGCGTGCAGGCGCTGGCGAACGCGCTGCGCAGCGAGCTCGCGGAGGCGGAGTTCGTGGTGCCGCAGGGCGGCTACTTCATGTGGGTGACGCTGCCGGAGGGCACGGACGTGGCGGCGCTGTACGACGCGGCGGCCGAGCGCGGCGTGTCGTTCGTGAAGGGCACGGACTTCCTGCTGGAGGGCGGCGAGAACACGCTGCGCCTGGCCTACTCGGGCGTGACCCCCGAGCAGATCGACGCGGGCGTCGCGCGACTCGCCGAGGCCTACAGGTCCCTTTAGCGACCGTACCGTTGCCCCAGCACCAGCTGCTCGGGCAGCGCGGTGCGCGGCGGCGGCGAGGGGTCGGCGATCACGGAGACGGTCTCGGCAACGCTGGAGGTGACGCCGATGCGCCGCCCGTCGGCGGTCTTGAGCTCGACGTGCTCGGGGCCGCGCTCGACCACCACCGCCTCCAGCCCGGGCTCCAAACCCGAGGCCTTGAGGTAGTGCAGGAGGTCCTCGGCCTCGTTCTCGAAGCGCAGCACGCGCACGCTGGCGCCGATGTCGACGTCGGCGAGCGGGACGCCGGCCAACCGCGCGCCGGCGACGATGGGGTGCCCGTGCGGGCATGTCTTGGCATCGCCGATGGCGGCGAGCATGCGCTCCTCGAGCACGGGCGACATGGCGTGCTCGAGGCGCTCGGCCTCCTCGTGGACCTCGTCCCAGGGGACGCCGAGGACGTCGGTGAGGAAGCGCTCGATCAGGCGGTGCCTGCGCACGATGCCCTCGGCGTGGTCGGCGCCGCTGGCGGTGAAGGCGATCGCGCGGTCGGAGCCGCGCGTGATGTAGCCGTCGCGCTCGAGGCGGCCGATCATCTCGTGGACGGTCGGCGGCGAGAGCTGCATGGCGCGGGCGACGTTGGCGCCGGTCATCGGCAGGCCGGCCTCCTGCAGCCAGAAGAGGATCTGCAGGTACTCCTCCTCGGCGACGGTGGCGGTCTCCGCGGTCATCTCAGCTGATCATAGGTGCACTCGCTGGGCGGCTTGTCCTGGCGCCAGCGGCGCAGCTTGGCGCCATGGCGGATGCGCCCGGCGGAGACGTGGTCGAAGTCGATCTCGACGACGAGCTCGGGGCGCAGCCCGATCCACTCGAGCTCCTTGCCGGCGCTCCAGCGGCTGGGATCGGCGGAGCCGCGCTCTCCGGTCTCGTACGGCGCGAGGAAGCCGACGAGGCGCCGCTTCTCGGCGGCGGAGAGGCCGGAGCAGTGCCCGACGACTCGCAGCTCGTCACCGTCGTAGAGGCCGAGGATGAGCGCGCCGACTGTGTCGGGCTCCTTGCCTGGTCGCCAGCCGACGACGATCGCGTCGATCGTGCGCACGCGCTTGACCTTGGCCATGCCCTTGCGCTCGCCGGGACGGTAGGGCGCGGAGCGCTCCTTGGCGATGGCGCCCTCGGCGTGCTGCAGCCACCGCCGGGCCTCCTGGACGCTCGAGACGGTGGGCATCAGCTCGACGGGCGCGCGCGCGAACGCCTCGCCGGCGAGCAGCTGCTCGAGCGCGGCGCGGCGCTCGGCGAACGGCAGCTCGAGCAGCGAGTCGTGTTCGTGCGCGAGCAGGTCGAAGGCGACGTAGGAGGCGGGCGTCTCGGCGGCGAGTCGCTGGATGCGCGAGACGGCCGGGTGGATGCGCTGGCCGAGCGCGTCGAAGTCCTCGCGGCCGCCCGAGTCGCGCACGACGATCTCGCCGTCGAGCACGTAGCGGCCGGCGGGGAACGTGAGCTCGGGGAAGTAGCGCCCGAGCGGCTTGCCGTTTCGCGACTGCAGGAACACGTCGGCGCCGCCACGTGCCCCGGACGGGGTATCGACGAACGCGAGGCAGCGAAAGCCGTCGAGCTTGATCTCGTACACGTAATCGTCGCCCGTGGGCAGCTCCTTGCGCGAGAGCGCCAGTTGTGGCTTGAGTGTGGGCTGCAGCGGCAGGGTCACCCTGCCTCCGGCTGGCTGGAGCGCGCACGGCTGGGCTGCACCCGCGGCGGCTCGCCCTTGTGCTTGCGGAAGTGCGGCGGCCAGGGCGCGTCGCCGAGGCCCTCGCGCTCGTCGCGGGCGGCCAGCTCGAGCAGGCCGTCGAGGCGCCCGGGGTGCTCGTCGATGCTGGCGGAGGGGTCGCCGCGCTCGCGCAGGCGCGCGGGGACGGTCGTGAGCGTCAGCTCGGCGGGGTCGACGTCGGGGACCTCGTCCCACTGCAGCGGGCAGGAGACGCGCGCGTCGGGGACGGCTCTGACGGAGTAGGCGGAGGCGACGGTGCGGTCGCGGGCGTTCTGGTTGTAGTCGATGAACACGCCCTCGCGCTCCTCCTTCCACCAGCGGCTGGTGGCGCGGCCGGGCATGCGCCGCTCGACCTCGCGCGCGAGCGCGAGCGCGGCGCGGCGGACTTCTTCGAAGCTCTCGTGCGGCTCGATGCGCACGTACACGTGCATGCCGCGCGAGCCGGACGTCTTGGGGTAGCCGCGCAGGCCGTGCTCGTCGAGCACCTCGCGCGCGCCGAGCGCGACCTCGCGCACCTCGGAGAAGGGGACGCCGGGGCCGGGGTCGAGGTCGACGCGCAGCTCGTCGGGATGGTCGAGGTCGGCGCGCCGCACGGGCCACGGGTTCCAGTCGATGACGCCGAGGTTGACGCCCCAGACGAGGTGCGCGGCGTCGTTGGCGACGAGCTCGCGCGCGTGGCGTCCGCTGGGGAACGTGACGGTCGCCGTCTGCAGCCAGTCTGGGGCGCTGTCGGGCACGCGCTTCTGGAAGAACGGCTCGCCCTCCACCCCGTCGACCCAGCGCTTGAGCGTCGTCGGGCGCTCGCGCAGGTGGCGCACGACGGCGGTCTCGCACTCGACGTAGTAGTTGACGAGATCGATCTTCGTGAGGCCGACGTCGGGGAAGAACGGCTTGTCGGGATTGCTCACGCGCAGCTCCCGCCCGCACACCTCCACGACGACGTGCTGGCTTTTCGCGGCGGCCATTGCTGGAAGGATGCCCGATCGTGGCATCCCGTATCCACCGCGCGCCGGCGACGGCCCCTCTCTGGCGGGGAGCGCACGGCGTGGGCATCTCGCAGACGGTGCTGGTCGCGTGCGCCCCGTTCGGTCCGCGCCTGCCGGCCGACGCTGTGGCGAGCGCGATCGCCCGCGGCCTCCAGGACGGCGGCCTGCCCGAGCCCGACGTCTGCCCGTTGTCCGGACCCGGCGCCGCCGCCGGCACACGCACGGGCGAGGGGGACGTGCGGGAGCTGCTCGACGCGCTCGACTTCGACGCGCGCATGCGCGCCGCGCGGGCGGTCGTCATCGGTGCGCGGCGGCTGGAGGAGCGCGCGCTGGCGGGCAGCGTGACGTTCGAGATCGCCACGCGCGCCCGCCAGGGCGGCATACCGGCTTACGCGGTGGCCGGCGAGGACGCGCTGGAGCCGTTCGACGCGCGCATCCTCGACCTCCAGCTGGTTCTGCAGGCCGACAGCCGCAGGGCGCTGGCGGCGGCGGGCCGCAGGCTGGCGAGCATCGTCTGAGCATCGCCCTTCCGGGGCGATCGCGCGGCGCTGCCTCGCGCCCCGCGAGGGCGATCACGCGGCGCTGCGCTCGCGCGGCGCCCGGGCGAGCGCCCGCGCCAGCTGGTGCACCAGCAGCACGGCATCGACGACGGTCCCGTACTCGAGGTTGGCCGGCACGTCGCTCGGCAGGTGGTAGTTGGCGGGGCTGAGCCAGTCGGTGACAGATACGAACGTCGCGGTCGGGTAGCCGGCGCGGCTGGGGATGACGCTGTCGGTTGAAGCGCGCGCACGAAAGCCGCGCCGCAATGGAATCTCGAGCCTTTGTGCGTGCTCGTCCAGCGCGTCGCGCAGCCATGGGCCGGCGTAGTCCTCCATCCACACCGGACCCTCCCCCTCGAGCATCGCCAGATGCGGCGAGCCGACGGTGTCGAGGTTGACGAAGCACGTGCTCTCGGGCGCGAGCTCGTGACGATGGCGCGCGAGGAACGCGCGCACCCCGTCCTGCAGCGTCTCCTCGGCGCCGCAGGAGACGAGCAGCACGCGCAGGCCCGGCGGCGGCGCATGGCGCAGGAGCTCGGCAAGCGCCACCAGCGAGGCGACGCCTGAGAGGTTGTCGTTGGCGCCGGCGACGGTCTGGCTGCGCCACACGTCCGCGACGATCGCCGTGCCGAGGGCGCCGATCGCCAGGCCGGCGCGCGCGGGCACGCGCCGCCGTGCGGCGGCCGCCGCGATCGTGCACAGCGGCCCCGCCAGCCCGATCCACCACTGTGGCGCGGGCGATTTGATCCGGTCGAACAGCCGCGGCACGAGCTCGTAGAGCCGCCGCTGCAACGTCTGGTCGAACAGCAGCCCGGTCTGGGGCGCGTCGTGGTGCGCGAGCACGACGAGCGTGTCGATCGGCCGCCCGGCGCCCTCCCCCGCGGCGCTCGTCCGCTCGTCGCGCGGCCCCTGCCCCGCACCGTGCTGGCCGACGCGCGCGACCACGTTGACGGTGCTGCGCCTGCGGCGCGCTGCCCGCCGCAGGATCCGCGGCCCGTTCTGCGCCTCGTCGACGATGCCGGCGAGCGTCGCTGCGGCGATCAGCGCGCCGCTCGCGCGCCGGCCGCTGAGCACGAGCGCGGCCCCGAGCGCGCCGAGCAGGCCGAGCCCGGTGGCGGTCGGCGGGAAGATCCCCCACGACGGCTCGTCCTCGAGCGCCACCTGCACGCCGTCGATCGCGCGCAGCCGCTCGGCCAGCCACTCGGCGGCCTGCCGCTCACCCGGCGAGCAGGGTGTGCGGTCGAGCGGAGCGAGCGTCTCGACGACCTCGCGCAGGACGTCCTGCAGTGACCCGCGGTCAGGCTCGTTCGCGTCGCTGATCACACGAGGCACCCCGCTCACGCGAGGCATTCTCGCTCACCGAGGTTCTCATAGGAAGCACTGTCCCTGACGCAAGTGCGCCATGCGGTGGCGCGCTCGTGCGGATCGCTAGGCTCGCTCATCAGATGACCGAGCCCGAGCCTACTCCGAGCCCGGGCGCTCGCGCCACGCGTGCGCTCTCGTTGACCGCGCCGGGTGCGAAGCGGGCGACGGTGATCGGCGCCGGCTCGTTCGGGACCGCGCTGGCCGTCCTGCTGGCCCGCGGCGGCCTGCGCACGACGCTGCAGACGCGCACGGCGGAGCAGGCGGAGCTGATCGACAAGCAGCGCGAGAACCATCGATACCTGCCCGGCGTGGAGCTGCCGCCCCAGCTGCGCGTCGAGCCCGCCTCGGCGGGCGTCGCGCGTGCGGATTACGTGTTTCTGGCGGTGCCCTCGAGCGGCCTCGGCGAGGTGATCGAGCGGCTCGGGGCGACCGGCCTGGGCCGGCGCACGGCGGTCGTGTCGGTCGCCAAGGGCCTCGTCCCCCCGGAGGGGCTGCCGCCGACGCGCGTGCTCAGCGCGCACTTCGGCCCGGAGCGGGTCGCGTGCGTGGGCGGGCCCGCGCACGCGCAGGAGATGGTGCACGCCGGCGCCGGGCTGGTGGCTGCCTGTGCGGAGGAGGAGCTCGCGCGCTCGCTCGCGCAGGTGTTCACGCGTGCGGGCGTCGTCTGCGAGCTGTCCGACGACCCGGTCGGCGTGGAGCTCGCGGGCGCTGCCAAGAACGCGGCGGCGCTCGCCGCGGGCGCCACCGAGGCCCAGGGCCTGAACGCCGCGGGCGCGGCCGCCGGGCACATCTTCGCGGAGGTGTGGCGCTACGCCGAGACGCTCGGCGCGCGGCCGGAGTCGATGATCGGCCTGGCCGGCGCCGGCGACCTGGTGGCGACCGCGCTGGCGCGCGAGAGCCGCAACCGCCGCGCGGGCGAGCTGCTCGCGGCGGGCGTGCCCGCGGCGGAGATCCCGGCTCAGATCGGCCAGGCGGTCGAGGCGCTGGAGTCGGTGCCGCTCTTGGCGCGCGCGCTGGAGACGGCGGGCGTCGGCGCACCGGTCACGAGCGCCCTCGGGCGGCTCATCTCGGGCGAGCTTCCGCTCGACGACTGGGTGGCGCTGGTGCGCGCCACCGTGCCGCCGCCCGCGCTCTGGCGCAGACGTCCGACGCCGGGGTTCTGGCGGCGCGTGTGGCGGCGCCTGTCGGGCGGGTAGCGCGCCCCCTCACTGGTGGCGCTGCGCAACCTAGAAAGCCATCAGCGTGCTGACGACGGCCTCGTAGACGCCCGCGCCGTGGCCGGCCTCGCACACGCGCACGTTGGCGTACGCCGCCAGCTCCTCGCGCATCGACGGGTCGCGCTCGAGCGCGTTGGCGACCAGCCAGAAGGCGTCCACCTCGGCGGCGCACGCGAGGTCCTCGCGCGAGTCGCCCACCGCGAAGGTCTGCGCGCGCTCGTAGCCGCGCGCACGGCGATGCAGCGCCACCGCCGCGACCTTCGAGGCGCCCGCGGGCACGAGGTGGTAGCCGCGCACGTGCGGCAGCGCCGCCAGCGCCTCCGAGCGGCGGCTGACGACGCCGTTGTCCACCAGGCGCAGGTTCTCGTGGCCGTGCTCGACGAGCACGCGATCCGCCTCCACCGCGTCCACGAGGCCGCGGAACAGGTGCGAGACCTCGCGCTGCACGTGCCATGGCTCGTGGTACTCCAGGCGCCCGGCGTAGCGCTCGAGCAGCAGCGCGGGCGCGCCCGAGCGCTCGATCTGCTCGGCGATCGTCAGCTCGCCCGGAAGCAGCTCCCCCGTCAGCCAGTGCTCCTCGCCGTCCAGCACCACGCACGCGCCCGCCTCGTAGATGAACGAGGACTGGCCCAGCAGCCGCGCGTCCTCCATCACCTGCGCGCGGCGCCGGCCCGACATCAGCACGACCTCCACGTCGGCTCGCAGGCACGCCTGCACCGCGCGCACGCCGTCGATCGTCACCCGCCCCTCGCCGTCGTGCAGCATCGACGCGCCGCGGCCCAGCAGCGTGCTGTCCAGGTCGAGGTACAGGCAGCGCGCGCTCACGCGACCGTCACGCTCGCCAGCGGCGGGCGCTCGACCGGCGCCGACTCGACGCCCGCGTCGCTGCCGTCCATGTCGACCAGCCGCCCCTCCCGCTCCAGGCGACTGGCGATCGTCGCGAGCACCGTCCGCGCCATCGGCTCGAGCGCCGACAGCGGCTGGTGGCGGTTGCGGTGCTCGTCGAGGTCCACCTGCGCGATGCCGTCCAGCCCCAGCTTGCGCCACGCGTCGATCAGCATCGCGATCTCCACGCCGTAGCCGGTCGCGAACGGCAGTCCTTCGAGCAGCTCGCGCCGCGCGGCCACCTCGCCCGCGAGCGGCTGGCGCACGCCGGCGAGCTCCGGGTAGAACAGCGCGAGCGCCGGGCGCGCGGTCAGACGGCTGACACGCCCGCCGCCGTTCGCGTCGGCTACTCCCTCCAGGCGCAGCGGCCGGCGGTAGAAGGCCTTGACGAACGACACCCCCGGCTCGCACACCAGCGGCCCCAGCAGCCCCGTGGCGAAGTGCGCGGAGAAGCCCTCCGTGTCGGCGTCGAGGAAGCACACCAGCTCGCCGTCGAGCACCGACAGCGCGCGCCACATCGCATCGCCCTTGCCGAGCACCGGCCCGTACGCGGGCATCAGCTCCGCCTCCTGCCACACGGTCGCGCCCGCACGCGCGGCCACCGCCGCGGTGCCGTCCGCCGAGGCGGCGTCGACGACCGCCACCTCGTCGATCGCGCCCGCCTCGCGCAGCGCCACCAGCGCCGCGACGATCTCCCCGACCGTCTGCGCGCAGTCGCGCGCGGGCAGGCACACCGACACGCTCTGCGCGCGCTCGGAGGCGATCCGCTGCGCTGAATACGGCGAATGGTGGAAGGTGCGGGCTTTCGCCCAGGCCTCGGCGGCGCTCGCTGACATCGCCTCTACTATCTCAAGTCCTTGCCCCTCGACCGCACAATCGAGCCGTGGAGCGCGCTGCTGGACGCGGGGCGCGAGGACGGTCGGCTGGTCCGCGAAGCGCACGAAGGACCCGGTCGCGCGCGGCTCGTCGAGCTGCCGCCGCAGCTGCACCCCGAGGTGCTCGGCGCCCTGCGCAGGATGGGCATTGAGCAGCTGTACTCCCACCAGGCGCAGGCGCTGTACGCGGCCACCGCCGGCCCCACGATCGTCACCACCGGCACCGCGTCGGGCAAGTCGATGTGCTTCAACCTGCCCACCCTGCACATCCTCTGCGAGCAGACGCGCGCGCGGGCGCTGTACCTGTACCCGACGAAGGCCCTCGCCCAGGACCAGGCGCGCGCGCTCAGCGCGTTCGGGCTGACCAAGCGCGTGCGCCCGGCGATCTACGACGGCGACACGCCCAGAGAGGCGCGCCGGCAGATTCGCAAGAGCGCCAACGTCGTGCTCACGAACCCCGACATGCTGCACGTGGGGATCCTGCCCAACCACGCCGCCTGGGCGGAGCTGTTCGCCAACCTGGCGGTCGTCGTGATCGACGAGGCCCACGTCTACCGCGGCGTGTTCGGCTCGCACGTCGCCAACGTCCTGCGCCGGCTGCGGCGGATCGCAGCGGCGTACGGCACCGACCCGGTCTTCATGCTGACCTCCGCCACGATCGCCAACCCGGTCGAGCTCGCCGAGCGCCTCACCGGCCTGCAGGATGTGCAGCTGATCGACGCCGACGGCTCGCCGGCGCCGCGGCGGCGGATCGCCATGTGGAACCCGCCGCTGACCGACGAGGCGCTCGGCACGCGCCGCTCGGCGCTCGGCGAGGCGGCCGAGCTGCT
>Ga0181538_10000643_pt1 | contig 41407 bp, 33 predicted proteins | sample PEATcosm2014_Bin_40_FD_119773 | JGI IMG/M metagenome (GOLD analysis project Ga0181538, IMG submission 119773) | Peatland microbial communities from MTU Mesocosm Facility, Houghton, MI, USA - PEATcosm2014_Bin23_30_metaG | ecosystem: Environmental > Terrestrial > Soil > Wetlands > Peat | place... | reverse complement strand
TGATGACGATCCAGCTGTTGGCTAGCGCAACATTGACTGGATCTCCGGGAAAGGCCACCCTGCCGCCGAGTACTTCGGTGTAGAAGCGCCGAGAGCGCTCCACATCGTCCGAGACGATGAAGTGGGTCAGCACAATTCCCTCTGGGGGCGATGGGAGCTCGGCCATCCGGGCACCTCCGCTGGCTAGGTCTCACACCCCGCTTTGCGACGGGGCCCGCAGCCGACGTTACTACGAGTTAAGCGTTCGATCTCCTTCCACGTCCGCGTGGGGATCCGCAGGCGGCGGCAGAGGCGGTGCTGTCTCCGCGGTGTCGAAAGTTAAGCGCGATTCAACTGCGATGACGCATGAACGCGAGGGGACTCCGAAACGTTGCCGTCCGATTCACATGCCCGGTGCATGTGCAGGTAGGAGACCATCCCGGCGATCAGTGCGAGCATCCCGACGCAGCAGATCGTGGTGCGGCGGCGGGCGCTATGCCGGGTGCGTCCTCCTTCCTGATTGCCGTTTGGAGGTACTAGCCGACGGTGACGGCAGTTGAGTCCGTAGTATCCGGCCGGAGCATCCGCGTGGCCGGGTCATAGATGAGCCTGAGGACGACCGCCCAACCGGCTGCCCAGACGTCCGATGCTGATGGCACTACCTTCCTTTGTCATCGGGAACCCCTGGGGAACGCTTCCGATGCTTGTCCTGTGAGGACTGAGGTGAGACGGATCGTCAAGAGCTGGCCGAACCGCCCTGGCCGGTAGGCCAGGGTACCGGCCAGGGACTTACACGGGCGCGACGGCCCGGCCCCGGGCGTGATCCTGAGGTCAGTGCCAGCCCGCCGATGACCGGAGGGGCCCGGCCGCGATCACTTCCGGGCAGGAACGAAACAGTGCCCGGACGGCACGGTGGCCGTGGACGGGCTCAACCTGAACGTGCCCGGCGGGAACCTCACCAGGCTGGTCGTAACGCGACCGGGAGAGCCGGTACGCCAAAGGAGAAGGAGAAAAGGTCATGAGTCTCATCGACGAGGCGCTGAGCGCCAATGCGACCATCGCCAACGACTACGATCCCAGCCGCGGGAAGCCGCCGGCGCCCAAGATCGCAATCGTCACCTGCGCGGATCCCCGGCTAACCAGCATCGAGCAGATGCTGGGTCTGGCCGAGGGCGATGTCGACATGATCAGGAACTTCGGCACCGTGATCGATGACGACGCGGTCCGGTCGCTTGTTCTCTCGACCAGGCTGCTGGGCAGCCGGGAGATAATGATCATCAATCACACCGACTGCGGGATGCTCAGGTTCACCGACAGCGAGTTTGAGGACCGGCTCCGCACGGAGACGGGGCGGGCGCCGATCGCGCCGGCCAGGTTCTACAGCTTCACTGACGCCGAGGCGAACACCAAGGAGCAGATCCAGAAGGCCAGGTCACACCCATGGATCTCGCCGGACGTTCCGGTCAGGGGGTTCGTCTATGACGTCAGCACCGGGCGGCTCAGCGAAGTGTTCCCGGACGGGGAGACCGTCACTGGCTAGTCAGGGCGCCGCCGCCCCAGCGTCTGCTGCGCGAGGACACCTGGGGGTTGAGCTGGCGCTGAAGCGGCATGAGACTCCAGGCCTTCACTGTCCGCGCGGATGGGGCCCCCTCGCTAGCCTCGATACCGCGGGCGACGAGCTCGGCGCGCGCAGCCCCAATGTCGGAAACGATCAGGTACATGCTTACGCAGAGCCGGGTGCGGCCGACGTTACGCCCGTGCCGAATTGGATCGAGCACTCGGAGCCCGGAGGTGTCAGCTGGACGATGCGGAAGCTGTCACCGGCGGAGCGGTCGGCGCCGAGTCTCCGGCCGAGACTTCCGTAGAACGCCGCCCTGCGGGACAATTACGGGACGGGAGCCGTCTGACAGCCTCAGTGGAAGGGACAGATGGCTGACTGGATCTTTCAGGCCAGCGCACGGGAGCACGACCTCGACGCCATGATCGCTGCCTCGCCAGAGCGGTGGTGGGGCACGCCCCGCTACCGGGACCGGATGACGGTCGGCGATCGCGTCTGGATGCAGGTGACGGGGCCGCATCACCCGGGCATTTACTACGTCGCGACGATCGTGTCCGCGACGTATGAGCACCCCGTCCAGCCGGGCGAGCCGGCGTACGCCCGGTGGCGGACGGACATCCGGGTCGACTACCGCATCAGACCGCCCCTGCTCAGGTCCGAACTGCTCGACGACGCGACGCTCGGGTCGTTCCGGCCGTTTCATGGTTTCCAGGGCTCGAACGTGCCGGTGCCCCCTGACATCGCGGCGGCACTATCCGAACGAGCCGCCCGGCGGCTGGTGACCCTCCCGGTCGGGTGAGGGAGGTCACCCTTGCGCCGGCGATGGTGCGGCAACTGGCGGAGTCGGTCGGGGCGGCCTTGAGTCGTACTACTGGATGTTCGGACAGTACGACGGCTGCCGGGGCGGTGCAGGAAATGAGTAGGTCGCCGACTGGCTCGGGCTGCCGCGCCTGGCTGCGGGTGGCGCAGTAGGCGGTGCAGGTCTGCGTGCCGTGCTGGAGTTCGGAGAACGCAGCTCAGCGCCCCGAATTCTTCCGGCTGGAAGCCCGGTAGGCGGACCTGCGGGCCGCCTTGGCGATCTTCCTGTCGGGGTGATGCTGGCCGATCAGCGTGAGAACGTCGGCGACATCGGGGTGCGGCAGCCGTGCCATCACCTCAAACATCATCTCCTCCTGCCCGTCCGGCACCGAATCGCCCAGCTGACGGGCAAGCTCTCCCGGTTCGAGCGCGACGGAGGCGGCGGCGAGGACATCGGTGAGCAACCAGGCCACATCCTCGGCCTCCGGCTCAAGACCCGGCAGCATCGCGATCTCCGGCGCGCCTCCCGCGATCTCGGTGAGCGCAATCTTCGCGTAGGGGCGGAGTTCCCGCAGATTCAGCGCGTCCCGCCACATCGGCTCGGCGTCCGCGCCCAGGCGGTTCACGGCCGTGATCGCGACCATCCGCTCCACCGGCCCGCCCTTCGCGGCAAGTTCGTACAGCTCACGGGCTGCCACGTCTGGCGCACGGCGCGCCAGCCAGGCATCCGTCTCGGCGGCGATCTCCTCCTCGTCCATGCCTTCCGCCGCCGCGACCAGGTCCGCGGCTGTCATCTCAGCCGACGGCGGAAGCAACGGCACCTCCACGCCCGCGCTGGTGAACTGCTCGCGTATCACCCACGATCCGAGCGGCGTCAGCCGCGCCACCGCACCCCCGGATGCGGCGTCCACCGTCACGGCACCAAGCTGCGCCAGCCGACCGAACAGCACATCGGCAGGGTCACCGTGTGCTCGTGTCCACGATTCCCATGCCTTCATTCCCTTGACGGCCGAAAGTTCCGCGACCGCGGCACTCCGGATCACGTCGCTCGCCTCGGCGAAAGACAGCCCTTCCTTCCCGGCAAGGAACATCAGCACCATCAGACCCATCCCGGCCTGGAAGAAATCGAGGTCACCTCCACGCCGCGGGTCGAGGCCGGCATCGATGTCAAGGCTGTCGGTCACCATGAACGTCAGCGCATCGGACCAGGCCACCAGCACTTTCGCGTCGGTCCCCGCGCGCCACCAGCGCGACGCCGCTCCAGGCACGAACCTGGTGCCGTCCTCGACCGGCTCAAGGAACCCGGCCTCAGCGGCAAGGCTCCATAGATGTACCAGCTCCGGCACGTCTCGCATGCTCGTGACATCCGGTGCGGCGGGCATACCGGGCAACGTCCCCTCGACCGCGAGATCACTGATCTCGATACCGAGTTCCCTGGCCGCCTCAGCCGTGTCGCCCGCAGTCAGCTCACCGTGCTGCGTGACGGCACGGCCCGCACCAGCCCACTCAGCCAGCCTGCTCACCCGGCCGAGCAACGGTGAGTTCCGCGCCGTCGCAGCGAGCTCATCCTCTGGCGGCAGCCGCATCGCCGGCAGCCGGTCAGGCAACCCGAACCCCTCTTTAAGGTCGTAATCCTCATCGTCCTCGTCATCGAGGTCCCGGCCATCGGCGTCTCCAGTACCGGCCGGGAGCAAGTCCCGCACCGCCCCCGACTCAATCCCCGCGTTGTAACGCGCGATCCAGCGATCCACCGCAGCCGAGTCGCCGAAATCCACGCCGTCAGCAGCCATCGCCCGCGCGAAGCTACTGGCCATCCCCCAACGCGCCGGGTCCATGACCGCATCCGCGAAGCCCGGGGCGACCTCGTCCAGCTCGCCTTCCAGCAGCTTGACGGCCTGGCCCGGAACCGCCCCCGTCTCCTTGAGGAAGGCCAGCAGGTCCCGCATCGCAGGGACCGTGTCCTCGGTATCCTCCCTGTCCATGACCGTCACCTTGCGCGGGTAGACACTGAGCAGCAGCTCCTCGACGTCACCCCGTCCCAGGTCAGCCGGATCATCGATGCCGAGATGATTCCGCATCAGGTCCAGCAGCAGCCGAAGCTCACCCACGTTGGCGCCCGGGTCACCGCTGAGTTCCCGCGTCGTCTTCCCCGCCCAGCGGGAAAACCTGGCCAGCGTCGCGTCAATCGGATCCTTCGCCATGACCGACAACTCTAACGACGCCGCCATGTGGCCCACCGCCAGATCACTCGCTCGCCACCTACTTCACGGCCGTACGGTTTGGATAATGACGGCGTGCAGGCGATGCCACTGCGGTGAGCGGAGTCCCGTGGCGATGAGCTGCCCGGTGGCGCGGCCCTTGGTGCGCGCTTTGCCCCGGCGGCTGGTCAGCAGCGTCGGCGACAGCCATGCCGAGAATTGATCAGTGAGGACCAGATGACCGCCGGGTGCCAGCCTTCAGCCCCAGGACGGGTGGTTCGGCGTTACCTTCCGGGGACTGCACGAGGGAACGCAAGCAGTTCGGGCGTACGGCTCGTGCCTTCGTGTTTCCGGCGCTGCGCCGTGTTCAGCTGCGGAACCGGATCCCGGCGGTGGCGTACTCGGCCAGCAGGGGTACCGGGGTGAACGCCTGGTCGCCGGTAGCGGCGTGCATCGCCTCCAGCACGCTGACGACGTGCGCCGGGCCTGCGTCGTCGAGCATCTGAAGCGGCCCGCGCGGGTAACCGCAGCCGAGCATCATCGCGGTGTCGATGTCGGCCGGACTGGCATAACCGTCCTGGAACATCCGGACCGCGTCGTTGAACTGCGCGTAGGCGAGTGCCTCGGTGAGGAATCCCGGCCGGTCCCGGGCAGTGACCGCGTCCAGGCCGAGCCTGGCCGCGAGGGCCGTCGCCTTGGCGCCCGTGCCCGCCGCGGTCACGTCCGGCAACACCAGCTCCGCGAATCTCCGCTTGCCGTCACCCGCGTCGAAGAAGTGGATACCGACCACATCGGCCGGGCGGCCCACGGTCAGGGCCGCGTCCAGGACCCGGTGCTTCGGGTCTGCCGCCACGATGACCAGGCCGGTCTCGGGTGATGGCTGCGGCACGACGCTGATGCCGGCCGCGGCGATGTCGCTGGCCAGCTCGTCCAGCAGGCCGTCCGGTTCCCTGATGACCGCGACCTCGGCGGGAAGAGGCGCAGCCGCCTGGTGGTCCTCATCCGCTGCCGCGGTGGGGGCCTGCCGCTTATAGTCATAGAACCCGCGTCCGCTCTTGCGGCCGAACAGCCTGGCATCGCACAGCCTGCGCAGCAGGGGCGCGGGCCTGTAGCGGGTGCCGCCGAACTCAGCCTGGAGCACCTCGAGGACGGCCAGATCCGTGTCCAGGCCGATCAGGTCGAGCAGCGTCAGCGGTCCCATCGGCAGGCCGAGTCCCGCGGTGGCCGCCTTGTCGATGTCCTCGCGGGTGGCCTGCGCGGTTTCCAGCAGCCTGATTGCGTGGTTGAGGTAGGGCACCAGCAGCGCATTCACGATGAACCCGGCCCGGTCGCTGACCTGGACGGGAGTCTTGCGCAGGTCACGGGACAGCAGAGCGAGCGTCTCGGCGGTCTCCGGCGAGGTGAGCACCGTGGAAATGACCTCGACCAGCTTCATGACCGGGGCGGGATTGAAGAAGTGCAGCCCCGCCACCCGGGCCGGATACCGCGTGCCGCCCGCGATCTCTGTGATCGACAGCGAGGAGGTATTGGTGGCCAGGATCGCGTCGGCCCGGCAGGCCTCGTCCAGCTGGTCGAACAGCGTGTGCTTGAGTTCCATGCGCTCTGGTATGGCCTCGATCACCAGGTCGGCGCCGGCCACTCCGGCCGGGATGTCGACGGTGGGCCGGATCCGGGCCAGTATCTCGTCTCGTGCGGTATCGGTGAGCTTGCCCCGGCTGACCGCCTTGTCCAGGGAGCCGCGCAGCCGGGCCATGCCCTGGTCCAGGAAGGTCTGGTTGATCTCGATCGCGACGACGCGGCGGCCACTGCGGCCGACTAGCTCGGCGATGCCCGAGCCCATGAGGCCAAGCCCGATCACCGCCACCTCGCGGATATCGGCTGCCTGTATCACGCTACTAGTCATATTGCTGAGCCTTTCGTCTAGCTTAGCTAAGCCACGGGACGTTCTGATGCGCTCGCGACCAGGCTCTTCTGACGCGAAGCGCGCGCCTGGGCGGAGCTGGAGCACGGGCGCTGGAGACCGATGATCGCGCGCAGCGTCCCTATCATGGCGGCGGGAGCTTGATCGCGCATCATGGCGGCGGGAGCTTGATCGCGACCGCGGTCCCGGGGCCGAGCAGGTAGGGCTCCCCCCGGACGAGCACATTAAGCGGAGCGCCGTGCACGAGGTAGCACTCCTCGTCGTGGGTGAGCCCGGCCCGGATCTGCCGTCCGCCGAATCGAAGCGAGCAGGCGAGCTCGTTCCAGGCGTGTGGTAGCCCGGGCGCGAAGGACCGACGGCCGTCGAAGCCCCGGGCGCCACCGAACCCGACAAGCTCGTCTGAGTACCGCGCCTCGACGGTGCGCCATTCGTCCGCTGGGTAGAGCTGTACTGGCGGCAACTCAATTTTCCGCTTGAGCACGATTCGAAGGTAATCCCATGCGCGCGATACCGACAGATGGGGCCGACCGCGATTACCGTCCGTCGCCCGGCCTGTCGGGGCATCCTGCCGCTCTGCCGCCGCAGGAACACCGGACGGGCTGGCCTGTGCCGGGAAGCTGCACGCGGCGCCCGGCTCGAGCGCGGGGGTCGTTCCAGTGCAGGATGGCCACGTGACCGAGGGCAAACATCATGCGGCCGACGTGCGACGTGCGACGTGCGACGTGCGACGTGCCGACGCCGCTACCGCGTACCGTGTCTGCCGTGTCCAGCGATGACCTCGGAACGACCCCCATGCCGCTCACACGCCTGGCCCCGGACGGCCCTATGGTGTCGCGGATCGGCCTGGGGCTTGCGGCGCTTGGCCGTCCCGCTTACATCACCGCCGGGCGGGCCGGTGACCTGCCCGACCGCAGCGTCGCCGGCCTGGCGGCCCGCACGTTCACCATGCTCGACGCCGCGTACGCCGCCGGGATCCGGTACTTCGACGCGGCCCGGTCCTATGGCAGGGCCGAGGAGTTCCTCGGTGCGTGGCTGGCTGAGCGCGGCGTCCCGGCCGCCGTCGCCGGGTCCAAGTGGGGCTACCGCTACACCGGCGATTGGCGAATGGACGCCGAGTACCAGGAGATCAAAGAACACTCGCTGGCCATGTTCACCACCCAGCTCGCCGAGACCCGGGCGTTTCTCGGGGACCGGCTCGCGCTTTATCAGATTCATTCCCTGACCACCGATTCCGGGCCGCTGGATGACCCGGAGCTGCTGGCCGGGCTCGCCGGCCTGCGGGCCCAGGGCGTCATCGTCGGCATCACGACCACCGGTCCCGGCCAGGCGGATACCCTGCGCCGCGCGCTCGAAGCGACGGTGCACGGGCAGCCGGTCTTCAGCAGCGCCCAGGTGACCTGGAATCTTCTGGAGCCATCGGTCGGTCCGGCAGCAGCAGAAGCCGCCGACGCCGGCTGGGCCATCCTGATCAAGGAAGCCCTCGCCAACGGGCGCCTGGCTGCTGGGGGCGATCCGGCCGGCCCGCCGTCTCAGCTCACGGCGCTCGCCGAGGCCCAGGGCGTGGCCGTGGACGCCATCGCGATCGCGGCGGCGCTGGCGAATCCGTGGGCCGGCCTGGTGCTGTCGGGAGCGGTGACACCCGGCCAGCTGGAGTCAAATCTGGGAGCGCTCGCTGTGACCGAAATGCCGCGCCTCGACCTCGCCGAGCCGCCTGCCAGCTACTGGTCAGCGCGGTCCGGCCGGCCCTGGCAATTACGTGACCCGCTAAGACTTGCAGCCGTGGGACCTGGTGGCTTGAAGTGCACAGAGGTATGAAGGGAGCTGTCAACATCCGTCTTGTCCGGCCCAGGGAAGTGCCACGTGAAGAAGATCATCAATGACCCAGGCAACGTCGTCTCGGAGGCGCTGATCGGATTCGCGGCCGCGCACCGCGATCTCGTCCGTGTGAATTTCGGGCCCGATTACATTGTGCGGGCCGACGCGCCGGTACCCGGCAAGGTCGCCATCGTCTCGGGCGGTGGCTCCGGACACGAGCCGCTGCACGGCGGCTTCGTCGGCGTGGGAATGCTTGACGCCGCGGTCCCCGGGGCTGTCTTCACCTCACCCACCCCGGACGCGGTGCTCGCGGCCACCCAGGCGGCGACCGGCGGCGCCGGGGTCCTGCACATCGTGAAGAACTACACCGGCGACGTGCTGAACTTCGAGACCGCCGCCGAGCTGGCTGGCGCCGAAGGCATCGACGTCTCTGCCGTTGTCATCAACGACGACGTCGCCGTCGAGGACTCGACCTACACCGCGGGCCGGCGAGGAGTCGGTGGCACCGTGCCGCTGGAAAAGATCACCGGCGCCGCGGCCGCCCGCGGTGACGATCTCGCCGCGGTCACCGCGATCGCAGAGCGGGTGATCGGCAACGTCCGCTCGATGGGCGTCGCCCTGACGCCGTGCATCGTGCCGCACTCCGGCGAGCCCAGTTTCGTTCTGGCCGACGACGAGATCGAGATGGGCATCGGCATCCACGGCGAACCCGGCCGCCGCCGCATGAAGATGCAGCCCGCCGACGATCTCGTGGCCGAGCTGCTGGGCCCGGTCGTCCAAGACCTGCCCTTCGAGCGCGGTGACCGGACCCTGCTGATGGTCAACGGCATGGGCGGGACGCCGCTGCTCGAGCTCTACCTCGCCTACGGCATCGCCGCCGGCCTGCTCGAAAAGCAAGGGGTCGAGGTCAGCAGATCCTTGGTCGGGAACTACATCACCAGCCTCGAGATGCAGGGTATGTCGGTGACCCTGCTGCGGCTCGATGATGAGCTGACGCAGCTATGGGACGCGCCGGTGCACACTGCCGGGCTCCGGTGGGGCGTGTGAGCGGCGGCTGCGACGGGCCAGCCGTGGCCGCGGCGATCCGGGTGGTCGCGGCGGCCATCGCCGACCAGCACGTCGAGCTGACGCGCCTGGACCGCGAGATCGGGGATGGCGACCACGGCGAGAACATGAACCGGGGCTTTAAGGCCGTGGTCGCCAAACTGGACGCCGATCCGGGGATAGCGCCCGGCGCGGTCCTGAAGCTCGTGGCCATGACCCTGATGTCCACGGTGGGGGGCGCGTCGGGGCCGCTGTACGGGACGGCGTTCCTGCGCGCCGCGACGGCGGTCGGCGACACCGATCAGCTGGACCCGGCCGCGGTCAGGGCCGCGCTGGCCGCGGCGCTGGGCGGTGTACAGGCCCGCGGCAAGGCCGTGCCCGGGGACAAGACGATGGTCGACGCCCTGGTGCCCGCCGTCGAGGCCGCCCGCGGCGACTCGGTGGCGGAGGTGCTGCAGGCCGCGGCCGCCGCCGCGCACGGCGCCGTGGCCACGACGATTCCCCTGATCGCGCGCAAGGGCCGGGCCTCGTATCTGGGTGAGCGCAGCGCCGGTCATGCCGACCCGGGCGCCACTTCAACCGCGGTGATCCTGGGCGCCCTCGCGGAGGCGGCCAAGGGATGACGGGCCAGCGGGTGGCTATCGTCGCGGTGTCGCATTCAGCGGAGCTGGCAGCGGGCGTGGCCCAGCTGGCTGCTCAGATGGCACCGGACGTCACGATCATCGGGGTCGGCGGAAGCGACGGCGGCCTGGGGACGTCCTTTGAGGCCATCACGGACGCGCTCCAGCGCGCGGATTCGGCCGCGGGAATCGTCGTCCTGTATGACCTGGGCAGTGCGCGGCTGACCAGCGAGTCCGCCATCGAGTTCCTGGACCCGCAGCTCGCCGAGCGGATCGACATCGTGGACGCGCCGCTGGTCGAGGGGGCGATCGCGGCCGCGGTGGAGGCCGAGAGCGGCGCTGGCCGGGCCGCGGTGACCGCCGCCGCTGCGGGGGCTGGGGCCGCGGGGTCTGGGGCCGCGGGGGCTGGGGCCGCGCGGGCTGGGGCTGCGCGGGCTGGGGCCGAAGCTGCCGCCGAGCCCACCGCGCCAGTACTGACCCGCTCGGTGCGACTGCGCAACAAGCTGGGCCTGCACGCCCGTCCCGTCGCTGAGCTGATCCGGCAGGTGGCCGGCCTCGACGCCCAGGTGCGGATTGGGCGCAGCGGGAAACCGGCCACGGATCTGCGCAGCCTGCTGGGCGTCGTTAGCCTGGCGCTCCGCGGCGGCGAAACCGCCGAGCTGTCGGCGTCCGGGCCGGACGCGAGCGCCGCGCTGGACCGAGTTGAAGGGCTGATTGAGACCGGATTCGGCGAGGACGATGCGGGCACTACCGGGCCCGGGAGCGCCGAGCCGGCCGATTCCGCGCCGTCCAGGCTCCCTCGCCCCGAAGCAGCACCGGCAACGGCACAGGCACCGGCGCGCGGCGCACCCGGCCGGGCGATCGGCCCGGCGGTCCGCGTCGCGGTCCCGGACGTCCCGGACCGCCCCGGTTCCGGCGCGGACCGCGAGCGCAGCCGCCTGAACGCTGCGCTGCAGGTGTCGACCGGGCGACTGGCCGCCGGCGACCCGATGAGCCGAGCGCACGCCGTGCTCGTGGCCGACCCGCAGCTGTGGACGGCCGCCGAGCGCGGCCTGGCCGGCGGGCTCGCCGCCGAGCCGGCCTGGTGGCACGCGGTCACGACCCTTGCGGAGCAGCTCGCCGCCAGCCCCGACGAGCTCGTGGCCGCCCGGGCGGCGGACGTGCGTGAAGCGGGCGCGGCGGTCCTGAACGAGCTCGGCGAGGTGGCCGACCGGATTCCGCCGGCCAGCGCGCTGCAGGGCGCCGTCCTGGTGGCCGACGAGCTCGGGCCGGGCGAGGTCGCGCGGGCCGTCGAACGCGGCGCGGTCGCCATCGCCCTGTCCCGGGGCTCGCCGACGGCCCATGCCGTGCTGGTGGGCCGCAATCTCGGCGTGCCCATGGTGCTGGGCGCCGGACGGGAGCTGGAAAACCTGCGGCCCGGGGCGGTCCTGGATGCGGACGGCACGGCGGGCACGGTCGAGGTCGACCCGCCCGACCTCGCCGAGCGCCAGGAAGAGGTCGAGGCGGCCGCGCAGCGCAGCGCCCGGGAGCGGGAGCTCGCCGCCGCCCCGGTGCAGTTCCGGGGCCGGCCCATCCGGGTCGCGGCCAACATCGGGTCGCTGGCCGAGGCGCGGGTCGCGGTGGCCGCGGGCGCCGACGGTGTGGGCCTGCTGCGGACCGAGTTGCTGATGCTCGACCTCCCGGAACTGCCGGACGAGGACGCCCAGACCGCCCAGCTGGCCGAGATCTTCGCGGTGCTGGGGGAACGGCCGGTGGTGGTCCGCGTGCTCGACGTCGGCGGCGACAAGCCCATGCGGGCCCTGGCCCTCGACCCGCAGCACAACGGCTTCCTCGGCGTGCGCGGGCTGCGGTGGCTGCTGCGCCATCCCGATGTCCTGCACACCCAGCTGCGGGCCATCTGCCGCGCCGGGGTCGGCCACCATGTGGAGGTCATGGCACCGATGGTCACCGTGGCGGCGGAGGCGGTCGCCTTCCGCGAGGCGGTCGATCGGGCCGTCGGATCGCTGACGGCCGACGGAATCGCGGCTGCCCGGCCGGACCGGGTCGGGGTCATGATCGAGGTGCCTGCCGCGGCCCTGGCCACGGACGAGATCGGCGCGGAGGTCGACTTCGTGTCGGTGGGCACCAACGACCTGGTCGCGTACACCATGGCCGCTGACCGCGCCGAGCCCGATGTGGCTGCGCTGGCGGATCCGTCGGCCACGGCCGTGTGGCGGCTGCTCGGCCAGGTGTGCGCGGGTGCCGCGCGGGGCCGCGCCGACGTTTCGGTCTGCGGCGAGCTGGCGGCCGATGACCGCTACGCGGCCCGGCTGCTGGGGCTGGGCGTGACAGAACTGTCCATGGCGGCCGGCCGAATCCCGGCCGTGAAGGCCCTGCTGCGAGCCGGCTGACCACTCGAGTTCACACCAGCAACAGCAGTGTGCTGGAACATCAATTCAGATTTACACTCCGGAAATATTGCCGACTGTACATCGGCAACGTAAGTTAATTTTTGGAGCTAAACGATCATCCCGTTAATTGCCGGGACACCCAGTTGTGACCGAAGCGGCCAACGGCTGCTCGGAACAGGGCTAAGGGGGCGTGATGTCTGACATTACCCCGTTGATGGCGAGAGGCGAGGGCCGCACGATCGGCCGCATCGCCGGCTTGCCCGGCGAACTGATGGCCGAATTCCTCGGCACCTTCGTCATTCTCGCGTTCGGTGACGGGGTGGTGGCGATGGCTGTCGCCGCCCTACCCGGCTCCGGGCGTGCCGCTACGCCGACCACGATCTTCCTGGCCGCCGGCGACTGGCTGCTGATCGTGTTCGGGTGGGCGTGGGCCGTCGCCTTCGGCATATGGGTGGCGGGCGGCGTCAGCGGGGCGCACCTCAACCCCGCCGTCACGCTGGGCTTCGCCGTGCGGCGCAACTTCCCCTGGCGGAAGGTCGTGCCGTACTGGGTCGCCCAGGTGTTCGGCGCCTTCGTCGGCGCCGCCCTGGTATTCCTGGTGTACCACTACGCGATCAACGCCTACGACCTCGCGGCGCACACGCCGAAGAGCGCGGGCAACGCGCTGTCCTCTTACTCCATCTTCGCCACATTCCCGGCCAAGTACTACCTCGGCTCGTCGGTCGGCCCCCTGATCGACCAGATCGTCGGCACGGCGTTCCTGGTGATGCTCGTCGTGGCCGTCATCGACGCGCGGAACACGGCGGTCGGCTCGAACCTCGGGCCGCTGATCATCGGCTTCATCGTGGCCGCGATCGGCGCCTCGTACGGCGCGAACGCGGGATACGCCATCAACCCGGCCCGTGACTTCGGGCCGCGGCTCTTCGCCTACCTCGCAGGGTGGGGAAAGGTGGCCCTCCCGGGGACGTACCACGCGCCCGGGTTCAACTTCAGCAACTACTGGTGGATACCTATTGTGGGGCCCCTGATCGGCGGCGTCATCGGCGTCCTGATCTATGACCTGTTCGTCGGCGACGTGCTGTACGCCCGGCTGAAGGCGCAGGAAGACGTCAGCGGCCCGGTCGAAGAGACGATCCCGGAGAAGTCCGCCTGATGGCGGGCGCGCACTGAGGTGCTCTCACCATGACACCGCCGACCGGTTCCTCCCGCCCGGGTGGAACTGCGGCCGACGCCGGATCCACCATCAAGGAGCAGTTATGCCAGATTTCGTCGGCGCCGTCGATCAGGGCACCACCAGCAGCCGGTTCATGCTCTTCGACCACTCCGGGAACGAGGTGGCCAAGCACCAACTGGAGCACGAGCAGATCCTGCCGCAGGCCGGCTGGGTGGAACACAACCCGGTCGAGATCTGGGAACGGACCGTCGCGGTCATCCAGACCGCGCTGAACAACGCGAATATCACGGCCTCCGATCTGGCCGCGCTCGGGATCACGAACCAGCGCGAGACCACGGTCGTGTGGAACCGCAAGACCGGCATTCCCTACTACAACGCCATCGTGTGGCAGGACACCCGGACCGACCGGATCGCCAGCGCGCTGGACCGCGACGAGCGCGGCGGCGTGATCCGGCGCAAGGCCGGCCTGCCGCCCGCGACGTACTTCTCGGGCGGGAAGATCCAGTGGATCCTGGAGAACGTCGACGGGGTGCGGGAAGCCGCCGAGAACGGTGACGCCGTCTTCGGCAACACCGACTCGTGGGTGATCTGGAACCTCACCGGCGGCCGTGACGGCGGCTCGCACGTGACGGACGTGACGAACGCCAGCCGGACGATGCTGATGAACCTGGAGACGCTGGACTGGGACGACGAACTGCTCGGGTTCTTCAACATCCCGCGCGCGATGCTGCCGGAGATCCGGCCGTCCTCGGACCCGCGCGGCTACGGCGAGATCCGCGGGCTCAGTACGGTCCGGGGTGTCCCGCTCACCGGCGACCTGGGCGACCAGCAGGCCGCGACCGTCGGGCAGGTGTGCTTCGGTGTCGGGGAGGCCAAGAACACCTACGGGACCGGCAACTTCATGCTGCTCAACACCGGCGAGGAACTGGTGCGCAGCAAAAACGGGCTGCTGACCACCGTCTGTTACAAGTTCGGTGATCAGAAGCCCATTTACGCCCTGGAGGGCTCGATCGCGGTCACCGGATCGGCGGTGCAGTGGCTGCGTGACCAGCTCGGCATCATCTCCGGCGCGGCCGAGACGGAAGTGCTCGCCCGCCAGGTGCCCGACAACGGCGGCATCTACTTCGTCCCGGCGTTCTCCGGGCTGTTCGCGCCGTACTGGCGGAGCGACGCCCGCGGCGTGATCGTCGGGCTGTCCCGGTTCAACACCAACGCCCACCTCGCCCGGGCCACCCTGGAGGCCATCTGCTACCAGAGCCGGGACGTCAGCGAGGCCATGGAGCAGGACTCCGGCGTGCACCTGGAGGTCCTGAAGGTCGACGGCGGGGTCACCGCGAACAACCTGGCCATGCAGCTGCAGGCCGACATCCTCGGCGTGCCGGTCAGCCGGCCCGTCGTGGCCGAGACGACCGCGCTCGGGGCCGCGTACGCGGCCGGCCTGGCCACCGGATTCTGGGCGAACACCGACGAACTGAAGGTCAACTGGAACGAATCCCGGCGCTGGGATCCAGAATGGAATGAGCAGCAGCGCGCGGACGGTTACGCGGGCTGGAAGAAGGCGGTAGAGCGCACGCTCAACTGGGTGGAGGTCGGCTGATCCCGTGGCAGCGGAACTGTGCTCCGCGGCGGAACTGTCCCCCGCGACGCGGGAGGACGCGATCGCCCGGATGGCCGAGGACGAAGTTGACATTCTGGTCGTCGGCGGCGGCATCGTGGGGGCCGGCTCCGCGCTCGATGCGGTGACGCGCGGGCTGACGACGGCGATCGTCGAGGCGCGGGACTGGGCCAGCGGGACTTCCAGCCGGTCGAGCAAGCTCATCCACGGCGGCCTGCGCTACCTGGAGATGCTCGACTTCGGCCTGGTCCGGGAGGCTCTGCACGAGCGGGGACTGCTGCTCGACCGCATTGCCCCGCACCTGGTGCGGCCCGTGCCGTTCCTGTATCCGCTGCGGAACCACTGGGAACGCGAGTATGTGGGGTCCGGGGTGCTGCTGTACGACGCGATGGCGTTCACGTCGGGCACGGCGCACGGGCTCAAGCATCACCGGCACCTGACCCGGAAGGGGGCCATGCGCGAGGCTCCATGCCTGCGCAAGGATGCCCTCACCGGCGCCATCCAGTACTGGGACGCTCAGATGGACGACGCCCGGTATGCGATGACCGTCGTGCGGACCGCCGTCTCCTTCGGTGCGCACGCGGCCAACGGGGTCCAGGTCACCGGCTTCCTGCGGCAGGGCGAGCGGGTGACGGGCGCCACGATGATCGACCTGGAGACCGGCCGGAACTTCGAGGTGCGGGCCCGGCAGGTCATCAATGCCACCGGCGTATGGACCGACGACACCCAGGCCCTGGCCGATACCCGCGGCCAGTTCCACGTGCGGGCCTCAAAGGGCATTCACCTCGTCGTGCCCCGGGACCGGCTGCAGTCCAACACTGGGATGATCCTGCGGACCGAGAAGAGCGTACTGTTCGTCATTCCCTGGGGACGGCACTGGATCATCGGGACCACCGATACCGACTGGTCGCTGGAGAAGGCTCACCCGGCCGCCAGTTCCCGGGACATCGACTATCTGCTCGACCACGTCAACTCCGTGCTCAACTCGCCGCTCACCAGGGAGGATGTCGAAGGCGTCTACGCTGGCCTGCGGCCGTTGCTGACCGGTGAGTCCGAGTCGACGTCGAAGTTGTCGCGCGAGCACGTGGTGGGTCACCCGGTTCCGGGCCTGGTCGTCGTGGCCGGCGGCAAGTACACGACCTACCGCGTGATGGCCGCTGACGCGGTCAACGAGGCGGCCCGCGGCCTGGACAGCCGGGTTCCGGAATCCTGCACGGATGAGGTGCCGCTGCTCGGCGCGGACGGCTACCGGGCGCTGTGGAATCAGCGCCGGACGCTGGCCAAGACGGCCGGCATCCACCCGGCCCGCGTCGAGCACCTGCTCAACCGGTACGGGTCCTGCACGCATGACTTGCTGGCCATGCTGCGGGAGGATCCGTCGCTGGCTCAGCCGCTGCCGGCCGCGGACGACTACCTGCGGGTCGAGGCGCGCTACGCGGTCACCCACGAGGGCGCCCGTCATCTGGACGATGTGCTGGCCCGGCGCACGCGGATTTCGATCGAGTCCTGGGACCGTGGCGTCACCGCGGCCCCCACCGTGGCCGCGCTCATAGCAGACGTCCTGAAGTGGGACGACGAGCAGAAGCAGCGGGAGATCGACCATTACCTGGCGCGCGTGCGGGCCGAACGGGATTCGCAGACCAAGCCCGACGACGACACAGCCGAGGCCGCACGGCTCGGCGCGCCGGACATCGCCGCGCTCCGCTGACCAGATCCGGTGCGCCCGCGGCCGGGAACGTTGCCTGCACGCAGGTCAGGGCCCGGCGGACACGGCGCGCAGCCGGATGAATTGCTACCCGGAGAACGTTCCGTCGACGCAAAGCCATGCGTGGTTCTTTGGGGACAGTGCCCCCGGGAACCACGGGGAGTCCCGGCCGTCGCGTATGCGGGATGCTACGTGGTGTCGTCGTCCTTCGCCGCCGCATCCTGCTTGATGCCGAACAGCGGCTTGGTTACCTCGACCATCTTCTCGGCGAACTTCCGCTGGGACGTGAGCAGCTGCTCGGTGAAGTCGTAGGCATTGGCCACGAACTCCCCGGGATTGAGCGGCGTGTCGCTGTAGGGCAGGTCGGGCACTGGGATGCACGGCGTGATCGATGCGCCGAGCTTGTTCACCACATCCACCACGCCGTCAATGTTCCAGGTCAGCCGGACCGCTATCCGGATCAGGTCATGCTGCTCGGCGGACCCGACCTGGCCTGCCATGGTGACGATGCCGTTTCGCACCCGTACGGTGACGCGTGCCGGGTCCGCGAGCAGGATCTCGGTGAGCATCTGGCGGACCTCCCAGGCGATGTCCTCGTCTGGGCGCAGAAAGACGCTCAGCAGGTCACAGCGGCTCACGATCCCGATCAGGTTGGCGTCGGCGCCACCCCCGAACACCGTGCCGGAGTCGACTACGGGCAGCCGCTTGACATGGCAGCTGTTCATCAGCCGTGCGACGGCCGGCAGCGTTGCGTCCGGGTGGATCGTGACGGCCGGCGAGGTCATTAGCTCACCCGCCGTGAGGTCCAAGTGCTTCTTGTCGTCGGCGTCCCGTCGGAGGCGGCCCTCCGATTCGAGCTGGGGGACCTGTTCAGCGTGCTTCTCCAGTACCCTGAGCAGGTCCGCCTCGGATACCATCCCGGCGACATGGCGGCCCGAAGTCAGCACCGGCACGGCGCTGATCTTGTGCTCGGCCATCAGCACGTTGATCTCCTCGTAGGGCGTCATCCGGTCGACAGTCACCACAGACGTCGTCATCACGTCCCTGACCCGATGGTGGCATCGCCCGTGGTGCTGCCCTTTCCCGCCACGGGCATACGGACCGGCGGCCGAGGACGCTTTTGCCGCCGCCCGCTCGCCTGAATGCTCCGACGTGTGGTGCATATCGGCGTATCATCTCCTCTCCCCCTCTGCTGATCCGTGGGGGGATGCTGCACGCCACGAGCGTTTCTCTCCGGTATGGGATTCCTCACGGCCGAATGTCATGGTCACCAAGGACCTTGGTCACCAGCGATAAATACCGCTCAGCGGTACATTTGGCCTCCACTTCCGGAGCCTGGGAGCGGCCTAAAATGAGCAGCAATGCGGCGCCGGATGCTATACGGACCGGTGCGCGCCGCACCCGCGGGGTACGGCGGCACGGGCCAGCGGGGCTGGCGATGAAAATGACGCGGCAGTACTTGGCGGGAGAGCTATCGGTGCTCCTCGCACACTTGCAGGCGGTGGCCGATACCGAGGCGGCCCGGCGTGACGCGTGGTCGCTGCGGCACGCGGCCGAGACAGCACCGATCCCGGCGCTGGGCTTAGTGATCGTGCGCGCACTGGCAGTGGGAGATGACCTGTGCTGGGACTCGCTGCACCGAGGCGACACGGCGGCGTTCACCCGCCAGGCGGCGGTGTGCGACGAGCTGCGGGAGTTCGGCGTGTGCGCCGGCCTGCTCGATGAGGCTTAGGCAGGCATGCCCCTTCGTTCTGATAGTTAACTTCCGGCGAGAGGACAAGGCAATGGCAGAAAGCAAGCAGCCGCAGGGTTCTGGGGCACAAACCTCCGAGGCGCAGATCGCAGTGCACTGGCGCGAGGAGGAGTACGTCCCGCCACCCCCGGAGTTCGTCGAGCAGGCTAATGCGAAGGACCCGGCCATCCTCGACCGGTTCAGGGAGGAGCACTTCCCCGACTGTTTCAAGGAGTACGCGGACCTGCTCGCCTGGGATGAGCCCTGGCACACCACCCTCGACACCAGTAATCCGCCGTTCTGGAAGTGGTTCGTCGGCGGCAAGCTGAACGCCTCGTACAACTGCGTGGATCGGCACGCGGAGGCCAGCCCGGACAAGACCGCGATCATCTTCGTACCGGAGCTGGAGACCGACGACCACGTGGCGATCAGCTACTCGGACCTGCAGCGTCAGGTGAACGAGTTCGCGGCGGTGCTGCGTGACTCCGTCGGCCTGAAGACCGGCGACCGGGTGACACTGCACATGCCGATGGTTCCTGAGCTGGCCGTCACCATGCTCGCCTGCGCCCGGCTCGGCGTCATTCACTCGCAGGTGTTCGGCGGGTTCAGCGGCACCGCCTGCGGACACAGGATCGCCGACTCCGGCAGCCGCGTCCTGATCACGATGGACGGCTACTACCGCAGCGGCCAGGTACAGGACCACAAGGTCAAGGCCGACGAAGCGCTCGCGGCAGCCCACCAGGAAGGCCAGGAAGTCGACAAGGTGCTCGTCTGGCGGCGCCGGGACGGCGAGTACGCCTCCGAGACTCCCATGGTCGACGGACGTGACTTCTTCGTCGATGCGCTGCTCAGCGATTACAAGGGCGCGACCGTCGAGCCGGTGTCCATGCCGGCCGAGGCGCCGCTGTTCCTGATGTACACCAGCGGCACCACCGGCCGCCCGAAGGGGTGCGTGCATAGCACGGGCGGATACCTCTCCTACGTGGCGGGGACGTCGAAGTACTACCAGGACATCCACCCCGATGACGTGTACTGGTGCATGGCTGACATCGGCTGGATCACCGGCCACAGCTACATCGTCTATGGGCCGCTGGCCCTGGGCACGACGACGGTGATCTATGAGGGCGTGCCCAACTATCCCGACGGCGGGCGGCCCTGGCGGATTGCCGAGACGCTGGGGGTGAACATCTTTCACACCTCGCCGACAGCGATCAGGATGCTGCGTAAGGTCGGCCCGGAGGAGCCGAAGAAGTATGACTACCACTTCAAGCACATGACCACGGTGGGCGAGCCGATCGAGCCCGCAGTCTGGCGCTGGTACCACTCCGAGGTGGGCAAGGGCGAAGCGGCCATCGTCGATACCTGGTGGCAGACCGAGAACGGCGGTTTCCTCGGCAGTACGCTGCCGGCCTTGCAGCCCATGAAGCCCGGCAGCTGCGGGCCCGGCGTCCTCGGCGTCTATCCGGTGATCTTCGACGAGGACGGCACCGAGGTAGCAGCCGGGAGCGGCAAGGCGGGCAACATCTGCATCCGCAACCCCTGGCCGGGCATTTTCCAGGGCGTCTGGGGCCAGCCCGACCGATTCGTGGCCACCTATTACCGCAAGTACAACACGGACCCGGACAGCAAGGACTGGCGCGACTGGCCCTACTTCGCCGGTGACGGCGCTCTCCAGGCCGCCGACGGCTACTTCAGGATCCTCGGCCGTGTCGACGACGTGATCAATGTGGCCGGGCACCGGCTGGGCACCAAGGAGATCGAGTCCGCCGCGCTCACCGTTCCTGAGGTGGCCGAGGCAGCCGCGGTGCCGGTGATCGATGACATCCGTGGCCGCGTCGTGGAGGTGTACGTCTCGCTCAAGCCCGGCTTCGAGCCGAGCAAGGCGCTGCAGGACAAGGTCAGCGCGGCGATCGATGAGCAGATCGGCAAGATCGCCCGCCCGAAGAACGTCTGGATCGTGCCCGACATGCCGAAGACCAGATCCGGCAAGATCATGCGCCGGGTTATCGCGTCGATCTCCAACTTCGCCGACGTCGGAGACGTCACCACGCTGGCCAACCCCGAGATCGTCGAAAGCATCCGGCAGTACGTGCAGAGCTCGAAGGTCGCCAATGATGATGTGCCGCGCGAGCTGACCGAGACCGAGTTCGAGGAGATCAAGAAGTTCGGCGGGGAGTAGCCGACTGTGTGAACGGCACCGGGCCGCCCCACGCAGGCGGCGGCGGTCACCAGGCCCGATACGCTCGGCTGGTTCAGGATCGTGACCGTCGGGGTTCAACTCGGCTCCGGCCCGGTGCCCTCGTCCGGTCGGTCCCTAGTGCGGAAGGCTAGAGAGCGTTGTAATCGTCGACGTCTCGGCTGTCGTCGAGCCATTCACCGACGTGCATGCCGGCAGGTACGACCCGGCGCCAGGCAGCCACGCGGAGATAACCACACTTCCCGAACCGCCCGGCGGGCTGATCCGAAGGCGCACGTACGGTGCGGGGCAGCGACCCTGCCCTCCAGCCGGATGATCATCGGCCGCGACCACTGCGTAGGCGGAATCTCCTGGCTGGAGCGTCACGACGGGTGGCGGGGCCGTGTAATGCCAGGCGCCGAACATGGTCGACTGCGCCTGCTGCAGGAGCGTGGCCGTCCCTGCGGCGGTCAGCCCGGTCACAACGGGCCAGCCGGTCATGCGGCACGGGGTCTGGCTGTCGTTGGTAAACCTGAGGTAGCCACCGGCCTGGCCCGCCAGAGCCCCGCTGTTGGAGATGCTGACTTTCAGCTGAGACGCGACACAGGATGCGATGCTGTCGGGTGGTGGCGAGCTCGGCGCGATCGTCGAACCTCCGGTCGTCGCGGACGCTGCCGCCTGCGGCGGACTCTGGCTGCCGCACGCGGTCACGGCCAGTCCGCAGGCCGCCACGGCCAGAGCACCCGCGGTAGCCGCTCGGCTACGGGTTCCGGCAATGCTGAGCCGATGACCGCCCGCCGATCGTGCCTGCGAATCACGTACCACCTTGAACCTCATGGCGTCTCCCTCCCGTTAACCGGGCAAATCGTGGACGCTGACGGCCCGGGCCGGCCACATCGATCCCGGCGTCCGGCCGTCGCGCACCGACACGTGTACGGCAAGTCGACCGCTGGGCGCCGCGTGGCTCACCTGGAATACCACGGCCTGGCCCTGCCCGGCCGCCGCCGAAAACCAGAACTCGTCGGTGCATCCGGTCCGGCGGTACCGGGCCACCGGCCCGAAGGGACCGGCCGACGCGGTCATCGCGGCAAACATCTCATGCCCGGCCAGCACGCGGAGCGTGGCCCGCATCCGGCGCCGGAGCGGCCTCCGGCAGACAGGGGTGCGCACGGGCATGCCCATGCTCAGCAGCACCAGGGCAGTTCCCCCGGCGAGCAGTCCGCCACCGAACCAGGCCAGGTAAGGCGCGCGCGCTGCGTCGGCCGACACAATCACATAAATAATACCCGCGCAGAGCAGCATCCCGCCGCGGACGATCGGCGGCCAGGTAGCCGGTTCCGGCGCCTTTTCTGGTGCCGGGCGCCACCTGATACACCCGCAGTCGCCAGGGATCCGCTTGACGCGCACATAACCGAGCAAGACGCAGAACAGCGCCCCGAACGAGGCTAGGCCGACCCCGCCGAGCATCGGCGACGCTCCGCTGCACACGAGCACGCCCACCGCCAGCTCCGCGGCGCCCACCGTCAGTTCGGCGCGTCTCCACCGGCGCCGGGACATCCGCAGCGCGCGGCTCATCGCGGTAGCACCATCCACTCCCCGCGCGCCGCGGTACAGCTTGCTCGCCCCGGCCACGACGAGAACCACGCCGCAACTGACGACCCACCCAGTGACGATTGACGAGGTGGCCTGGTCAAAGCCGGTCACTCAGCCTCCCGCTACGGCCTCGAGCTGACATGGAAGCAGAAGCCGGCCATCACGAATCCCGGGCCGCCAACGTCGAGGTCCACGTTGGACGACAGGTGGCACGCGTCCTGCTCTGCGTATTGCCAGAGCCTGGTCCCCACCGCCGGGCACTCATCCGGATGCCAGTGGGGCGGTTTGGCCAGGCTGCCGCACGGCTCGGGCTCGCTCGACCAGATGGCGCTGGGCTTATCGACGCCTCGCACTTTGGCGATGGTCGAGCAATTGGGATAAGGCGAATATGGATCGCAGTACAGGCCCGGGTAAAGCGGATAGATGCCCCGGCCCGCGAAATCGTATTCCGCTATGTAGTGTGCCCAGGCATCCCAGTAATCCGAGCTCAGCGACGTCGAATATTCCTGGTCGAGCCAGCAGTACAGCCGACCGGTGGACGGCAGCCGAAGGGGGCCGACCGCATGGTAGGCGGCGAGCATCGACGCGCAGAAGGCCTGCGCATCGGCCTGGCCCTCGGCGGCGGACCCGCTCAGCCGGGACTGCCGGGGGGCCGAGATGCAGCCCACGTAGTGGCCCCCGCTGTCCCACGCTCCCTGGCTTTCTGCGACGGCATCGTCGCTGAACAGGTCAGCGGCCGGGGACGGGTTGAAATACCTGATCCAGAAGGCCGGGTCCACGCCGAATTCATGGCGCGCTGATGCGTAGGTGTTTTGTATCTTCCCTGCGGTGTCATATCCGCTCATAGCTGGCAATCCTCCGAAAGGCCCGGTGTCTGCACGACGATGCTGCCTGCTCAGAACAGGGCCGACACGTGAAGGCTCGTGTTGGCTGTGCCAAGCGGGCTGAGAGCGGAAGAGAAGAACGCGAGCCGGGGATTCTCGGTCCCCACCGCGAGGAGGGTCCCGCTGGGCATTCGGTAGAGGCCGGCATATTGGCGCCCCTCGCTGTAGGAGGCGGTCAGCGCGCCAGAGGCCACATCGTAAGCGCAGAGGCCCCCGGTGCGGGCCGAGCCGACGACGTAGAGCGTGTCGCCTGCTGGTGCCAGCACCGCCTTGCTCCACGGAGCGCCGTGCGGCGATGCGGGCGCCGGAAAGCCGATGTGCGCCCTGACCCGGAACGAGTCCGCCGGATCGGCTACGACGGCAACGCCGACCCCCGGCTTGGTCATGAACACGGTGCCGTCCGGGCATGTCTGCATGGTGACGGCACTCGGCTTGGCCCGGACGCCGCTGAGCGGCTCGACGGCCAGCTCAGTCACCTCTCCTGTCCGGGCGGAGCAGACCTGCACGTCGCGGCCTCTGACTAGGCGCGCTACGTCACCGTTCGGAAGCGTGACGACCGGCTCCCCGGCTGGCCATGGCGCAGGGGCTGGTCCCGAAAACCTGGCCTTACCCGAACCCAGGGGGAAAACGCTCATCTGGGACAGCAGCGCCTGGTTCCGGGTCTCGGCGGGATCGCCGGGCTGCGGCTCTCTGGTCGTCCACAGCAACAGATCGGAGTTGTTGGCGGCCGCGGTGGACAATGCGAGAGACGGCTCGTTGGAGAGATGAAATGGTCCCGTGAAGGAGCCGCTGCGCCGGTCGAAATAGGCCAGCGCATGATGCGAGCTCCAGCTTGTCGCCCAGCGGCTCGTCCCGGCGCCGCCGGCCGGGTGCGCCTTGTTTACCAGGCGACGGCTCACTGGCACCGTGATGGCCAGGACCAGGGCGATAATCGTGGAGCCAGGGGCGAAGACCGGGGTAACGAGAATATTCGCGCCATCTGGGACGTCGGCTACGGTCACCGACCCCTGCCCGGCGATGGCTGCCGAGGCGGTGTCAATGAGGGTCAGCGTAACCCTCGCACCGTCGTCCACGTTGTGCACCGTGGCCAGGGCGGTGGTGGCCTGGTCAGGTGATGAGACTGGTGCGGCCGCGAGCTTGGTGGCGACCTGGACCGGCGCATGCCGCAGTGCTGACCGCGACGCCGGGCACATCACAGCCACGACGGACGCGCCAGGGGACGTCGCCGGGTCGGGCAAACCGTAAAGGAAGGCATAACGGAACGCGTCCCCGCCAGATACGGCAGGCCGAACGCCCGAGCGGCGGCTCGGGTCCAGGTCCGGCAACGCTATGAGGGCACCCGTGCCGATGCCGCCCGCCAGTATCTCGCGACGGCTGAGCCCAGAGCCGTCGCCGGCAGAGCCAAACAGGCCGGCTGCGCCTTCGCGCCTTCGGAAGCGCATGATCGTTACTTCCCAACGCATATCGCCGAATTAAGCATCATCAATGGACAGGACGGCGGGACTTCTTATCGTTCAGCGGGCAGGAGCTACTTTGCGGTCAGCCCAAACGCTCGATGACAGCCGTCAGGGATTCGTATTTCGTACCGATACGTTAGCGGTGTCGGCGTGTAGTTCCGTTTAAGGACACGCCGGTACGCGCCGGATTTCGGCCTCATACCGGGATGGCGGCTGCATGCACACCGAAAACGGGTTTGTACCCAAGCGGGAACCCGGCGACTAGCGCGACGATGGGCAATCGGTTCAAATCCCCCTCGGGCGCAATAATTTCCCATAATCAGCGAATTCGGGCACACGGAATCGCCACCCACGCAAGCCTCCGGCGCGCAGGCGCTTGCCTGGCGTGTTCTCCCCTTCGCCGTTTCCTGGTCCGGCTGGTGCCGGTAGTCGTCAGCCGGCGCGAAGACATCGTGTGGGACATGGGGGGTGTCCACCACCCGCCTCAGCGCATGGTGAAGAATCACCGATCACCCCCCTCGACGTCCCGGTGCACCCGCGCGCCACCGTCATCTGGCGACAGCAGCGTTACCTCACTTCGCTCGGTCGCACGCTGGCGCGGGCACACCGGCCGGCCGTAGCTGGCTAGCCGGGAACATCTGCCGACCGGCTCCTGTTGCATCTCAGGTAACATTGCTTCAAGTGCAAACTTATATTCCATGCAAAGTTGTAGTGAGCGCACGATGACCCTGGCAACGACGGCTTCCGGAGGCGAGCCTCGCGTCTCCCTGCGCGAGCGCAAGAAGCTGGCTACTCGCCGGTCGCTCCGCCGGATAGCGCTGGATCTGGTGGCCGAGCGCGGCTTCGCGCACGTCACCGTGGATGACATCGCCGAAGCGGCGGATGTGTCGCCGCGCACGTTCTTCAACTACTTCCCGTCCAAGGAGGCGGCGCTCTTCGGGACCGATCCAGACCGGGCCTCGGAACTGCGCCAGCGCATCGTGCAGCTAGCGCCCGGCGAGCCCGTTCTTGATGCGCTGCGCATGGTTATGGTCAGCGACGCCCGGGCGGTGGCCGAGGAGCTCAGTGAGCTCGGCGGCGACCCAGCGGAGTGGCTGAGCCGGATGAAGCAGGCGCGTGCCGACCCGCAACTGCGCGCGGCCCACGCGGCGCAGATGGCGATGGTCGAGCGGGCCATGAGCGAAGGGCTCGCCGAGCGGCTCGGCACGGATCCGGAACTGGACCCCTATCCGGGGCTGCTGGCCGCCACGGCCTCCGGCGTGTTCCGCGCGAGCATGACGTTCTGGGCCAGTTCCGGCGGGACGGTGCCGCTCAGCCAGCTGATCGACTTGGCGTTCCGGGCGGTCGCCGACGGCCTGCCCGAGCGCTGCGATCTCCGTCACGTCTGTGCCAGCCCGGGGGGACGCCCCCCCCAGGACCCCCTGCCAGGGCCTGCGGCGGGCAGGAAGGACAACCACTGATGGCCTCAGCCACTCCCGCGCCTGCCGCGGAGGTCGCCGGCAACGGCGCCCTGCCGGGGCTCAGCCGCCGCCGCATCCTGATCATCATCGGGGCGCTCATGCTCGGCATGCTGCTCGCCGCACTGGACCAGACGATCGTGTCCACGGCGCTGCCGACGATCGTCGGGGACCTCAAGGGCGGTTCGCACATCGCCTGGGTGATCACCGCCTACCTGCTTGCCACCACGGTGTCCACGCCGCTGTGGGGCAAGCTGGGCGATCAGTACGGCCGGAAGATCTTCTTCCAGGCCGCGATCGTCATCTTCCTGGCCGGTTCGATCCTGTCCGGCCTGAGCACGTCCATGATGGAGCTCATCGCGTTCCGCGCGGTGCAGGGCCTGGGCAGCGGCGGGCTGATGGTCGGCGCGCAGGCAATCGTCGGCGACATCGTCTCGCCCCGCGAGCGCGGCCGGTACGTGGGGCTGTTCGGCGCGGTCTTCGGCTTCGCCAGCGTGATCGGCCCGCTGCTCGGCGGGGTGTTCGTTGACAACCTGACCTGGCGGTGGATCTTTTACATCAACGTACCGATCGGCGTGATCGCGCTGATCGTGGTGGCCATCCAGGTGCCGGGTCACCTGCGCCGGGTGCACCACGTCATCGACTACCTCGGCACCGCCATGCTGTCGCTCGCCGTGACATCGCTAATCCTGCTGACCAGCCTGGGCGGCACGACCTACCCGTGGCGGTCGGCACCCATCTACATCCTGGGCGTGGCCGGGGTGCTGCTGATCGGCGTGTTCGTGCTGGTCGAGCGGCGGGCCGCCGAGCCGATCCTGCCACTGCACCTGTTCAAGCTGCGCACCTTCTCGGTGACCAGCCTGGTCGGCTTCGTTGTCGGCTTCGCGATGTTTGGCGCGATTACCTACCTGCCCGCGTTCTTCCAGGTCGTCCGCGGCATCTCGCCGACCATCTCCGGGGTGTACCTGCTCCCGCTGATGGCCGGGCTGCTTTTGGTCTCGATCACGTCTGGGCAGATCATCTCGAAGACCGGCAAGTACCGGTTCTTCCCCATTGCCGGCACCGCGCTGATGACCCTGGGCATGTACCTGCTGTCGCTGATGGGCGTGACCACCCCGACCGCCCTGGAAGCCCTGTACATGCTGGTACTGGGCATGGGCATCGGCGGCGTCATGCAGGTGCTGGTCATCATCGTGCAGAACGGCGTGCCGCACAGCGAACTGGGCGTCGCCACCTCCGGCGCCACCTTCTTCCGCTCGATCGGCGGGTCGTTCGGTACCGCGATCTTCGGTGCCATCTTCTCCAACGTGCTGATCGGCAACCTGGCCAGGCACCTGCACGGGGTCACCTTGCCGCACGGCTTCAGCAGCGCGGACGCCACCCCGGCGCTGCTCTCCCACCTGCCCGCCGTAGTGCACGCGGGCTTCGTGGCTGGCTATGCCGAGTCGATCCAGACCGTGTTCCTGGTCGCGGTGCCGATCGCCGCGCTCGCCTTCCTGGCCGCCTGGCTGATCCCGCAGGTAGAGCTCAAGCAATGGCCTGAGGCCGGCAGGGGGGTACCCGACGCCGGCAAGGACGCGGGCAACCACCCGGGCAAGGACGCGGGCATGGCGGTGGCGGGCGCCACCGCGGTGCCGGAGGCGCTGCCGGGCGGCGACGACTCCCGGCAGGCCGCACCTCAGCCACCGCTGGCCCACGAGGCACTGGACCCGCAGGACACCAGCCGCGCCGATCCCTGACCTAGCTGCGGCAGGGTCACCGACCCTGGGAGCTCATCGTGAAGGTGCTCATCGTGGGCGCAGGCGTGATCGGAACCGTCTACGGGGCGCACCTCGCGGCAGCGGGAAACACCGTCTGGGTGCTGAGTCACGGGGTGAGGACCGACGAAGTCGCCACTGGGGGACTTTCCGCCCGGGATGTCCTCAGCGGTGAGCACGCCCGCGCGGAAACCGCCGTCGTGCCGGATGGCGGCGGCGACTATGACGTCGTCCTGGTGGCGGTCCGGCGTGATCAGCTGGCGTCGGCATGCGCCGGACTCACCGGCTTGGCCGGGAAGCCAGCCCTCGTCTTCTTCGGCAACAATCCCGCAGGTAGGTCCGCCATCACCGGCGAAATGCCCGGCGCCGTGCACTGGCCCGATCCGGCCCGCCCCGCCGGCCAGCACCGGTCCCAGCCCGCCCTCCAGCGTGCCGGGCGCTGACCTGGGCCGCCCACGGGCTCAGCCCGCAGGCGCCACCACCCGGCCCCGGACCGCCCGCAAGCTCCTCCGGCCCGCGGTGTCGGCCGTCCTTATCGGGGCCGCGTTCGGGTTCGCCCTGCCGCATGTCGCGTCCTATCGCAGCGTGTGGGCCAGCGTGTGCGCGATGAGCTGGCCGTACGCCCTGCTCGTCGGCACCGCCGCTACCGCCAGCATGGCCGCTTACTGGATCACGATCCGCGCGGTACTGCCGTGGATCCGGGTACGCCAGGCGGCAGCGGTCAGGCTCGGCTCGAACGCGGTCGCCAACACCCTGCCCGCCGGCGGCGCCCTCGCCATGGGCGTCAGCTGGGCGATGCTCTCCAGCTGGGGCCTCAGCGCCGCCGATTACGTCCTCTGCACCCTCGTGACCGGGATCTGGAACGTCTTCGCCCTGCTGGGCCTGCCCGCGCTCGCCCTGCTGGTCATGGCCACGGGCAGCCGGCCCGGCGCCGCGCTGATCACGGCCGCAGCGGTGGGCATGGCGTTGCTCGCCACCATGGCCTGCGGGCTCGGCCTCCTCCTGCGAAGCCCGGCCTTCGCGCTACGGGCGGGCCGCGCGCTGCAGCGCCCCCTGGCCGTCACCTACCTGCCGCCGATCCCCCTCGGCGCCCTCGCCTGCCTCGCCTGGCGGCACGCACCGGCACTCATCAGCACCCGGCCACACCAGACGTCACAACCATCCGATAGCCGAAGGTCGCAGGCACCAGCTTTGACATCCTCCCCGCCGTGAACGACGGGGATTCCTCCAGCGCGGCTCACGCCGCGCTCCGGTGGGTTGCTGTTTCACCACCATGACGGCCCGCCCGCTGGCTTCACATGGACTCAGATCCGCGCTGAACATGGGTGCGCCTTCCTGCTGGGCGGCAAGGCGTGGTCAGCCGGCCGCCGGTTGGCCGGCACCACGACCTGGTCACAGAGGCGTCCGCCTCAGTGGATGAACAGCGCTATCGCAAGGTACTGGCAGGCCGCGGCGGCACAAACGTAGACATGAAAGACCTCGTGGTAGCCGAACACCGACGGGTACGGGTCCGGCCAGCGACGATGATAGGAAAGCGCTCCGGCGATATAGAGCAGGCCGCCCACGAGTATCAGTGCCGCGGGAGCGACGCCGGCATGGATCCACACGCACGGCAGCGCAAGGCCGGCCGCGCAGCCCAGCCCAACGAACGTCGCGCCAACCAGGAGCTCTGGTGCGCTCATCCACGCCAGGTGAATCCCAGCCGCGGCGAGGGTCAGTGTCCACATCACGAGCACGCAGACCAGCCCGAAGGCGCCGTGCGCGGTGAGCAGGAAAACGGGGGTTGCCGTACCCGCGATGAGGAAGAAGATCATCGCGTGGTCCAGGCGCTGCAGGCGCTGCCTCCAGACGGCAGTCCAGGTACCGCGGTGATACAGAGCGCTGAACCCGAACAGCGCGCTCACGCTGACCGAGTAGACCGCGACCGCCGTGATCTGCGTGGCCCCGTGCGCGCGGGCCAGCAGCAGCGGGCCGAGCACGAGCGACGCCGCGAACCAGAACAAGTGCAGCCAGCCGCGAAGGACCGGCTTGGCGTAGTAGACGCGGCGCCGGGCATCGTAAAGCGGACCCGCGGGGGGCGAGCCTATGGCCGTCACCTTCGCCTCCATCTCTGCGTGCAGCCTGAACGTGAAAACTCCGGATCCTGCGCGGCTCCCGCTGTGTTCACGGGCGCCGCTGCCGGGTCCGGAGCAGCCTCCCTACCCTACGCTTGCCAATCCCGTCTTCACACCGTCGGCCGAAAGCGCTGAGCAGCTTCACCCGTGCCGGGGTCGGCAAGCCCGCCCTGTACCGTCACTTCGAGTCGAAGAAAGACCTGTACCTCACCCTGCTCCGCCGCCATCGCGAAGAGCTCGCGGGCCGCCCATGTCCGGTCAGCGGGCGGCGGCCCAGGTCGCCGGCACGTCGGCGCCACCCTCTTCGGAGATCCGTTCGCCGAAGCGGAGCAGGGCGGGCTCGGGCGAGATCTTTCCGGCGATCAGGGCCTCGCCCTGGCGGAAGATGACCGAGCGCTCGATCAGGCTCGGCGGAACGAAGGAGAACGCGGCCTGGGCGAAAGCCGCATCCGCGAGCGAGTTCAGTCGCATCAGCACGAGGTTGTCGGCCTGGGAGAGGACGTTCTCGGCGATCTTCTGCGGGCGCTGCGTCGACACCAGCAGGTACAGGCCGAACTTGCGGCCCTCGGCGGCGATCCGTACGGCGTGCTCAGCCGCCATCGCGACAAGCTGATCGGGAGGCTCGGCCGGGCAGACATTGTGGGCTTCGTCGATCACGATCAGGACCGGACGGCGCTCTTGCCGCCGCCGCCACAGGTCGCCCAGCACCGCAGCGGCAATGAGTGACTGCTCCTCGCGGCTGGGCAGCGAGCCCAGGTCGATGACCACACAGCGGACGCCCTGATCGTGGACCGCCTCGAGGACCGAACCGGCCTCGCCGGGGGCCCACACCGTAAAGCGTTCGACGCCCAGATTGCGGATGCGGAGGCCGAGGCGGCGCCTTTCGGGACTCTCGTCCTCGGTCAGTGCGTCGAGCCTCGGCGGGCCCTCGCGCGCGAGCAGTTCAGCCAGCGTCGCGAACTCCTCGCGGTCCTGAATTGGGTCCAGCCGGAGGAGGGCGGCCTGGGTGGCCGGATCGATCTCAGCCGCGTGCAGCCGGAGCCTTCGCCCTCCCGGGGCGTCGGAGGAGTAAACGGCGACCCCGCGCGCCGCCTGCTGGTAGCGCTCGGCCAGCGCCGGGTCGGCGCCGCCGCGCACGTCCCCCAGGCGGACGAAGTCGGAGTTCGGATCGAGCACGACCACGCGCAGGTCCGTTTCGATCAGCAGTCGCTCGAGAATTACCCCGAGCGAATAGGTCTTGCCGGACCCCGACTGACCGCAGAGGAACGTATGCCGGTTGAAGCCGCCCGCGTCCGCCAGGCAGGGCACACCCGGGGCCAGCGCGAGCTCGCCGAGCTGCAGCTGGGCGTGGCGGCGGTCGCTGCGCCGGAGCCAGGCGTGCACGTCCGCCCCCGTGGCGGCCCGAACCAGCGCATCGTGAAACGGTGCCGGGTCACCTTCGAGGATGACGCCGTCGCCGCGCGCGTACCGGATCTGGACCTGCGTCCGGTTCTCGGGGGCGCCCCCCGCATGAGCCGGCAGCGTCAGTTCCGTGCTCAGCTGGTCGAGTTCGAGGCTGAGGATCTGCCCAAGGTGGACAGTGCCGCCGCCCTCCAGCATCACGTAGCCGGCGACCTGCAATTCCAGGCCGTGCAGCGAGGCCTGGAAAGAGAACCGGCGTCCGTCCACCGAGGTGGCGAGCGGAAGGACTGACTCTTCAAGATTCCGGCGCGCCTCGCGGAAGCTCTCCACTTGAGCGCCGAGCCCGGACTGCACGCCCACCTGTCATCCTCTCCGCGTTCGATGGGGCTTCCCGTTTCACCGTGGTCCCCGTTAGAAGGCTGGGTCGTGGGCGCCGGATGGTCATCACCCTCCCGGGGTGACCCGCGTAATAGGCCCGCGTACTAGGCCCGCGGCGCTCCCCCGGTGCCCGCCGACGACGCCTTCAGGCCGGCCGCGAGGATGTCGATGCTCAGCGCCAGGATCCAGGCCGGGAAGAGCAGCTCCACCCAGGGCGAGAGGCCTACCCCGATCAGCAGGACCAGCGCGCTCACCAGCCCGGCGACGGTGAGCCACCTGCGGACGATCTCGGTGCGGCGCGCGATGGTGACGGTGGTCAGCGTGAACACCGCCGCCATCCGCATCGCGTAGACGTTGAGCAGGATCGAGGTGACGTCACGGCCCAGCGCCAGGGTGCCTGGGCCGGGCGGGCTGGACGGCAGTTCCGCGATGAGGCCGCCGGCGACCGCGGCGCCCACGAACAGCATCGAGACGAACAAGAGGCCGCTGCCCAGGAACACGGTCGCGAAGAAGCGGTCCTCACGTTCGCCGATCCGGTCCCTGATCACCCCGATGAACCACAGGAACGCGATCCCGGCGAACGGGACGATGTTCAGGGCGACCGCCACCGCTGTGCGGCGCCCCGAGTCGGTCAGCCATGCTCCGGGGACCTCGGAACGAGCGGGCACGGAGAGCCTGAGCAGGACGAGCGCGGCCATCAGGAGCACGGAAAAGATGATCCCGGCGAGGGCCGCCGCGCGGGGCGTTCTCAGCGGGCTCCTGGCCCGCAGCGGGTCAGGGACGATCGGGCCCTCGTGCATCGCGGCCGCCCCCTTCCGCGGATGGCGCCTCCGACATCCGCTCCCCTGAGGGTCTGGCCTCGGCGCGGGGGCCGTAATCACCCGGGGCGGGTGAGGGCACTGGGTTGCGTGCGCGCGGAGCATGGGGATGGGCGGCAGCCCGAGCAAAAGGCGACCCCGAGCAAGATCGGCGCGGGCCGCTACTCAAGGGACCAAGCCCGTAAGCGAGGGCGAAGGAGTGCCGATGCTATCCGCCGATTCTGACGCCGAATTTGACGCGCAGCCGCCGCCTCCTCCATCGCTGCTGGCCGGATCATCGTGGCAGGCGACGCTGATCGTGGGCGTGCTGACCCTGATCCTCGGGATCGTGGTCGCCTTTCATCCCGGCGGGTCCCTGAATGTGGCCGCGGTCCTGCTCGGCATCCTCATGATCATCTCGGGGATCTTTCACCTGATCCGGGTATTCGACCCGGAGGAAGCGCACCGGGTCTGGCTCGGCATCGCCGGCCTGATGTTCATCGTCGTCGGCGTCGTGCTGATCCGTCATCTGCATCTCACCGTGGCGATTGTCGGCCTGATCATCGGTATCACCTGGATCGTCCAGGGGGTAGCCGCGCTCATCGGGGGGATCTCCAGCGACGCCCGCGAAGGCCGCGCCTGGTGGATCGCCTTCGGCGTCATCAGCGTGATCGCGGGGATCGTGGTCGCGGCCAACCCTTCCTCCTCGCTGACCGTCCTCACCGTGCTGCTCGGTATCTGGTTCATTGTCATGGGGATCTTCGAGATCATCGGCGGCCTCGTGCTCCGGCGCGAGCTCCGGGTCACGGTCATGTCGCTCACCTGACCACTCACCCATGGCGGGTGATGCGTGGCTTAGCTGCGCGCGGCGAGCATTCACGGTGGGTCTCTGTGACGGGAACCGGGAGATCTCCCCGGGTGGAGATCCCGCCAGATGACCGCCGGGCCGCGAGGAGCAGTAAGAAATGAGCGAGCCGTTCAAGGGCACGATCAACGTCGATATCCGCGATTCGGTTCCGGACTGGACACCGTTCGAGCCGCCGAGGGCGCCGGACGGCGCGGCCAATGTGGTCTACATCGTCCTCGATGACGTGGGCTTCTCGGCCATGAGCAGTTACGGCGGCCCCATCGAGACGCCGAATATCGACCGGCTCGCCGCCGACGGGACCCGTTACACCCAGTGGCACACTACGGCGCTGTGCTCCCCGACCCGCTCATGCCTGCTGACCGGGCGCAACCACACCCGTAACTCGATGGCGTGCATCACCGAGGCTGCGGTCGGGTTCCCGAACGCGAGCGGCACCATCCCGCCGGAGAACGGGATGCTGTCTGAGATCCTCAGCGAACGCGGGTGGAACACGTACATAACGGGCAAGTGGCACCTGTGCCCGACGGTGGAGATGAACCTGGCGTCGACCCGGCGTAACTGGCCGTCCGGCCGCGGGTTCGAGCGGTTCTACGGGTTCCTGGGCGCGGAGACCAACCAGTGGTACCCGGACCTGGTCTATGACAACCACCCAGTGGACCAGCCGAAGTCGCCGACCGAGGGATACCACCTGACCGCCGACCTCACCGACAGGGCGCTGGAGTTCATCAAGGACGCAAAGTCGGTCGCCCCGGACAAGCCGTTCTTCCTCTATTACGCGCCCGGCGCCGCGCACGCACCGCACCATGTCTTTAAGGAATGGGCCGATAAGTTCAAGGGCCACTTCGACATGGGCTACGAGGCCATCCGGGAGCAGACGCTGGCCCGGCAGAAGGAGATGGGCATCGTCCCCGCCGACACCGAACTGCCGCCGATCAACCCGATCGGCACGCCCGAGACCCGCCAGGGGACCGACGGCCAGCCGTTCCCGCCGCTGGATGTCACCCGGCCCTGGGACTCGCTAACCGCGGACGAGAAGCGCCTGTTCTGCCGGATGGCCGAGGTGTACGCGGGATTCCTGGCCCACGCCGACCACCACATCGGCCGCCTGCTCGATTATCTGGAGGAGTCCGGGCAGCGGGAAAACACGATGGTGATTCTCGTGTCGGACAATGGGGCGAGCGGCGAAGGCGGCCCCAACGGGTCGGTGAACGAGAACGTCTTCGCGAACGGGCTCCCCGACAACATGCAGGCCAACCTGGCCATGATCGACGAGCTGGGCGGGACGAAGACCTACAACCATTATCCCAATGGCTGGGCGATGGCGTTCAACACGCCGTTCAAGATGTGGAAACGGTACGAATTCAACGGTGGCACCGCCGACCCATGCATCATCTCCTGGCCCTCAGCCACCACCGGCGCGGCGGCGGGAAGGGGCGAGATCCGGCACCAGTACCACCACGCCATCGACATGGTGCCCACCATCCTGGACACCCTCGGCGTCGAGCCGCCCGCCACCATCAAGGGCCACGTCCAGTCCCGGTTCGACGGGGTGAGCATGCGCTACAGCGTCAGTGACCCGTCCGCGCCGTCGGCCCGAAGGACCCAGTTCTACTCGATGCTCGGCTCGCGCGGGATCTGGCACGATGGCTGGAAAGCCGTCACCACCCACCCCACGATCAGCGGCTGGAGCCACTTCAACGACGACACCTGGGAGCTCTACCACACCGATACTGACCGGGCCGAGATACACGACCTGGCCGCCGAGCACCCGGAAAAGGTCCGCGAACTGGTCAACCTGTGGTTCGCCGAAGCCGGTGACAACGGGGCGTTCCCGCTCGATGACCGGGGCGCCGTAGAGATCATCACCACCCCGCGGCCGCAGCTAGCCGCACCGCGCGAGCGGTACGCCTACTTCCCCGACACCGCGGAGGTGCCCGAGGCGCAGGCGGTAAACATCCGGAATCGCTCCTACAGCATCGGCGCGCTCGTGGATATCCCCGTCCCTGGAGCACAGGGCGTGCTGTTCGCGCATGGGTCACGGTTCGGCGGTCACGCTCTGTACATCAAGGACGACCGGCTGCATTACGTCTATAACTTTGTCGGCATGATGGAGCAGAAGATCGACGCCAACCAGGACGTCCCGACCGGAATGGACCTGATCTTGTCCGCCTCGTTCGACAAGGACGGCGAGGATCCGCCCGGGATCTCCACCGGGATCCTGTCCTTGTACCACGGGGACAAGAAGGTCGGCGAAGGCCGGATCAAGACCCAGCCCGGGCTGTTCAGCCTGGCCGGCGAGGGTCTGTGCGTCGGCCGTGACAGCGGCGAGCCGGTGACCGGCGACTACCCTGGCGAGCACCCGCACACCTTCACCGGCGGCACGATCAAGCGTGTCGCCGTTGACGTCAGCGGGGACCCGTACGTCGACCTCGAGCGTGAGGCTCAGGCGATGCTGGCGCGTGAGTAGCTTTACCGGGTGACGGGCGGCCCGCCGCGGCTGATGCACCGGAAGCCGAGGTGACACGTGGAGGTATCAACGGCCTCACCCTGGCGGGCGGCCGGCCGGTAGCGCAGGCAATAGCTGGGTGCGCACAGGTGCGAGCCGCCCTTGATGACCCTGCGCGGCAGATGCGCGCCCGGCGTGCCGGCGGTCAGGCTGCTATCCGGGGGGCTACTCACCCTCGGGTTCCGCGGCACACAGCACGCATCAGCGGCGTCGGCCGGATGGCGCGGAGTGAAATAGTCGCTCGTCCACTCCCAGACGTTGCCGGTGATGTCCTCGAGCCCGTAGCCGTTGGCCGGGAATGACCCCACCGGCGAGGTACCGTCATAGCCGTCGGTGAGCAGGTTCTGCCACGGGAATTCGCCCTGCCAGGTGTTGGCCATCTGCTGGCCGCCCGGGGCGAACTCATCGCCCCATGCGTACACGGCCCCGTCGAGGCCGCCGCGGGCCGCGTACTCCCACTCGGCCTCGGCCGGCAGTTGCTTGCCCATCCAGGCGGCGTAGGCGTCCGCGTCCTCGGCCGCGACGTGGGTCACCGGATGCCGCTGCCGGCCACGGCAGTCGCTGCGCGGTCCTTCGGGACGCCGCCAGCAGGCACCAGGGACGTAGGCCCACCAGTTGTGGTAGTCACGCAGGTCGACCGGGCCCGTCGTGCGCTGGAACACCAGCGATCCGGGTACGAGCAGGGCAGGGTCGGCCTCGGGGTAGTCCGCCGCCGCCAGTGGCCGCTCCGCGACGGTGACGTAACCGGTTGCCGTCACGAACCGCCGGAATTCCGCGACCGTCACCGGATGACGGTCCATCCAGAATCCGTCCACGGTGACCCGGTGCACCGGGCGCTCCTCCGGATAGAAGGCGGCCGAGCCCATCAGGAACGTGCCGCCCGGAATCCACACCATGGCCCCGCGCTGATCCCTGTTCCTGCCCGCGTTCTTGGCCCGCGCGGGCGACGCCGCCTGACCGGTCCCGCCGGCCGGTGATGGAGAACTCGTCATGGACATGCCGTGCATGCTCCGATTCAGCCCAGGCGGCCTACCTGGCCGCCGATACGTAGCTGGTCAAGACGCACGGCGGATGAGCCTGCACCAGCCAGCGCCGGCTCGGCCAGCGCTAGCCGGCGCCTGGCGGGGTTGCGCTGCTGTTACCGGCGGGAGACGCGCCGGGCGGTCCGCCGTGAGGTGCGCCGGGCTACTCTGCGTCCTCCGAACATTTATGCCCTCCAGATTCGCGAGGCGGTCACTTTGCCGCAGCCGCCGTTTCCAGGTCGTGCAGTTCCTGGGCTTCCTCGGCCGTGACCAGGCCGATCTCCACGAGGTCGAGCGGGCTGATGAAGCCGTCGCTGAGCCGGAAGCCCCCGGCGCGGACGATCGCGTCGCGGAGCGGCACCGCCCAGTGGTGCTCGAGCAGGACGAGCGCGGCCGCGGAGTCGTTCGGGATGTCCTCGAGCACATCCCAGCCCTCTTCCTCGGTGAAAACGTTGACGCGGCCCTCGGCGGCGGCGACTTCGGCGCCCGCAGCCGCGCCGGCTTCGGCTCCCTCCTCACCCTCGATGCCCAGGCCGATCAGCGCACCGATCTTGGTGCCGGCCTCGATCGCCTCCGCCTCGGTGAGGTTGCTGAGGTGCTCCACCTCCAGCTCGCCGTCGGCGTCCTTGTAAACGGCCAGCGAGTCGATGACACGCACCGTGCCGCTCGCGTGGAGCCGTTCAAGTTCGGCGATGATCTCACCGTGGAAGTCGGGATGGTTGAACCCCAATACGATCAGCTGCACGGGCCCGATGGCCATGGTCCTGCCTCCTTCTCCCCTCCGACAGCATCTGGCCGGCTCCGCGGCGGCGCATCATCCGGTAAGGGTGATGCGCCACGGCTCCGGCGATCGGCCTAGCTGCGCGGGCGCGCCAGACGGCCCACCGCGACCGGGGGCGCCGCCGGTGCCGGGGGGCACCGGACTGGCCATAAACGTTCCCGTCCGCCGGCAATGAGGCCGGCAGGTCCGGTGCGTTCCCTTCGATTCCCACGGGGGCCCTCTTCAAGGGTCAAGCGCTGAGTGAATCTATCTGCGGCCCGGCGGCAACGAGTCGCCCATCGCCGACGGCGTCTCCTGTACCGACCCGTGCCCTGTGAAGATAACCCCTGCTCCGCGCCCTGTGAAGATAACCCCGGCCAAATGGGCGCCGGCCTCATCCTCGCAGGGTGAGGCGGACGGCCGGCCCGCACGCAATGGTGGCTTGTGCGGGATAGCGGTCAGAGAGGAGCCGATGATGGGTGCACGCACAGCGGAGGCTCCCTCCGGGGTGAAGCGGCGTTATCAGCTCGATACGGGGGTGGGACGGCTGACCCCGGCGCAGCGCGCGGCTCGTGGTAAAGAGGCGCGGGCCGAAGTGCCACGGGAGAGCCACGCGGTGTTCGACCCGCCCCCGGGCCGGCCTGACCCGATCGGCTTGCTGGAGGAGCAGGGCAAGGCGCGGGTGCCCGAGCTGGTCCCGGTGCGGTACGGCCGGATGATGGTGTCCCCGTTCACCTACTACCGTGGCGCGGCGCTGCCGATGGCCAGCGACCTGGCCACCACCCCGGTGTCTGGGCTGGCTGTCCAGGCGTGCGGTGATGCCCACCTGTCGAACTTCGGCATTTTCGGGTCGGCCGAGCGCCGATTGGTATTCGACGTCAACGACTTCGACGAGACGCTGCCCGGCCCGTGGGAATGGGATGTCAAACGGCTGGCGGCCAGCCTGGAGGTCTCGGCCCGCGGGAACGGGTTCCCCGGCAAACAGCGCCGCGACATCGTCTCGGCCGCCGTGGCCCGTTACCGGCAGGCGATGCGCAGCTTCGCCGGGATGTCCAACCTGGATGTCTGGTACGCGCATGCGGACATGGACCGGCTGCGGGCGCAGTTCGAATCCCAGCTTCAGCCGCGGCAGCGCAAAATGGTACAGAAAGGCCTGGCCAAGGCGCGGACCAGGGACAGCATGCAGGAAGTGGCCAAGCTGACCCGGATGGTGGACGGGCGCCCGCGGATCATCTCCGACCCGCCGCTGCTGGTCCCGATCGATGAGCTGATCCCGGACACCGCACAGCAGACGTCCCTGCAAGCGCAGCTCAGCGGCATGATTTCCACGTACGGGCGGACGATGGAAACGGACCGCCGGTACCTGCTCGACCAGTTCGAGTTCGGCGGCATGGCCCGCAAGGTCGTCGGCGTCGGCAGCGTCGGGACGCGGTGCTGGATCGTGCTGATGCTCGGCCGTGACCAGGCCGATCCGCTGTTCCTGCAGGTGAAGGAGGCCGAGGTCTCGGTGCTCAGCCGCTTCGCCGGGGCCAGCAAATACACCAACCAGGGCCAGCGGGTGGTGGCCGGCCAGCGGCTGATGCAGGCGTCCAGTGACATCTTCCTGGGCTGGCAGCACACCGAAGCGGGCCAGGACGGCCAGCAGCGCGACTTTTATGTCCGCCAGCTGCGTGACTGGAAATTCTCCGTCGATATAGAGACCATGGTGCCCCCCGGCCTGCGGCTGTACGGGGAACTGTGCGGCTGGACGCTGGCCCGGGCGCACGCCCGGTCCGGGGACCGGATCGCCATCGCCGCCTACCTCGGCGGGTCGGACGTCTTCGACCGGGCCATCACCCAGTTCGCGGCCGCCTACGCCGACCAGAACGAGCGTGACCACAAGGCTCTCGTCGACGCCGTGACATCGGGACGGCTCACCGCCGAGCGCGACCTGTGACGCCCGGCTGACCCGGGCATGGCGGCGGCATGGTACTTGACCTTCTGCTCATCGGGCTCGCGATCACGTTGGAGCCGTTTCCGCTGACGGCATTCATCCTGCTGCTGAGCGCCGAGAAGGGCACGATGAAGGGCCTGGCGTTCATCCTCGGCTGGCTGGCGTGCCTGGTCGCGGTGATCGCCGCCGTCGTTCTCACGACCGGGGGCGCGCCGCCCAAGCCGCAGACCGCCCCGTCGACCGCCGTCCTGGCCGTCAAGCTGGCCCTCGGCGTCGCGCTGATCCTGCTCGCGGTCCGCCAGCGGCGCCGGATGGGCCGTCCCCGCAAGCCGCCGGGCTGGATGGCGAGCCTGGACCGGCTCTCCATCTGGTCCGCGGCCGGTGCCGCCGCGTTCCTGCAACCGTGGACCCTGGTAGCGGCCGGCGCCGCAACCGTCACTCAGGCCAAGCTTTCCACCGCCGGGGACTACGTGACGCTGGTCCTCTTCTGCCTGCTGGGCACCTCCAGCTTCCTGTTCCTTGAGCTGTACGCGGCCTTCGTACCCACCGCGGCCCGCGTCCGGCTGGACCGGCTGCGTGAGTGGCTCGACACGAACCGGGATCAGGTGATCATCGTGATCTTCCTGCTGCTTGGCCTTTGGCTCACCGGAAAGAGCATCTACCTGCTGGTCACCTGACAGATAACGGCTCCCGGACGGTGCGTGCGGCCAGACTCGGCCCGATGTCTGCCCGGCTGATCCGCTGCAGCAGTAGGCCGTAATCACCGCCAGCTTCCGGCGGTGGGTACGGCCGAGTCGTCTTACCCCGCACTTTCGCCGTGCAGGGCGTCCTGCAGTTCCTTCTCGCCCTCCTTGGACAGGGAGGTCTTCAGCACCGTGCCGCCGTACTTGCTCAGCGCCTCGGTCGCCTTGTCCGGGGTGACCTTCTCCAGCATGAGGAACAGCGCCGAGGTGCCCGGCTGCACCAAGCCGCGCACCTGGTCCTGGAACTCCTTGTCGATGCCGGACTTGGTGATCTTGCCCATCAGCGCGCCCAGCCCGGCGCCGATGACGATCCCGAAGACGGGGATGAAGAACAACAGCCCGAACAGCAGGCCCCAGAACATACCCCAGCTCGCTCCGCGTCCGACCAGGTGGTGCTGCGTGTGGACGTGGTAGTCGCCGTTGGCGTCCCGGACGATCACGGCGATGGCGTCGGGCTGGATGATGAGGTCCTGAGCGAGCCGGCGTGCCTCATCGGCGGCGGCCTCGGCGGTGGCCTCGTCGGGATATCCGATCGCGATCAGATCAGCCATTGCGTTCCTTCTCCTCAGCCGGTGATGTCCGGCCAGTCCATCAAGCCGGGCTCACACCCGCCCCACCCGCCGCGGGTGATCCGGCGGCCAGGTTGGCGTCCTCCCGCTAAGGACCTTGGACCCTGGTAATGCAGGCGGACATAACAAAATCTTGAATAGGTGAGGAGCGCAGTTCGAGATGGGAAGCGCGGTCTGCGGGCGGTGCCCGTTCCGACGTCCAGCGCGCGCCCCGGCGTACCCATCGAGACCAAGCTTCATGCGCCCACCCTGCGCAAGGAATGGGTGGAACGGCAGGAGCTCATTGACCGCCTGACGGGCACGGCCGCCAAGCTCATCCTTGCTGAAGCCCCGGCCGGTTTCGGTAAGACCATTCTCATGGCGCAGTGGCGGGCCAGCGCGATGGAGAAACGGCGATTCGCTTGGGTCTCCCTCGACCGTGGCGACGACGACCCCGGCCGCCT
>Ga0181538_10000642_pt1 | contig 41413 bp, 34 predicted proteins | sample PEATcosm2014_Bin_40_FD_119773 | JGI IMG/M metagenome (GOLD analysis project Ga0181538, IMG submission 119773) | Peatland microbial communities from MTU Mesocosm Facility, Houghton, MI, USA - PEATcosm2014_Bin23_30_metaG | ecosystem: Environmental > Terrestrial > Soil > Wetlands > Peat | place... | reverse complement strand
GCTTGGAGCAAAACCCGGAAGACGTTGCAACGGCAAGCCGCATCATAAACGTCGTAGCATATATCTCTCGCTTCTATGACCCCAGCCACTGCTCTGTCAAGGGGTGCTTGGCGTGACGCTTACAACCATTCAGGCTCAATCGGAACTGGAACAGGGACTTGCAAACCTGTAGAGAGGGAAGAGAATCACGAAAAAGAGCCTGGGCAACGGGTTTTTGCCAATCAGATTCGCAACAAGACACACTTTCGTTAGGTGTGAATAACTTTTTCTATACCGTAATTGGAGAACGGCTTAATATCGCAATCAATCAGAAGGCTGTCACCGTAAGCTCGGCGAAGCTCTGTTTTTGAGCGTTCCTTTGGCTGCGTTCGCACGCCTTTGTTAAGTCAAATCAAATCAACAACGTCAAAAACTCAGGAGCAAACCATGAAAAAACATCTATCCATCGCAATCGTAAGTATTCTAACCTTAAGCGCCCCCAGTATCGCCCAAGCCCAGTTTTCCATTACCGCTGCCATCGGCGGCCTTCCCACTGTGAGTGGGGCTGCGTTGGAGACTTTTGACGAACCGTCGCCGTCCATTCTGACACGTTCCGGTTCGGCTTTTCTCGTTACGGGTGCGAATTATGGTGTTGCTTACATACCGCCTTGCTTTTCCGGTTCACAAGCAGCATTTTTTGGCGAACCCACGATCCTTGGCTACGATAACTATCCTTGGGATGGCAGCCAATATGTCGTCGTTGAGGTTGGGGGTTCAGCAACACTCAGCTTTTCAACCCCACAGAATTATTTGGGCCTTCTTTGGGGTACAATTGATGCACAAGATACCCTGACTTTCTACGACAGCGCGAATAACGTCATTGGCACGGTTTTGGGGCAGAACCTTCCTTTAGTACCGTCGAACGACTGGGGTCCGAATAGCACCGCCTATGTTAACATTACTTCTACGACCGCATTTTCGAGTGTTGTCGCCACCTCCCCCAAGCAAAATTCATTTGAGTTCGATGACGTTGCTTACGCGATGGTTCCAGAACCGGCCAGCCTTTCATTGCTGGCACTCGGCTTGTTTGGGATAACTCTCTTGCGTCGGCGTTAGAGTTAATTCATTAGAGCATCCCGAAGAAAATTAAGGAGCAAAAATCCACCGGCCATAAAAACCGGTGGAGTTTTATCATTTGTCGGGCTGGTCTTTCCCCAGTTGAAACAATCGCAAATCTCCGTTGCCGGCAATGTTGCCCACGCGCAACCATTGACGAATCGAATTTCCAAGGGGGCTGCCAGACCGCTGGTCAAAGAGTTGCCTGTGTGATGCCGCCTAACGACGAGCAGCCTCCCCGCCTGAGCGGGAAGAGGGTTGGGATGAGGGGATTTGATCTGGGAAACAACGAGCCTCCTCACCCCAGCGCTCCCGGGGGGCCTCAATCCCGCTTTGCTTTCGTCACGATTTTGAATATGTTTCCCGGTTGGTTTGAATGAAAAATTCGCGGCCATGAGCAAGGAATTCATCCGCATCGGCGGCGCGCGTGAGCACAACCTGAAGAACCTCACGCTGAACATCCCGCGCGACAAGCTGGTGGTCATCACCGGCCTGAGCGGGAGCGGCAAGTCGTCGCTCGCGTTCGACACCATCTATGCCGAGGGCCAGCGCAAATACGTCGAAAGTCTCTCCGCTTACGCCCGGCAGTTCCTCGATCAGATGCAAAAACCGGAGGTGGACTTCATCGAGGGCCTGTCGCCGGCCATCGCCATCGAACAGCGCAGCTCCGGCTCCAGCCCGCGCTCCATCATCGCCACCACCACCGAGATTTACGATTATCTCCGCCTGCTGTACGCGCACATCGGCAAACCGCACTGCCCGGACACCGGCGTGCCCATCGTCTCCCAGACCACCAGCGACATCGTGGATAAAATTCTCGCGCTGCCGGCCAAATCGCGCGTGATGCTGCTCGCACCGGTCGTGCGCCGGCAGAAGGGCGAATTCCGCGACGTGATCGAACGCCTCGCGCGCGAGGGGTTCGTCCGCGCCCGCGTGGACGGCGCATTTGTCGAACTCGCCGCCGACACGCGCGTCAAGCTCGACAAAAAGAAATTCCACAACATCGAGGTGGTCGTGGACCGGCTGGTGATTGACAGCAAGATTCGCGTCCGGCTCGGCGATTCGGTCGAGACCGCGCTGCGCTGGGGCGAAGGCGTGATGTTCGCGCTGCACAACTCTTCTGGTAGGGCTGACCTGCCGGTCAGCCAGGGCGACCAGCAGGTCGCCCCTACCAAGATGACTTGGACCGAAACGCTTCATTCCAACAAAATGTGCAGCCCGGCCACGGGCAAGAGCTACGATCCGCCGACGCCGAAACATTTTTCGTTCAACGCCCCGGCGGGCGCCTGCCCGGTCTGCCACGGCCTCGGCCAGAAGATGATTTTCGACGAGAGCCTGGTCGTGCCCGACCCCGAAAAGTCGCTCGACGACGGCGCGGTCCAGCCCTGGCGGCGGGCGGGCAAACGGATGAACATTTATTACAAGGCCATGCTGCGCTCCATCGCCGCGCATTTCAAAGTCAGCCTGGAAACGACCTGGAAAAACCTGCCGGACGATTTCAAAAAGGTTCTGTTGCACGGTTCGGGTGAGGACGCGGTGGACTTCAATTTCTGGCGCGCGGGCAGCCAGCACACCATCAGCCGCCCGTTCGAGGGCGTGCTGCCGAATCTGGAGCGGCTGTTCACCGAGAGCGAAAGCGAATTCGTCCGCAACCGCATCAAACCCTACATGAGCCCGCAATTTTGCGATGTGTGCAAAGGGAAACGGCTCAAACCGGAAATCCTGGCGGTGACGCTGGGGAATGCAAACAGCCACCTCACCCCGGCCCTCTCCCCCTCGGAGGCGGAGAGGGAGAATGGTCGTCAAAGCGTCTGGGAATCAAGCATATCTCGAGGTGCCGGGGGACAGAGTGTGATTCTCCCTCTCCCCGGGGGAGAGGGCCGGGGTGAGGGCAAACGGAGCACTCGAAAATCCGCATCGGCAAAAATTCCCGGCTTGTCCATCATGGACGTTTGCGCGCTGTCGGTGGAAAAGGCCGATGAATTCTTCGCCGGCCTCCAACTCACGGAATTCGAGGAGAAAATTGCGCATGAGGTCATCAAGGAAATCCGCGCCCGGCTCGGTTTTTTGAAAAACGTCGGGCTGGGCTATCTCACGCTCGACCGCGAGAGCAGCACGTTGAGTGGCGGCGAGGCGCAGCGCATCCGGCTGGCCACGCAAATCGGCGCGGGGCTGGTCGGTGTGCTCTACATCCTGGACGAACCGAGCATCGGCCTGCACCAGCGCGACAACCACCGCCTGCTGGAGACGCTCAAGGGCCTGCGCGACCTCGGCAACACCGTGCTCGTGGTCGAGCACGACGCGGATACCATTCGCAATGCGGATTACGTCGTTGACCTCGGCCCTGGCGCGGGCGTTCACGGCGGCGAACTGGTGGCAGCGGGCACGTTGACGGAAATTTTGTTGAACAAAAATTCGCTCACGGCGCAGTATTTGCGCGGCGAACTGGCGATTCCCACCCCCAAAAAACGCCTGAAGCCGACGGAAGACCGCGGCTGGCTCGAAGTGCTCGGCGCGAAGGAAAACAATTTGCGCAACATTGACGCGCGGATTCCGCTCGGCACGTTCACGTGCGTCACCGGCGTGAGCGGCTCCGGCAAAAGCACGCTCGTGGATGACATTTTGCGCCGAGCGCTGTTCCGCAAGTTTTACGGCTCCAGGGAAACGCCCGGCGCGCACCGTGCGCTCAAGGGTTTTGAGGCGATTGACAAGGTCGTCGTCATTGACCAGGCGCCGATTGGCCGCACGCCGCGCTCGAACCCGGCCACCTACACCGGCATGTTCAATCACATCCGCGATTTGTTCGCCAGGCTGCCGGCGGCGAAAATCCGGGGCTACGCGCCGGGCCGGTTCAGCTTCAATGTCAAGGGCGGCCGCTGCGAAAAATGCGAGGGCGACGGTCTGCTCAAAATTGAAATGAATTTCCTGCCGCCGGTCTATGTGACCTGCGAGGTTTGCGGAGGCAAACGGTACAACCGCGAGACGCTCGAAATCACCTACAAGGGCAAGAACATCGCCGATGTGCTGGCGATGACCGTGGACGAGGCGGTGACGTTTTTCCGCGTGGTGCCGCAGATATACGATCCGCTGCTGACGCTCGCCGAGGTCGGTCTTGGCTACATCGGCTTGGGGCAGGCGGCGACGACATTGAGCGGCGGCGAGGCGCAGCGCGTGAAACTGGCGGCCGAGTTGAGCCGCAAAGCCACCGGGCGCACGTTTTACATCCTGGACGAGCCGACGACCGGCCTGCATTTCCACGATGTGGCCAAGCTGCTCGAAGTGCTGTTCAAACTGCGCAACACGGGCAACACGCTCGTCGTCATCGAGCACAACCTCGACGTCATCAAGACGGCGGATTGGATTATTGACCTCGGTCCGGAGGGCGGCGATGCTGGCGGACGCATTGTTGCGCAAGGACCGCCGGAAGTGGTGGCCCGCTGCGCGGAAAGTTTTACCGGACAATATCTGGGCCAGGTTTTGGAGCCGTCGTGAATCAGCATTTGAGACGATTTCAAAACCGGCGTAGCGGCTTCTCGGCAGAGAGCCGCACTCTTCTATTGCCGGAGAAATGCGGCGGTCTGCCGACCGCCGCTACGATGAAAGAGAATTGTTCAGAGGTCTTTATTTATGAAAATAGCATTATTTGGCCTGACCGGGATTAAAACCGGCAAACATAACCTCAAGGATTCGCGGTTCGACGAAGTTGACAAACTGGTCGAGGCGGACAAGAAAACCTACGCGCAGGTGGACGTGGTGGGCGACGATCAATTGATTGACGCCGACGCCATTCTGGTGTCGGTGGAAGGCCGGGCGGACATGATTTTGAAGGACCTGGAATTTGTGGAGACACGCCTGGGCCGCGAGCCGCAGGAAGCCGAGCGCCAGGCGTTGAAAAAAATCCAGGCGCTGCTGGAGCAGGAAAAATTCGTCTTCAATTCTGGCCTGACACCGGAAGACCTCTCCGCCGTCGCGGCGCACAACTTTTTCACCGCCAAGCCCATCGTGGTGGCCGAACCGCCGGACCTGGAAAATCCCGACGCCCTGCTGCTGCGCGCTTTCCGGGAGGGCGGCTGCATCTGTTTTCTGACCGTGGGCGGCAAGGAAAATCGCGCCTGGCCCATCCGGAAGGGCACCACGGCCTGGGAAGCCGGCGGCACGATTCACACGGACATCCAGAAGGGTTTCATCCGCGCGGAAATCATCAGCTACGCGGATTTGATCGAGGCGGGCGGCGAGACCCAGGCCAAGCGCGCCAACAAAATGCGGCTGGAGACGAAGCAATACGTCATGCAGGACTACGACGTGACCAACTTCCGGTTCAACAAGTGAACGCTGCGGACGGAAAATTGTGGCGGAAGGTTCGCTAAAAAAATTACGGAAAGTGTTCGGAGTTACGGCCGGTATTTAAAAAATGTTTTGAGAAGCTAACCGCTTTGGCATCATTACAAGCAGCCCATGATGACCGAATTTGTAAAATTATTCCTGACCATGGAGTTTGCGAGAGTTTTGTTGATAATTCTTGGTCTGGTTGCGGCTGTATTCGTCTGGATATGGTTTGCCAATGCGATGGCGGCGCAAATGGCCGGCTGGAAACAGCTGGTGGAAAAATATCCCGCCCCGGAAATTGAAAGACCCGGGGAGATCTTCAAGAAGTTGACCGGCAATATCGGCAGCACGGAGTTCAGGTGGAGCTTCACGGTGCAATTAATTCAGGAAGGGTTGCTCGTCCGTCCCGGTTTTGCCGCCCGCAGACCAATTTTGATTCCGTGGTTCAAAATCAGCGAGGTTGCCGTGTCGGAAGGAACTGTTTTTGGCCGGGAGCAATACCTCCAGTTGACGGTGGAATGGGAAAAGCGGTTTCTCCTTTCCCTGCCGCCCAAGGCTTTGCCAACCTTCGAGAAAAACGTTCCGGCAGACCGGTTCCGCAAAGTTAAAGTCCCGCCGACGTCGTTGCCCGAACTGTTGAAGGAAGGCTGGAAGAATCGGAAGATCAGATAGGTTTCGCTTTCGTCACCGCGTCAGATATCTTAAACTTTCACATGGCTTTTCTGCGGCGATGGCTTTTGATCGGGTTCACGCTCGTTCTGGGTGGCGGGCAGGTTTTCGCCGCCAGCGCGCGGGAAGATCGCGCCTATGCCGCCGCGGTGGCCGCATTTCAGGACGGGATGTGGAGCCGCGCGGAAACGGAGTTCGCGCAGTTCGTTCAGAAATATCCCAAATCCGACCGCCTGGCCGAGGCGGTGTTGACGCAGGCGGAGGCGGAATTCGAGCAGGGAAAGCTTCAGCCAGCCATCGCGCTGCTCACCGCGCGCAGAGCGAGGGCAGGGGACCTCGCCGACCAGTACGTTTATTGGATTGGCGAAGCGCAGTATCAGGGCCGGGATTTTTCGTCAGCGGCGGAAACCTTCGTTTCCCTGATGCGCGATTTTCCCGGGTCGTCGTTCCGCCTCCGCGCCGTGGTGGAAGCGGCGGCGGCGCTGGTGCAGACCAACGAGTGGCCGCAGGTTGTGTTGTTGCTGGAGCCGACGAACAGCGTGTTCCAGCGCGCGGCGCAGATGGATCCGGCGAATGAACCGGTGTTGCGCGGACAATTGCTGCTGGCGCAGGCAAAATTCGCGCAAAAGGATTTTGCCGGCGCGGCAACGGTTCTGGAATCGCTGAACCCGCAAACGCTCAAGCCGCAACTGGACTGGCAGCGCGCATATTTGCTCCATCAGGTCAAGCTGGCGGCCGGTGACACCAACGCGGCGCTGGCCGTCACGACCAATCTGGTCCAGATCGCGTTGTCCGAAAAAGACGATGTTTTGGAGGCCGAAGGCCTGATGTTGCGCGCGCGGGTGCTGGAGCAACTGGGGCAGAAGGCCGAAGCCATCGCCGCCTGCCAGGAAATTCTCAGGCTGAACGCGCCGGTCGAACGGGTGCGGCAGGCGATTTTGAAAATGGCGGAGCTGGCCATCGCGCAACACCAGTTTTCCGACGCCGAGCAGTCACTGGAGAAATTTCTCACGCAATTTCCGGGCTCCCCGGCGGCGGACGTGGCGTTGCTGACGCTCGGCGAATTGCAGTTGAAAGATTACCTCGCGCAACTGGCGCCCACCCATCAATTGCCGGAGGCGACGAACCGGCTGTCGGCAGCCCAGTTGCGCTTTGATCAGTTTCTGCACACCTTCACGAGCAGCCCGCTGGCCGGCAAGGCGTATCTGGACTACGGCTGGTGTTTGTGGCTGGCGGGAAAAACCAACGCCCCCGAAACCCTGGTTGCCTTTCGAGCCGCGGTGACGAACCTGCCGCCGTCGGAAGACCTGGCCATGGCGCGTTTCAAAATGGGCGACGTCCTGTTTGCGCAAAAGCATTTCACCAACGCGTTGAACAACTACCGCCGGGTGGTGGAGGAATTCACCAATTTTCCCGCCGTCACGCAAACGCTCGGCGACCGCGCGCTCTACCAGATGGTCCGCGCGAACCTGGAATTAACGAACCTGGACGGAGCGAATAGTGCCATGGACCAGTTGCTAAAGCTTTATCCGGCCAGCAGTCTGGCCGACAGCAGCGTCCTGCTGATGGGCGAAGGTCTGGCGGATGCCCGCCAACCCGCCGCCGCGCGCGATATTTTCCAGAAATTCGAAGACATGCTCCCGAATTCACCGCTGCGACCGGAGGCGGATCTGGCCGTCGCGCGCACCTACGAACAGGACCAAAATCCAGACTGGCCCGCGGCCATCCGGCAGTACGAAAACTGGCGGAAGGATTATCCGACCAATGCGTTGCGCGCCCGGGTGGAATATGCGCTGGCCGCGGCGAATTTTCATGCGGGGAACGAAGCGAACGCGTTCGAGTTGTTCACGAATTTTGTCACGCAGTTTCCCACCAACGAGCTGGCGCCTTTGGCCCAATACTGGGTGGCGGACCATTACTTCCGCCTGGGCGGGACGAATTACATGGAAGCGGAACGCAATTACAAATTGCTTTATCAGAACACCAACTGGCAGGAAATGCCCCTGGTTTACACCAACCTGGCTTATCAGGCGCGCTTGATGGCCGGACGGGCGGCGATGGGCCTGCCCAGTTACAGCGACGCCATCGACCATTTCAAGACGCTGACGAGTGACACGAATTGTCCGCCGGACCTGAACGCGCAGGCCTTGTTCGCCTACGGCAGCGCGTTGATGCTGCAGGATCCGCCGGACACCAACAAACCACTGGCGAATTTTCAACTGGCCCTGAATGTATTCAGCCAGATTTGCCAGTTGTATCCGACCAACGAACCCGGCGCGCTGGCGTGGTGCGAAATCGGCGACTGTGCCTTGCAACTGACCAATTATGACGCCGCAACCAACGCCTACGCCCAGGTTTTCAACTCGCCGTACGCCGGCATTTCCGCGCGCAGCCAGGCACAGATTGGTTTTGGCCTCGCGCTGGAAAAAAAGGCGGCCTGGGTGTTGGATGCCTCCCAGGATGAGCTGCTGGACCGGGCGTTGGATAATTATCTCGACGTGTTTTGGAAGAAAAACCTGCGCGACGGTGAACAGGAGGATCCGTTTTGGTTGAAAAAAGCCGGATTGCAGGCGGCGCCGCTGGTGGGAAGGGGAAAGTTAAACAGCCCGGATGCGGAAAGGAAATTTTACGGCAGTTTGAAGGAAGTGCTGCCGCAGTTGGCGGATTTAATCGAAAAGAAAGTTGCCGCCTTGCCGCCGGAAAAAAATTAGCAGCCCGTTTGACGCGCAGGCAGGGCGGGTCCGGATTTTCTGGCGAACGGACGATTAAATTTTATTCCCCGACGAGGTGATAGGGCTGTACGGTGTCATCGCCGACGTGGACTTTCGGCGCGGCCTTGAGGGAGAAGGTGAAGGCCACCGTGTAATCCGTCGGGCCGGTGGTGTTGTCAATCACCCGGAAAGTCAGCGCGCAGGTCCAGCTCCGCAGGTCGCGATAGATCGTGTAATTTTGTTCCTGCAACCGGCCGTCCGCGGCGTTGTAATCGTGCCGCGTGCGAAACCCCCAGTTGTCATTGAGCCGGTAAAAAAACGTGCTGGTGATGTAATTGTTGGCTTGCGTGAATCCATCAAATCCGCTGCGCAAATACCAGTAGCCGAGTCCCCAGCTCCAGCGTTCATTCGGCATGAAGGTGAGTTGATCAAACGCCAGATTCAAATGGCCGCCGTTGATGGCGTAGCGCCATTGCGAATCCAGCGCGATCCACGAGCGCGGCTTGAACGTGAGGCTGGAGTAAAGATCGCTGAAATTCTCCTGCTGGCTGAAAGGTTCGTCGAGGTTGTTCTGATTCCGGCCCGGGGTGAGCCGCCAATCCAGCATCACGTTCCAATCAACCAGATTGTCGAGCTGTCCGTCGCGCCTGGTTTGGAGCGTGTTGCGCAGGCCGAAACGAATGACGTTCTCGCTGTCAATGGAATCAATGTTGTTGTAATCGGGAAATTGAACCGGCAACAGCAGCAGGCTGGGCAACGCGGAATCGAACTGCGGCAGTTGCGCCGGCGGCGTGCTGGGCGAGGGCACGTAGGCGTAGGTCACCGACGGCTCGATGATGTGGCGCAGGCCGTCAACGGCCAGAAGTGAATTCGTCGCGCCCGCCCAAAGCTGCGAGGCTTTGAACGAGGTTTCGACGCCGGTGTTGAACACGTTGCGCCAGGTTTCCGCGTTCGTGCCGCCCGGCCCGGTTTCCGAGCTGTAATAGGTGGCGCGCCCGCCGACGCGCGGTGTGACGTTCAGCCAGCCAAAAAACGTATAGGGCAGGAGCAGTTGATGAAAGGTGTCGGCGCGCGCGGCGGAATAATTCAGCCCGGTGGGTCCGTTCGTGTCCGCAAAATACATCCGGTAATAGCCCGCCGAACTTTCGCTCTCGTAATAAAACGGCGTGTTAAAAACCTGCTGGCGATAGCCGGTGAGCCGCACGTCGGGCAGGCGCTCGACCTGGTTGAAGAAATCATTCAACTGCGGCGTGGTTTCGGCGTCGAGACTCCAGTTGTTCCAATACTTGTTGACCTCGGTGAACGTGTTGGGCTGCGGATTGTTGCGATAGTCGCCCTCAAAGAAATCATGCAGCACGAGCGGGTCGCTCTGGTAATTCACGACCGCCTTCAGGTTCAAATTGGTGGCCGGGGTCGCCTGGTAGCCGAAGTAAAAGCGCTGACGGTTTTCGGGGATGCCATTGGTCCACGGCGTGCCGTTGGTGCTGGTGTTGGGATTCTGGTCATTCAGATAATAATATTTGAACACCGCCTCGCCCCAGGGCCCGAGGTGCAGACTCAGGTCCGGCCCCACGCCCACGCCCCGCTCCTCGCGATAGTCCAGGTGAAATTTTCCGTCCACCGCATCGTTGGCATACCACGTGTAGGTGTTGAGCAGGAACGGCCCGTAGCCGGTGCGGTAACCGGGGAGAAAATTCAAATTGTTCGCGCGCGGCCCGAGTTCGCGCCGGTAATACGGAAAGTAAAACGCCGGCACGCCGTCCACATAAAACACGGCGTTCCACATCTCGATGTATTTTCCGGGAACAATTTTTATGTGACTGGAACGGACGTAAAACTCCGGGTCGCTCACATCGTCGGTGGTGACGAGAGCGTGGCGGGCGTGGTAGATTTTATTGGTCGTGTCGCCCTGCAATTGCCCGCCCTGCGCGAACACCGGCGGTTTGCCCGTGCGAAACTGTTCGCTCTGCATCTGGTGCGTATTGAAATTGTAGCGGATGTGTTCACCGGTCCAGATTTGATCGCCTTCCTCGATGCGCACGTTGCCGTCGGCCACCACCTCGCCCGTCGGTTTGTTATAGGACATGCTGTCGGCGCTCAGGGTTGTGTCGCCGCGTTTGAGGAAGATGCCGTTGGTGCCGATCAGATTTGTGTCTCCCTGCATGTAAATACTCCCGATTTTTGCGCCGGGAATGATTTGATTGAGCGCCCAGGCCTCCAACTGAGGCTCCGGTTGCGCCCGGGCAGCTGGCGAAAAAACCGCGAATAAAAAAACGAGCGGAACAATGGCGGAAAATCTTCTCATTCGGCGCGGCCAATTAAACAAAACGCCATGAACTTGTCGAGAGTCGAAGGACAAGAATCACCCTCAACCCTCATCCGTCAACCAACCATCAATCCTCACCCGATTTTATTCCTTCGGCACAAAGGTGAAGGCCACCGCGGCCAGGATGCACACAAACGCGGCGAGGTGGTTCCATCGGATTTTCTCGCCGAGATACAAAATTGCGAAGGCGCAAAAGACGGCAAGCGTGATGACTTCCTGGATGATTTTGAGTTGCGTGGCGGAATAAACGGCGTTGCCCCAGCGATTGGCCGGCACCTGCAGGACGTATTCAAAAAACGCGATGCCCCAGCTGGCCAGAATGACCAGCAGCAGCGGTTTGCTCTTGAATTTCAAGTGGCCGTACCACGCCACCGTCATGAAAACGTTCGAGCAGGTCAGCAGCACCACGGGCAGCCAGCGGGATTGAGTTAGGTCGTTCATAATTTGGGCAAAGGAATTTTGTTGCGCTTGAATTGCATCACAAGCTTTTTGTCGTGTTCCCCGGGGTAAAAATACGGCCGGGGCCGGCGATTTACTGCACTGGTCGTGCGGTTTCAGCCCGGACATGGTAGAAACGGCCGGTCGGCGGCGCATTGGAGTCGGTCAGACTTGCCACCCCGCCGGTTGCGGTTACGTACCCGGGCAGCGGCGTCCACGCGGAACCAGCCAGCGAGTCCTTGTATTCCAAAGTGCAGCGCAAGCCGGTTGCGCCCCCAAACGAGACCATGGCATGGCCTCCGCTCCTGTGGATGGCGGTGATGACGAGCGGCTGCAAAATAATAATGGGCGGCCCACCGGATGGCGGTCGTGGCGTTTTAGGAGCAGAAACAACTGTCAGCTTCGCTGCCGAACTGGTGACAGAACCGGCGGAGTTGCTGACCGTGACAAAATAATTCCCGCCTTGGGAAGACTGGACCGAGTTCAATTTGAGGGACGATGCAGTCTGATTCCTGACCTTTGTTTTATTAAAATACCACTGATAAGCCATGGGCGTGGCTCCTGAGGCAACGACAAAAAAGGTGACATTGGTTCCTGCAACTGCCGTCAGGCTCACCGGGTTGTTTTGGATGACAGGCGCGGCGGCCGGCGTTGTAATGCCGGCTATGTTGGAATAATCCGAATGCCCCGCCGCATTATAGGCCCATACCCGATAATAATATGTTGTCGAAGCCTGCAAACCGGTGTCCAGATACGTGGTCAGCGGAGCAGGCACAGTCCCAACCGTTGTCCATGGACCGCTCAGAGAAGTTGCCCGATCAATCCCAAATCCGAATGCGTTGCTGGAAGCGTAGCTCCAGCCCAGCAGCAGGCTGGCTGGTCCCGGCGTAACCGTCGCCGCCCGCAACGCCGATGGGGATAACCCGCAAACCAAACCCAGACCGGATAGTACGAGCCAAGTTTTGAAACGCCAATTCATAAACGCACGGCAATGCCGCTCTTTTTGAGAAATTTTTTGACGTCACCCACGGTGTATTCGCCAAAATGAAAAATACTCGCGGCGAGCACGGCGTCAGCCCGGCCTTTGAGCAGCACCTCGGCCATGTGCTCCAGACTGCCCGCACCGCCGCTGGCCACCACCGGCACGCCCACCGCTTCGCTGATGCGCCGCGTGATGACCAGATCAAACCCGGTTTTCATGCCGTCGGCGTCAATGCTGTTCAAAACAATTTCGCCCGCGCCGAGCGACACTGCGCGTTTGGCCCACTCCACGGCGTCCAGTCCGGTTGGTTTGCGCGCACCGTGCGAAAAGACCTCCCATTGGTCCGGCGCGATTTTCTTGGCGTCAATGCTCACCACGATGCACTGGCTGCCGAATTTTTCCGCTCCGGCGCGGATCAAATCGGGATTCGCCAGCGCCGAGGAATTGATGCTGATTTTGTCCGCTCCCGCGCGCAGCATCGTGAACATGTCGTCCACGGACTTGATGCCGCCGCCGACGGTAAGCGGCATGAAGCATTGGTCGGCGGCGCGCTGGATGACGTCCACCATCGTCGCGCGGCCATGCGCACTGGCGGTGATGTCGAAAAACACCATTTCATCCGCGCCCTGCTCGTTGTAACGCAATGCGAGTTCGACCGGGTCACCGACGTTGCGCAGTTCGCCCGCTTCGGCCTTGCCGAATTGGACGCCGCGCGTGACCTGGCCATCATGCACGTCGAGGCAGGGAATGACTCGTTTGGCCATCATTGAACGGCCTCTGGTTAACACTTTACTTTAACGCCCGCCACCCCAAAAATCGTCCTTGACGCTCAGTTTTGTGGCATTACGTTTGCTGGCAAAGGCAAAGTCGTTCCAATACAAAATGGCTATGAAATCTTGTTTTCTCATACTTACCGGTTTTGCTTCGTTGTCGTGTGGTTTGCTGCTTACCGGCTGCAGCAGCACCGATTACGGCCATACCAGCCCTTATCAGCCCGGTCCCGTGGCCGGGAAAACCGTCGGCACTGCCGTCGGGGTCACCGCCGGCAATGTTGCCGGCTTCGGCGTTGGCACTGTCGAGGGCGTCGCGCATGGCATGGCGGCACCGTTTAATCCGGATTACCACATGGTGCGTTACTGGCGCACGGAAACCACGGCGGATGGGCGGACAATCCAGGTGCCTTACGACGTTTTGGTGGATCAATATGGCCGCCCGGTGAAAATGCCGGCGCCCACGGGAAATCCCAAGCCGCCTCCGGCAGTAACAGCTCCACCTCCGGCGGCACCGATGCCCACCACCAATGGCGCACCCCAATAATTGGGTCATTCCAACCGCGAAAAAATTATGAAAATGTTCACCGCTTTTCTGCTGGCCGCCGGTTTGCTGGCCGCCGGATCCTTGTTTGCCGCCGATGCCACGACTGCCGCGCCGCTGCGCAAGGTCGCCATCATTGTTGAAAACCGCGCCGGCGCGCAGCTTAACGACAAAGTTGCTGTGTTCGAAGATTTGTTGAGCAGCCGCATTGCCGGCAAAGGGTATTCGATCATCAGCCGGGATGTGACCCTCAACGCCCTGAAAACGTATCCGTCGGTGGGCGTTGCCGTGTCTTCTCAAAGCTCTGTGAAAGCCAACGCCGCCGTTGCGTCCCACTCTCACGCCACAGCGACAGGTTCAGCCCACGAAGAACTGACCCAGACCACTGCGCTGCACGGCAGGACGGAAAGCACCCTCGGCACCGACGTGCTTCCTCAAGGCACCAATGTCAGCTCCCTTGAAGGGACGCAAACGGACACATCGAAGTACACCGGCGGCCAAACCAATGCCAGCAGCGAGTTCAGCCACGGTTCCGCGTCCGTGGAACTGGCCCAGGCGGATTCGGCGAAATTTGACATCACGCCGGACACGACCAAACTGGACCAGGCGCTGAGTGACAACACCTCGGCGCTCCGGCTGGCGCAAAATCTCGGGGCCGATTTCATTTTGATTCCGTCCCTTACGACCTACGGCACGGAGAAAAAGACCTACAATGGCAACGGTATCAGCACCATCAACGTCACGCACACGCTGCGCGTGAGCTGCAAAATCGTCGAGGCCGGCGCGGGCGGCGCCCTCAAGGGGGACATGGTTACGGCTTCCAAAACCATCCGCCAGACCGGCGATCTGCAGGTGGACAGCAGCGAGGTGGTCAATGAATTGCTGGATGATGCCGCCAGCCAGCTGGCCGACTCGCTGGTTCGCACCGCCGGGTCGCTGCCCACCGAGGTCGCCAAGAGTAAACAGGTGGATTTCTCAATCGTCTGCTCCATGACCGACATCAAGGATCAACCGATCACGGTGCCGGACGTGCAGGTGACGGCGGACAAGCGCGTGGTGAAGACCAACGCCCCCATCGAGGTGCAGCCGCTGGATGTGACCGTGGAACTGGACGGCATCGCCATTGGTTCGGCGCCCGGCACGTTCCAGGCGTTTCCCGGCCTGCACAAGCTGCGGCTCTCGCGCGAGGGTTTCAAGGATTGGGAGCGGACGGTCAATATTTATGCCGGCCAAAAACTGCGTGTGGCGCTGCAAATGAGCGATGCGGGCTTTGCGCGCTGGCAGGAAAACATGGCCTTCCTGCAATTGCTGCAAGACGACCGCAAGTTGACCGATGCCGAAGCTAAAAAAATCGAAGGCATAGCCAAGTTTTGGAGCGAAAGCCATTACCGGGTGGACACGAAGGAAAATGTCAAAATTTACAAGAGCCTTTATTAATCAAATCAAACCACTGCCATGAAAAATTCCTTATTCCGCAATCTTTGTCTCGGTCTTTTGAGTGCCGCGCTGTTGCCCGCGCCGGTGTCAGCCCAGGAAGGCAAGGCCACGCTGGCCGTGTCGTCCATCAAACCCACACCGTCGCTGGCGGCCTCGGTCAAGCCGGACAAAAAACTGGAGATGGGACGCATCATCGAATCGCTGGACAGCCAGCTCATTGACCGCATTAACGCGACGCGCAAGTTTGACGTCGTCGGGCGCAGCGATTTAAACGACGTTCTCAAGGAACAGGACCTCGGCGCGTCCGGCAACGTGGACGCCAAGACCGCCGCGCAGGCCGGCAAGCTCACCGGCGCAAAATATTTGCTGGTGACGACGGTGGACGATTATCAGGATTACGTTGAGAAAGCCACGTTTGAAGGCACGGGCCGCGCCGCCACCAAGCGCGTGTTCCGGCTGTCGGTCGTGGGCAAGGTTTATGATGCGAGTACCGGCAAATTGCTGGAGTCGGTGAATTTTCAAACCGGCAACGAAGCCTTCAAACAAATCCAGGAGGAGCGTAATTATTCGGTCAAGGACGGCGAGTTGAGCGACGAGATGATGGTGGCCGTTTCGCGGGACATGGCGCAAAAAATCGCCAACCGCATCGCCGATGTGATTTTCCCGGCGAAGGTGCTGCTCAAGCGCGACAAGGAAGTCACCATCAACCGCGGCGAAGGCGGCGGCGTAGCCGTGGGCGACACGTTCAACGTGTTTGCGCAGGGCGAGGAGTTGATTGACCCGGACACCAAGGAATCGCTGGGCCGCGAAGAGGTGAAGGTGGGCCGGGTGAAAATCACCCAGGTCAACCCCAAGACCTCGACGGCGGAAATTTTGGACGACACCGGCATTGACAAGGGCGCGATCCTGCGCAAGCCGCAGTAAGCCGCGCAAATCCGCAGCAAATCCCAATGGAAGGAATCAAAGTGAAAACAATCATGCGCATTAATTGCAACCAGAGCATTCAACCGTTCCTTTTCGCCGCGGTCATCGGACTGCTGGCAACTGGTTGCAAGACGTACCAGCAGCAAAACCACGTCATCCAGTATTGGCGTCAGAACAACCTGACCAATGCCGTCGCGGAAGCCACCAAGATGGCCGACCAAAACGCCAAGAACAAGGACGCCATCATCTGGCGCCTGGAACAGGGCGCGGTTCTGCGCGGAGCGGGCAAATACGAGGAGAGCAACAAGGCGTTTGACCAGGCGCAGGATAAAATTGACCAATATGAGCAGAAGGCCAAGGTGCGGATCGGCCAGGAAGCCGGCGCGATGATGTCCAATCAAGCCAATCTGGATTACGAAGGCCGCGCCTATGACGGCATCATGCTGAACACTTATGAGGCGCTGAATTATCTGCAACTGGGCGAACCGGACAAGGCGCGCGTGGAACTCATCCGCGCCTATCAGCGCCAGCAGGATGCCGTTGAGATCAATAAAAAAAGGATTGCAGCCGCCCAGTCCCAAGCCACCGCCACCAATGCCAATGCCACCGCCACCACGGATTCCGGATCACAATTCAAGAAAATGGCCCACTCCCCCGCCAATACCGGCGCTGCTGCCAATAACGGCGTCACCACCACCAACAATTCAGCCGCAGTGGACAAGGCACAGCAAGACCCCAAGTTCCAGGCGCAAATTCAGTGTATTTACGCCGGCCTCGGCACTCTCAAACCCTATGCCAATTACGTCAACCCGTTTACCGTTTATCTCGACGGCCTGTTCTTTATGGCCAACGCCGCCGATGCTTCGGACCTGGAACGCGCCCACAAATCACTCGAACGCGCCGTGGGATTTGCTCCGGACAACAATTACGTCAAACAGGACCTGGCGGCGGTGGACGGTGTGATGCAGGGCAAGCCGCTGTCCCCGACAACCTATGTGATCTTCGAAACCGGTTGTGCGCCAGTCCGTGACCAGATCCGCATAGACATTCCCGTCCTGCTGCCAAGGGTTCCCTACGTTGGCGCGGCATTTCCCACGCTTAAACTGCAGGGCAATTATCTCCCCAGCCTGACTGTGACGGCCAACAGTCTTATTGTAACAACCAACGACACAGTTACGACCGCCAGCAGCACGACCACAACAACCAACGGCGCAGCCACGGCCACCACCGGTACCAGCGCGGCAACCAACGACACAGTCACAACCGCCGGTGGCACGACCACAACAACCAATGACACAACCGTGACGAGCAGCAGCACGACCACAACGACCAACGGTGCGACGGTGACCGCCAGCAGCACAACCACGACCGCTGACGTCACGACCGCAACGGCCGGCAGCACAACTGCGACGACCAGTCCGATTGCCAGCATGGATAGCGTCATCGGCCTCGATTTCAAAAACGAAATGCCGATCGTCATCACCAAAACCATCGCTTCCACCATCGCCAAGGCCGCGGCGGCCTATGCCATCAACCAAGCCGCCCACCAACAGGGTGCGATCTATGAACTCATAGCGATGATCGGCACGGGGATTTATCAGGCTGCCGTCAACATCGCCGACACCCGCACCTGGACGACCCTGCCGAAGGAATTCCAAGTCTGCCGTTTTCCCACGCCGCCGGACCGCAAAATTGTGCTGGAAACGCCCAATGGCACCCAAAAAATCCCGGTGACAATCGAGGACGGCACGATTAACATGGTTTACGTCAGGTCCATCACCGCCACCAACGCGTTGCTGGTGACACAAATGAAACTAAAATGAAAACACGAATTTTACTCCCGCTCGCCGGGGCCGTCCTGCTGGCCGTGACCGGTTGCCACACCTCGATGAACTCCATCGAAAATGCCCAGAAGACGGGCCAGCGCCAGATGATTTCCGACTCGCGGGTCATCACCGATGGCAGCCTCGCCAAAAAGGTTTCCTTCGTCGGCGTCAATCAATCCATGACCCCTGGCGGGTTTCTAAAAATCCAGATCGAGCTGCTTAACCGCAAACACTCGCTCCAGCGTTTCAGTTACCAGTTCGAATGGTTCGACGCCAATGGCATGCAGATCAACAACATCGTCTCACCGACGGTCCCCGACCAGATTGAAGGCGGGGAGAGCAAATTCATCTCCAGCGTGGCGCCCACGTCGGCGTGCAAAGATTTTCGAGTCAAGTTCATTGAAAACTGATCACCCTCAACCGAAATATTCCATGAAAAAAATCATTCTCCTATCTGTCATGGCCGGAGCCCTGCCGTTGCTCGTCGGTGGTTGCGCCACCCCGGCGCATTACATTCAAACCGGCGGACGCGAAAGCCTCGTCACCGTCAATTCCATCAACATCCAGGATTTCATCCAGGCCGCCAACGACGCGACCAGCGACTTGCTGGCGTCCGGCGCGCTCGACAAGGTGGCCAATCCGCCCGCCGTGCTCGCCATCAGCCGCATCGTGAACAACACCGGCCAGCAGATTGACACTGACCTGCTCACCAAGAAAATCCGCGTCGCCCTGTTGAACAGTGGCAAGGCCCAGACCACGACGACCATGGGCCTGGGCGGCACCGCCGAGGATCCGATGGCCAAGGGCCTCCAGCAGGAAGCCGAATTCAAGTCCGACCAGAAGGCCACCCGCACGCCGGACTTCACCCTTTCGGGCAAGATTATTCAAACCATTGCGAAGGACGGCAACACCAGCCAGTCCACCTTCAGTTTTCAACTCTCGCTGACCGACGCCAAAAACGGCCTGGCCGTCTGGGAAGGGGAAAAGGAAATCACCAAGCAAGGCGGCCGCCCGTCCGTCGGCTTCTGATTTCAATTGGAGTTTGTTTCAGCGCCGGTTGGGAGCGTCCCCGCCGGCGTTTTTATTTTGCCGGATGCTGAAACTTATTTGTCCCAACCACCGTCTTAGGTAACAGAAGCGATCGTGGAAACGATGTTAACCATGGCCACACCTGGTTGATTTTTGAATGTGAAAATGCCGTTTATTGTCTGATGAAATGGATTTTGAATTATGAAACTACATTTTTTTACTTTGGCATTGGCGGCCTCGGCAATTGTGCTGGCCGGTTGCGAATATCCCAATGGCGAACCCAATTACACCGGCACGGGCGCTTTGACCGGCGGGGCGTTTGGCGCGGTTTCGGGCGCGGCGATTGGCGGCAACCGGCACGGGGGTCAAGATGCCTTGATCGGCGCCGCCGTCGGGGCGGTGGCCGGCGGATTGATTGGCAATTCAATGGACCGGCAACAGCAGGAACAGCTGCGCCAGCAGGCGCCGCAAACGTATGCCCGGGTGGACCAGGGACAACCGTTGAGCGTGGCGGACGTCAAGGCGCTGGCCGCGGCGGGAGTCGGCGACAATGTCATCATCAGCCAGATTCGCAATTCGCACACCGTCTATCATCTCAGCGCGGCGGACATCATTGATTTGCGCAACGCCGGCGTGAGCAACCCGGTCATTGACTTTATGATTAACACGCCGGGGACTGCCGGGGCCGCACCCGCACCGCAGGCGGGCACGATGTATGTTGCCCAGCCGCCACCATCGCCACCGGCGGAAACCGTCGTCGTTGCACCCGGACCGGACTACGTCTGGATTGGCGGCGAATGGGCGTGGAATGGCGGATGGATCTGGGTGGCCGGGCACTGGGGTTATCCGCCCTATCCCCGCGCCGTTTGGGTTCGCGGTTACTGGTATCGGGGGCCGCATGGTTGGTGCCGGGCAGTGGGACACTGGCGCTGATCCTCGCGCAACCAAAGCAGCGCGCAGACAAATCCCCATTCTCCACCGCTTCTGCCGAAGAATGGTAGTCGCGGACGTCAGTCCGCGCTGATTTCAGTGCTGGAGGGTCAATGCAGAGGCACAAAAAGTAAGTTTGCGCCGACTCACGTCGGCGGCTAAGGCGCTCGCAAGGTGGATGCAGTTTCAGACATACTTTCCCGTAAAAAAGCGACTTGGACCCAATTGTCGGCATTGGACTTGCTAAAATAATAACTGGGTTCGGGCGGTGGCCAACTCACTACGGCTCCCCTTAAAAAAACGGGCCGTTTCTCCGACGCCACTGCCTGAATCCGATATTTGCCGCGCGTTCATCCGTCTTCATTACGCAACGCCGCGACCAGACGGAGAATTGGTTGAAACCAGGAAGGTGAGTGTCTTTGCGAACCGTGACTTCCCGGCAAACAGACCTTAACTGCTGCGAGAGAAGCCGTTTTTGAACAGACGGTTAAAGCCGGTCCTTGCGGTTTAATGCCGCCAAGGGTATCGGCGCCGCCGCCCCGGGTAGAAAAGATCCGGGATGGTCTCTGATTCGCCGTCGTTCCACGTTCGATCCGCAGCGGCAGTTGGAGGCGCGAATGGATTGTCAGCCGTTGCCTTCATCCGCCCCACCCGGGTTGCCAGCCGGTAGATGCCGAAGCCGACCAGACCCGCAACGACGAGAATGGAAACACACAACGCGATGAAGCCGAGTTCGCCGAGCGCCCTGCGAACGGCAGGGAAAAAAAGATTGATGAGCACAACCAGGCCTGCCAGTTGGGCAACCACCCGCATTACACCTATTGCTTGTCTTCGTCGTGTCATTTTGACCGCAAATCCGCACGTTCCATGCCAAAAGCAACGGGAACCTGCGAAAAACGGGGTGTCACGCCGCGCTGGCATACGGTTGCCGTTTCCGGCTTCGCTGAGGGCATCGGAAATTTAATGCGCCCGGACAGTGTTCGGAAATGAAGCAGACGCGGTGCGTTTTTCCCCGGCGGTCGCCTGGTTTGCCGGCGGGTGCGCCAATAACCCGTCCCGGCGGTATCGCTCAAGGATTGGAAAGAAATTGAAGACACGCCGCAAAGCGTGTGAAAACTTGTTTGCTTCGTTGTGAGGTCCGGCGTGGAAAACGCAGCGGCAGCCGCTGCAAAATCAATTGCGTGGTGCGGTTCGATTTTGAAAGGCGGTTCGCCGGTTGCGCCAATTTTTTGGTGGGAGATTGTTTTGGCGGCAAATCGGTCGCCAACGCGCGTTCTTTCTGCAATTCGTTCGCGGTAAAATTGAAATCCGCCCTGAAAAATCCCCTTGAATTCAACCGGCGCGGTTTCACAATGCCAACACCCATGAACAAATTCGTCCGATTCATTTCCCCAGCCGGCATGCCCGCCAGCAAAATCGTCACCGCGGTTGCCGGGGTTGTTTGCTGGTGTGCGGCTTTCCACACCGGTTCGTCCGCCCGGGCAGACCAGACGATTGCCATCAATGGCAAGGCTGGAGGCAGGTCCTTTGACGGAATTGGCGCGGTGAGCGGTGGCGGGGCCACCTCGGTCCTGTTGAAGGATTATCCGGAGCCCCAGCGTAGCCAGATTTTGGATTTGTTGTTCAAGCCGGATTTCGGCGCGGCGATGTCCGCCCTGTTCGTCGAGGTGCCGGGCGACGGCAATTCGACGCAAGGCTCCGAGTTGAGCCACATGCATTACCGGAACGATGAGAATTACAACCGGGGCTATGAATGGTGGTTGATGCAGGAGGCCAGGAAAAGGAACCCGGCCATCACGCTGGACGGCGTCGCGTGGAGCTGTCCGAACTGGGTGGGGAACAATGATTTTTGGTCGCAGGACATGTGCGATTATTATGCCAAATGGATCAAGGGCCTCAGAAACGTTTATGGCTTGGAATTCGACGCCATCGGCTGCCGCAATGAAAAGGGCGTAAACGAGGATTTTGTGAAGAAACTGCGGCGCACGCTCGATGCCAACGGCCTGGGAAACGTCCGAATTCATGCCTTTGACAACTGGGGCAAAACCAAGTGGGATTGGTGCAAGGACCTCCGGACGGACGCAGAACTGCGCAAGGCCGTGGCGATCATCAGCAACCACACCATGACGGAGGTGCCGGTTTCGGACGAGGTCGGCCAATTGAGCAGGGAATTCAACAAACCGCTTTGGAACACGGAAGAACACGTCTATAAACAGGACTTCGATTGCGAGATCAGCCTGGTCAAGGCTTTCAACGAAAATTACGTTGGCAGCGGGGTGACCAAGGTGTTGTGCTGGTACCTGGAAACGTCAACCTATCCGATTGAGCCTTTCTTCAATGTCACCACCCTGGTCGCCGCCTCGCCCTGGAGCGGCCATTACACGGTGAATCCGGCGCTTTGGGCCTACGCGCATTACGGCCAGTTCGTGAAGGTCGGCTGGAAATATCTGGACGGCGCGTGTGGCCGATTGTCCGGCGGCGGCAGTTATGTAACGCTGGCGTCCGGCGCCGATTACAGCATCATCATCGAGACCAAAGGCTGCGCGCAAAATCAAAAGGTCGCCTTCAACGTGCAAGGCGGCCTTTCCACCGGCACGGTCTGCGTCTGGCGCAGCAATGACCGTCAACAGTTTGTCAAGGTGCAGGACCTGACGCCCGTCAGCGGGTCGTTCAGCCTGACATTGGAACCCAATTCCATCTACAGCCTTTCCACCACCACCGGCCAGCAAAAGGGATCCTTCAATGATGTTCCCGCCATCAGCCATTTTCCGTTTCCCTACTACGAAACCTTTGATCATTACGGCGACGCAAAATCGTGGGGTTACCTGCCGCATTACACCGCCGACATTGCCGGCGGATTTGAAATCACCAGCCGGCCGGACGGGCTGGGGAAATGCCTGCGCCAGGTGGTGGACCGCAAGGCGCAAAGCTGGGCGCCCGAATGGATGCCTTACACCATCATCGGCGACGAGAACTGGCAGGATTACGAGGTGAGCGCGGATGTTTGTCTCGACGAAGGCGGATGGGCTGGTTTGTTGGGGCGCGTCAGCAACACCGGCAACGGCTATGGCTGCAATCCCAAGGGCTACTATTTGCGGGTGGACGCGGACGGCCATTGCTTCCTGTATGCCTCCACCCAGAACAAAAATGGCGACCCCGGACGCCAACTGGCCGCCGGCCAGGCAGGGGAAATTGGAATCAACCGATGGCATAACTTGAAGCTCCAGTTCTCCGGCGCCAACATCACGGCTTTGGTTGACCAGAAACAGGTGCTGACCACCAGCGATGGCGCCTATCCCAAAGGCATGGCCGGACTCGTCACGGGAGGTTTCGGGGACGCGCGGAACTCGGCGCTGTTCGACAACCTCATCATCAACACGGTCAACGGGCCGAAACCGGCGCCCACGGTGTTCCCGCAGGATGCCCACCCCCTGTATGCGCGCTAAGACACGCCGGGATTTTCAACCTGAAATTATGAAAACCAGCTCCCTGCCGGAAACCCTGAAAGCGCGCTTGAGCGTCCTGGCCATCCTTGGTTTGGCCGCACTGGCCGGGCTGGGCCTCACCGCCTGCGCCAGTGTCAACCGAAACCCCGCAACGGTCATGTCCGCCTACGCCGACGATTTCAATTCCGGCAGTCCCGGCGCCGAGAACCTTTGGGACCAGGTCGTGGCCAGCGTGAATTCAGGTGATTATGCCACCGCGCTGGCAACCCTGGAACAATTGCAGACGGAGGACGGATTACCGCCCCGGCAAAAGCAGGCGATTCAGGAAACGGAAGCTGTGGTGAAGAAACAACTGCGCAATTCGGGAAAAACAGTTCGCAGTTCATAATCCAACTTCGGAGTTTGGGTTAAGTGGCTGCCGCGCCGGACGGAATTGCTCCCTGTGAATTCCGCGTCGTGGCGCTAAAAATCATTTTGCCAGCAAATCAGTCACCAGCGCGCGCTCTTCCTTCAATTCGTTGATGGTCGCATCAATTCTCGCGCGGCTGAAGTCGTTCATCGAAACGCCTTGAACGATTTGCAACCCCTCGCCATCACTGCGCACGGGGAACGAACAAATCAAACCCTTTTCGATGCCGTAGCTGCCGTCGGAACAAAGACACACACTGTGCCAGTCGCCGGCTGGCGTGGGTTCGATGATGGACCGGACACTGTCCACAACGGCATTCGCGGCGCTGGCGGCGCTGGACGAGCCGCGCGCCTTGATGATGGCCGCGCCGCGTTGCTGGACGGTGGAGATGAATTCACCCTTGAGCCACGCCTCGTCCCGGATTGCGGCGGTGGCGGGCTTGCCGCTGATTTTGGCGTTGTAGAAATCGGGATATTGCGTCGCGGAATGGTTGCCCCAGATGGCCAGGTTGCTGACGGCGGTCACGTCCACGCCGGCCTTTTTCGCGAACTGGGCCTTGGCGCGGTTTTCGTCGAGGCGCGTCATGGCAAAGAACTGGTCGCGCGGCACGTCCGGCGCGTTGTTCATGGCGATCAGGCAATTGGTGTTGCAGGGATTGCCGACCACGTGGATGCGCACGTCACGCGCGGCGTTTTTTTGGATGGCCCGGCCCTGGCCGATGAAAATTTTCCCGTTGATGCCGAGCAAATCCTTGCGTTCCATGCCGGCCTTGCGCGGCACGCTGCCGACGAGCAACGCCCAATTCACGCCGCGAAATCCTTCGTCGAGATTTGCCGTGGGCACGACGCCCTTGAGCAGCGGGAACGCGCAATCGTCGAGCTCCATCACCACGCCGCCCAGCGCGGGCAAGGCGGGTTCGATTTCAATCAAATGCAAAATGACGGGTTGGTCCGGGCCGAACATGGCGCCGGAGGCGATGCGGAAGAGGAGGGAATAACCGATTTGGCCGGCGGCGCCGGTGACCGCAACGCGAATGGGTGTCTTGCTCATAAAGATTTTTTACGTGGAGGATTATGTTAAGGTATTCGACGGCGCGCAAGCCTGGAAGAGGTTTGGAGTTCCGCCTTCAGGCGGTGCCCGGACTTTACCGCCTGAAGGCGGAACTCCAAACTTTGAATGCCGAAAATTTTTCTTGGCAAAAATTCATTTGAGCGTAGAAAGGAACTGTTCTTTGAAATGAATGAGCGTTTGCTCATTCACCATCGCAGTCAAATGTCTGGGAACCCGGTGAAAATCCGGGACGGTTGCGCCACTGTAACGGCTACAAATTCCCCAAATTGCCACCGATGCGAATCGGGAAGGCGGGAAGGCGGTTTAACGCCGAAGTCAGGATACCGGTTTGGCTGTGCTCGTCTGATTGAAGCCGTTGAGAGTTGAGAGTTGAGAGTTGAAAGCGTAAAAATGCATTCCCCTCAACCCTCAACCAATAACGCTCAACCAATCAATCCACTTCTCCGTCAAAGAGAAGGATGAGGCCAGCCTGTCGAACGGTTTTCGGCAGGATTCGCTGAATGCCTTCATTCTCCGTTTTGCCGGGGTGAAGGCGTTTTTGTTTTTCGTCCTCGTTCTCGTCCTCGTTCTCGCCTGTCAGGCGATTTTCGAGAACGAGAACGAGGACGAGGACGAGGACGATTCATTCCGCGCTGGTCTCTCAATCACAAATCCGTTCCGCGAAATTTTTGCGGAACGCAATTGAAAGATCAGCCCATGAAGAAAATCTTGTTCGTTTCGCTGGCGTTGGCCGGCTTGTCCGTTTTGTCCGTCGCGCGTGCGACCCTCATCGCCGAAAATTTCACCACCAATCCGTTGCAAAACGGGTGGCAGATTTTTGGCAACACCAACCTGTTCCAGTGGGATTCCACGAATCACAACCTCTCCGTCACCTGGGATTCGTCACAGCCGAACAGTTATTTTTATCATCCGCTCGGTACGATGCTCACGCGCAACGACGATTTCAGCATTGCGTTTGATCTCCGTTTGAACGACATCGCCAGTGGAACCGATGCGAACATGACCGGTGGATTTGAAATCGGTCTCGGTTTTTTGAACTTCGCGGACGCCACCGGCACAAATTTTCTGCGCGGCGTATGGTATCCGTTAAGTGCCCCAACCGGGGCGGTCAATCTGGTCGAATTCGACTATTTCCCTCCCGGCTATTTCCCGGATTTCGGCCCCGTCTCTGCGACCACCACGCCGACTTTCATATCCACCAACGGCGATTTTGCCCCCGACCAATACCTCCCGTATGAAATCGAGTTGCCCACCAATGTGCTCCTCCACGTCACAATGGCCTATACCGCCAGCAACCAGACGCTCGTCACCATTCTGACGACCAATGGCGCTCCGTTCCTCCAGCTCCTGGACGTCACATTGACTGACCCCGGCAACAGCGAGTTTTCCGATGCGGACGACTTCCGCGTGGATACGATTTCGATCAACAGCTACAGCGATGCCGGGCAGGATCCCTTCTATGGCAGTTCCGTGCTGGCGCACGGCGTCGTGGACAATTTTGTCGTCATCGTGCCATCGCCGCCGATTCAAAATCTCAGCGGTAATTTCAGCAATTCAAACTGGCAGGCGCAATTCATCAGCCAGAGCAATTGGCTCTACACTTTGGAACGCACGGCAGATTTTCAATCGTGGACGGATATTGCGGCCACAATTTCCGGCAACGGAACCAATTTGTTTTTGCCGGACACGAACGCACCGGCGGACAAAGCGTTTTATCGCGTCCGGGCGGAAAGGCCGTGAGGCCAAAATTCCGAATGACGAAACACGAATGACCAAAGAATTCCCAAACCCGAAATCCAAAAGTTCGCGAACAGCGCGGCGGCACTCTTTGTCATTCGGACTTCGTTATTCTTTAGTCATTCGTCATTCGGATTTGGTCATTGGGATGGCCGGGGCGTTCACTCTGATCGAACTGCTCGTGGTCATCGCCATCATCGCGATTCTATCAGCGATGTTGCTGCCGGTTTTGGCCCGGGGCCGATTGTCCGCGCAACACGCTTCGTGTGAAGGCAACCTGCGCCAGCTGGGAGTTGCCACGGAACTTTACTGGGACGACAACGGCGGCAATTGTTTCGAATGCGGCCCCACCAACATCAACAGCGGCCAGCTCTGGTGGTTTGGCTGGCTGGGATCCGGCGCGGAAGGCCACCGGCCGTTTGATTTGTCCGTTGGCAAATTGTTTCCCTACCTCTTTGGCAGTGACGTGCGGCTTTGCCCGTCATTGGACAGTCAATCGCCCCAGTTCAAATTGAAGGCCACCAATGTTGTATTCAGCTATGGCTACAACCAGTTCCTGGTTCCGTCAATCCAGCCGGCAATGGTTTCAAATCTCCGCCACCCGACCGACACTGCGCTCTACGCCGACGCCGCGCAAGTCAACAATTTCCAAGCGCCCGCCTCGCCCTCAAATCCGATGCTCGAAGAATGGTATTACCTGGATAATCCCACCAATTATCCCGGCAGCAGTTATTATCCGCACGGTCATTTCCGCCATTCGCAAAGGGCGAACGTGGCGTTTTGCGATGGTCATGTGGGAATGGAAACGATGGTGCCCGGTTCAATTGATCCCAGGCTGCCGAACCAATGCGTCGGAAGATTGCGGCCGGAGATTTTGGTCCTGCCGTGATGGTTGGAGTTCACGCTTCAGCGTGTTTGGGACAAATCCGCGCACACAAGCTGAAGCTTGAACTCCAGCTAGGCCCCGATCTGTTTCTGAATCGCGGCGCAAATTTTCTGCGACCACTTTTCCAAAACCTTTGCGTCGCGGCCTTCGAGGAGCAAACGCGCCTTCGGTTCGGTGCCCGAATAACGCAGCAGCAACCGGCCGCCCTGCTTTTTCAATTCCGTTCCGGCTTCGTTGACGAGTTTGGTTACGCCGTCGAGCTGCTCGAACGGCTTTTTCTCGCGCACACGGACGTTGGCGATGAGTTGCGGAAACCGTGTCCAGCATTTCGCCAGTTTTGAGAGCGGCGTTTGTTTCGCCTTCACGATGCGAAGAACTTGCAGGGCGGCGACGAGGCCGTCACCGGTCGTGCTAAAATCGCGGAAAATCAAATGTCCGCTCTGCTCGCCGCCGAAGTTGAAACCACCGCGCAACATTTCATCAATCACGTTCCGGTCGCCGACGGCGGTGCGAATGACCTTGCCCCCGGCAGTTTTAACCGCCGCTTCCAGGCCGGCGTTGCTCATCACGGTGGTGACCAGCGTCTTTTCGGCGAGCGTTTTTTGCGCCAGCATGTCAAGCGTGGCGATGGCCATGATGTCGTCGCCATCAATCAAATTGCCCCTTTCATCGCACAGCAGCACGCGGTCGGCGTCGCCATCGTGCGCAATCCCGAGATGCGCCTGGTGTTCAACGACTTTGCGGCACACCGCCTCGGGATGCATCGAACCGCAATCCTGGTTGATGTTCATGCCGTTGGGCTGGTTGCCGTAAACAATGACTTCCGCGCCGAGTTCGCGCAGCACACAAGGCGTGGATTTGTAGGCCGCGCCGTGCGCGCAATCCACAACGATGCGCACCCCTTCGAGCGTCAGGCCCCGCGGAAAACTGGCCTTGGCAAATTCAATGTAACGCCCGAGCGCGTCGTCAATGCGGACCGCCTTGCCGACGGCATCGGCGGTCGGACGGATGTTCTCGATCTCGCCGCTGAACACCAGGTTTTCAATCCGGTCCTCGATTTTGTCGTCGAGCTTGTAGCCATCGGCGCGGAAAAATTTGATGCCGTTGTCCGCATACGGATTGTGCGAGGCGGTGATGACGATGCCCGCGTCGGCGCGCAGGCTGCGCGTCGCATAAGCCACACCCGGCGTCGGCAACGGCCCGATGAACAGCACGTCCACCCCCATCGAAAGGATGCCGGACGAAATCGCGTTTTCAAGCATGTAGCCGGAAAGCCGCGTGTCCTTGCCGATGACGATCTTGTGCCGGCCGCGGCCGCGCGACTGGCGCTCGAGGTTTTTGAAAACATACGCGGCGGCGCGGCCCAGTTTGAGCGTGGTCTCGGCGGTGACGGGTTCGACGTTGGCCGTGCCGCGGACGCCGTCCGTGCCGAATATTTTTTTGGGGGAACTCATGGTTTTTTACCAGGGGGAGGGGGAACGATCACGCCCACTTTGGGCGGGTCAACACTCACGAGCGTCACGCCGGGCGGCGTTGAAACATCCACGCGCCGGCGCAAATCGCGGGCGGACTGAACGTCCGTGAGGTCCACCACCGCATGAATTTGACCGGCCTGCAAATCGGCCATGACCTCGGGCGACCCGCTGACCTTGACGGCCACGGTGGCGGGCGCCACCCGGAAATCGCGCACATCCGACGCGGCGGAAACCACGAGCACCGGCAAATTGCCAAAAGTGACCGGGGTCCCGCCCGCCAGCCCGGCGGCGGCTCCCGGCTCTTCGTAAATTTTATGAACGGTCAGCCAGATGGCCACCGCCAGAAACAGCGAGATCAATTTCCAGCCGAAATCTTTTGTAACCCAGTCGCGCATGATGATAATCAATTCAGTTGGCGGTTTGCTTGAGTGCCGGGCGCGGCTCGTTTTTGGTGATGACGACCGAACCGGGCTTGTGCCGTTCGCCGAGGCGCACGCGCAGCCATTCGACGCCGTGGCGTGATTTGGCCGGTTGCACGAGCACGGAGGTCAGGAACGCGCGCAACTCCTCCAGCGACACGCCGCGCACCAACTGGCCCTTGTAAGCATGGGAAATCATGCCGGTTTCCTCGGACACGGCCACGATGACCGCGTCGGTTTCCTCGCTCAACCCAATGGCCGCGCGGTGCCGCGTGCCGAGCGATTTGTTCAAATCCTGCCGCTGCGTCAGCGGAAAAATGCACGCGGCATAGGCAATGCGGTCACCCTTGATGATGACGCCGCCGTCATGAATGGCATTATTCGGGAAAAAAATGGTTTCCAGCATTTCCGGCGTGGCGTCGCAATCCACGCGGATGCCGGACTCGACGGCCTCCTGAAGCTGGATGGATTGTTCGATGGCAATGAGCGCGCCGATTTTCACGTCGGCGAGGCGCTCGACGGTCTGAATGATGACCTCAATGATTTCCCGCTGTTCACTAACGCTGACAAAGAGCGGCAAATTGCCGAGCTCCGCCAGCATCCGGCGCAATTCCGGTTGAAAAATAATCAGGACGGCCACGGCGAAAAACGCCGAGAACGTGCCGAGCAGCCAGCGCAACACCTTCAAATCGAGAATTGTGGTGACCAGCGCGAGTGCCAGCAGCAACACGACAAAACCGATGACCACCGGCCAGCCGCGCGTCCCGCGTAAAAACCGGAAGATGTAATAAATCGCCACCGCGAGGATTAAAATTTCCAGCGCGGGCCGCCAACTGCTTTGGAGCTGAATCCACATTTATTCTTTGTAGCGGCGGTCTGTGACCGTCGCGAAAATTTTACCGGCGCTCACCGGGCGCCGCTGCCATCGCCTCTGTCATCCGCACGGCTTGAACCGTTTCCGCCACGTCGTGCGTCCGGATGATTTGCACGCCGACTTCCACCGCCCGGCACGCACACGCGAGCGACGCCGGCAGGCGCCCGGCCACCTCCGCGCCGAGCAAGGTTCCAATGAACGACTTGCGCGAGACGCCGAGCAGCAGCGGACGCTGCCACTTTGTAAAACTACGCAAGGCCGCGAGCAACTGTAAATTGTGGCCGGGCGTCTTGCCAAAACCAATGCCGACATCCAGCACCACCTGATCCGCCGCCACTCCGCACGCGTTCATTTTTTCCAGCCGTTCGCCAAAAAATTCGCCGACTTCCCGGACCACGTCCGCATAGACCGGATTGGTTTGCATCGTTTGCGGCGTGCCCTGCGCGTGCATGCAAATATAACCCGCGCCGAATTCGGAAACAATCTTCCACATTTCATCGTTCGCAGCGGCGTTTTTAAAAACACCGGATTTTTCCTGGCCGCCATCGGCGCTTTCACAAGCGCCGCCACGGGAGTTGGCGGCCACGTCGTTGACGATGCTGGCGCCGGCCTGCAATGCGGCGCGGGCGACGGCGGGCTTCACGGTGTCAATCGAAAGCGGAATTTTGACGCGCGACGCCAGTTGTTCGATCACCGGGATGACGCGGCGTAATTCCTCGGCTTCAGCCACCGGCTTCGCGCCCGGGCGGGTGGATTCGCCGCCGAGGTCAAGAATTCCCGCGCCTTGCGCGACCAGTTCCAGCGCGTGCGCGACAGCTTGGGCCGGATCCAAATATTTTCCGCCGTCAGAAAAGGAGTCGGGCGTGACGTTGACGACGCCCATGACGAGCGCCGGGCGCGGAAAGACAAATTCAAATTGTCGGGCGTGGAAAATGATTTTACTGGCAACGGGCACGAACGGATTGTGCGTTTTCCCGGTGAAATATCAAAGCACAACCACACCGGCCTGAAGATGGGGAAGCATCACCCGGACTCAGGCGATTTTCAGAAAGGTCGAGATTTTGTGCGAGAGCGGCGTCCGGCGCAGGCAGGAGATGGTGCAGAGCCGGCGGCAGGCGCGCGTTTGGGCGCGGATGCGACGTGTCATTTCGCTTTCCCACATCTGCTTGAGGGTTGGGCGCGTGCCGGTTACGAAGCTGCCGATGGGCGGATGGTAGGGGCACAGCTTGACCGCTCCGTGTTCGATCCACAGATTGTCGGTGCCGATATTGCACTCCGGCTCGGAGGGGTCCATCTCCAGTTTTTTGTTGTGCATGGTGGCGGTGAGGTCCCGGTCTTCCGTGTTTTGCTTTACCATTTCCTTCAATGCCTGCTCCGTGACGTGAATGGTGTAGCCCTCACGCTTCAACTCCAGAATCTGATCTATGACGCGTTGCAGCCGGCGGGGGTCCTTGATGCGGAGCAGTTCTTGTGTCGCCTCCGGCATGCCCTCCCCCACTTCGAATATCTGCGGCGTACACATAACCCCGTCCATTTTTCCGAAGCGTTTTGCGATGTCAACGAACGCCTCCAAATTGAGATCGGTCAAGACCGTCTTGATGTTGATGCTGATGTGCCTTTTCTGGCGCTCGCGTTCCTGCAGGAGCAGTTCGATGCAGCGGAGCGTCCTGGCGGTGCCATCGGGAAAAGGCCGCATGATCTCGTTGATCTTCGGGTCGAGGGATTCAAACGAGACCCCGATGTTGAACAGCCCGGCCGCAACGAACCGCTGCGCCATCTGCCCGGTCATGAGGTAGCCGTTGGTGGTGAACCGAAAATCCAGCCCCAATTGCCCCGCCTGCTCGATCCAATCGGTGATGTGGCGGCTGGTGGTCGGCTCCCCCCCCATGTACGACACCAGCGTGCCGCGTCCGCAAAGTTCATGAATCTCTTTCAACGCCTGCGGCATCATTTCATCCTTGAATGGCGAGCTGACCAGGCTGCGGTAGGCATCGCCCTTGAACCAACTGTAAGTACACATGATGCACTTGGCATTGCAGGGAGCACCGCGCCAGATATGCACCGTTCGCGGCACGGCGACGAACAGCGGCGTCTTGTCAGAGATCACCGCCCGTATTTCCTTGCCCAGATAGGGCAGGCCACGGACAACCTTCCTTGGCAACGAGGCAACGTTCATGGTGTCAAGTCCTCTGGCAAGGTTAACTGGCCAGGGTTGCAAGTAAAGCGCAATTCATACATTTTATTAGATGACATTCTAAGGTATGCCTTTCCCCAATACGGCGCGCCCCGCGCTTTTTTCCGGGACAAAGATGAAAGTTTCATAAGGACGGGCGTCTTCCAATGCGGCTTGAATATTTTCCGGTCAAACCTTGCCCCGGAAATAAACGATCGTCTTTGCCAGGCCGGCGGCCAGCGGGACTCCCGGCTCCCACCGGAGGATTTTCCGGGCGCGGGTGATGTCGGGCCGGCGTTGTTTCGGGTCATCCTGCGGCAGCGGCTTGAAAACGATTTTGCTGCGCGAGCGGGTGGCGCGGATGATTTGTCCGGCGAACTGCAGCATGGTCATTTCGGTCGGGTTGCCGATGTTCACCGGCAAAGGGTAGTTGCTCATCATCAAGCGATAAATGCCTTCAATTAAATCCGAGACGTAGCAAAAGCTGCGCGTCTGCCGGCCCTGCCCAAACACGGTAACCGGTTTGTTTTTGAGCGCCTGGCTGATGAACGCCGGCACGACGCGGCCATCGTTGAGCCGCATGCGCGGCCCGTAGGTGTTGAAGATGCGGACGATGCGCGTCTGGACCTGGTGTTCGCGGTGATACGCCATCGTCAGGGCCTCGGCGAACCGCTTGGCCTCGTCGTAACAGCCGCGCGGGCCGAGGGGGTTGACGTTGCCCCAATATTCCTCGGTTTGCGGATGGACGAGCGGATCGCCGTAAATTTCCGAAGTTGAGGCGAGCAGAAACCGAGCGTTTTTGATTTTGGCCAGGCCGAGCGCCTTGTGCGTGCCAAGCGAGCCAACCTTCAGCGTCTGAATCGGGAAATTCAAATAATCAACCGGGCTGGCCGGTGACGCGAAGTGCCAGACGTAATGGACCGGCCCGTCGAGGAAAATAAATTCGGTGACGTCCTGCTCGATAAACTTGAAATTCGGGCTGCCGCCGAGGTGCGAAATATTGTTCACCGAGCCGGTGATGAAATTGTCAATGCCAATGACCTTGTGGCCGCGCGCCAGCAGCACATCGGCCAGGTGCGAGCCGAGAAAACCCGCGGCGCCGGTGACGACGGACGTCGGTTGTTGTTTTTTCATCGAAGGCAGACGGGCCTTTCACTTTGCGCCCGTGCCGATGAGCACGGCGGGGATGGTGCGGACCAGGATTTTCAGATCGAGCCACAATGACCAGTTGTCGATGTATTCGAGGTCGAGCCGCACCCAGTCCTTGAAATCGGTAATCTGATTGCGTCCGCTGATCTGCCAGAGGCAGGTGAGGCCGGGCTTGACGCTGAGGCGGCGGCGATGGGCGAGATTTTCGAAACGCTTCACCTCGTCCACCGGCAACGGGCGCGGACCCACCAGGCTCATCTCGGTGCGGAGCACATTGAACAATTGCGGCAGTTCATCGAGGCTGTATTTGCGGAGGAATCTCCCCATCCGCGTGACGCGCGGGTCGTTGGTGACCTTGAAGACCGGGCCGCTCATTTCATTCATGGCCTCCAGCTCATGTTTGAACTGCTCGGCGTTGGTCACCATGGTGCGGAATTTGTAAAGCGTGAAGGGCGAGCCGTTGAGGCCGGAGCGCTGCTGGCGGAAAAAAACCGGACCCGGCGAGGTGAATTTGATGAGGATGGCCAAAATGACGAACAACCACGACAGGGCAATCAATAAAAACAGCGCCCCGGTAAAATCCATGATCTGTTTGGCGACGCCCGGCCAGGAGGCTTCCGGCGTCGTGCGAAAAACCAGCAATGGATGGCCGAGCAATTCGTCGAAGCGGGCGCGGGAAATTTGCGTTCCAAAAAAATCGGCGACCAGCCAGGCCTCGACGCCTTCAAGCTCGCAGGTTTTGATGGCATTTTCGACCTGCTCGAAGTAGGTGTGCCGCGCGCTGATGAGCACGCCATTCACGGAATGCTCGTGGAGCAGGTACACGAGTTGTTGCACCGGGGTTTCGCCGAGGTTCAATTCGCCCACCACTTCGACGCTGGCGTCAATTTTCCCCCTGAGTTCACGTTTGAGCCGCATGATTTCGTCGCGCGTGCCGAGGAGGATGAACCGGCGCTGGTATTGGGACTGGCCGAACTTGCTGCGCAAAGCCCACCGCACCAGTTCCTCCTTCAGATAGACCAGGGTGAAACTGACGGCGCCAAAAAACATCATCACGACGCGTGGCGAAATAAAGTGGAGGGTGTACATGACCAGCACCAGGCCGATGGTCGTGATGAGACATCCTTTGAGGAGGGGCCAGAAAATGTCCCGCCGCGGGCCCAGGGCGGGCCGGTCGTAAAAACCCTGCGATTCAAGAATCAGCGGCGCGGCGACAATCAAGATGAAGTAAAGCCAGACGACCCCGCCCAGCACGTCGGCGGGAATCGGGTCAATGTCCAGCCACGTGATGATGTGCGGGTTGTTGCGCAACGCGTACGCAATCCATAAGCTTCCCGCGAACAGACAGGCATCCGCCACCTGGTGGATTTGCGTTCGAATCTGACGATCACGTCGCAGCATGACTTTTTAACTTTGATTGTGAAGCGTTGTTTAGAATAGACAAATAAATTGCGGGTGAATTCAAAGGTTTTGAGCGTCAACGGTTGCTGGGAGGCAATTGATATTCCGGCACCGAGGCGGCAATTAATTTTTTCATGCGCTCAAACGCCGCGTCTTCCTGGCCCGGCGCACAAACGGAAAAATACGAAATGTAGGCCCAGCGTTGCAACACCCCGGTGAATAAAAGGTCTTTTACCAGATTACACTGGAGTTGAACATTGCCCGTGGTTTGCTCGTTGTCCGCGACAAACCAAAACACATAAATCCCGCTGGCTTCCTGTTGCCCGCCATCAGGGGTTGCAAACGTCTTGCTAATCACCCATTTCATCACCGGCAGTTCAAAATGCGGCCTGCCGTCGATTGGAATGACAACCCGGGTTTTTTTATCAACGCGCCAGCCCTGTCCCAGCAGACAGTATTCCGGCCGGTGAATGCTGGTGCGGTCGGCGCCCATCAAAATAATGATGGTGTTGATTCCAAAACCATCGGGCGCCTGATAGAGCCGCCGGGCATAACTGGTGTCTTTGGGTAAATAACTGAGTTCAATTTCCGATTCCGGCACGTTGGTGGAGGTGAAGTCGAGAACGCGCTCCGGCAAATCAATCTTCATCATCGTGCTTCCCGGAATGGAGGTCGCTATGATGCCCGGTTGGCCGAGCCGTTGGTGCCCCTTGAGCCAGACCAAGGCGCCGGCTGTGCCCGCCAGCAACACGAGCACGACAAAAAGAATCAGCCATTTTTGATGTTTCATGGATGTCCTCCCTGCCCGGCGGCCTCGTCTGTTCCCCACCGCTTTTCCATCAGGCGCCCGACCACCAGCAGCCCGATAATCGCCGGGAGATACGGGACGAGGCTGAAAATGCCGCTTTCATGAACGTAGTTGCCCCACTCCTGCCCGCCTATTTCCGCCGCAATGATGATGAAAAGCATCCGCGTCAAATTTCCCAAAACGGCGAGCGGCAACGCCAGCGCCATCAAAAAAAGCCGTTTCCACGAGGAGCGGAACACAAAGAAGCCGTAAGCCGTGGCCAGCAAAAAGATCGCAATCAGGCTTCGCATGCCGCTGCAAGCCGCCGCCACCTCATATTGGTAAGTGCCCGAGGGGTCAATCAACCGCACTCCATCCTGCATCACCCCGATGCCCAAAACGTGCGCCACCCCCACCACCAGCCAGCTCACCAGCAATTGCAGCGGGACAGTAATGAACTTGGCTTGAGCGCCCAAAGGAATCGAAAAGGCAAAAAGGAAGAACGGGAAAAAACTTTTCCGCAGCCATTCGCGCCCCCACGCCAGCCCCATCAAACCATAAATTCCGGTGAACAGCGCCACGATGGAGATGCGCGGCTGTTGCAGGACATAACCGAATATGTGCAGCACCATTCCCGTGATGAGAATCAGCAGCCCCGGCCACCAAATAGTGAATGATGACGCCAGCAGTTCCCTCCGCTTCCACCAAAACAGCCCGACAACCAGAAACGGGATGAAATTGCCGTGGGCGTCATCGTTGGCTGACCCGCCGTTCCGATAGGCCTCATGCATCCAGGAAAACAACGATGGCGTGTGAATATAACCCAATATGGAATTGCCCAGAAATTGAAACAGCGCCAGCCAGGCTGCCAGCAACAAAAAGAAAAAAAGCTTGTTTGGCAGCCGGCGCCAGCAGTCCAGGGTATCCTGCCAGAGGTTTAAGGGCTGTTTACTGATTGGATGTGCGTTCATTTGCATGCCGTACCAGACTTAAGATAACAAATGCGCCAATTTGCTCAAACAAATTCGCCGGCCTCATTCCAGGGGATACTTTTTCAGCCCGCAAAGCTGCCCGGCAATTTTGACCACGAACAGCGGATTGTTCCGCATATACCGCTGCGCCAGCCGTCCCGGTTCCTGGCACAGGCGATAAAACCACTCCAGCCCGGTCCGCTGCATCCAACGCGGCGCCTGTTTGACGCGCCCGCTGTGAAAATCAAATGCCGCGCCGACGCCGATCATCAGCGTCACGTCCAATCGCGGCAGAAATTCGGCCATGAATTTTTCCTGTTTCGGCGTGCTTAGGCCGACCCATAAAATGTCCGGCGGCGCGGCCCGGACCATCGCCTGCAATTGTTTTTCCTCCTCCGCGTTGAGTGGACGGAACGGCGGCGTGTAACAGCCCACGACCTGCAGATTCGGAAACCGCTTCATCAAATTGTCGCGCAATTGTTCCGCCACGCCCGGCGCGCCGCCGAAGAAAAAATGCCGGCAACCGCTGGTTTCACTCCAGGCGCAGACCGCGAGCATCAGGTCGGGCCCATAGACGCGGCTCATTTCGCGGTGGCCGCGCAGCCAGCCCGTCCAGACCATCGGCATCCCGTCCGGCGTGCAGAGAAAAGCCTGATTCAGAATGCGCCGGAGCGCGGCATCTGCCTGCGCCTCCATCACCCCATGCACCCCGGTTACGCAAATATAACCCTTGCGCCGCGCGCGCACCGCGTCACCGATGGCCGCCAGTGCCGCCGGCAAATTGATGACGCTGATGCCCGCGCCGAGGACGTTGACTCGTTCAATGGCCATGGGAATTCAAATTACGCGCCGGGCAGGATACGCGATGAAAATTAAAACGCCAGCCGAAGCGGCGGGCATTCATCGGCCACGAACCGGAAAGCCGCGCCGGCCTCGGTCCGGGTGGTGATTGGATTTCATCGGCGGGACGCCGGTGCCAGTTTCTTAAACCGATGCCCCACCCGGCCCGCCCGCAAAAAAAACTTTCTTTTAATCCCGCCTTCGCCCAAGGTTTGGGTTGAAATTGCGTCTGTATGAAGCTGCTTGTTTTTGCCCACGTGCCGCCGCCGCACCACGGCCAAAGTTACATGGTTCAACTCATGTTGAACGGCTTCGGCGGCGATTGTCGCAAATCCAGGAACAGATCCGGAACGCGCAACAGCCACGGCATTGATTGTTACCACGTTGACGCGCGTTTTTCCAGAAGTCTGTCCGACATCGGCGAACTCCAAATCGGCAAAGTCCCGTTGATTTTGTTTTATTGCCTCCAGGCAATTTGGTGCCGGTTCCGTTACGGTGTCACCAGTTTTTATTACGTGCCCGCTCCCGGCAAGTCCGTTGCGCTTTACCGCGACTGGCTGGTCATGTTCCTCTGCCGTCCGTTTTTCAAAGAAATCATTTTGCACTGGCACGCCGCCGGTCTGGCCAAATGGCTGGAAACATCCGTCCAAATCCGCACCCGCGCCGTGACTTATCACGCGTTTAAACAAGCCGGCCTCAGCATCGTCATCTCCAATTACAATGTCGCCGACGCGGAAAAACTTTTGCCGCGGCGCATTCGCGTCGTCAGCAACGGCATCCCCGATCCGTGCCCGGATTTCAAGCAATCCATTTTGCCCCGTCGCCAGGCGCGTTTCGCCGCGCGCGCGAAATTGTTCGCGAACGAACCGCTCAACCCCGGCGATCTCGAAAAGGCCGGCGGCGATCCGCAGGTGGTGAGGGTTTTGTATCTCTCGCATTGCACCCGCGAGAAAGGGCTGTTTGCCGTCGCGCAGGCCGTCCTGGCCGCCAACCAAATTTTGTCGGCGCGACAATCACCCGTGCGAATGAAACTGTTCGCCGCCGGCAGTTTTGTCATCAGCGAAGAAAAGGCGGAGTTCGACCAATTGTTGAAAAATCCTGAATTCAGCCACGCCGTAAATTATCTGGGATTTGTCTCGGGCGCGGAAAAGGAACGCGCCCTGCGCGAGGCGGATCTGTTCTGTTTTCCCACCCGCTATATTGGTGAAAACCAGCCGGTGAACTTGATTGAAGCCATGGCTTTCGGCCTGCCCATCGTGACCACGCGCTGGCGTTCGCTGCCCGAAATGCTGCCGCCGAATTACCCCGGCCTCGTGGACTCGCAATCACCGGAACAAATCGCCGCCGCGCTGCTCCGGCTGATGAGCGAGCGGTCAGGCGAAACCGCGCGCGAGAATTTCCTGGGCCGGTTCACCATCGAATGCCATCTGGAAAACCTGGCCCGGGCCTTTCACAGCCTGGAGACTGCCGCGCGGCCTTGGCCACCGGGGGCGCAACCTTCCCAGGCCGCAACCCCGCACAACATCTGATTCCGGCGGCATCTCCAAACCGTGTAGTGCTATTTTAAAACATCGTTCCTTTCCCAGAAGATTTTTAACCACGGATGGACACGGATTCACACGGATTGGAAAGAGGGGAGCACAATGCGGAACACGAATTGCGCGAAATATCGCCAACTGGATTCGAGAAATTCGCGTCTTGCCCTTATCCGCGTTTGTCCGTGTCCATCCGTGGTTAAAGAAAAAGCTCTGCGTCTCTTTGCCTCTTCGCTGTCTCTGCGTTGAAGGCGTTTTCGTTCGGTTGCGGCGTCAGCCGCGCCCAGCCTTGTGCGCTGCCTGGCGGCCATGGCTCCGGCTTTCGGGATAAAGCTTTGCGAAACTGCCGGCGGCAACTATTCTGGTTCCGTTGAAAATCGGCCTGCTCCAGCTCAACTCGACCGTCGGCGACTTTGTAACGAACCGGCAAAAGCTCGTTGCCGGTTGCGAAAAAGCCCGCGCACTCGGCGCGGAATTTGTCATCGCGCCGGAATTGTTTCTGTGCGGCTATCCGCCGCGCGATCTGCTCCTGCGCGCCGATTTTGTTGCCGCCAATCTTGCCGCCCTCGCCGAAACCGCCAAAAGCATCGGTTCCATCCCACTGTGCGTTGGTTATGTTGACGAAAATTCCGAGCGTCCCGGACGCGCCCTCCGCAATTCCGCCGCCGTGTTGCTAGACGGGAAAATTGTCTGGCGCACGCACAAGAGCCTGCTGCCGACCTATGACGTTTTTGACGAAGACCGTTATTTTGAACCGGCCAAAAACGCCACGCCTTACGAGTTCAATGGCCGCAAGCTTGGCATCACGATTTGCGAGGACATCTGGAATGACGAGGATTTCTGGCCGGAACGGCTTTATCGCCGCGACCCGATCCAGGAACTCATCAAGCAGGGCGCGGACATCATTCTTAACCTGGCTGCGTCGCCGTGGCACGACGGCAAGGAAAAAACCCGGCTGGCCATGCTGCAACGCGTCGCGCACGACGAGCGCGTGCCGCTGGCGCAGGTCAATCTCGTCGGCGCGAATGACGAATTGATTTTCGATGGCCACAGCGTCGCGCTGGATGCGCGCGGCGAAATCATCGTGCTCGGAAAAGGATTTGCCGAGGACGTTCTGGTGGTGGATTTGGAGGCGGAAGTCCACAGTCCACAGCCCACAGCCCCCGGTCCCTCGAATTTCCCGCCGCGCGAGCAGCAATTGTTTGCCGCGCTGTCACTGGGCATCCGCGATTACGTTCACAAATGCGGTTTCAAATCGGTGATTGTCGGGTTGTCCGGCGGCATTGACTCCGCGCTCGTGGCCGTGCTCGCGGCGGAGGCGCTCGGCGCGGACCAGGTGCTCGGCGTTTCCATGCCGGCCCGTTATTCAAGCGCCGGCAGTTTGAGCGACGCCGGGGCGCTCGCAAAAAATCTCGGCATTCGATACGAAGTGTTGCCGATTGAACCCGCCTTTCAATCAGTTGAAAAACAGTTGGCCAGGGTTTTTGCCGGGACCAAACCCAACGAGGCCGAGGAAAATGTCCAGTCGCGGCTGCGCGGCGTCACGCTGATGGCGCTGTCGAACAAATTTGGCGCGCTGGTGCTGACGACCGGCAACAAGTCGGAAATGGCCGTCGGTTATTGCACGCTTTACGGCGACATGTGCGGCGCGCTGGCGGTGATTGCGGATGTTTTCAAGACGGACGTTTATAAAATCGCCCGCTGGCTGAATCGGGAGCGAATCATCATCCCCGAAGCTTCGCTCACCAAACCGCCGAGCGCCGAATTGCGGCCCAACCAGACGGATCAGGATTCGCTGCCGCCCTACGAAACGCTGGACCGGATTCTGGATGCCTACGTCGTGCAACATTTGAGCAAGGAGGAAATCATCCGGCGGGGATTCGACGCGGCGGTGGTCAACGACGTGATCAACAAGGTCACATTCAGCGAATACAAACGCCGCCAGGCCGCGCCCGGATTGAAGGTGTCGCCGCGCGCCTTCGGCATGGGCCGGCGCATTCCCATCGCGCAGAAATTCCGCGCCAGAAATGACGCGCGGGCGGAAGAATATTTAATGTAAAAAATGAAAATAAATGATGTTGACAGCGTTAAAAGTTCAATCCAGCATCGTTAGGTAGTGGTACGTTTTGAATCTTGAAATCTCACTTTGGACTTGAATCTTTCCGGCATGTGTTCAAAGTTGCCACATGCCTAAACGCTCAAGCAAAGACTTAAACGAAACCGCTTTTAGCAT